>JAABUM010000092.1_pt1 | contig 189687 bp, 208 predicted proteins | sample 5559161 | NCBI WGS metagenome assembly JAABUM01 (sample SAMN10711868, study PRJNA513369) | rock metagenome | isolation source: Antarctica rocks | place: Antarctica: Victoria Land, Siegfried Peak nord | reverse complement strand
TGGGGATGGGGATGGGGATGGGGATGGGGATGGGGATGGGGATGGGGATGGGGATGGGGATGGGGATGGGGATGGGGATGGGGATGGGGATGGGGATGGGGATGGGGATGTGATGTTACATAATCCATCTTAGGTTTTTGTAGTCCGTAGTCTATGAGAAATGTTTGGTTTATTGGGAGATTTGGTGTCTTTATGTAGAAGTATATACATCCATTTTACGCTTATAACCATTAAACCATCTGCCTCGCCCGACTGTCCCTTTCCCCATCTCACCTATTTCTATCCTCCACCACCCCATTCTTGCGGCATGTTCAACGTGGAAGGAATGCGGTGAGAGGGTGGCACGTGGGTAGCATAACAATTCGGATACCTCTGGCTGAGAATCCCTACCAAAGGTCCGATTTTACTTGCTACCCGCGTGGGTGAGAAGGAGAGGGAGAGGGAATGGATGAGGGGAGAGGGGGACTGGTAGGGAGGTCTGACACCAAAGGTCTTGAGTCGGCGCTGAATTTGACCGGGACGAGTGCCCCTGAGAGTTTTGGCCCGACTTTTGGAGGTCCAAGTACCAGGGGTACGGTTTCCGGGGCAGCAGTTCCCATCAGTTTCCGAGAGATCGGTGCCTCTCACATTAGCGTATGCTCAAGACTTTTGGTGTCAACTTCAGTTAGGGGGAAGCCTTTGATGTATGGTGAAGGGGGGCGATTGGAGGGTTGGTGAGGGAATGATAGGCTAGAGTGTAGACTGTGTTGTAAAGGATTTTGTGACTGGCATCTTTTCTGATGGAAAGGATGTCTGTATTTTTTTCATAAGCTTGGTTTGGAGATAGGGTGGATGACAGGGTGTTTAAGTGTATTTCATCCTGGGCACAAGATCAGAAGTCAGAGCTCTGTTGAAGAGACTCCGAATACATGCCACGCTCGAGCTTCAAACGTTTGTTGAAAAGGGGCTCATTCCAAAATAAAACGGGTTGAAGGTAAAGACTGTGTATGCAGACCAAGACGTCGTATACATTGGTCTGCAAGCGTAAGAAATCCACCACGAGCACAACGTCGTCGATCCAGGTCAAGGAACACCATCCGGACGGCAACTGCATTGAGAAGTCAGAAGCCGTCCCAAACCGCACGCCGGCGCGATATATGTACCGTGGCACGGGCAAACGAGCCCGGCGCCATGGGGGACTGTGGAGGCATTTTCTCAGGCCACCCGACAGAGCCTTCATATGGCCACGAAGTCAATGCAAACTGCCTCCCATGACAAGTACTCCCTAGGATGCAGACACCCTCGTAGGATGGAGGATCCTAGAAAGGCTTGTCATGGGAGAAAAGCCCGCACTGCTCGACGTGGCCACATGAAGGCCCTATTGGGTGGCCTCAGAAAATGCCACCGCGGTCCCCCATGGCAAGGCTAGAAATGATCGGTCACGTTAACTCGCATAGCGTTTCCAAAGGGGGATAGGGGAGGAGGGGATGAACGTTACTGTTTTCCGACCTCTCGTCTTCAGGTTGGCACTAAGCCGAGAGTGTTCATGACCTGCTTGACAACTTCCATACTGCGGCTATCCAGGAAAACAGCAGCAAGTACTGCTTCAACAGTAGCGCTACTGGTAACGGGCGAGACGGGACCCCAAGATGACTGGTTTTGGTTGATATATGTTGCGAGACCAGTCCGATGACAGACGCCGTCAAGGTTGGCGTTCGCTCCGACTTCAGTCCTGATCTGATTGAACCGGCCTGGACTCAATGCTTAGTACATGACAACTTCAAGGGTAGCGCCGAGCAGAGTCTCAAGTACCTCTGGCCTCGGTGCCTTCATACCAGCCCTCTGCAAGGGCAAGTTCAAGGACGCGATCGCCCAGTATTGCTAGACGTTTGTTACCGTCGAGGAGCCTTCGGCCACCGATAGAGTGCACTGGCGAGCCAGCAGCTTGGAGGGCCTCCCACAGGATCAAGGGATCGCTGAAGGTGTAGTTAATCACCTGCTGGGCTCCGTTGACCATGTTTGTCATCGCGGCGGTGGCCATGTTAGAGATTTCTTGGAAGATATGTGTAACGAACTATGGCGGTAAGGTTAAGATTGATGATGCACAGAGCTATGATGAAGGTGATGGAAGAAGTTTTCAGAAATACAGTGGGAATTCAAAGAATTATGAAGGGGGACCCAGCCACGGGCATTTTTCCCGCCACCTGCGCCACACTCTTTGGTAGCTACATGATCATTGCATAGAAGTGGGGGTCAAGCTTCGCTACGGATAAAGGACCTCACACTAACTGCATAAGAGGAAGATGAACCAGAATATTGTGAATTGCTTCGAGAACGGTACCCTCTGTAATGCTAAAGTCGGTTGGTATTCCAACGCAAGCTACATATCTCTACCATGTCATTGCTTCATGCCATCATCTGAACGTCTCCGATAAGAGGCTTCGCTGCTTCGAACAAATATAACGCCCTCGCAATGCCCACGATTATGGCGTCCATGCTATATGAAACACCACCGCCAGTACTTCCAACATCGTCCCCTAATGTCCTGTAGACCAAGCATATATCTGACTATAAATGAGTGACGAGATTGCTGTGTGCGCAAGCCGCTAGCAGTAGTTATAGAAAAAGGAATGTGTGATCCTGATTGCGGACGAAGGTCAAGTTCGTGAGAGGGATCGTCTTATATTGCGTGACTGTAAAAGTGAGCCACCAGCGCCGTCGGGATATCATAGCCATTGCGCCTATGCAATGGGAGAAGGCGAGGAAGGAATATATTGGTGTTGGATAGGAACGCAAACCCGAGCTTAAGGAGTGTCGTCACGGTGGTTAATCATTATATGAATGTCGTTACGCCATCAAGTATCCGTTGATGGTTGAGCGAGTGGGTTCTGCTGCCAATAGAGCTGGAAGTCGGGTATGATGCCGTCACGGATTTGTCCCTCGTTCACGGACCCCCAGTCTTCGATAGAAAGCTGAACGTCTTCATCTGAGCGAATAGTAATGAGATCACCATCGGAATCCTTGTAACGTAGTCGAGCAGAACCTTTGGCGATCGACGCTGACGAGACCTTGGCCATTTTAGAATCAATACGATCGATCAAGGAACGATGTTTGATAATGATGGGAACAACGATGGTAACATGACTCGGGCTTGGGTCGAACCAGATGGAGACTTTAAGCTGGGTTGGATACGGTATCCCACCATCGTCTCCGTCCTCGCTTCCGCCTATACTGTTCTCATGACTCAGCTGCATTGGCATGTCCATGTAAGGATCGGAGGTAGGTGGCATTCGCTGACCCTGGCGATCATAGCTCGTTTGATCTTGGTACTGCCGCACCTGCCGGTCTCTTTGCAATGACGGAGAGTGGTTTGCGCTGCGAATGGGTAATTGTCCATCAACTGGCGATGTGTTTTGGCTTCGATTGTATGGGGCGCGCATTTGGGCCATGTGTGGTGGTATGGGAGGGACAGGTACAGCCTCTGATTGGTCATAGCCCTGATGTCGTCCCCCAACCGCGTTTGGATTATGTATGTCCGGCGTGCTGGCAGACCGCAGACGACTTTGTGTTGCCGCAAGTTGCTGTTGAGGATATTGCGAAGCCGCCATCACAGGCAGTGATGGCCGTGTAACCGTTCTGCCGTTGATGACATAGCTGTTCGGTGGGCCTGGACCTTCCCGAGATGGAGCACGACCCATGGCTGGAGCAGTTCTATGCTTGATAATCTCATCGTGAGTCCATCCTCGGCCTGGGGCCTGACTACGAGGGAAAGAATACATGCTTTGTTGAGAGCTCGATCGCAAGGAGCTTGGCGAATCATTAAGCGGAGAGAAGTAAGAGTTACCAGCGAATTCGTTCGGAGACGGTCCGCCCGGAGGGACATTTGTATTTAGACTCAAGGCAGGGACATAGACACCACTAGCATGCTCCTGTTGTGGGAATTTTGGAAGACCCACGCGACCAGGTTGCCCGGATATTGAGCGTAGACTAGTACTCGACGCATTGCGACTTACTGCGAACTGAGATTTGGCGCGGGTCAAAGTCTGACTAGACTGCATCTCATCGTCGTCACCATCGTCTTCCTCTTGATAGGGGTTCTTGACGGTCGGCTGGTTTCTCAGATAGGTGAACTCTGTAGTTGAAGTGCCTATCTGTCCAGAACCTCGCGCTGACTCAGTGAGGACCTTCTTCTGCCGTTGTACTGTCTCTTGCCACTTCTTCATGCTGCCCTCGTCATTGAAACGAATGACAAAGTTTTCTACTCCCGGGTCGCCCTTCCAGAAGATCTGAATCGTGTATGATCCTTGATCTAGAAAACTGTCAGCCGAGAGATACCTTTCACATCTATCCTGGGTCACATTACGGATCACATTACCTGCTTTCTTAACAGTGACAACGTCCGTCACATTTTGCATAAAGATCCGACCCTTCAACTGCAGCCTGAGCTTCCCTTTCTTATCGACCAGTGGCTTGTTGGTCCCTAACATCTTGTTCTTGGGTTTGTTCGGATTGATTTCCTTGCAGCACAGTAGGATTCGCTCGAAGAGGTAGACTTTATACTATTTAAGCAAGGCATATTAATATTCAGGACTCGTTCCATTTGCCAAACTTTGCAGACAGCATGAGGGGTGAAAGTATCGAAGACAATGTATCCGGCATTGCTGTGAATGGGAGCCTGGGGATCTGGAAGCTGGGCATGAGGGTGTAATGGAACTTAGGAGAAATGGCCCAGCCCTTCCCTTCGAGGGACAGGGGTACTCGCTTTCTTGACATATCGTTTTAAAAGGCGAGGTCCTTCTGCCATCGGACTTTTTGCAGGGTGCGCGAGACCACTTCAAAACAGTACAAAGTGCTCCGCAATGATAGACGTGCAGTAAGTTGTGGGAAGCAATGCAGATTGGGGCAACAGTGGACCCATCCACAGGACCATGAGTACAAGAAAGCAGGGCGAGTACTCACTTCACGTTCCACCTCCTTAGCGCCCTCGCCTTTGAGAACGGTGTAGCTCCCATACAGCAAAAGATCTCCGAAATGGTCGATTTTATGGCCCTTCCAGTCCTCCACGCGGCCTTGCAATTCATTGACAGCTTCGAGCCGGGCTTCCTTACCGAGCGCTTCGTCAGCTCGGCTTAAGATCGATTCGGCTGCTTGGCGACCATCGATGAGGTCGACTAGGTGTGCCTCGTCATAATCGCCGCCCTTTTCTAAATCCTAGGAAGAAGGTCAGCAAGGTATCCGCCTGGCGAAGCAAAGCGGTCATTACGGTCAGCAGCAACGGATATTTCGATAGACGTTGAAAAGGCTTGATGAGGAAGCCGAGAAGTATAGCTGGCGTCTCCACCATACCAGAAAGCTCGCGTGATATATTTGCTTTCTGAAGCTCTTTCCACCTGCTTATAACGGCATTGCTGCAACGGTTTTGATTGGCGATGAACGGCTCGTAAACTCGAAACGAATCTTTATAATGTGAAAATAGTTTGCCCCAATTTTGTTCCGATTCCGCGAGCGAATTCTGTTGTTCTATACGAATCAAAAACCTCCGTTGAAAGTCCAGCAAGGCATTCAAGTTCAAAAAGATGTCGTGGACAGCGTCGCCGGGAATGGCACCGCTTGTCTGAACTCCGTTCTGAAAATGCTGTAGCATTTCTAGATGTTGGACGTAATCACGTTCAGTCTTTACGATCTCATCTATGATATGCTGCCTCTTACTGAGTGCTTGTGGTATGGCGTCGGGTTGGACCGATCTTGTTGGCCCTCTATAATGAAGAAGGCGTCTATCCTTCAGAATATCCAGGACCTTGTTCACGACCTTCGTCACCTACCAAGTACGCGTCATCGTCAGTCTTGTACATTCCACAGTATCGGCATTACATCATAATATTCTCCCCCAAATACGACACAATCGAAAGGTGTGTCGTCATTGCTGGGGACAGACTTTAGAGCAGATAAGACTGACCTTTACAAATCCTGTCGTATTTTCTCCATACAAGTCGGTGATGAGAAAGCATTGGCTCGCCTCAAATTTTAAATCCGACATGCAAGCTTGTAAGAATTTGAAGGTGGCCGCCTTGCCAAGGTCCTTCTCTTTGACTTTTGACGAGTCAACATCTAGAAGCTTACCCGGCCTCAGCGCATTATAGATAGTCATCAGCGGGTATCCACGTCTCAGACTGTTCCACATCAATGTGACCGGATCTATAGAGTCTTCAGCCTCCGCCTCTTCTTCGTCCATCTCCGCTATGTGGCCCTCGAAACCAGGGACGGTCGCTAACCGCGAACGCAGGGTCATGCATGTCTGGTAAAGTGAACTGTCCGCGCCGGCTCTTATGTTCATAATGGATTGTTCCGGTTTGGGAAAGTCTGGAGGCGGCTGCGGCAATATTGTTTGGGATAGCGGAGGGTAAAGACCTTGTTGCGACTCGCCGGAAAAGTCAGATCGCATGGTCGAGCTCGAGCCATACCGGGAGGACATGCCCGAGGAGAGGAGCGATGAGGTGCTACCGCTCATATGCCCTCGAGAGTGGAATGAGGCCATGTTACTCCGAGCCAAGGGATTCCAAGCGGCCTCAGATGCCAGCATACCGTGTAACAGTCTTCCTGAATATAATACCCTGCCAGTCTCGCAAAGCGGTAGGGATAGAATTCGATAAATGTTACCTCTTCGAGGCCCAAATGGTGTGCATGATTATTGGTGACTAGGAGGTGGTACTGTTCGATGGTCCGATATTCTATACAACGAGGAAAGACACTGCGATTCGTAATATTGAAGCGGCCAACGTTTATGGTGACTTTAGGGGGCAAGAGCCTCGAGGCTCGAAAGACAGTTGACAAGGGGTGTTCCTGGAGGGATGTGCATTAGCGAGAGTTCTCGAGGAATGCAAGCAGCAACAGTACTTGAGAATGAGAAGTGCTTCTTCGGACGCGTCGAAGGTATGGCCTATGTGCTTCTGGACTCGACTAGCGAGCGAGGACTAGGTGATGCGAAGGAGCTCGACTTGTTTCAAAGAGCCAGTCTTCTGAACCGCCGGTCGCAATCCGAGGAAACAGACTTGGACGTAGAATGGAATAGGATTCATGTGGCCGTGCTTCAAGTCCTGTGTTTCGACCAAACAAACTTTGAGGTTCGCAGACAAGTGAAGGCCAGGGTATAGGAAACGTACAGCATGTCGATTCGAAAGACTGCAAGGATACTGATGCTGCAGGTGGGGCCTCAAACTTCGGTATCGGTCCTTACCGCTTTGGGACAGTGGCTTGGCATTCTCGCCTCTGACAGATATTCCCCGAAACGGCTAAGGTATGAACGTAGATGATAGTGGCAATCTATTCTCTCACGCATACGCCAGAGCTGCACTTGAAATAAATCTGTGAGTGCGTAAACCACAGCCTGGTTGGACCTAGCGAACGATTAGTGGCTATGCTTAGGGATTTTTGGGGGAGTCATGCCTCACATTCCGACTCCTCGCACTATACAAGATCTTGCAGCGGACTACAACGGTTTCTGAAAACTGGTATTCAATCCCGCCGAAGGGTATATGATCCAAAGCCAGGGGTACCATCATGTCGGCATGAGTCAGGCGAGAAGTCGTCATATCGAGAAATGGATCCATCCGAAGAAGTAAAGGCGAGGCTGCGGTGGGCCCCACAAGAAAGTGTGATATCATCTATAAACAAACTATCTGCTATCGAATCATCCCGTTTGGTCGTCTTCACCTTCAAGGAACAGAACCCATTCATCATCTTCCTCCTTGTCGGTCAAATTGGGAAACCAAACACCTTCATGTTTGATAACGTTGTAGCACCATGCAAGGCGTGTTTCAGTGACTGCGGGATTTTTATATATGCTTTGAGGGTGTTTGTCTACCGTCGCATGAATAGCATCCATATATGAAGCCACTGTAGAAGCCACGTCTGAGATAGCACCTCTACCAGAGGCTTGATTGCGTACAGGATCAAGCCACTGTGCCCTGTCCGTTACTTTGACACCACTTGAAAGATCGAGAGGTGGCCGACCGTCGCTGGCATGGTATGGATAAAATTGGTGTAGAAAGCAAAGCCATTGTAACAAGCGTGCCCTAACACCGGTCCCTGATAGCTCCCGATCTTGATCCTCTTCCGCGTGCGGTTGTTGTGATATCCAGAGACCGCAAAGCCAGACGGTGAATGCAAAATCAGTACCCCCACGTTCTTTAATCTTGTGAGGATCTCTGCTCTTCATGCCTGTGTTGAGCACGCTACGAAGGTCTTTCAGTAGCCTTTTCGGAAACTCCTTCAGAGCATCCTCAAGCCGGACGATATTTGCACCTTTGACAATACTCATCTCCTCGTCAGATAGCGGGCTCAATATCTTAGTCAAGGATTCAACAACGCGGTCAAGAATGTCGAGCTGCTTATTACGATACCGAGCAGCATCGTCTTGCTTGGTATTCTGAGGAGGTTTGGGCAAATTCTGGCCCTGTCGTCGTATGGCTAGCTCTCCCTTCTGCAAGATCATGAGGATAGCACAAATGACGTGAAGCTTGTTTCGTGAAAGGGGGCTATCTAGGAGATCGAACGTTGACTGCGGACAGAGCACCGCTCTGAAGCTCTCTCGAGGGTTCTCTAAGGCTATCGAAAAGTCTTCTAGAAACCCTGGCGAGAAACCCTGGCGAGAATTCCGGCTCCATATCCCGGACACATATCCAGTGGGCCCTGGTGTTTTCTGGGTTCTCTTGTTTGAGGCTGTCCGCCTGTACTGGTAGACTTTCGCCACTCTTTGTTGCTCGGAGAGCCTTAGTAGCGTTGATGTAGGCTGCAATGGCAGGAGTAAAGTCTATACCAAAGTGGTCCGCAGGGTTATCAGGTAAACTGAATCCATAGCCCATGATTACTACAGTATGGTCAGAACGTGTCATCGAGCCAATGAGCAAACAAGCACTCTACCTCACATTCTTCATTACTTTTCGATCCGTAGTTGTTTAGGACCTCGGATCCCCCTGCTAATGGCTCATTGGTCTTGATGATACAGGCGCCGGCATCCCACAACCAGGTGACTCGGCTCGAAGGATTATGGTTCAGGAGATCCAATCCCGGGATCAGGACTGGAGTCTTTTCATCGGAATCATCAGTACGCGTAGGTAGTTTGCCCACGGGTTGGTTGAAGACTGCTGGACCAAAGAAACTTCTTGAAGTCATGACTGTTGCGGCCCATAGATACAGTTCCCTTGTGGAGATCAATACCGCTGTTGCTCAATGGGAGTTTCATGTCAAGCATTTGCTTACCAAGTCCAGAGCTTTCTCTGTTCTTCAGCCATTCCCTTGGGGAGGACTGTCCTCATCGCTTCGTCATACTCTTCTTGCTTTATGAATTTGCAATATCAGTAGTCCTCCTCAAGATTAGGGAAGGAGTCTCAAGGCTTGTCTGAGGAGTGGAAAGCCTCCAAACGACGTCACAAGACTCTTCGTGATTTCCAGATTGGGCGATGATTGAACGAAGAGGATACTTACCCAAGCGTCTCTCCTCACATTTCTTGCATGTCCAAGATTGGTCCCTTGGATCCACGCAAAGTCTTCGGAATTATAGTATAGAGGAGTATTGAAAGACTCTGGAAGCATCTTGATGTACGGCCACCATGGAGACTGTTGCTTTAGTAGCTTCTGCTTCATGAGAAACAGCCGTGTTGCTACATGCTGCGGACATGGGGGGAGCCGTACGTCGGGGTAATGCAACTTGCGGGCATTCGGCCACGAGAGAGCTAAGCTATGCGGACACGAAACAACAGTATTAGCCGGAGGAAGATTTTCCTCCGGCACGACACGAAAGAGATTTCCACTGGCAGGACTTGATGCTATCTCAATTGAAGGATGTATGTATCCACCGTTTGTGAGAAACCATGTCTCGAAGTCAGCATTGGTAGAGCTCTGTTCAATCAGTAGAGAGCTATTCGCTTGACTGTCATTTGCAATGAGCCATGTTGCGAATTCCATCGCTGAGAACAACAGATACTGTTATAGATGTGCTATGGATTCTTCATGATATGGAGCATCATGTGCTCAGAGGGTTGTTATGCTCCATTCCTATCATAGTCGTATGATTGCAAAAGAGGAACACCACAGCTCTCTCGACAAGGGTCTTCGAGCCTTTAGTGTGATAGGCCAGATGATGTAGGAAAAGAAAACAAGCCTTCGAAAGGTGATGGCTCACCTTGCTCTGTAGAATAGGGCTGAGATTTCTTGCCCGGAAACCCCTCTCTACCTTAGACATCACTACATTCCTTTCCAACATATATTGAGAATACGGTGATTAGCCTCTCATGTTTTCCATATCCCTCGTAGCTGGCCATTGCATCTTACTATTTCTAATCTACAAATATCTCATATATCCGTCATGTCTCTCCCCACTCTCCAAAATCCCCAATGCACATCCCACCTCTCCCTTCTCACCTCTTTGGATCTTATGGAAAAGATACAGCGAGCAAGAAAATCGATCGATTCATGCTGCTCATCAAAAACATGGGGACATCGTCAGATTGGGCCCAAATGAAGTCAGCGTTGCATGTGTAGATGAAGGTGTCAGAACCATCTACAGCGGAGGCTTTGAGAAATGGCCTTGGTACGAGAACCAATTCCAAAACTACGGGTATGTAACGTTTCACTCTCACTGTCCTGCTTGTCTTTCCAAGTCTCGTTTACTGACTCTGGTGCAGTGTTCCAAATTTGTTTTCCATGACATCCAGCAAACCCCACTCCATCCGAAAACGAATGATATCAAACGTCTACTCAAAATCCTACCTGCAATCATCGCCCGAACTCCACAAAATATCGCAGACGATAATCCTCGACCGGCTTCTCCCCCTCCTAGACAAAGCTTCCGCTGAAATGGAACCAATCGAAGTTCTCGAACTCAACTATGCCAGCGCAATGGATTTCATCACAGCCTTCATCTTCGGTCTCCAAAACTGCTCCAACTTCCTCCTCGACGTCGAAGCTCGGAAGCACTGGCTGGCCGTCTACAGCAGCCGTCGTCCTTACCGGTTCTGGGCCGGCGAAGCCCCAGCCCTCTCCACCTTCCTCCGCAAATTCGGCATCCACCTCATCCCCAAACCCATCGACGACGCAACCGCCGAAATCGAAGCCTGGACCCTACAAAAATGCAAAGCCGCCCAAACATCCCTAACCAACCCCCCCTCCCGACCCCCACCAAACCAAACCCCCCCAATCGTCTACGCCCAGCTCGCCTCCGCCCTCCCCAACCCCGATCCCAAATCCGCACCCCCAACCCTCCCCATCGCCTCCGAACTCCTCGACCACCTAGCCGCCGGCCACGAAACCACCGGCATAACCCTCACATACTTAATGCACCAACTCTCCCTGCACCCGCACCTCCAACGCCAACTCCGCACCGAACTCCTAACCCTCCCCTCCCCCACCCCCCGCACCCTCTCCACCTCGCCCCTCCTCCACGCCCTTATCCTCGAAACCCTCCGCCTGCACCCCCCAATCCCCGGCCCCCAACCCCGCACCACCCCTCCCCACCCAACCCCCACATCCACACACCTAGGCCCCCACCCCGTCCCCCCCTCCACCCGCATCAGCAGCCAAGCCTACACCCTCCACCGCAACCCCCTCGTCTTCCCCCTCCCCGAAACCTGGGACCCCACACGCTGGCTCTCCGCCTCCGCGGCGCAAAAGGTCGAAATGCAGCGCTGGTTCTGGGCTTTTGGGTCCGGGGGCAGGATGTGTGTTGGGAGTCATTTTGCGATGCAGGAGATGGAGGCGGTGGCGGCGGCGGTTTATGCGAGGTTTGAGACGTGGGTTGTGGATGATGGGGGGGTGGGGCAGGGGGATGGGTATACGGTTGGGCCGAGGGGGGGGAGGTTGGTGCTGGGGTTTAGGAGGGTTGGGTGATGGGGGTGTTTGTTGTTGCGGGTTTAGCTTTTCCTTGCTTTTGGGATGGGGGGGAGGGATGTTGCTGGGGGTGCGGGATGAGATGAGAGGTGATGGATGACATTATGACGGTTATGATTTAATGGAAATGATGAATGGATAGATATGTGACGAATTTGGGTATCATGTGCCTCGTGCTCCGCCTGCAATGCGTATGCCCAAATTCAAGAACGCCTCACGCTGATGCACCCTCAAATCTCGCCAACTGCCTTACCTCGTGTCCCGTCATTTTATACCATGACACACAGCCTCATTTTTTCCCCTTGCCCCCACCCTTCTTCTTCCCCTTCCCCTTCGATCCCTCCTCAACCACCTCCGGCAGACTCACAGTCCCCTCCTTCAGCTCATCCTGATCCACGCCCGAAGTCTTCAACTTCTCCACACCACTAATGAAGAAGCCCAGATCCCGGTTCTGCTCCTCCAACTCCGCCTTCTCCCTCTTCGCCACCTCAAGCTGCGTGCCTACATGCGTGATGCGAGTCATCAAGGACTCATTCATCGCTTTCTCATCCCGCCATTCCTTCTCCAATTTGCGCGCCATGGTCTCGAATTTCTCTGCTTTCCTCACAGCGCGGTCTCGGTCTTTTTCAAGAGCTGGGACCGTCTCGTTGGCGAGGGTCTCGTGGGACGCTTGTAGTGTGGCTAGTTGCGCTGCGGTTCTTGCAGAGGACTCTGTAGATTCTTGGGCGGCAGAGGCTGCTTGGGATGCTTTGTCGACTGCTCGTTCGAGAATCTCCTCAAAGTACATGCGTTGGCTGTCTAGTTGACTGGTTAGAAGGTGAGTATACTCAAGGCCTATGTTGTCCAGCTTCTCTCGAGGGACATAATCGTCGAAATCATCATCATGAAATTGAGATTCAGGGGTCGACATTGGTGTAAGCTCAACGAGCTTGCCATCCGTTTTATTTTGAACGATTCGATGAACGTAGCCATCTGATGCGTAGTCCCAGATACGCTGTGTCGTCATGTCCATGGCAAAGCAATGCTGAGATTGCTCGTAATGTAGGAATGCGTGAGCAGCATCGTACCTCCCACATCCGACACTACCACAGATGAGGCAAATCCAAAGATTGGCCTCAGAGCGACATACAGTACATTCGTTGAGGGCTGTGTTCTCGCCATAGCTCGTACTGCTGTACAATTTCTTACCCAGGCCAATATCATCCTGCGTGTATCGGCAAACTGGACAGCCAGATCCTCGCCACTTTTGAAGGCAAGAGCAATGGAAGACGTGTTGACAAAGGATGGTAAGGAGGCCTGTAGATTCGTCCATACGCTCCAAACAAACCGGGCATGTTGGCAATTCGATCAGAGCAGGTGTAGGTGGTGCGTGAGGTCTGGAAGAGCGCGAACTTGAAGAGAGCGGAGCTACTTGATGGGTCGAAACAATGGTGGGGGGTGGATTTGCTATGTTGGTCGATGGCGTGAAAGGGTCATTTGTCATGTCTGGGAACGACGCTTCTTGACCAGGAAGCTCATGCTTGCGAAACTTAATGGACTTGACGAACACGACGTGGCAGTTTTCAGGCTAGAGAGGAATATATTAGCTTCGAGTTGCCACGGCCGAAGCAACAGAGCTCACCTCCATCCCATCGAAGGGCTTGCCGTTCCACACCCTCCTCCATTCTCTTGCCTTCTTCCCGTTACGAAATTTCATGAGCACCATGTACCTGTTCCCTCTCTCTGTTCTAATCATCCTAAAGTGGCTAACCTCGTCCCTGGTCTTCTCTCCAACAAAGCCAAGTAAATCCGAGGGCGTAAGGTACGAGGGTACAGCAAGTATACACAGTGTAGTGCAATCTTCGTCTCGGAATGAGACCTCAGCATCTTGCACCCTCTTTAGAGTGTGCCTTCCGTGCTTGGAGATGGTGTGACTTGCAGGTTCATCGTACAAACCAGGCGTCTCTTCAGAGTCTCGATATAGCCTAACTATCCCCCATCCTAATTCTTCCTGCCGTGGATCAAGAGGCTCATATTTGCCCTTCGTTGCTAAACCCCCTGGCCCAACACTGATACCGTTTGTGATATGACCAGAAATATCTCCTCCACCTTTGTCTAAGGGCGTTGGCGCCATTTTGAAATTCTGCACGGAAATTCTGCCGTAACGCCAGTCATCGAGTAGTCTGAACGTTTGCGTGCTCTTTGCTATCGTAGTATGGCCGCTACTCGGAGGTGTCTCCTCAGCATTCGGCGGTCTGGAGTCTTCAAGGAAGCCTCTCCTATCATCGATGCCTCCTTCGTGCGGATTATGTGTGCTGTTCGATGACTGGGCAGTGTCAAGGTCGATGGTGATGTGGAAGAAGAATGATGGCATGGATGGACTGCTTCCGACAGATCATATTTGAGTTGATTCAATGACAAGGATGTGTCAAATAGATGTCACTTAGAAGCTTGCTGGTGGCATTTGGGTTATCCGTAGAAAGATGATTTGTACCCAGCAGCCGCGCAACACTCGGTGCTGGCGCCCGCATATAGAACCCACATCGACAATCGGCTTCACTCTACGTTTTGAGGATAACATTCATATAGGTAGGGAGAAAAGATTTCGCAGCCTGAAAAGTACTTGATGCTGCTGATGAGGGCTACATACTGCATGCCAACCAACCCAACGGCCATGAACATGACCTTTCATAAGATAAACCCAAAAAAGCTCCCGCTAAAACACTATGATGAATGGAGACAACAACACTAACGACCACCGTCTACTGACCCCCCCGCAATCTCAGCACCAAGTGTAGAGTGCTCTCCTTTTGGATGTTGTAGTCAGATAGTGTCCGTCCATCCTCCAACTGCTTCCCAGCGAAAATCAATCGCTGCTGGTCCGGTGGGATGCCTTCTTTGTCTTGGATCTTGGCCTTGACGTTATCGATAGTATCTGATGACTCGACTTCCAAAGTGATTGTCTTTCCTGTCAAAGTCTTGACGAAAATCTGCATTCCACCTCGTAACCGTAGAACCAGGTGCAATGTCGATTCCTTCTGGATGTTATAGTCAGAAAGAGTGCGTCCATCCTCAAGTTGCTTGCCCGCAAAGATAAGTCGCTGTTGGTCCGGCGGTATCCCTTCCTTGTCTTGAATCTTGGCTTTCACATTGTCGATTGTGTCTGAGGATTCAACTTCGAGAGTTATGGTTTTGCCGGTCAGGGTCTTGACGAAGATCTGCATACCGCCACGAAGACGGAGGACGAGATGAAGAGTGGATTCCTTTTGGATGTTGTAGTCGGATAAGGTGCGGCCGTCTTCGAGTTGTTTCCCCGCGAAGATCAAGCGCTGCTGATCGGGTGGAATACCCTCCTTATCCTGAATCTTGGCCTTGACGTTGTCGATAGTGTCCGAGGATTCAACCTCCAAGGTGATAGTCTTACCCGTCAAAGTTTTGACGACTATGGAAATGTCAGACACTGTAAGATATAAAGCGAAGAAACTTACAGATCTGCATCCCTCCACGGAGACGAAGAACAAGGTGAAGGGTTGACTCTTTCTGGATATTGTAATCGGAAAGGGTACGTCCGTCTTCAAGTTGCTTTCCAGCAAAGATAAGACGCTGTTGATCTGGAGGAATGCCTTCCTTATCCTGAATCTTTGCCTTTACATTGTCGATGGTATCGCTAGACTCTACCTCAAGGGTAATAGTCTTGCCGGTGACTAAGGTACTGGATCAGTAGAGGAACAAAGGTAGCGGTGAGCGGCAGTGGAAGCGGGGTCAACTCACGGGTCTTGACGAAGATTTGCATGGTGATAGATGTGTTTGTATGTGGCCTGGACCTGTTGTAGATAAGTAAAGGCTTGAAAGGGAGAGTGGATGAAGTTGTGAGTTGTGGAATTTGATAGATGTAAGAAGGAGGAAATGAAGTCGAAGGCGGAGTTTTGAATAGGCGGATGCCTTGTGATGACTGATGCGTGATGACACAGCCTCGGCGCTAGCGGAAGAAGTGACGAGGCGGGGGCTGGAAGTGGCTAGAAACTTCCACACTCAACACACGCGCTTTCGACACTTCACTCTGGTTACCAGTCATCGCCTACTACTCCTGACTTTGGTATTGGAGCAATCGACGGCATTACTAGAGTACGTTCGACCTATTACCCTAATTCTATTCTCGCGCCATTGAACGAGGTTGCTTCCTCAATGTGAAAATCCAACCGAGTTCCACATTCCTGGAAGGTGCAACGACATCAAAATAGTGCATTGATGACCTAGTTGTACATCGACACTAGGAGAGTTTTTATCTAAAGTATGTTGCCTCACTAAACAGCATCAGCCCCGGATCAGATGCCTGTTAGACGCCGGTTTCTTAAGAAATGCCCGTGAAGTGCTTCTCTGATGAGGCTATCGCCATGGGGCGTAGATGTCGCAATTCAACAGCCACTATCATGCTGGAGAACATGAAGAGATCCAGAGAATATTGAAAATAAATTGTTGAATCTGGCAATTCATGGCCAGAGTCTGTCCAATGCTTGCAACCGTGAAGCATTGGTCATATCGTCGTTATCGTAAATCGTAGACGATCGTGCAAATGCTAGCATGCCGAGGCTCGAATAACGAGCTTCGAGGTAAACTTGCTGGATAGCGAGTCAAAGTCATCACGGTCGAAGGCCGTTTCACATCGTGTTCGTAAATACTTATCTGGGCCCATGATCAGCGTCGAATGGACGTAAAGGACACAGGCATTATTAGCTTACCGTGACGCGTTACATGTTTGCGAACCTCTGTCAGGGCATTGCATACATTCGTGTTGGAGCCCAACAGATTATGGTGTTTGTTGGTTTCCCATTCCTGGAAAGAAGGAAGTTTTTGCGATATCGCGGAGAAGAGACCAACGATGACACCGACAGGTGTGGACTCCATGTCGTGGCAGAATTTGCTGACAACCTCCTTATCCTGTCCACCATTAGCGGTGTTAATGAGAAACACACGGAAAGCTTACAGGAATCCGATAGTGACAGTCAAATTGCATCTCCTCCCATACGGCAAGTAAGATTGAGGCGACCATAAAGATTGTTGGCCAGTGTTTTAGTTTGTCTTTGGTGTAAACACTTGAGTACAAGTGCGAAAGCTCTTCCAGGATATCTTTCTGCGATTCACGCCACATGTCTGCCATGGCACATTTGATCTCGAAATTTATCATAACCGGTGCCACGGTCTTTCCGTAGAATTTGGAACTTGGGTCATTGATCCTTCCCAAGAAACCTTCCTCATCTGGAATACCCTCGACCATGGTCACATGTTGGGTGAGGTTATAAGCTAGTAAAAGCTTGAGGGATTTCCTGATGACTGGGGTCTTCTCGCAAAGCCAGTAGCGGTAGGCGGTCTTGAGCATTTGGGTCAGAAAGGGGGTACCATCAAAATACTCATCAATAAATTCCTCAAAACCTCCATCAATATGGTGGTCAAGATACTCATTCAGAGTGGACCTAGAGATGCCTTCGACGCCAGCGGAGAGCTTGGCAGTGTTCACCGAATGTTCTGAAGGGTGGTTCAGGGAAGGAGTTTCCACCCAATCTAAGCCAAAACATCTTTCATCGCGCACAAAGACCTCGCGAGCTTGGACCGGCAGCATGTGACCATATCCGTGAGTGATGAACAGTGTCCGCTCGGCTTGCGCAAAGCCTCTGATGTTGCCCACAGAGAACCCAAGACTGATGTGACGCTCGTAATCGGCCTTCCAGTCTTTCATGAAATATGCAATCTCTTTGATATCGATTCTTGTGCACGGTACTTGCCAAAGACGCGCGTGGGAAGGCTGGCAACCTTCACAAGGCTCTCCCTTGTCACACTGAGACTGCGTGAGCATGCACTCACTATGTCTATAATTGGAGCACTCACGGTCTTTTTGAGGAATTTGCAACGAATGCAAGCTCCTAGCTTTCTTATTTCAGACGCTTGCTTCCTTTGTTCCGGTCGGAGAGGACCTTTCCGCCTTCCCACTCTCTTCTCTGTCTCGACCTTGACGACTGGTGGCTGCCTTCGTATCGTTGGCTTCGTGGCTTTCCCGTTGGAGATCTTCCTTGACTGCCGTCTGCCGGGTGGCGAAACTCGGCCCGTAGAAGTTGGAGACCGTTGTGGAGAGGATGATGTTTTGATTCTGAGTGGCTTTACCATGGACGGAGTCACGAGGCTAGGTCGTACAGGCTGCTCCTCTTGCTTAATCACTGGCGAGGTTGAATGATTGCTCAAGTATGGAGAGTGGAATTCTAGACCTGAACTGTTACCAGTGTCACTCCCTGGTGAACCGATGGCGTGCTGCGGGATATAAGCACTGCCCCATGAATGACGAGACTGTCTGTCGACATCGGAGTACGAGGAGTCGGAGAGTGTGCGTCCGTGTAGGGTTTCCTCCGGATTAAAGATAGCCCCCATCTGGAGGTCTTGGTAAGATCCGTCGAGCGATTGGTGCTGATATTCAACGGATGTCCAACCATTGTCGCTACTTGAGAGAGACCGGACTTCTAAAGCGGTATCGGTAGGAGAATTGGGTAGGTTCTGCAGCGGCAGGCTCATGTGCGGTAGCGCATTCGAGACGAAAAGGTCATTGGAGAAGTCCTGGTAGTCAAATGGTATGTTGCTGTCCAATTGAGAGGTTAAGGGCAGGTATGAGGCGTCGAGAGGTAGGCCTGAGCCATACTGTTCTGCCATATAGTCTGTGGGTGATGTCTGAAATGGCATTGCGTATGAGTCTGTGAAATGTTGGGAGAAGCCAGCATCACGGTTGAATGACCCATCAAGCGGATAAGTAAAGTGAGCGGTTTGCTGTTGGGAGGTTCCCCAGTCGGGCATATATCCATGTGCCTGCGGCTGATGTTGATGCTGATGTTGATGCTGTGGAAGATGATGTATTGAATGCTGGTATGCTTGACTTTGGAGTGGAGTGGTTGACCGCTTCATGTTGTTGGCGTTGGCGTTGCGGTGATGCGGAGCGGTCCGCGTGGCATGTTGTTCCATGGGGATCGGAATTGGCCAGCTTACCCTCGAGGTGTATGGTGGATAGCGCATCCCATGTAGGTCGTAGTCGAAGGCGGCGAGGTCAGCAGGCAACTCCATATTGGCCATGATGAGCTGACAAAGGGAGGGGAAAGTGTGATCAATTGGAGTTCGGCGACGACGGATATGAGAAAAACATGATGATCAGATAGCGGTATCAGCTGCTTGCCATGGTCGACTACTACTATTTAGCACAGTAGGTAGCGTATAGGTAGTAGTTGGAATTGCGAGTGGAGAAGGGAAGGATGAGATGGGCGGGTTCAAAGAATCCAGAATCCAGAATCCTGAATCCTGTTGCTCGAGAAGGAAGAAGAAGAAGCGGTGAAGATGGGTCAGCGACGGGGGGGACGGAGGTGGGGTAAAGCGGTGATCGCTGAATCGCCTCGAAGAACCTCGATGATTGGCGCTCCCCATTCGCTTACGTAATAACTCTAACCTTGATGATCGTCCGCCGTGTCCGCTTCTGTTTGCTCGTGGCCGACTGGCCGTAGCCGTCCCGGGCTGAAGACTTAGCTTGTTCGACGGGACTTCGACCCTTTGTAGGTATTGCTCCAAGATGGGACGATGAAGTTATACACAGTATAGTGATATCCTAAAAGGTCCTGACCTATTCGACGAGACAGCATCCTCCTCTCCATGCGGCGCTTAGGATGTATGGAACTTCTTGCGGATGAGACGTGTGAGGGAATTGATCTGATAACGGATGACACGTTTTTAGCGTGCCGCATACCACGTTTCTACCTACCTTTGTTATCGGACGCACCGATACCACGAGCTCTTTGAATGACATTTTGAGCCCTTGCTCATGAGTCGGAGGACCCAAGACAATTGTGTGCAATGTCGGGCCGCCTCACATGGTCCGACTACAGTACAAGCAACGAGCGAGAGAACGACTGTGTACTCCGCACTTGTATCTAACATGATCCTGTAAGACTATGGACAGGGAAAGCCAACTGATGGGTATAATCTACTTCAGTGTGTGCAGCTTTGCAATAAAAGACTGAAGCGAGACCTAAGCGACAGCTCCATACTGGGCTGGCAAGGACAACAAGAACCTTGCCGGCGTGCAGCGATGGAGAAAACAGGAAGGGAGCAACTCCTCTCCAACGGCACGTCAAGCTTGTACCTGATGGCGCTCAGCAAAGACAGTCGTTTCATGCTTCAGATCTCTTCAGGGTGCATTGGACGATATTGGTTGTCAGGGTCGCTTCTTGGCAATTGGAATACACGCTGCCACAAGTTGCGGCCACTTTACAAGATTTGTTGTGAATGGAATAGATCGAGATATCCGGATAGGAGAACTCAGGACAGCGGCCTTTAGTTGGTCCTGTCAGCTTAGTAAGCATCAATTCACCAAAAAGCTTGGCAACGTGCGAACACGAGTGGAAGTAGCAAGCGTAATACTAGGATTTGGATGTTTGAGTCGAGATTTAATCCTAATACTTTGGTGGCCTTAACATTACAGCATATAGTTCAGATTCGTTTTCTATGTTACCGACTTTAATAATTCGACGATCCCTTTGCCAATGAGGATACAGACAAAGCTGCATTCCAGTGAATATTTCATGTTGTCATGAGGGTAAAGCCAAAAGTAACCAAGGCGGTCTATCATTCAAAGAACCATAATACGAAATTGTTGCTACAGCTGCGTGCAGAAGACAGGGATGAGAGTAGCCTAAATTCGATGGATAACGGAAGGCCAAACGATAGCAGGCGAGGAGATGCCACTTTAGGCGAGCAACAAATCTTCTCCCCAGACCCTAGCATTTTCACATCATCTCCACCCATCATCGATGCCCTGATCACGGAGAGCGCTCGTAAGCGGCATGACACAATCGAGCAATGCTTACCCTACCTAAGGGGAGCTCCCAAGGATTCTCCTCGCTCAAACTCCCTAAACGTTCCAAAGCTTGAGCGTGAGAAGCATGTCGCTTTCCTCAAAGCAGCCCTCCTGGACGCAAAGTTCATGGGCTACGATGCTTCCCGTCCTTGGGTTGTGTATTGGTCTCTATGTGGCCTGAGCTTACTGGGAGAGGAAGTGGCAATCTATCAGGAAAAGTAATGAGGGGATCATTCCCATTGCTCCCCGGAGACATCCCGACCATCAACTGAATCCTGTCGCAGAGTTGTGGAAACGTTCGCACCCAACCAGAATATGAACGGAGGCTTTGGTGGCGGCCATGGCCAGCTTTCGCACCTTGCGCCTTCTTATGCCGTTGTCTTGAGCCTCGCAATGGTCGGAGGAAGCGAGAGTCTAGGCATGATCGATCGAAGAGCGATGTGGGTTCCATTCCTTGAGGCAAGTCTCATAGTATCTTCAAAGTGAGAGCTGACAGGGGTTACTACGAAGGTGGCGGTGGCTCAGCCAGTTGAAGCAGGAAGATGGGGGGTTTAGAGTGTGCGTTGGTGGGGAGGAAGACGTTCGGTATGAATTATACATACGTCTCAATGGACCATCACTAAATATGAGCGATCATAGGGGTGCATATTGCGCGATGACCATAATAGCACTTCTCAATATACCGCTTACACTCCACAACACTGCTCCAACCCGAGCCCACGGACTCACCTCCCTTGCACAAGGCCTCCCGGAATACCTATCTCGGTGTAGGTGTGATATGACAATTTTGTGCTTAGGTTGGCTCATGTTTTATATCAGGTCAGACATTTGAAGGTGGTATATCTGATAAGCCGCAAAACGAAGCTCATGGTGCGTACGTCTTCTGCGCGCTCGCTTGCTTATGCATTCTTGGACCTCCACATGAGATGCTGCCCAAGTAAGCGGATCCCTTATCCTAAGTAACCACCTCGGCTAACGGAGTCGAGGTATCTGGATCTGCCGCTTCTCATTTCCTGGCTTTCTGCACGACAGTATGCTCCAGAGGGCGGCTTCTCAGGGCGCACCAATAAGCTTGTCGACGGTTGCTACAGCCACTGGGTAGGAGGCTGTTGGCCATTGATACAAGCCGCCCTCAACGGGCCTCAGTCAAGTAGATCGCCTGAGAAGCCACATGTTGGCTGCCTCTATAGTGAGGAAGGACTGAAAAGATACATATTGTCTTGCTGCCAGGCTAGAGGGGGTGGTCTTCGAGATAAGCCAGACGTGTACGTTGACAATTGCTGTGAAAGTGCGGACTGCTGAACAGTCAGACACTCAGATGGATACCACTCATGTTATGTCCTGGCAGGCCTCAGCTCTACCCAATACCGCAACGACTACTCGGTCACGAAGCAGACAGAAGACGGTAATGAAGTCGACTACGCTATGCATTGGACATCCAATGCAAATGCCGTGCTTGCAGATAGGAGCGAGGCAAGAGACAAGCTGACAGCGGTGCACCCAATCTATGTCATTCCTTGGGCTGCCGCAGTGCGATGTCACGAGACCTTCAAGCAGGCTGGATTTTGAAGTGGATCATGTTTGCTAAGTTTCAATGTACATAGTGGATGACAATAACAATTATTTTTGCCTTCATCGCCGAGTTCCGACCTTCGAAAAAGCTCGAGAATAGCTGCCGTATCAGAGCCTTGATGATGATGCTCCACAAAATGTTCCTGTCCCTGAACTAGAACAAGCAGCCAGATGAGTCCGCTGGCTAGTAGCGGCTCCACGCTTCTCCACGCTCTAGCTCCATATATTTTGCGCTGGTCAGAATAGAGCAAGTCCCCGGTACTGATTGAATACGGTCATACGTCGTATCTTATACTACTAGGGTTGAATGACATACGCTTAGCCGAGTATTTTACAGACACTAGTGCCAAGATGGATCTATGGCAGAATGCCACACCTGGACCCGAGGTGACCAGCGACGACGAAATTGATATCGCTACTGTTGGATAGGACATGGTTCTTTCTCCGCAGATTACAACCTACTTTCGTTACTGTAGAGCAAAGTTGGGGGTGAGTAGAGCGAGCCTATGTTATGCTTCTGTAATGTAAGCCGCTAGGGTTCTATCCTAAAAAGATGTTGGTAATTTACTGCGTGAAATTTTGATTTCTAGTCTACTTATCACTGCAGTAATTCCTCAATATTCTCACTGACTCGTAACCAACCAACATCTCTCGGCCAGACGGGTATGCCGTCACTCCTTGCCCTCACGGATATCCAAGCGCCCTGACTACTTGGAAGAGAAAGATCTCCTAAAGCTTGTGCGCAAGCTATGACGATGATACAGTTCGTCCGAGTCCGTTGACAACAAGTCTCGATTCTGATTGGAACGGAACATCAATCAGGATGATACGCTGCCAATCCATGTCCTTCAGATATTACGCACGATCGATAGAAGAAGCAGCGAGAGGCTACAGTGCACAAATCTGGTTCGTCCAAGTCCAGTAGCCGTTCCGGCACTTTACACATGCATGTCTGCACTACCAAGCGCCTTGCCAACTCATCAAGCATGCAGAGACCGTCGAAATGATTTTACGCCCGAATTCTCTTCCCTGCCAATGCCATGTACAGTCAGAGCGCGATCTACATCTCCGGTAGCTTCAGACGTTCTTCAAGCAGGAGCCATTGATAGCACAACGGCAGAGTGAGCTCGCTGGGATATTCCAAGCACCTTAGCTCTATTGCTAGTTAAGCGCAACGAGCGCCGCCGACCGTTAGCCTATTGACTTCACGCTCTTTTCGGTCTTTTGGTACGCTTTCCCACCATGATTATGCGTGTGTTGGCCATGTACCCTGGCTGTTACGCTTGCTCATCGTGGGGTCGCTGCCCGTTCCGCTCGCTCGTACTCCAGAGAAAGGTTTGACTTCGACAACGCAGCATACTGGCTCCGTGCCCCGCGCCTTAGCGAGAACGATGGCCACGACCGCAAAACTCTGCGGACGTTACAATGCTTCGTGTATACCGGGATAAGAACTTGTAGGGTTTGGTACCTACCTACTTCTCCGAGGATGTCTCCAGAAAAAGATGTTCACCGTTGAAACCAGGCGTTCTGGTCGCCACTGACGCGCAGTCCTAGTGTGGAGACGGCCAGAAAACATGTGCGGTATCTGCACGTCAGTTCATGAAGCTCCTTGCCTAGACCGACGGAAACGTTGACGTTGATTGGTCAATGTCGCTTCAACCGGCCCCCAAGATCTTCTCTCTGGCAGAGCGTGCGCCAGCGCATCATCGCGTTAACTTAGTCAGTGAGCCGCAGAGATGGAGACATGCTGCAGAAGAACCACGCCTACCTTGGTCCGCCATGGGAATATTTGTCTCCACTTCTTTATCTCTTGCTATATGGACGGATCTGGCAGTGATATAAATCTCCTACGGGCTTGCAATCCCAAGATCCAGATTTCCCCCACACCTCAAAATCTCCGAGTTGCATTCTGCTTTGCTAGGTTTTCAGTGTGCCTGAATCTGCAAGCAAGCGTCTCTAGTTGACCAAAGAAGTGATCATAATCGGTGGTTGCACGCTCCCTTCCTTAGGATTGTTACATAAGGCCACTTTGGGCACCAGTGCTTTGCAACGGCCACCAGCAGCCCACGCCAAGGTAGTGGTTCCTGGTCGATTGCTAGGTACCTCATTTGGAATTGGATCCGGATCTACATACCTTCACCAAGATGTATTACCAGGAGTATTTGTCCAGTTAGTCTCTCGATTTGGTCTTATCTCCCGTGATCTCTCCCTTGCTCTCAGCTTTTCGCCCAGTCTATTGGTCAATCTATGGACACATAACGATCGAAGACATTAGGTGAAGCTTCCATGTGTTACGGGTGGTAGAAACATGTTTTATACTCTGTGCTACCACGGACGCAAGAGTTGCAGGATTTTCTTTCCTATTGCTTGCATTTGTGGCACCAGTGCACGAGCGCCCAAAGGCTAATTCACGGTCAATTACTCGTACTGACAACTCTATCAGACTTGTGCCACCGGCGCCAATGGCCTGAGCCTCTCTACGCCTCATTTCGTACTCGGCCTGGCTTCGTTTGCGTGGCACGTGTCAACAACCGAGAATACCAGACCGACACCACGTTCGAAAGCGAGCGGCTAGCACGGGAGAATGCCGCCATGCGGGCTTACCTCATTTGCCAGAATTTTTCCAAAAGTGATGGCATGTATCCATCTCGTCACAAGGGACGAGGGGGTGCCGATGTTGTTCAAGGCATTCCTGTCGCCATCGGCTCCGAGAGGAGAAGTGTGTACACCGACGATTCGAGGTCCAGTGGGAGCAGGAGCGGCGGGAGTAGCCCGACGAGTTATCAGAGCAGCCACTCTTCTAAGGAGAGTCATAGCCATAGGCTCAGTGGTGGCAGTAATGGCAGCAGAAGCTCTGGGCATCGAAGTGGAAGGCGATACTGAGCTCGACATGCAGCTCCTACCGTGAAAACAGTATTGGGGCTATGAATTTACCACGAAATACCATAACGATCACCAGGTTTACGAATTCACGACGACCATGACCTAGAATCATCCTTTGGAGGCGGCAAAAGTGAGCGACGACTGTGTCAAATCCATTCACGGAGGGGAGGTATTGCATATTCATGCTCGTTTCTGGGAGGATACGACCACCAACATTTTGAGCGTTTAGCACCATGCATTAAGCGAGATTTCTATTCTGTGTCAATGCAGCTATGCATCAGCGCTCGTTTGGGTTCGGCATAGCGATGGTTTCTATGATGAAGGCTTTAGAGATCTACAATTTAATGAGGTAATGAACGCATGAAAATGAAACTTGTATCCATGTAAGGAGCTTGACTGTCCTCACTTCATTCAATAACACAAAGATGTAACCGGCCACCCGGCAAGTTCTGACGGTCCTTTCTCCATGGAGTGAGCCTTAGCGCCTTGGCACCATGGGCGTAGCTACTCCCATATTGAGCGCGCGAACTTGCCATAATTGCCCCTTTACTTGTTTACAGGACATGTCTTGTACATCAGTATCGAGTGATCGCGTTACGCTCAGTTGTCAACCTCAATGCACTCGGCATCACCCCTGGTACGGCTACTGCTGACACCAAGACCCTCGGCTGTCCGCAAACATGCGTATGGTATCGCTTCGTTGAGGATAGTGTTGCAGAAACCTACGAGCTCTACACCAGCTCATCCGTCAGGGAACCGCTCGAGCTGTCTCTTTGCAAAGCCACAGAGCGTTCCTCATCCGGAATGGCAAGTCCGGAACAAGTCGACGCAAGAAAGTGTGACCGCCCAGGAGAAGGAGAAGCAAACCAAAACACCATGGCATCGAGAAGGTTCGGATGTGGCGCCGGCTGGTAGACCACGGTCTGCTGGGACTATGACTAAGGGTTATATAAAAGCCTCGGCTGCTGCTCTGGCCTCCTATAACTGACTTAGCTCGATAGGAAAGCTCCTTACGACGCCCTCACGACTGCTCAAATTGATCATACCTCTTACAGTACTGGACAAGAACTCGGATATGAAGGACATTGAACCACTCGCTCTCCTTGTACATCCACACCAACCGCTGTCGTATCTCGAGCGTCTCATACAATCCGAGCTACCTACCATCACGAATGACAAAGGAGAGGTTAAGGTACCAGAGGTTCACTTCAGAGCCGAGGACTCTCAGCAGGACGAAATGGATCCTGTGGCTAGAAAAACTGACGACTCGCCAGAAGACATGCACGAAGATTATGAGGGTGACCTGGAGGAGACAAAATTTGACGGCAAGTCTGAGAAGACCGGCAAGCTGGGCAAGAGATCGACCAACAAGGATGCCAGTCTAGGCGAAGGAGGCGTGGAAAGCTACAGCGGCATGGGCCACGAAGGGCTTTCCGCAGAGGAAGGCCCTAGAAAGTTCGTTCGCTGGTCTTCATCTACGGAAATTGGAGATTTCATTCGCGATGCTGCTCGAGGCAAGGAATTTGCTGTGGACATCGAAGGTGCTCCTGAGGAGATCCGAGTAGGAGTCCCTTCGTTCAACGACAGGACCCACTATCTCCGTCTCAGATTGCGAAAAACAGCCACCCAAATCATTGACTTAGCGGGCATCAAGAAGGAGTGTGACTTGGCTGCCCATAAGACCGCTCAGCGATGGGCCATTGGTGGCGCCTTCACTCTTGTCGGCTATTGGTACACCGTCTACCGACTGACGTTCGAGACTGACCTTGGTTGGGATACAATGGAGCCTGTTACGGTATGTTTTCTAAGTAGCATATCAACCTTATGGCTGATTGTCTAGTATCTCGTCGGGCTTTCCACTTTAATCTGCGGTTACCTCTGGTTTCTGTACCATAATCGAGAGGTCTCTTACCGATCAGCACTGAATCTTACGATAACTCGGAAGCAGGCAAAGCTATACCAGCAAAGAGGCTTTGATGTGCAGAAGTGGGATTCTTTGTTGGAGGAAGCAAATTCATACAGGAGAGAGATCAAACAGATTGCGAATGAATACGACGTGGACTGGGATGAAAAGACAGACGAAAAAGATGAACAGGTTACAGAGGCTATGAGAAAGGTTCGAAGTGACAAGGAATCAGAGCGAGATTCAAAGAAGGAGAAAGAAGAAGACGATTAGGTGCTCTTCCTAACAGATGGAGCCCGCGACTGGCGGCAGAGAATCCTCAAGCGACTGTACATATCGAGCATCGTACTGGCCTTTTCGCACTCCAACTCAGAGATGGCGTCGAGGGTCTGCAGAGCTCTAGATACCCCAATGTGGCTGTTCAGACATTTGAATAAGATGGGTACGGGGACCTCGTACTAATTGATTCTCTTTCAGCAATCTTCATATTGACCTAAATCATCTACATTCGATGGAAATTGAATTCCTTATGTGAGGCGAGCAGGTCACCATGACAGTATACAGGAACCCAAAATTTGGGCTAAGGAGACCAGGGAACGCGAAAAGGTTACCATGATATCAATTCTTCGCACAGCGACGTATGCTCAGCAATATTACAGCGTCTACGATCACCAACATGCACAACGGACCAAGTCCTACAATTCATCTCGACTTTCCAACTTGACGAACCTCATTCCTGGCAGTGTCGTAGAATTTGCCAGAACTACCGGCTCCACCAGCGCCACCAGCGGATGGACCTATGGCATGTCAGGAAAGCAATACTCAGTGCGCGACCTGGGTACCCATCGCTTACCAGGTCCCCCTTTGTCGAGATCATCATCGTCGTGGAATTTCCTTGACTGAGCCTTGGCCTTATTGCGGCCATCACGGTATCTGCACACATGGTACAGAAACCACCGGATGACCCAATTGCTGCCATTCGGGAGTGGTCCAAGGGCGTAGACAGCCCTCGTTTGAGGGCTTGCCTGCACTTCGATGGTACGGATAGCGGCCAAGAATGCGGCATCTGTGAATTGGCTGGCCGCGAAAGGACTTGGTGCTCTTGCAAAATCCGGTCGAAGGGCCGCACGATTCCCATTCAACTGTTCGTTATAGATCCGGATAGCCTCACTCTAGCATACGTCAGCGTCTATTCTTGCGGTCAGATCACGGATAGCTCGCCTTCATCAGCCAATATAATGCTTGGTGGCTCTGGTTTTGAGGATCTAGCCCTAAGATATGGAGGAAATGCCACTTCGAAGCGCTCTTGATAACCTCCGTCATGACAAGGGTGTGGCTTCTGTCATGTGAGGTTCACAAAAGCAAGATAGCCAATATATATGTTACTCTTAAACCTTGATGTGCTGACGTTGGACTATAGTTCTCTGAGCTTGTAGGAAGACGAGAGGTTGCTTTGGTATACCCGCCACTTGGGACGAAAGCACTGGCTATAAGTATAACACAGCCTCTTGACCATGGATCAACCTGGACATAACGCCGTTCCTAACTTCACGGGTCGCAAACGCAAATCATACCCGCTTTCTGCATGAAGCGTATGAGCACCATACCACATATCCTCGAGGACGACACAAGTAGGTAATCTCGGCAGATTGGTATTCTCGAAACTTCCCACCATAATGGTTCTACCGAAAAGGTTAACGTGAATAGAAATCTTTAGCGAAAAGACACCCCCAAAGCAGTGTCAAGAGCGGCGACAGTAACGCAAGAACGACCGCTGCTGCTTATTGCCTATCCAGGAATGGCGTCGGTTTGTAGCATACTGTTCTAAATCGGCAGATTGTCACATCGAGTCCAAGTCGTCCTGTGCTACTGTATAAGACATCGATAACCGCCACCAAGAACCCCGACTAAATCCGACAGCCTAGAGGCTAGTATTAGGCATACCCTCTATCTGTCAGGAACAAGTCACGGCGGACAGCCGTCCGGCTTACCAAGGAGGTTAGAACACCACTCGGTCTCTTGCATGTTCCATATCTCAGCAGCAACCAGGGTCTCACCTGCTCCTTCTTGATGGCTGCAATCGGGTCGATCCTTGGCTAGGCATTGTCAAAATCGTCACTTCATGTGGGTGTTGTGTTCTGCACCGTCTTGCGCGGTCATCCTCCCTATCCCCCATCCCTACCCCAGCCGAGCACGCCAGGTGATGGGCGAAGTACCAAATATCGTCGACAAGTACACGAACCATTTCACACAATGACAGCATCCTGCGTGAGTTCCAGGCGCTAGCCTATGTACAAAGCCACGTTTTAGGGTCTACGAAAGCTGTCAAAAGGTATTTTGCGGCTACTTGCATGTCTCTTGCCTATTTTGTTTGCTACTCTGACACATTACAGTTCCAGGCTGCCGCTCCGACAATTTTCACCGCTCCTTCGGAAAGCTCAACATTTCTTGGTAAAGCTGATGCAAGTCTGACGTATTCCGAAAAGCTGCTCAAGACAACACGCTGCAGCCTTTCTTTCTTCCACCAACCCGCCGGCGCAAACATGTATTTGAGTTTACTCCCCTTGGGTCGCTTCAGCCTCCGTGGCTCGGACCTCAGCAGCTTGACGACCGGATAACAACCTCCTTTTGACTTATCGGCTTTGCTCGGTAGCTACCGCAGTACAGCATTTCCTCCGAGGCTGAGCAAACTTCGTCACCGCCTCTAGGAAGAACTATATGCACATAATACGAAAGTAGGTTACTAAAGTAAGACTGTTTCCTTTTTCATCAAATTGCGGGCTAATACATTTCGATTCATTCCCTGGCTGTGGTCGGCAAGAAGGAGGAGGTCTCGGTCAAACCGCGTTCTACGTACTTGCCTATCGTTTCGGGCTCCTTCGATGCCATTGGCCGTAGAGGACAAGGCTTGATACCGCAAGACTGATGTCTCTGCTTCAGAGGAAGGTAGGGGTATTTTTTCCCCTTGCCTCCATTGAACTCATCTCCTTTCCTACTACTCATGCCTATCTTGGCTGTTGTCAAGCACACTTCTTTCCACCTTCGCCTCAAATCTCTGTAATTATTCCCGAGCTATATTGGGCCAATGAGGATAGCGTTCTCAGTATTGCAAAACGTTAGTGAAGACTAAGAATGAGGAAAAGCTCAACGAACCTCTATTGGTGCGTCATGCCGGCCGAATCAAGGTTTGCTTCTTTTATACAATTCGACTTCATGCTAGCTACTGTATGAGACTTTCCGAATCAAAGTTTGCTTCTTTAGGTGCATTTTGGGTTCATGCGAGCTACTATATGAGACTTCACACGCGGTTTGAATCATGGCCTAGAAGTAGTGGCGCGAGAGTGATGAAGTGCAGCGATCTACAATTCCGTTTGTAAGAGGACAACGGAAGAAGAGATGCACAAGTGCGTTCGGCGCTCCGCCTACGTTTCACCGGATACTCGTAAGAGGTAGACTGTGATCACTTCTCATTTCTCAATACGGTGATTAGCAAACAATCACAAGGCTCATCCGCTGTATGGTACACGGTGACTTGTCGCCATGTTTGCATAGTGTGTTTGGCAAGCCATCAGCTCCAGAGTCAAAGCTGAACAATACTGTAAAGCGTTGGTATGATGCCCAGATGATAGGACAATATTGCTCAGGCACCCTACCTTCAGATGAATCCCACGCAGGGACTAGTCTGGGGGTGGACCAACAGGAGCTTCTTTGGTGATACTTCTCAGGTACCAGGTTCTCTATAGCAGTCATCATCCAGTACGCTTTGCGTTTCAAACCCTCGATAACAGTCCTCACTGTAATGGAGAGGCGTCGGCAAGAGCAAGATAATAACTCCAAGCCAGGCCTAGTAGGTCATGTTCATTGCAGCAGATCAAGTTCGTACGACATATTCGAGGCTCTTCAATATGGAGATGGGTCATTCTAGTCAATGTCTATGAAGGAGGTGTACAGTTTTGTTACTCAAATCATCCCAAACTTGACCGTCCTTCCGCGGACCTTACTATCGCCGCGAGATACCGATTCCATTTGCTCTCCTCCTTACCCTCCTTTATCTGATCGTCAGCACCGCCAAGCATCTGTCATCCATCTCTGCTTAATTGCTCTCTCAACTTTCCACTTACATCTCCTTGTTCGACGAACCTCGTTGAGGGTCAGCTCACTGCAATACAAAGGTTTCATGTAGAGCTTTCCCTGAGTATAGGCTCGTTCTTTCAGGGAATTGATGCACAATCTACATCAAAGAAACTTAGCGAAGCTAAGAAGGAAGGTGAGATCAAACTTTGTGTGATTTTTTTCCATCTGTCATTCCTCCATTATCGTTTTCATCTTCAGTAACTGCGTTACTTTTCTCGATATCTGGCAGGATCCACTCCTGAATCATTGGCGTCCAACAAAATGCTTGTTTGAGAATTTGGCGCAGCCACAATGTGGCAAAGTCAAAGTGAATGGGTCCCACTCTGTACGAAATGGTGAATTATTAGCCGAGACCCACCAAAAACGTCCTTATATAAGGTAGTGCCGGAATCTCTTCTATCCCTTACCATCGTCGCCTCGTCCCGTGAAAGTCGTAATGAAGGGTTTTCTAGGTCATCGTCCGAGGGTTCCCCAAGATCGCGAGATTTGACAACGAGGGTCGAATTATCGATTTCAGACTATGATGATCGTTGTCGGCACGATCCCTTGCCTGGTTGCTGCAGCCTTCGTGCTCCTCGAGGCTCGGGTGATGGTCGTCGCCGGATCTGAGTCAAACACACTGCGGTGGTCAGCCCACCGCAGTCCCACAGCGCGAAGCCAATAGGAAAGATCTCCAGGAGTGCAATCATCGCCTCATTCAGTAAAAGTCGTTGACGTTGTCAATTTGGGTCTTCGCCTGAAGGCTACTAACTCGGAACTTTGTAATCATTGGCATATGCAGTCAAGACGGAACAGGGACGACCCGTTCCTCGCGGAAGCGGAGTTCGACTGTTGATAGAGAAACAAGGGATTGACCATGATGATGCTGGACTTCCACCCCTTTGATGTATGATTTGTTGTAGGCGTCAGCCTGGATGAATCGAACCGTTGTTGGGGAAGCTGAGGCTGTATGGAAGCTTTCTGAGTCGATAGCTTGGGATGGTCGATGGCTTAAGCTGCAACGATGTCTGCTGAGGAGCATTACTGATGTTCATGACAGAATTGAAGATGATTATGGGAGGCAATCTAAGAAGTGGTGCTGATAGTCTTGATAGGATCAGAGTCAACTCTAAGGGTAGACGAGTATAGGGAAGGAACTCTCTCCGTTACGTCCAGGTGAGACCCTACAGCCACATTCCTTAGCTTGGATGGTGTATAGAGGTGCCTGTGCTGACATGTCTGGTAGAAACAATGATGGGAAGGCGTTGTTGCCATCTGGTTCGAATACAGCTGTGTAGCACTTTTGCCTTTCTTGGTACGTTGTGAATCACTATTCAATCTACTCATTTTATATAAGGGAGCCGCGTTCTTGACTTTCCAAAAATCAACATTATCTCATCGAACGAAATACCAGAAGAAATAATTTTTTACTACCTGCCATGTGAGCGAAGCACACATGTCCTGATCCCGATCCGGTCGCAACACCACCTTCTCTAGATGGAAGAAACACTCTGGAGGAATCAACTAATTCTAATCGTAATGGTATCCTCATCCATTCTAGACCACTATCTCTGCTCAAGTATTTACGAACCGGGCATATCTTATCTTGAACAAGCCATAAAGTCAACATAAGTCCCAAGCAGATCAACAATGCGTAGGTGCGATGAAGAGGAAACGACCTCCTTGTCATCATCGAAGCATTCCTCAAGCATATGCATAGCATTTCTGAAAAACATATTACGGCTCACAAGTCATCAAGCAATCTTCGACCCATATCAGTAAATCTATAACAGGTATACTCACCATGATGGAACATCCATCACCAAATACAAGCCCCCCCAATAACCCTCCCCAGCTAACAACCTACCAACCAAGGCGCCACTTCCAAACCCCCACCCCCCTCCATACAGCATGAACCCTCACCCTCACCACCAATCCCAACGCCCTTACAGCCTGAACCCTACACCCCCTATTCAAGCTACACCGCACCTAGCACCACTCGTCCATTCTTGAATGACAGGTCCTAAACACCACAGCCTTCCACAAATAAGTCACGTACTGTCTCGCATCATATTCCAGGTCTGCAAGCTGATGAGCAATACAACAGTACTCTGCCGTTCAGCAATCCAGCCATTTCTAAGTCGCGAAATGGAAATCTGATATTAATTAAAACCATTCAACCCTCGATACTCAATCCTATTGAGGTTTACCCAATCGAACATCCCATTACCGCAGACCAACCCCAGATCAATCCCCTTTACTAACGCAGACTTCCATATCATACTACTTAACCTCCCGCCAAACCTCCTAAACCCCAGCCCCTATTGCACCCTCTTATCCACCAACCCCAAATAGAACAATCCCTTCCCCACCCCCCTCTCCCACCCGCCCTATAAGAAACACCCCCCATTTCCCCATATAATACCCCCAAACATCTCAAAACCACCCTAACAAAAACGATCCCATCAACCTCATCACTACAAGGAATGCAAACCATCTATCATCCTCAAGCTTCTCGATAACGGCTTTGAATACGGTTAGATGTATACACTAGCCCGCGAAAAGGCGGTGGAGAGATGGCGCGATAGACATGGAGGAATAGATCTTGATATTGATATTGATATTGGAGATGGAGATGGAGATGGAGATGGAGATGGAGATGGAGATGGAGATGGAGATGGAGATGGAGATGGAGATGGAGATGGAGATGGAGATGGAGATGGAGATGGAGATGGAGATGGATAAGGAGGAAGAGGAAGAGGAAGAGAAAGAGGACGTGATGGTGTATCATAGAGGACTGTAAGTATGTATAGGGGTTATATAAGTATATTTAATAAATAACATTTACTTGAGAAGAACACGCTGCACGGTATGCGCAGTAGGAAGACATAGTACGTACTATCCTTTAATACCTTCAATATAATTTCACTCGAACAAATTCAACACACTAGTTTCTCATACATATCACTAGAAATTCACGGTAGCTGATACAGATTATATAACTGGATCTGGATAGGGAGATAGAGCTGCTGTACGACAGATCGCCTTAGGATGATCCTACAAAACATTGCTAGTGGGGAAAGCCTTATCGTTGTTGTTTCTACCCTGAGAACTGGAGCAAGTGGCCTAGAGCTTTGAAGGGCGTGCTTACTTACTTGAGATCGAGACGAAGCTATAGCATGGGGATATATCGATCAGTCTGTGAAGCCCGATGGCTACTATAATTGATGACTTGCAATGCATCTAGCCGACTTGGCAGGAATGAGTATGCACAGCGATAGCCATGTGCGAAACAGACCGTGGGGAAAAGCTGTCGATGCTGGCTGCCAGGAGGAGGCGGCTCGATTGGTTAAGAAGAATCGCCTGCCAAGTGAATGTTATCGTCCATATTTTCCACCAGGCCTTCCACGTCGCTCATGCGAAGGAACCCTTCCTCATCTTTATCTTCCCAACCCTCGCTATCATCTGACGCTAATTCTCCACCCGAATTGATATACCTCTTCGAGTACGGCGATTCCGAGGGCAAGTCTTCGTTGTCATCTCCATTATCATCTTCGCCCTTGTTCTTGGCTTTCCGAGCCAAGACACGAGCTTTCGCCCGCTTGTACTTCGCTATCGCCTGCGATGCTTTGCCTTGGAGATTGGTAAGGCTTACGCGCAAGTTCCGCAATTGCTGCCTATACCTATCCGCTTCCGCTTTGGATCGGGCTTCTTTCTGATGATTTGTCGCATTCCCGCTCTCTGTAGCGGCCTTTGCTGCTTTGGCTGCATACTTTCTAGCTTGCCTGTCCGCAAATATGGCGCGTACTCTCAATTCATCTATCGATACTCTCCTGGTATGCACCAGGGACCTAGCAATGGTGACGTGAATCTTCGCGTTATTCATGACTCCAATTTCATTGGCTGTGTTCTCGATCTCGGCATCCTTGCTGACAAGCTCTGCGCCATTGGGGGCCAAGAGCCGGTCACGAAAGTCTCCTACATATTGATTCTTCGTGGTCCTATCCCATCTGCACAGCGGACTGTCGTCTTCTCCAAATCTTCCTGTGGTATCAGAGAGAACAACTGTAATGTTCTTTGCGTCAAGAGCACGGAGACGGAGGAATGGCTTGATCTGTTCGTCAAGGTTGAGCTTGGATTGCTCGTATGACTCCACAAATGTATGCCGTGCACTAACACTGTCATAGCAATGTTCGAAGCGAAGGTGGAGGTTCTGAACACCGCGTAGCATGTTAATGTAAGACAATTTCAAAGCTACGGACCAAGCTTGGTCACCTCGGCTTCGTCCCCAATGGTCTAACATTGCGCTGATATGCATGCTGCTCATATTTCGTTTCTGTGCCGGATTAAGGCTCGCAAGGAATTTATTAAGAGAGGTGGCATCATGGAAGGAGAACGTATTGGTAGTCCATAGCAAATGGTTGGCCTCCTCGTACAACTGACGACAAACCCCAAGCACTTTCAAATCCAGCGTCAGAACTCCATACTCCTCTGGACGAAGGGTCTTTGTGCCTATTTGGCTCATCTTGCAGCCTTGATGAAGCTTCGTACAAGAAGTAACGAAGTAGTCTGGGTTTAGGCCTTCGGGCACCGTAGCAGTGCCTAGTACCGTTCCATCATATACACTCTGCTCAGATTGGGCAGCGACACAGATGGCGTGACGAAACGCGCCTTCTTTTGTGAGTTTTGGGTCAAGTTCGTCCAGATCGACCCACTTAGCGTCAGCGAGGTCGTGGTATTGGAGGTGCTTGATGTGGATGAGGTTATTCCCAATCAGGTCCACGAGAATCTTTTCGCGGACCTCGGGGGGAAGCGACAATAATCGTGAATTAGTCACGTTCTGTCGAATCCTATTACCGTCAGTGTTGCATGTGGTATGTTGGCGGAAGCGAGTTTACAGGGATATGGTCTTTCGACTATGTGTCTTGGTGACTGCTTGTTTCTTACGCGGACGTGATGCTGCGTGAGCTGTCCCACCTGAGGCTTTACGCTTCGCCATATTTGGCTCAGATGCGGACGTTACCCTTGAGCATCCGTGATCTGAGGCTGAATATTGGTCGGTTGCAAAGAGCGTAAAGTGACTGATCACGTACGACGGGTGTGTATAACGATGGTAGAAGAGAGGAAGGTGTTGGGTGTGGCCGAGATTGAAAGGGATGTTATTATGGGAGAAAGATTTATGAGGTGACAAAGTACACGAGGATGAAATGTCTCATATGAAGAAAGTGTGATGTTGACGATTAAGCTTTCTATAGCTGCATCATCCGCTACAACATACGCTATCTTTCATTGAACCCTTCCCTGAGCGGCAACGGTCATAATTGCAAGATGATCTTGGTTTGATTGAACACTTGAACAGCTCTACAAAGCATATCGCCCTCAACTTGATCCTTATGTGGAATCAAATGGTATCGCTGACGATGTATGCTTTGTCCCAGAGTCTCTGCTCACAGCACTGTACGAACAGTAGATCTGGGGGCTGCCCCTTGAGAGGAGTACAACCCTGAGCTTCGGGTGATATCCTTTCAGATCAGTGTGCAAAGTCTTACAGGGCTACCAATCGTCCAACAGCTCGGCTTGGAAGGAGAGCTGCACGGGCCAAGTGGATCAGCTAATATCATGTCCGGTACAGATCTTGGACTGGTCTGCGTACATATATGCCTTGCAAATTCAAGCAAGGAGAAGACGCGATTGTAAATCCCTGCTCATAATTAGCCCAAAGACGTATGGAAGAGTGAAGGTTGTCTGTTGGTGTAAATATTCGTCGTCTGGTGGTCGGACGTAGAAAAGGTAGGATATGTCTTGTCGTCTTCTGATATTGTTGCTACTATGGGGGTTGCTAAGGAGTAGGAATAATAGGGGCATCTGGCTCCCGAAATACATGATTCCAACGCTAGTCCAATTACCCCTCATCAGACGTGCCTTGATGATTGCCAAGCCTACTCAGCGCTAGTTCTAGGCTTAATCGGAATATATGGACGATCTAGGCTAAGGTACATTTCCATAATTCACCTGCAATCTATCTTCTAAAATGTGTACATAGTCTGCTGTTGACTCCATACACTCGAAACCGTCGCCGGAAAGATCTGCTCTTGGAGAGTGCCCAAATCACCTGATTTCCCACTGCGCTCGTATACTGTTGGATGCTATAGTGGGATATGCAAAGTACTATTGGAGTAATACATTCAATATCTCGACACAATGCCCCTCACCGTCCTCTCTGACTCTGACATCCATGCTCTCCTACTCTCGCTGAATCGAGATGACATCGCCCACCTCCAGCACAATCTCGCAGAAGCTCTGCATGACTATTCAACAGGAACCCAGGAGACGACCGTGGGTTGCAGTGCCAACCAGCCACAGAGGATAGCAGTCCCAGCTGCAAACAAGCAAACGACGCTGTTCATGCCCGCAAGTACAAGTACAAGCAGAGGCATCAAGATCCTGACCTTGGCTTTAGCCGGCAATCCGTCCCATGCACCCAGCCTGAGCAAGCTGAGCATCGACTCTCCACGAAGCTCGTCAAGAAGTTCATCTCCAGCCCCAAAATCACCCTCTACCGCCAGCCCAAAAACTAGCCTACCCTCTCTGTCCCAAATCCCATCCAGCGCCAGCTCCAAATCCACAGACCCTTCCCTCGCCTCCTCCCAATCTACCACCCCCCGCGGATCCCTCACCCTCCTCACCTCCAACGGCAGCCCCTACGCCTTCCTAGCCGCCGAAGAACTCACAGCATTCCGCACCGCCTTAGCCTCCACCATAATCTTCAACCGCCGCTCAAACGTCCACTCCATAGCCGTCTTCGGCGCCGGAAAGCAGGCAGCATGGCACATCCGCCTAGCACTCATGTTCCGCGGCAGCGAAATCCACCACGTCGACATCGTCAACCGCTCCTTCGCCCGCGCGCAGGCTCTGATGCAAGAAATCTACACCTCCCCCGAATGGCAAGATCTGCGGAACGCGAATCCGAAGCTCGCCTTCAGCAGCGTGAGTTCCGAGTATGGCGAATACCAACGCCTGGTCAAAGAGAACGTCCGCAAAGCCGATGTCATCTTCCTCTGTACACCCAGCACCTCTCCACTTTTCCCACACGAGTATCTCACCAGCTCCGAAGGCAGGAAGAAAGGAAGATACATCAGCGCAATCGGTAGCTACAGGCCACACATGGTCGAAGTCCACCCCGAAATCTTCCGTCAAGCCGTGGCGCCAGATCACAAACACCATCACCACAAACACGCCGATAAGGGCGGCGTCATCGTGGTAGACAGTCTGGAAGCTTGCCTCAAGGAGGCGGGCGAGGTCATCCAAGCGGGCATTTCGGCCGAGCAGCTTGTCGAGGTGGGCGAGCTGCTGATGGTGAAGAAGGCGAGTATGAAGGAAATCGAGATGGGGACTGGACCGGGGGAAAAGGGGTTGAGGGATTGGTTGATGAAGGGGAATGTTATCTATAAGAGTGTGGGGATTGGGTTGATGGATATTTGTGTTGGAGAGGATTTGGTTGCGTTGGCTATGGAGAAGGGGGTGGGGACTAGTGTGGATGGGTGGTAGATATGCTGGCATCGCTATATGAGAGGGTATCTCATAGCGATAGCGTTGGCGTTGTAGGGTCTTTGGGTATTCCGTGCGCGTGGATCAAAATGCCTTTTGTATTGTGTCCATGTTCAAGAGATCATGAGGTATGCATAACGAATGCACGTGGAAAATGATAATGATCCTCCAAGGGAAGAGGCTTCGAAAGAAAAAGCATTGCAATATAGTGGTATCTATGATTCTGGCTCGAATGATACATGTACACATACATCAACTAGGGTATTAGCATCCACATCGAAAGAAAGGTGATACCTTGAATAACAAACAGAAACATCCATTCATCACATCTACCTCACACCTCCCTCAAACCCCCCTCCCCCCCTTCTGCCGCTGCATCTCATCCCGAAACGCATTACCACCTCCCCCACCCACCGTCGGACTCCCAACCGGACTGCCCCAATCCCAATTATCCTCTCCCGTCAACCCCCTGCCTCGATCCTGCAACTCCATCCCGCGCGTCGGCTCGTCGTGGAATGACGCGTCCCGTCGATGATGACCGCCGCCGGCGGCTCCTGGTGTGGAGACGGCAGCTTCCATTCTCTGATTGCGTGCTGCTTTTTTGCCGGCACCGTAGCCAAGCCCGGCGCGTCGCTTGCGCATGCAGATGTAGGCTGCGATGAGGGCGACGGCGATGATGAGGAAGACGAGACCCATGGGGATGCCGACGGCTTCGCCTAGTTTTTTGGCTTTGCTGGTGGGGGAGGAGTGGGTTGTGTTGTTTGTGGTGCTGTTGTTGGTGCCTTGGAGGGTGATGGTTGGACCGGGGAGGGGTTCATTGTCGGCTTTGTCGTTGCGGAGGGAGAGGGTTAGGTTTGTGGTTGAGGCTTTTTTGTTCAGCCATAAGGGACTCATCTTGAGGAAGACGGCGCCTTGGGAGTTTGGGGCTTTGGTTTCTTGGAGCATGGTCATGTTGTCTGTTGAGTCGTGGCCGAGGTCTTCGAGGGAGAGGAGGGCGATGGTGTTGGTTGAGTTGGGGGGCAAGAGGGATTGGTCCCATGTCACTGTGTAGGGCATCAGCGAAGGTGCTAGAGGGTTAATGAAAAACGACGGAGCTGTACCTTCGTATTCCTTGCCAACTAGGACAATCTGCCCGGTAGAGGGTTTGCAGAACGGATTATTCATAGCACCAACTTCATGTGTGATATGGCATTCGTTCGGATCGTTCGTCGCGTTCAATGGGTTGCTGAACTCACTGGTCGCGGCAGCCACAGCCGGGACGGTGGAGTTGGAGATATGGGTTCCATTCGAAGCTGGCGTCGCTGTGGTAGCTGTAGGTGCTGGGGCATTTTTGGCGGTATCTGGGGCAGTCGCAGCAGTCGCTGCAGGTGCCGTGGCAGCAGAAATTGCCGATACAGCTGACGGTGCTTCGCGTGTTACGCCAGAGGCGGCGGCGATAGCTGCAGAGGCTGCTATTGCGCCTGTATATTTCCCGTTAGCTGTGAAGGACGATTCCCAGAAAAGGTCCGCTTTCTGTGGGTAAATACGAACCATCATCTTGTCTCCAGTTGAGCAGGCCTGCAGAAGCAAAATGTACAGATAGAGAAGCACACAGAAGGACTGTGATCCAATGTCGTCTGCTGCTTTTAATATTTATACCTCCCATCTTTTGTTAAACGAATGTACAACTCCAAAGTCCAATTCTTGCTCTGGAGTACGGAGTAATGAGGAGAACAACCCCAGCCTCCCTGTCGTATCTGGTGCCTGTCACCTCCGTAGGATCCGAAGGAAGAACCGAGAGATGCCAAGGCGGAGCAGCCGATTAGCGCGCTTGGCCCCCTGCCACTCTGATTCGTCCGATTACTGGCGATAGCTCCAACCGTCGCGTGTACTTTTCAACTTCTCTCAGAACATCAGCCTCCCTATTCGGATTGATTCGTAGCAACTATCATACCTCATCCTCCCCACCATCGCACGATCAAACCGCCATCATGCATCTCACAACCAGCCTCGCGCTCGCCCTCCCAGCCCTCGCAGCAGCCCAAGCTCAAGCTCCCCTCGGCGACCAAGCCCGCGCCTGGTACGAAAAAGCAAAATCCTACCTCCCCCAAGGCACCGTCCCCAGCGCCATCAAAGACCCCGTCGGCGCCAGCGCCTCAAAACTCGCCGCCAAAAACGTCACCCCCCTCACCATGGCCAACTACGAAGCCTTCCTGACCCCCGACCACTCCTCCGCGCACAGCCCGCAGGAATGGATGGTTTTCGTCTCCGGCGGCAACAAGACGTGCGGCGGGCACTGCGTCAAGCTCGAACAGGAGTGGAATGAGACGGCGTCGTTGTTTGCGGCCGATCCTACGGCTCCGACGCTCGGCTACGTCAATTGCGATACGCAGGCTGTGCTGTGCGCGACGTGGCAGGCTCGACCTCCGACGATCTGGCATATTCAGCGTCCTATTGCGCAGGCTGATCAGTCCACGCCGGCTAGTACGGTGCATATCAATTATTTGAACATTACGACAGCGACTGTTGGTGACATGGTGGCGCTGCATTCGGGAAAGCAGTATGAGCAGGGCGTGTTGTATGAGGGCTTGTTCCAACCTTTCGATGGACGGTTGGCGCAGTTCGGGGTGAACAAGATTGTCGGATATGTGATGTTTGCCTTCGGATTGATTCCGAGCTGGGCATACATGCTGGTTATCAGCATGGTTAGCAGGACCATCATGTGAGTTTTGTTCCTTATTCGTTCAACATCTCTACTCTTGGAAGATTGGAAAACTGACACCTCGATCAGCTCCAGGAGAAACGGACCGAATCCTGACACTCAGAGGGCTGCGCAGGAGCAAAGCAGGAACGCTGGTCGTGGCAGTGCTCCGGTGGGTGGTGCACCAGCTGCAAACCAGTAAGCGTATGGAGAAGGGTTGGGAGGCTGTTTATTTCTTGAATGTGTTCTCTTTATACATTCTTGTGATTGAAAGCTGTGAGGAACTTGGCTCGATAATAGTACTGGCAGGTTCTAGTTAGGGTTGGATTTACTGCTTCTTCTGTACTCTTTTCCACATAGCCTCGTTATCATATGTCTACATAATGAATTGATTATACCCATTCCTTCCCTCGTCAGTTCATGTTTTCCCAGTGACAGAGCGTAGCGATAGCCACAATGCTGTAGCCACTATGCTATTCCAGAAAATTTGTCATTGTGAAAGAGCATTGTCTCAATCCATCATGTTCCATTGAATCGTCAGTCGACCTAGAGTGCAATATATGCTGACTGCCAAAAGACTGTCTAAGCTGCAGAAGATGCATTGCCAAACGGTAGACACACCCAATCTATGATTCCATCACAGCAAGCCAAAGGGGGAAAAGATCAACCACAACCACTATCGTAACTCCACTGCGGCAGCAATTACAGGATTTGCGCTACTGCGAGAAGTGTTGACGGCTGTGGTATTGATGATTGAGCCCGAGCTACTTTACATACATATTCTAGCTCCAGCCTGAACATTCCTCCGTGCTTTCTTGGAGGAAAAAACACCAAATCCAGATGGAGGGTTGCAACAAAGAAAATAAAGCGATGTCCTAGATCAATATCGTCGGAAAACTTTCATGTGGCGGTCTTAGCACTACCCGAGAAAATTAGAAAATCCTTATATAATTAGTACTATAGCTATTAATATATCTCTAGAGTCTCTAATAAGTACTTAGTAGATATCTAAGCTATTTAAATATATTATAATTAAGGTTATATATAATTATATAATTATACTTATTACTTAATACCTTTATTACTATTACCGCCTCTACTACCTCCTTCTACCTATAATATACCCTAGGCTAATAGCTCTTATTCATAATAAGAGGTTACTAGCTATCTACTCCTTAGATATAATAATAAGGATATACTATTAACTACCCTAATAAAGAGGAGGATACTTAAGTAATAAAGAAGTAATTAGGTAAAGTATAAATTAATTTAATAGCTAGGAGATATACTTAGATAAGGTAGTTACTATCTTATACTATTAATATATTATATAAAGGAGCTTTTTAACTTTTTAATATATTAATTAATAACTTATTAAGATAAAATATAGGATTTTCTTTAAGATAAGTTTAATATTATTATAATATAATAAGCTATTAATATAATAATTAAGTAACTTAGCTAGAGTAGGAAGTAGGTAAAAAAGATTATATATTAATATAATTAATTCTTTAAGACTAATTAGATCCTCTATTTTATAAGTTAGTAAGTAGACTAGTTAATATTTCTAAATAAAAGTACTATAAATAAGTAGTTTAGATTTAAGAAATATAGATATATACTAAGTAGGATAAGGGTAATATAAAAAGAATATATAATATATAATAAGAGGTAGAGTATTTTACTTATAATTACTATTAATAGATATATTACCTAGGATATTTATTATAATATAATTATATTAGATATTTTAATAACTTTATTTAAATAAAAATCCTCCTTTAAATAAATCCTTTCCCTAGCTTATAATCTATTTTTATTATAAATAATATATTAATTTATAATATTAAAGAGCTTAAATATATATATTATATTATAAGAGTTATTTTAACTAAACTCCCTCTCTATTTATTAGATTTAAATCTTATTAAGATACTATTTATAAAGCTTAAGATATAGATTAAGTAGAATAATTAGAAGATAAAGGTATATATAAAAAATAATAACTTTAAAGGCTTTATATAGTTCTTATAAAATACTATCTATTATTTAGGAGTAATAGGGGTAGAAAATAGGGGGGTAAGAGGTCTATTTAAGGTATTAAGTATCTAATATTAAATTACTTATTTATATCTAGAGTATCTAGAAAATATATCTAAGAAATAGGAAAATAACTAGTAAATTAATAATTTTTAAGAGGTCTTCTCTACTAAAGTTATACTTTTTATCTTAAAAGGCTACTATTAAATTAATAGTAAATTATCTACTTAGACTTAAGCTAGAAATACTTATAAAGCTAGTATTAAACCTATTAAAAGATAAGTATTTCTAGCTTAAAGTAGAGCTCTTCTTTTAAGTAACTTATATATCTAAATCCTAAGTATTAATATTATTCTTATTATTCTTATCTTTATCTATCCTATTAATAATAATAATATCTTTATTTATACTTATAACCTTATAAATCTTATAATTATAAAGACTACCTTTATTATACTTTTATTTAGTATATATACTTATATCTCTTATTAAGGCCTCGCTAATATTAATAGTAATATTATACTTATAATATAAATACTCTAGATCTATCTTCTTTAACTAAAGGCTTTTAAGGTTATATTACTTCTTTTATATTAAGTTTAATATATACTCCTATTACAGCCTATTAATATCTAGATAGCTTATTAGATACTACTTAATATATCCTCTTAAATTATTACCTTCTACTACTTTACTTTAAGAATATAAGGTAATAGGAGGGATAATATTAATATTTTTATATCTTAATAATAGGAGGATTAGCTTTAATACCCTTACTCTTCTAACCTTAATAGTATCCTCTTTATCTATTTACCTTTACTCCTATTATATAATTTATAATAAGAAGATATTAGTAACTAATATATTAATTAGTATAAATATAAGTATAATTAAAGGTAGTTATAAAGTAGGTATCTAAGGTATAAAAGAACTAGTTAATAAGATTATTAAGGGGGTAGCTAGTAGGACTATTATATAATTCCTCCCCTTCTTCTAGATATAGTTCTTATTTAAGTCCTAGATTATATAATTTAATAGCTTTAATAGACTAGTTAAATTATTCTTAAGATTTATAACTACTTACTATTATATAAAATTCTTATAATCTAGAGGGTAATACTTACTTATTTTAATATAAACTTAATAATAATATAAGTAGTTAAAATAAGAATTAACCTCCTTATATTTATAGTTTATTATAAGTAGGGCTATTTAATACTTAGTAAGTATTTATAAAGCTTATTACTTAGTTACCTTATAAATAAGTCTTACTATTATAATAGTAGCTTTCTAACTAGCTTAAGTAAGAGGAGGAGTATTATTTAATAGTACTTAAGTAAATACTATTAGTAAGATAAACCCTTCTATAATATATATATATACTAGAAATTAATATATAACTTAATATCCTTAAACCTTATAATCTATTTATATAGTATTACCTACTTAATATTATACTAGCTAATATTAATATTAATAATATATTTCTTATCCTTCTTCTAACCCTTTTATATAAGAGTTACTTTAATATTAATAAAAAAGTAGGTTAATCCTTTTTAAGTTATATTTACTATTACCTTCTTTTTAATATTAAATTTAAGATTATATATATTAATATTTCTAGCTATCTTAGATCTATTAATAGTATAAATATAATTATATAAGTTATATTCCTCCCTTTTAAAGAATATCCTCTTAAATTATATATATTTTATTATTAATTCTACCTCCTCTTCTTTACTAGATATAAAGGGAGTTTATACTTAGGTACCTTATAATATAAATAGTATTAGTAAAGATAACTATATAAGTAAAGGTATAAGAGACTTATACTCTTACTACTACTACTACTACTACTACTACTACTACTACTACTACTACTACTACTACTACTACTACTACTACTACTACTATAATAGCTCCTAGATATCTAGGTTAATAGCCCTTAGTAGTAATAAAGTAAGAATAACTATTTAAAGAGGATGTTTAGCCTCTACTACCTTAATAGTATATTAACTAGGTATATAAGGTTATTAATTAGAAAGCTCTACTACTATAAATATATTATTAGAGGTAGGCTACTTAAGCGCCTTTTTATATGTAACTATTATATAATAGTTAGATATTATTAGGAAGTCTAAAATACTAAAAAATAAATATATCTAGGCTTTAGAATTACTTAATTAAGACTAATATAGTTAGAATATAAGGGTAGGGATTTATAGGATATTTTAGTGTAGGGACTAGGCTAATTATACGATTTTCTCTAGGAATGCCAAGACCGCCATATGAAAATTGTACGACGGTACACGCCTAGACGCCCCTAGAATTAAACGGCTTCAGGACTCTCTCACATAGCGCCTATCAAGCCTTCGGCCGAGGCAATCTTGCTGCTTAGATACTGGCCCCCTTTCAATATTTGTCTCCACGATATTAGTATCATGCGAGGATGATACTCTACTTCCTCGATAATTTGACAACTATCAACGATTCAAAGCCTGGCTACAAGCACGGTTTCACCGTGGGAGAGATACATAAGGAGGCTTACGTTGGAAAATTTTGTGTTAATTACACTTGTTTATTAAATCTCATTGTTTAAAGCTATAGGAATAGACAGGTTTTACAGTAAGATTATTTAATATTTATTTAATGATTTATACGGGTCTAGCCGTATACTAAGCCTAATCTAAATTTACCTAAATATAAACTATTACTACTTAGCCCTACCTATCTAGGATTTACCTATAAAATCCCTTTTAGTAATTATCTATTTATCTATATTATTAATAATAATATATTATAGATATTAATTCTAATAAAGAACTTATATATATAGCTACTCTAGCCCTCCTTATTCTTAGTTTATATTATATTAGCTAAGTCTTATACTATACTTATATCTTACTAGTTAAGTATTAAAGTAAGGAGTAGAGTCTTAATAATTTCCTACTTAAGTAAATAAGGCGGATATTTAGATTTATTAAAAATAAAATATATTAATTAATTACTTATTTTAACCTTAAAAGTATTAACTAGTAATATAATTATTAGCCTAGCTTAAAGCTCGCTTTATATCTTATTCTAGTAAAATTCTTATACCTACGTCCTTTATATAAGTTATTAATAATATTTAACTAGTCTCCCTCCTTTATTTCTATTATAATTAATAATATCTTTAAGTACCTATATAATTACTATAATCCTATCCTATACTAGTATCCTATTCTTAAATATAATAGGATCTAGAGGTATATAAGGGCGATTAAATATATAAGTAAAATATATAGGAGGTCTATAATTTAGGGGTTTATTAATAGAATATTTTAGCGCTTCTATTAATTAAAGGAAGACTAGAGGTTCTTCTACTTTATATATAAAAAGGTATATAGTATAATATAGTTAGGGGTAATATATCTAGATAGTCTAATTAATATATTATATAACCTATTTAAGGGAAAGGTAAATAACCTAATAATATTATAAACTTCTAGTATATAAGACTAGCTATATTAAGTATTCTAGGGGTAGTAAGTTCTAGATCTATTTAGTAATAAAGCTTATAAATATATAGAATTTATTATATTATTATATATAAGCTACCTAAATATATAAAAGAGAAACTTTAATAGAAGAATAGCTAGTATATAGATTACTATTAAGTATAGTTTTAAGATAATATAAATACTTTAAGTAATAAATACCTTTAAGTATAGAATAAATTTAGGTCTAATACCTATTAGTAATATCTATTAGGTAGTAGTACTATTAATAAATTATTTTACCTATTTATAAGGCTAAAATATAGTATCTAATTAGTTTAGAATAAGGCCTTTAATAATCTATTAATATTTATTAGTAATTAACTCCGCCTAATAATTACTTAGGTATATTTCTTTATATAAAGCCTTATAATATAATTAAAGGGATTATAAGCCTATAATCTTCTTACTATAATAGAATATCTAGTAATTAGGACCCTAAGCTTATTACTACTTATTAGTTAGTTAATAAGTCCCCTAGATTCCTTTCTCGGACTAGCGCGAATATTAAAAGTCTAATATCTCTTTATATACTACCTACCTACCTACTAATCCTTTATAATATTTTCTACTTAAATAAAGTTATATAGCTTACTTTTAGCTATCTAACGCTTTAAAAATAACGAAAATTAATATAATATTTTAAAAGATATATTAGAATAAATAGATTTACCTACTAATATTAGTCTAACTATCTAATATCTTAGCGTATCCTTATAGCCTAACTAATTTTTTATTCCTACCTTATTTTTATTATTTAACACCTTATTATAGATATTATTCCTCCCTCCTATAATCTACGCCTTATAAGCTATGCTAATTATCTTTAAAGTATATATTATTACCCTTCCTATACTAAATATAGCTCCTCTAGCTCCCTACTAATCCCTTCTAAGCGCCTAGCTCTTTCTAAGCTACACCCTAATACTATTAATAAGAGGGTTAAATTTTATAAGACTAATAGTATAGGGTTTATTAGACGCCTAAAGAAGATTAATTTAAGACCTAAGGTTACGTCTAAGACCCTACTAGTAAACCCTAGATATATTATATTAATAGAACCTCGCTCTAAAGAAATACTATTAGGTACTCGCCCTAATAGCTACCTTAATAATAGTATTACTCCCTACTAGCGTATAGCCCTTACTAATATAACTATTTAAGTAGTTATTCCACCTAGGGACCCCTAGTAACCTACTCCCCTAGCTTTTAAAGAAGTACCTTAATAATTTACTCCCTAGCCTCCCTCTAAATATAACTAATATACCCGTTACTTATATACTAGACGTATAGCTAATATAGAGGATAATACTAAGTACTAACCTCCCCTCTAATAAGGCCCGTACCGACGGCGGAATTATATATATTAGGGTTAGATACTAGGTCGGGGATATTAAGTATATAGGGACCCTAAGATAGTAATAAATAGGGGTTTATTCTAGGTTAATAGATTATTTAATATCGCTAGTAATAAATATTTATATTATAACGTAGTATTATAGGAAAATAAATATAGTAGCTTAGGCGATAGTTAATAGCTATATTATAATAGTAGGAAGAATAACTAGCTAGCCCCTAACTAGTTATATAAGCCCGCCGATATTAACTTATTACCTAAAGGGCTAGGAAAGGAGGCGGAGCTTAGGGTATAATTTATTAATAGCTTACTTAGTAATATTAATAATATTATTATTAATAGATAGTTTATATAAAGGAGGACTATACGTAGTAAAGAATTTTTAGATAATATTATTAGTTATAATAATTATCTATCCTTTACTAGTAAGGGTATAACTAATATTAATACCTATATTAGTTAAACTACCTTCTAGATCTAGGGGTCTATTTATTATCTAATAGGTCCTCTTATTACTAATAATAGCCTTAGGCTAAAATTCGCCTAGATCTATATACTAGATAGTATATAGGAGTAACTAGACGTTTACTATTAATATTTTAATAATTTAAATTAAGATACCCTTACTTCTACTTAGTATACTCTCTAGTCTATTAACCTATATATCTAGGAGTTTAAATCCTACTATAACCGCCTTAAGGAGGATTAATTATAATATCCTATTAATACTATAAGCATCTATATTTAATAGCTAAATCTTAAATAATAGGATAAGGGTACTTATAATTACCCTACCTTTATAGAAGTTACCCGTATTATAATAACTCCTAATAATGCTATAAGAGGCCGGATTAAGCGGGATATCTATATTAAAATTATTAAGGGGGGCCTTATATTAATCCCTAATTAGTATCCTTCCTATATAGCCCTCTAATATCTACTCCTATTTCTATTTAGTAAATAGTTATAATATAACCGCCTCCTATTAGCTAGCTATTAGCTTCTAGGCGACTATCTACTATATATATTATAATAGAACCGTGTTACTAGTACGCTCGCCTAGTATACCTTAATTAGTAGCGATAATAAGCTAGAGTAAGAAGAGGGTAGTAACCCTAAGTAGGAACTAGACTAGTATATTACCAGCGAGTATATACCTCAGGGTTATAATAAGTCTTAGTAAGTAATAAGATATTAATTTTATATAAAATAAATATAGGTAAGACTATTTAATATATTTTCCTAGTTATTTTCTAGACCTAAATCTACTTAGTTATAAATAGTTCTAAATTATTTAGATAATAGTTAGGAGATAGTTAATATAATTTAAATAATTAGCTAATTAATATCTAGATCCGGCCTGATTTCTTTAATTATACTATTAATAGCGGATATCTATTTAGCTACTAGGCTACTAATATCTAGATATTAATAGAGCTTAATAACTTAAATTAGTATTATTAGAATTAATAGACTATTTAAGCGGACTACTACTCCAGCCTAATAGATAGGCTTAGTATTAATCTAGATATCTCGCTTAAAGATATTAGTAGTAAGGTAACTATCCTCCTATTAATAATACTAGGAAGCCTACGTACTATAAAAGCGAGAATATAAGATACTATAATAATAGTCTAAAAAAGGGGTAAACCTAAATTTTCTATTACCTTTATATATAATCCTAAGTAGCCTAATATTTAAAGCTTACTAGAACCTAGTTAGATATTAGAGTACTATTATAATCTAATTACCCGTATCTTTAATTAGAAGCTCCGGGAGTTAATAAGGGACCTCCTTAAGTAATATATCCTTAGTATTTATATAGGCTACTATTATATTATTAAGTTTTAGAAGCGAGGTCTCCTATATACTTATATTCTCCTTATTATATAGGAAGAGGATTAGATCTAGATAGTTAGTAATATTAATAGTATTATTTAAGTATTTATCCCCCCTTATTAGGATAATAATACGTTATATAAGTTAGTTTTATAGTATATAGTTTATAATTACTATACTAGGGTCCCTAGTAATAGATATTTTAATTAGGAGAAGAATTATCATAATAAGGCTTTTTTAAAGGATTTTTACTAAGAGATATCTTTTATACTTAATAGGAGTTATCCTTTCTATAAATATTTAGTTAGCCCCCCTAAACCTAATTCCTCTATTAATAATAGATAGGTTATCCCCTATAACCCGTACCTATTAAAGAAATATAGTACCTATATTAATATTAAGATTTATAGCTTTATTAAGTCTATTTTCTATCTATATAAATATATTTATAAGGGACTTAATTAGGCTAATATCTCCCTTACTAGGAATTATACGCGTAATAATAATAACCCTACTCCTAATAGCTAGCCGTAATAGTAAGGGGAGTTAGTAGATAAGATTATAAAGTATTAGTCTACTTACTAGATTAGGTCTACTAAGGCTATTTAGAAGATACTCTTATTTAGTATAAGTATTATAAAGCCTTATATAGAGCGTTTATAGATCTACCTCCTAGACTAATATGTTACGAGTAGGACTTAGTCCATATACTATGTACTAGCTAGTGTAGTTCTCGTCACAGTTAGGTGGATCACTAGGTGACCCAGGTGAACCATATTTAGGTGGATTACTAGGTGACCTAGGTAAACCACGTCTTAGGTAGATCGCGGGGTAATCTATATAAACTATACCTCTTAGTAGGTTTCCCTATATCTATATAGAGAGCGTAGATTTCCCTCTAGATAGGAGCTTCGTGCTTAACTTATATTATTAACTTAGTAATCTCCTAGATACTAAATATAATATAATATCTATATTAGACTAGTTTAATACGAAGCCTACTTATCTAGTCCTTAACACTCTACTCTACGAGATCCACCTAGGCCTATTAACCCTCGGGATGAACGGGTCGTAATATAATAGTATACCCTTTTTAAGCCGGCTAATAATTAGGCTACTAATAAGGCCGTTAAACAAAAGCTAATAGATAGTAATAAGCTTTATAAGACTATATTAATAGAGTTTTTTAATATAAACTATCTCGTTAAAGAAGCTTATAATAATAGTTAGCTATTACCTTTTATAAAATAGAACGGGAAACGTCTAGCTATTATAAGGGATCTACTCGACTATTTATATACTAATTTTCCTAAGGTCTTTATATAGAATAAAAGAAATAAACGTTAGAAAATATATAAAAGGGGGGAGACTCTTAGGCGTATTAATTTTATTAGTCCTAAAACTAAGGATCTCTACTATTACTAACTACTCCTCTATTATATATAGGGGGCTATATTATTTAATAACCTCCGGATAGTAGATAGCTAGCTAATAGGATAGAAGAAGGCTTATATAGAGCTCGGGTTAACTAAAAATAATAGATATACTAATAAGATCCTTAATAAGGGAAAGGATTTTTAGGGAGGCTATAAGCTACGCAGTCTTTTTATATTAATATTAGTTAAACTCTAACCTACTAATACCCTTATATTATAGAATAAGTATAAGGAGTATATCTTAAATAACTATTTATACCTCCTATAACGAGATTTTTTAATACTTTAAATACTAGATAATTATTATAAGTAATAGTTATTTATAGAATAGTACGCCCTTTACTTAATTAACGGCTAATTAGAATATTAATTAACCCCTAAATATACTAAGGATCTAACCCGATATAACCTACCTATTCTAACTATCCTATTTAATAATTTTAATAATATTTTAAATAGACTTTTACGGGAAGAAATATCTTACTAAATTACCCCTACTAAGGCTGAGGTCTTATAGAATAGGCTAAATATTAACTAACGCTACGCTACTAATTAGATTATCGCCGCTATTAACGCTAATACTAATAATAAATTTAATACTCTAAGTATACTATTCTTCCTTAATAGTACTAGGGGGACTAGTAAGATAATAGTTTAAAATACTATTATAGAAAGGCTACGTTCCTAGTAAAAGGTTACTCTAGTAGTAGCGTCTTCTAGTATTATATTAATACTATTATAGGGAGGTTAGACTACTTACTTATAGTTTAAGATACCCCTAGACTCTAATACTACCTCCTTATATAAGATTAAGAAGGGGACTAATCTCGTTAAGCTAATTAAGCGAGCTTATATTATCTTTTAAGATAAGTCTCTTATATAGAGTTAATATAATATAGAAGCTATTAGTTATAGCCTTTAGGATATTTATAGTAATAACTAGGCTTATTTTAGGAGTAAGGTAGTCTACTTTTATAGGGACTTCTAATAAATACTCCTAGTTATTCTAGGAGGATCTAGTAGCTAGGTTATTAAGGCGTATCTTTAAAAGGCCTATTTCTAGAATAAGGTTATATATTTAAATCTTATTATTAATAAATAACTTAATAATCCTAACCTAATAGACGCTACCTATTATAAAAGAGGACTATTTATAAGTAATCTCCTTACTATTAATAATAGTATTAATATCTAGAAAAGCCCTACTACTAATAAAGACATATTATATTAGAAATATAGTTATACCCTAGGAAATACTATTAATAATTTAGTTAAGAATATCTATACTAATATTAGGATAAATATCTCTTAGAGGGTTTATCTATTAGAACGGGCTATTCTCGCTATTACTAATAAAGATATTACTAGTATTAATATTAAGATAATATCGTGTATCCCTAGTAATATAATAATATATTAGAGCATTAGTTATATTATATTAGAAGAAGATAATAAACTCTTCCCCCCTAAGTACTTTTATAGGTTCTATAAACCCTCCCTATTATCTTATAAGCTATATATTAAGCTAGGCGTACTAGTTATACTACTAAGGAACCTTAATCCGCTATATCTATATAATAAGACCCGATTATAAGTAATAAGATATAGTAAGTATATCTTTAAGGGGGAGATTATAGGTAGTACCTACGACGGTAAGAAGGTAATACTATTTAAGACGCCATTATAATTTAAAGAAAATAATAGGCGGATTCCTACCCCCTTTATTTATAAGTAGTACCCTATCTAACTAGTATTTACTATAACTATTAATAAATTATAAGGCTAATTAATAAAGTATATAGGTATTAACTTATAGACTAGGCCTACTTTTAGTTATAGTTAGCTATATATAGCTCTATTACGGGTAATAAGATAGGGAAACCTCTATATTATTAGGCCTAAAACTCCTAAATATATATCTAGTTAAATAATAAGAAATATTATATATAAGTAGGTACTATTAGATAATAGGTAGACTACCCCTAATATATTAGTTGTAACTTACTATTAACGCCTAGATCCTATTAATAGCTACTTAGTAGCTTATAAGAATACTAATTATAATATTAGAAGTATAAAAACGGCCTAATATTATACTTAATTATATAGTTATATCTTTATATTAGACCGTAATATTAGACTTTCTAATAATAAAAATAAGCTATTCTACTATTTAGTTTATTAAATACTACTAGTTAAACTTTAGAGGGCCGGATAAATACTAGGCTGTATAAACTCCTATATCTAATAGATTCCTTTATATTAACGCGATAAATCTAGTATAACTATTAATAATTATTATAAGAGTATAAAAGATATATTATAATATAAGGGGTATAATAATTTAAGAATTACGTTAAATAGTCTAGTAGCGTAGAAGTTATTAGTAGAATAGAATATTACTATACTAGATATCCTATAATTAGTCGAGTACTTAGTAGATAGTATTAGTCTTTTAATACTTCTATCTTAATAATAATAATATCTTTTCCTAATAATAACTAATATAATAAGTCGTCTAATAATAGTATACTTAGTTATACCCTATTAGTCCTAAATAGTAATATTATAATAGAGTTATAATATAGATAGGCCTAATAATTATTTATTAATACTCTAGTACTAGGTAACTATTATAAATAATCCCTTATATCTAAAATTAACATTTTTAGTAATATTTACACTATATCTCCTATAATACTTAAGGGGGGTCTTAGTATCTATAAAAGTTCGTACGAATATCTATTATATTTAGACTTAAATTTACCTTATAACTATTATTACTTACTAATATATAAAAGAATTATACTTTTAAGTATACTTTTCCTAAGTAAAAATCTTGAATTTTTACAGGCATTTTCTAGTCTATATATAATTACCTAACTCTAATATTATAATATTATTAGTTTATAGACTATATTACTAATTAAGAGCTCGTTATTAAATTTAAGTTATAAAGAAGCTTATAAAGATAAGTTATAAATTAGCCTAAATTTATAATATATATAAGAAATATAAGAAACCCGCCCTTATTAAGTAATATAACCTATTTATATAATTACTATAAAATAGTAAGTATTTTATAAGGCCTTATTTCTTTATTCTCACCCAAAGTTTCTACTTCTACATTCTATTTAGTTTTTCTACTTCTTATTCTAAAATATCCTAATTCTAAGTCGCTTAAATATTAGGGGTTTATATTAATAGTTATTCTATTATTTTATATTATTTTATATATTAGAGTTATAAAATATATCTAAGTATTATATCTACTAGTCTTATAATATTCCTATTATATATTATTAACCCCGTCTTTACTAAGCTTCTTATTAACTTCTATATAAAAATCCTTAGTAGTATTTCTCCTTTACTTACTATTATTATTATTATTACTTTTAAAGTCTCTATTATTACTTACTTAATTTATATCCTTAATATTATTAAGCCTATTAATATATAATTATACTATATTTATAACCTCTTTATTAGATATCTAGGGATAGCTTAATATATTATTATTTATAGGGATAGTAAGACTAATCTTATTAGTAATATTCTCTAGTATTTTTTATATTTATTCTATCTCTTTACTTAGGTACTATTAATATAAGACTTAATTTATATAAAGTATTTAAATAAGGTCCTCTTAAGCCCTTATTTAATTTTATAATAGAGTTATAAAGGCTTATAACTCCTTATAAAGTATATTTAATATATTATAAGTCTATTATATTCCTTTAATTAAATATTTAAGTTCCGCGTTAGTATTAAGTTACTACTTATAAATAAGTTCTAGCTTCTTAATTAAAGCTAGGTCTTAAGTACTAGTTATTATAAATATATTAATATTAGTAAGTAGAGGGGCCTAAGTACTACTTATTAATATAGGCCTATTAATACTTATAAGTATTATTACTAAAGTTATTATATTATAAGATTTAAAGAATTTTAAACTTTACTTTATAAAATTAACTAAAATAGTAGCTATATCCTAAGTTAGATAAGACCTTTATACTTATTTAAGTCTTTACTTATCCTTTTATAACTTTATCCCCTTATTCTTTTTTTTATTCTACTATTATAATTATTATAGCTAATAGATAGTATTATTAATAAAGTTAGCTTTATCCTTAAGATTACTCTTAATATTAATACTACTCTAATAGCTAATATTACTTTAATATTAAGGACTTAGGCTTTATTACTAGTAGGAGAAACCTTTTAATATAATATTTATATTAGAGGGTAATAATAATATTATTATAAATAAGAGTAAGATATATAAGCCTTTTAAGGAGGAGTCTTATTTATTATTTTCTTTATAAGAAGGAATTTTATTAAAACTAGTATTCTCTATTTCCTTTATAACTTTTTTACCCTAATAAGTAGAGAGTATATTTTATTTAATATTATAATCTTATATTTTCTCCTTTTTATCTTTTATATCTTACTTCTTTTTATATTTTCTAGCCTAAACTTTATTAGCTATTAATTACTATTAATCTAGTACTTATATAAAGTTATTATTAGTTATTATATACCTAGATCTCCTACTATATTCCTTCTTATACTTATACTATTTAAGTAGTACTACTACCTTTTATTAATAATTATTCTAAGAGTAGGAATAGTAGGTATATATCTTAAAGTCCTATTATATATCCTTCTATTATAAATTTATACTAGAAAGTCTATATATACCTACTTTAATAAGTATATAATTAATAAATATTATTATCTCTTTAATATTAAGAAGTATTCCTTTATATATACTTTATCCCTTTTACTTACCTCTCTTATACTTCTTATTATAACTATCTAATTATAAGATATCTAAGCTCTTAGTCCCCCTTCTCTTATACCTCCCTAAATATTATAATAGTTCTATATTATATAGCCTAGCTTTCTTATAGCCTTTCTCTTTATAAGGGGACTTTTATAGGGTAGGTTAGGAGGAATATAAGAGAAGGATATTATTATTATTAAGAGGTTCTTAAGGTATAAGAGGTATATTTATATAGAGGCTAGTAATAATATCTTCCTATTAATTATATAAATATATAGTAATTATATATTTATCGCGCTATATTAAGATCTTTAGTTATAAGGATATAGAAGGAGGATCCGACGTACTAATAATAATAATAATAATAAAGGTACTAGTACCTAGGATATCCTTAGAAGACTTTAGAGTATATTTAAGAGGTATATAATAACTATTAATAATAGTAGAGGAAGGTTATAAGAGGGATAGAATAAATATAAATATAGGTAAGTAATAGATTAATTATAAAGGATATTAAAATAATAGCCTAATTAGGCTATTATTTATATTAAATTAATAAATTAATAATTAAATTACTAACTTAATAATCTATATAATTAATAAATACTATAGCCTAATACAGCTATTAACTATTAAATAATATTAAATAATCGCTTAAAATCGGGACTACAAAACCTGTCTAATGAACCCGTATTAATCGCATCCTCGACATAGAAACTCGGCACCACACTCCACTACACTGCCGCAACCCCAGCTTGCTTTCTCATCGTTTTCCACTCCATGAAAAAGGACGCCACGAACGCGAGGCAAGACAATGCCAGTGCGCAGTAGAACACATTGTCCATGGCGTCATTATAGGCCGCAAGCAGCACCGGCAGCAAGTCTCTGGTCACCAACTTCGACAGATCTGTAACGCCAGTCCCTGATAGTTTGGCAGCGTCGAAGCCAGGGATCTTGGTGCTTAGCTGAGTACTCAGCGTACTCGATAAAATGGCTTGGCTCACACTGACGAAAACAGACCCGCCGGCTAATTGGGCAAAGTTGATGATGGTGATGCCGATGGGTATGTCTTCTCGAGACAGAACAGTCTGAGCTGCATTGATCACTGGAGTCAAGCTGAGTCCGAGGCCTGCGCCGATGAGGAGCTATCTCTTCGTAAGTCTCCCTTCTCATGTCGTTCACGACCGTCAAAAACTTAGACTTACTTCAAACCCAATATATTCTCCAGTGCTCGTATCCACTCGAAAGGTTGTCAGAAGACCGCCGCCGACGACCATTAAAGCAGTACCCAAAATCAACGGAGGATTGTAATATCCCGTCTTGGATATAACAAAGCCAGACCCAATCACAAATACCACTGTCCCCAAAAAGTACGGCAATAACCGAATACCCGCCCCAAAAGCCGACAGCCCCTTGATCGCCTGAAACCAGATAGGCAGGTAAAACGTCAAGATAGTTAAAGCGGACCCAAACCCCAGATTTACAACAGATCCAGCCGCAATACTTTGCTGCGTCAAAATCCGCGAAGGCACAGTGCCATTATCTCCAACCCACCACTGAACAAACCCAAACCCCACAAGCAGCACCAACCCCACCACAAGCGACACCACAACCCTCGTACTCCCCCATGCATACCCATTCCCACCCCACTGCAACCCCAACAAGACCAACACCAACCCCGGCAACAGAAGCGCCGTCCCCACGGGATCAAACCTCCTCACACGCCGCCAGAACGGCTCTCCGCGATGCTCCCTTGGCGGCACCATCCTCGGCAACACAAGAAATAACACCAAAACCGCCACCCCCCCAATCGGCAAATTAATCCAAAAACACCACCGCCAATTCACCTTTGACGTGAATAGCCCCCCAAGCAGCGGCCCCGCAATAGACGCCAGCCCAAACGTCGCCCCGACTAGACCCTGATATTTCGGTCGTTTTTGCAACGGGAGCAAATCGACGAAAATCACGTTGAAGCCGGTCGAGGTGCCTGCGCTGCCGAGGCCGGCGATGGCGCGACCGACTATGAAGGCTGTGGAGGTGGGCGCGGCGGCGCAGATGATAGAGCCGATTTCGAAGATAACGACTGTGGCTATGAAGGCGTCTTTGGAGGAAAAGAATGTCTGTTGCGGTATACTTTAGCGAAAGGTCTGGTGACAGGAGGTGAAGCGACCAACATATATCTTTCCCATTGGCAACTGGAATGCACTAAAGGTGAGGAGATAACTGGACTCATACCAGGAAATTTGGTCGAAGGAGTGGAATTGGTTTGAGATTGCGGGAATGGCGACGCCGATGATGGTTCGGTCCTGGGTAGTGGGTGATTAATTAAATGTGTGGTTCTGGGAAGCGGTTCAATTGGTGAACTTACGAGCGCTACTAGGAAGACCACTAGGCATATTGATAGGGTGGTTAGTAGAATGACTTTGAAACCTGGGTACTGGCTGTCATCTGTGTCATTGCTATTGATGTTTGGCGAGGGTTGATCTTTGGGTTCTAATTGGACTGTTTTCTCTGGTAGAACCATTTCGAAGCCGGGTGAGTGTGCTTCATCGCTCTCGCCGTGATTTCTGGTTTCATGCGAGGACTCATCTCCGTGTTCGGATTTCTTTTCTCCTGCGCTTGACGCTGCTCTGGAACACTTCATGTTGGGGATTTAGTATAGGAAATGTAGAAGAGAATGTTTGGGGTGAGCAGTGCTGCTGCTGGGAAGGAGAGGAATTAGCCATCGTATTGTATTTGTATCCAACAAGCAGCTTAGATTTAATTGTAATGACGATAGTTTGGGGTATATATTTGTGGGATTCGTATTCGCTGTTCTACTCGTATCTCTGTTTCTTCTCGGTTTTCGCAGCGTTTACCCCTTTTGGAACAGATGTGAAACAGGGGGTCGCTTATGGCGCTTATGGCGTTACTTTCCGGATGGTCCCGTGAGGCTCGTAGGTAATTAGAACCTTCGCAACCTCTGATTCGCATCGAGGAATCGGGAGTACAAGTTGAAATGGTTCACCAGGTACCACTGCAGATACGGCAGCGATTCGCTGAGGTCCTTCCTAATTAGAAGAGTGCTGTCGGGCAACAAGCAGCACAAGACTACTTAATCCATATTATATTCTAGCGTCTGGTCAATGCCTTCGCAAAATGCTGTAAGCCTCAAGTGATGAGCTTCCGCCTTCTCACCAGGTTAGTAGTACTTTAGGTGATTCACCTGTTCCTAGCAAGTCTCTCCATCTACCAATCGGCCACTGCCACTGGTGCAGGGCCTCGATATTCATCGTTCCCACCATCATCCTTCTCGTCATGACATCTCGGTGGGTGGAAAGATATTCATCCACGCATTTGCGTCCGCAAACAGCATGCACATCTACCTGGAATCATTGGGAGCAATCCTTGGTCATGATTCGAAACCTCTATATTCAGTCACAAGAGGGACTTATCTATTCGGCTTTCTTGTGCCATAACCTTGCCATTTAATCTATGCGAAATTTAATTGTCACTAAAAGCAGTATCTTCGAATGGGAGAGTCCATCGGGATCTGTCTTCATCACTGCGGCCGTTATCCTGGGTTTGGGGTATTTAAGCCATCTGTTATGGAAAGAGATCCGTGAATACCAGGTGAGTTGGGCTAAAGGTAAACATGAGAGATTGCACTCGTTGACGGAAGCCAGAGGGACACTGCATATGGTGCTCGGCATGGTTGCCTCCCTCCCCCACAGCTTCCGAACAGTTGGCCCCTTGGCCTTGACTGGGTGAAGGCACTCTGGAAATCAGATTCTGAGCAACGACTGCTTTCCTTCCTATGTTCCGTTGCCGATGGCTACGAGCCTCGCAACAACCTATCTCAATATCTGCTCTTCGGACCTCGTGCATACCATGTGCTAGACCCTCGGAATGTAGAGACAATCTTGTCTACAAACTTCTCTGACTATGGCTTTGGGGTGCGGAATGAGGTGTTCGCGCCATTGCTTGGCCACGGAATTTTCACCCAAGAAGGACACGCTTGGAAGCATTCAAGAGAGCTATTGAGGCAGCAATTCGTGCGAGCCCAGTATCAGAACCTGGCCAATTTCTCTGAGCATGTCGACAACCTCATCGTCTCTCTCCACAATGTTGGTGGAGAGGTCGATTTGCAACCTCTATTTCAGAAATTGACGCTTGATACTACAACGGCGTTGCTATTTGGGAAATCTGTCTACAGCTTGAAAGCCAAAGCAGCTAACGACGAATTCATTGCATTCGCTAACAATTTTGATATCGCACAAGGAGGGTTGGCAAAACGCTTTCGGTTGGCTCCGTGGCATTTTCTCTACAGCCCTCCTCATTTTCGACGCGCTTGTTCTGCCGTTCATGGCTTTGTGGATAATTATATCCAAGAGCGGGAGGAGGAGAGCTCGAGAAAGAAGGATCATCACGCAGAAACGACCGAGAGCTTCGTTGACCAGCTGGCAAAAGAATCCAATAGCCAGAATATGCTTCGTGACCAACTTCTCAATATCCTACTTGCAGGACGAGATACCACCGCTTGTTGTCTCTCTTGGACGTTGTGAGTAGATCTTCCACGATATTTCACTAGGGTTTGTCGCCTGCAATGTTGGTCTGACAACAGACTACAGTCGGCTCCTTGTTCGCCATCCTCTCGTAATGGAGCGTCTGAGACAGGAAATACATTCAAATCTTGGAGATTCGGGTGAACACCCAAGTCGAGAGCAAATACGTAAGATGCCGTATCTTGATTTCATAATCCGAGAAAGTTAGTGTGTCTCCGGCCCATTGGATGTGAGACCTTTGTTGATGGGAGGGAATCTTTAGGTCTCCGCCTTTTCCCTCCGGTACCGCTGAACAATCGAACAGCTACCAGGACAACAATTCTCCCTAGAGGCGGTGGACCACATGGCGATTCCCCCATTCTTGTAAGACGGGGTGAGCTTGTAGTTTTTTCGCAGTATGTCAATGCGAGGCGGAAAAACATCTATGGACCAGATGCAGATGATTTCCGGCCCGAGCGTTGGGAAGAAGAGCATAGCGAATTTGGCTGGGCCTACTTCCCATTTAATGGTGGCCCTAGAGCATGCCTGGGTCAAGACTTTGCGCTAATGGAGGTATCCTATACCATTGTGAGATTGCTGCAGGCGTTTCCAATCATAGCCTTGCCTGCTAATGACATAAACGAACCGCCTGGGACCGAACGACAACGGCTCACTCTGGTGCTTTCAAGCGCCGATGGCTGTAGAGTATCCTTGGGATGCTAGCAGTCGCAACCTAGCAATTTGCTTCTGCAAAAATCCATTATATTAACCTATATCCACCAACGTGGACCTTGACCATGAATCTGGATACAACCAACGTTCACAACCGACTATAACAGAGTCGAGAACATTTTGCTGCACTCTCGGAACTCTCGGAAAGCTGAAACTGATAATGGATGTTACCGCTTCTCGTTCAAATCCATATCTAGCACTTATTTCACAGCCTCAAATATTCATGGGCGCTTAGCCACAATAGGTCCAGTACTGGACCTTTCTCTTCGACTGCTCCACTTGGAGTAAGCTATACAGGTGCAAGCTCAGCCATGAAAACTTCAATCACGCAGCAGTCATTCGGGAACAAGAGACTATCCTGCCTTGGTCCGAACGCTGAGATCGAGTAAGTGATCCAGATTGGACAGAGAGTAAATGATCACTTGGTCTACATTGGCGATTGGAAAGCATGCTTACCATCATTGATAGCATAGCCGCTGTTCATGGCCCAAAGGGCGACACCACTACAACATGGACCTCGAAAAAAGGGAACATTTGCTCATTGAATGACAAGAATATTGTGCCGAAATGCCTCTCGAATGCTCGCATCCTCACCTCGGGTTACAATGCCCATGTCCTATTCATGAAGGGGAGGCGCACCTCAGCAGACAGGATATTGCAACATGCTGAAACACTGATTGCTCAACTCGTCGCCGACAGAGAGGTAGATTCCTTACCTCATCCTTAACCTGTTCATGGATAAAGGCTGATGAATGTACAGCTCGGAGGTGTTTATTAGAGACCGATCATCTTCCTCTGCCACTCGCTGGGAGGTATAGTCATCAAAAGAGTACGCCAACCTCATGAATATCCTCCATCGAGAACTCAACTGATATCATGGGCAGGCACTCGCATACTCCACGAGTCGAACGGCAGCCCACATCGCTCAACTCCACCCCATCCACATCTACACCTATGACATAATCTTCTTCGGAACACCCCACACCGGTTCCAGCCGTGCCCACCTCCTCTCCAGCCTCCAAAAACTAACCGCCCTCACCGTCCCCAAAAAGCTACTAGAGACCGACTCCAACCTCATCCGAGCCCTGGAAGAAGACTCGGAAATCCTTCAGAACATCACAGACCAATTCGCACCACTGCTGCCGCACTGCCACATCTACTTCTTCTGGGAGCAGGAACGGACCGATCTGAAATATACCAAGGATTACATCGTCGACGAAGCAAGCGCGGCTCCTATCCTAGACGATACCGAGAGGTCGGGGATCGCGGCTGATCGTAGGGGTATGGTCAAGTTCGACGGTAGAGAGTCGCTGGGGTTTCGGACCGTGGTTGCGGCACTGAAGCGGTGGGCTGAGGATGCGCGGAGGTTAATCGAACAGAGGAATGCGGATGGGGGTGCTGTGCTGAGGTCTCAGAGGTGGCGGAAGGCGACTGAGTTGGTGTCTGGGATCGGAGATCCAGGTTCGGCACGGGCTGTTGCTGGGTCTGGTAGACGTCTTGCTGATGTTGGTTTGAGAGCAAGTTGCGATGTGCGCGATCGGGCTTTGGAGGTAGAGATGTCGTGATGTGGTACTGTTGATATACCCCATCTCCTGGCAAGCCACTCGTTTTAGGGGGTTTTACCGAGGTATAGTCGAGACGAGTGCCCAAGCTGGCAGGAAATGGGATAGTTCATTGTTCATTTACACGAGCTCTGAAGGAACGCAACATTTTCGGATGCCAGTTGGGACGTTTAAGTGGAATCTCTGGGCTATCACAGGAAGCGGGTCTTTGAAAATCATCATTTCTGCCATGAAGCGTTCAAATCTAGCAGAACGTTACTCCATTACTTTGAGTTTGCTCGATCAGGAAACTTCGTGTGATATGACAGGTGATTCAATATTATAGGGAAAGAAGCATTAAGATATGTCCCTCAAACTTAGCGATGTGTTATAGCTGAGGTAAGAGGCAAGATGTAGCAGAGATTACGTCTGAAGAAAAATTCATGTCAGAGCACAAGGCACCCAGCGTTTCGCTTGAAATATGATGTTGACTGAATATATAAATCCCAAAGCCTCAGCATCTCCCCACTCCTCACACAGCTATCCCATCCCCCCCTTTCTCACTTCACTCACAATCAATCACTCATCAAACTTAACCCCCTTTCCCCCACCAATATCGATCGCACCACCCTTATAGCTCCCCCGCTTCTTCTTATTCTTCTCCTTCGTAAACCCCTTTCCCTTCGTCACGCTCAGATCTTGATGCGCGCGCTCCGCGAACTCGTAGCTCCGATACGCGTTCGATGCCATGTTGGGTGCGACGGGGGTGTCTTTTGGGACGCGCTGGAAGGGGGCGTTTTGTTGTTTCCTTTGGTGGGGGTTTTGGGAGGTGGGAGAGGGGGAGCGTTTGCGTTTTGTGGGTTTGGAAGGGGGGGTGGGGGCTGGGAGGGAGGAGGAGGAGGATGTGGTGGAGGTTGTGGATAGAGATGTGTGTGCTGTTGAGGGGTTTTGGGCGGAGGGGGCTTGGAGGGTTTCGCTGGAGTCGCTGGCTGGTTGGGTTGGGTTTTGGGTAGGGGGTGGGGTTTTGGTGGTGGTTGGTTTTGTGGGTTTTGGTGATTTGGAGAAATCGATCTCGTCGGATTCTCTACTTTCTGACGAGCTGGTGTTGGAGGATGAGGGGTCGGCCTTTGCTGCCTTTGGCGGTGCTGGCTTTTTGGTAGTTTCTTTGATGGAGTCGCTGTCTGATGACGAGGTATCAGAGAGGGTGGAGGCTGCTTTGGCCGTCGCGACTGCTGGCTTGGAAGCTTTGGGCTCGGATACGCTGTCCGAAGAAGAATTGTTTGGTGATGTAGCAGATTTCGGAGAATCGGAAGTGGATGAGGCGGAAGACCTTACCTTCCGCTTCATGTTTCTCGCCGTTCCGTTCACGACTGGCTTCTGGTATGATTTGTGGGTTGGTATTTTGGCACCAGTGGATTCTTTTTCGTCATCGGCGTCACTATCTGAACTCGAGGTCGATGTTGTTGACGAAGGTGATTTCGTCTTGGATGTCTTGGAAGGCTTGGAAGCCTTGCTGAGAGGCTTGGGCGCTGTGCTTTCATCCTTCATTTCGACATCTGAGTCACTATCATCACCACTATCCCCACTACTACTCGTTTCATTCTTGGCGGCTTCAGCGGCTGCCTTCTCATCAGCCTTTGCCTGCTTTCTTGATTTCTTAGATGTCTTGGCCGCTTTGGTGTCTGAATCATCATCACTGTTACTGCTGCTGGCGCTGCTTGTCTCATCCATCTGTGTCCTTTCTTTATACAGTTTGTGCCACTCCTTATAGACCTTGACAAGGTCTGGAAAACCCTTGGGTAATTTTACATCGAGCTGCGCTTTCCATTCGTCCAGCTTTTTCCGTGATTTCAATTGGGTTGAGTAGAGACGCGATGTACTATCGAAGCCATAAGATGTCAAAAAAGCCCCCACCAGGGTAAGAAGTAAATCTGGGGGAGGGGCTTTAAGTGGAGCGGAGACCGATTTGTATTTTAGGAACTTGATCGCCTGGTCTCTTTCTTTCTCATCCTTTTTCCTTTGCGCTTCTGACTTGGGCTTTGGGTTCAACACAGGGTTATCCTCGTCTGCCGGGAACATCCATTCTGGTTGTGGTCTGTCTGGTGCATTCTTCTTTTTTTTCTTGTGTGGAGGCACTTGGGCTTTTCCTTGGCCTAGGATGAACTCTGGTTTGATCTCAACCGGCGCCTTCTTCACTTTGCCCTTCTTGGCCATATTTGCGGTATCACGTAGTGGTCTAGGGTCAACATTGAGAATTTACAGAAAAGTTACCCACAAAATTATATGGTGTGCGGGAAGAGCCGTTGACTAGCGCCGCAGCGGGAGCTCTTTCATGCCTGGCTGAGACATCCCTCCCCAGAGCCCAGAGCGAGTCCTCGGCCGGGCTCAAGTCCCTCTGCATTGCTCCTCTCCTAGCAATACTCGATACACGAAATGTGTGAAAGCTTAACGTCCTTTTGCGAGCCTGATGTGGAGAATCACTACCAGCCATGAATGCTAGCAACACGACACAGCCTGCGCGCGACTCTCCAAATGGAGCTCCTATGGGACCGGGTTCACACCCGGTACTAGATCAGCGCAACGGCAGTAGTATGACTTCAGGCAGTGTACACTCCTCAAACAATGTTCGTAACAACTCCGGGCCGCTTGGGACGCAGATGAGCCGGGCCGAGAAGTTCGAGGACGAGAAAAGGCGGATCATTGAGACCTGCTTTGGCAAGAAAGAGGATGATGGATCAAGTGAGGTGCTCAGATTACCGATTGAATCTCTAGAAGCTGATAGCCACAGTATCCGAATCCTACATCACGCACATCCGCATAGAAGAAGATGGTCAATTTCCTTCGACTCCTCCTCCTCGAGAGTCTGCTCCCTCCAACAAAAAACCACGAGTCATCATTGTCGCAGTACGCAAGTCTGGGCGAGTGCGGATGCACAAAGCCAAAGAAAATGCCAACAGTACCTTTTCGATTGGGAAAACCTGGGTGCTTGATGATTTGACCGCGATCGATTCCTTCACCAATGCGGTGCCTCAAACGGCGGAGGAGCAGCAGAACAAGCAGCGAGCAGGCCCAACCGGATTCATTGTTACTGTTCAGAAACCGTACTATTGGAATGCACACACAGCAAAAGAGAAAGATTTCTTCATATTCAGCCTGATCAAGATCTTCAAGAAGTATACTGGCGGAAAGCTGCCAATGCTACACGGCTTCAGTCCTGCAGAACTAGACCAGCTTGGAGCAGTCCCCGGAGCACAACATGCATCCCAGCCCACATCGCAATCTAGCCTTGCTACCGGCCCGGATGGTAGGAGGCCGAGCCAAGAAGCTCCTACTTCGCGAGAGCCTCGAACACCTAATTCACCACCCGAGTCAAGTCGCGAGAGACGGTCTCGGCCTTCGCATGAACGATCCTCTCAAGAGAGACCTCAGCGGCGGCCTTCTCAGGAGCGGCCTTCTCAGGAACGACGGCTTCACAGTGCCATTTCGCATCCTTTACGGACCACGAACAGCAGCGACCGTATTCACTTGCCGGGATCTTTCCCCTCGACAGAGTCAGTCAACGACCCTAATCAACAACCTCAATTTCGAACGCACAGATCAGAGTCACCCGCTCTATCACAGCAGCCCAATTCCCGGAGACCTGGCCCCAGTCAGAGCACCGAGTCCTTTAGGACTGGTCAGGAATCTTACGGGAGCGCTCGGTCGAGCAATGAAAGACTGAGGGCGAATGGATCCTACTCTTCCAGTAGTCTTGCGGTAAATGGTGCAGAGGATAGATCATTCACTGCTGTCAGAGAAACCCATGGACCGTCTCCACTCTCACAAGACCATAGCCTGTCCGAGCAACCTCCCGCACTCAATTTCAACCCCCAAGCTGATGAAAGACCTATTGACCAAGAGAGTCTTCGAGGTGGCCAAGAAGGGCCGACTGGGCACCTGCGTGATCGCTCAGTATCAAGCATAGGGTCGAAATATGGCGCTCGGGGACCGCCATCCCTACATCGATCTGAACCCAGTGACCATGTACCCGAAGAGAGACGACCATCCACAGCTTCAAGTCTTGATATCCGTGCCCATCGAGTAGCTCCTCCAGAAGTCACAGCGTCCAGTGTCCCGCCAAACGACGAAAGGGCCACTACGACGTATCCCCCCACTCCTCCGCCAGAAACGCCTTCTGAAGAAACGCACCGACCAGGCCTCGGCCCAATGATAAGGTCGAAGAAATCTACCACAGATGTAGCGAATAAGTTTCGAAAAGCTGCGACAGCATACAATGCTTTCAAGCCTAGGGCTGGCGGTGTTGGAGAGAAGGTGCCAGACGACAAGACAACAGGTGGGGACGGAATCACAGGAGTTTTCCAAGCACCTTCTCTACTCAGAGCTGCCAGCCAGAATGATACCCGGCCTCCCACGCCGAAAGAGAGCGAAGAAGTTCGTCCATCAACGCCCGAGATTAAGGAAGCACCTTCGGTAACGATTACCGCTTCCCCTCTCAAAGCAGTCACAACAGTTCCAGTATCAAGTCCTGTCTCGGTTTCAACGGGGACTTTTATCCAAAAGAGCCCGGAGCCTGAAAAGAGGCCTCGGATCCCTGAGAAGGCTCACGAAGAACGGCGCAAAAAGCGACAGTCTGATCATTCGGCAAAGTATGCCAAAGTCTTGGGAATAAACCCAAGTCTCTTAGAAGGTCGAACAACTGAGATTGAGACGACACTGAATGATTTCGGCTGGGGAGAAGAGAGGAACCAAAGGAATGCCTTTGAGGAGCTGGAAAGTGGTATTCGTAAGGAGCTTGCGCGGGTGGAAGCAGGCAGTTGGCTTGGTGCTGTTGAACACAACGATGATCGTACAGTAGCAGTGAGCGACATGATGGACAGGGTCATAGCAGAGTGCGAAGAACTGGATTGTTTGCTGACACTGTACAATGTCGAGCTAGGTGTACGCAAATAACAATATATTTTGTTGTGATCACTGCTAACCAGATACAGACCTTAAGCGAAGACGTCGCATACATCGAGGCTCAGTCACAAGGCCTCCAAGTTCAAACAGCAAACCAAAAGCTTCTGCAAACGGAATTGAAGAGTTTACTTGATACAATATCAATATCCGCATCGCAGCTCAAAGTACTCAAGGATGCTTCGTTGACGAAGAGTCGCGGCATTCATGACGTTGAGAATACCCTCGTACAACTCTATACGGCGATGTTGACAATAGACCCAAAGCTCCGTCAAAAAGATACAAGACCCGTGACTGCTGATCAGGCGAGCCTCCATCGGGCCAGCAGCATTGGACAAAGTGCGAGCGAGCTTAGCTCAATGCATGCGGTGCGGGAGAAGAGAGAAGGCTACCGTCGTGAGAGTGTGGAATTCATTTTGCGCTTAAAGCAACACTTATCTGTTAAATTTCGCGAAACCGAGGCAGAGACGCTTGATGCCCTAGAGAGAAATCGCAACCACAAAACTTCGTCAAGCAAGACCAAGCTCGATGATCACCTACGTGATGGACCGAAGAAGGACTTGTGGATGTATTCGCCTTTGATGCTTTTCGCCCGGGAAATCGAGCCGTCAGAATGGGATGAGCTCCTGCGCATGTATGAAGATTGTGCGAAAAGACCCTATCAGGACGAATTCAAAGACAACATCTCCGCCTGGAAACGGATGACCCGAAAACAAGCAGCTGACGAGCAAGATGTGCTTTTTACGACGCAAGAGAAGGAAGTTGAGAACCTGGTGGGCCGCAAGCTTACAGTGAAAAGATCCAAGACGGTGCGCGCAGATGGCTCCAGTCGAATATCCAGCAGCGACAAGCCTAATGATGGTAAAGTCACCCCTTACGAGGCATTCGCCGGTGCTCTAAGCGAGATGGCTAGATTGATATTCGTGGAACAAAATTTCATCGTGGATCTATTCCACGCCTCATCTCTTGAAACTCAAGAATTCATGGATGCAGTGGTTACTGATCCCGAGCAAAGGAGAGGCGGAGACTCTATTGTGAAGAAGCCATTCGACCCTGACAGGGACATGGCAAAAAAGGTCATGGGAGCCATGGAGGAGATCTACGCATTCTGGACATCCGACCTACAAAGTCTTGTTGACTGGGCTATGAAGCAAGACCCTCTGAATAGCGTCGGTATTTTATTCGCTTTGGAGTCTCAGCTCTCCGAAGTCGAAGAGACGAACCAGGAGTTTCTGGCGCAGACTGTCACCAAGATTCATGACCGCATCAACACCCAATTCACCCGCTTTGTCGAAGAGCAGATACGAGGCATCGAAGATACCAAAGTAAAGATCAAGAAACGAAAAGGCGTCATTGCCTTCATGAAAACATTTCCTAATTTTTCCATCGCCCTGGAGAATATGCTCCCTCCTACTCGCTCGCTCGATCACCTCCCGATTCGTGCCACGGTCAATGATGCCTACCAACAAATTAACAAGGCAATGTTCGAGAGCCTAAAGTTCATCGCTAAGGAAAATCCTACAGCGACTCAGGCTCAATCTAGTACAACTGGCGACCATGAAGACAAGGAGGCTCTCAACTACCATATCCTTCTGATCGAGAACATGAATCATTATGTCGAAGAGGTAGTTGTCCGCAAGAATCCCGTGCTACAACACTGGAACCACAGAGCTCTTGCCGAAATGGACGAACATATGGAGCTTTATCTTGCAGCTGTGATGCGACGACCACTCGGCAAACTTCTAGACTTTCTGGACTCCACAGAGTCGCTCATCCGGAATAATTCCGAATCGCCTACTATTATCGCAGCTCGCGCTTCCCACTCGCGCTCTACGTTCAAGAAGATCCTCTCGGGTCACGATTCGAAGGAGACCAGACGGGGTATCGAGACTCTCAAGAAAAGAGTGGAAAAGCATTTTGGCGACGGAGACGATACGCCGGGCTTGAGCCGGGAGCTGGTCACCAAAGTGTACAAAGGGTGCGAAAGCAACTATTTGGATGTTGGAGAGAGAGTCAACAAGATCGTTCGAGACGTGTACGAGGGAAGCTTGGAGGTTGAGTGGAGAAGGGAGGATGTCATTGGGGCCTTTAGGAGGTGAGATGGTTGTTCGGGGGCTCGAGGCTTGTCTTGGAGGGCGCCGGTGCTTTCGTTTCGCTCCCTGGGCAGCGCTCTGTTTAGCATGGAGTGGGAGGCTGCATCTGAGCATGTTCGGTATACGATCTTACCATGTGAGGTGTATTCGCCTGCATCTCGCTTCTTGCGATTTATATGATTGTGTACATATCTAAATGGATTTCGAAATCTTGGTCGATGCGCTGAATCACCTTCCACTATGCTATACGGTGACTGCCTATATATTGCTCAATGCCTGCCATTGTCAGACTCCTATGCACACAGCATAGTCACCGCACGTTATCTTTTCAGCATTCCCCTTAATCGGGTGAACATCGACCTCGAATCATTGGCCTGTAAAACGCCAGGGTCCTCTTTTCGGGCCCCAGCTTGCTTCGTCGTATCCTCGTCATCAGACGACGTCCCGCCACTCTCTTTCCTCAAGCCCACAAGAGGATGTGAGACCTCGTGTACGGTGTTGGTATTGCTGCCAGTAGGCTTGCCATGCCCGACTCGATTGCCATGCGTACGTTCGATATTCCTCGCCGTCCGTGCAATACGCTCCTCCATCGTCTCAGCCTCCTCCGGCTCTTCAACAGCAGCTTCACTGCTATCTTCTACTTCAAGATCTTCCTCCTCTGCATCCTCCGATTCCATCTGCTCCACAATATCCCCACTGACCCTCTCAACCTCTTCCTCGACCCTCTCGACCCCACCTGCTCCCTCCCCGTCCCCAACCGGCACAACAGGCGAAACATACCCCCCAACCGGCAACCCCAACCTCACCCTCTCCTCCCCAATCCTCCCCCTCACACTCTCCGTCCTCAAAACCTTCCACCTCAACCTCCACCCCTCAACCCCCAGCTCCTTAATCCTCGCCGCCTTATCCCCCAACAAATAATTATCCAACCCGCCCACCTTGTCGATCGTCCTTAGCACCCGCGCCTGGACCTTGACGCTGACGAATGTCCCCAACGCGTCGCTCCAGAGCCGCTTCTGATGGATGTTGGGACGCCAGGCGCGGCGCGATTTCAGCTCGTTTTTGGAGGACACTTTGTTGCCGTGTTGGATGGTGCTGCCGCCGTAGAGGCCGGTGTTTTGTTGCTTGTATTGGAGGGCGGGGCCGTAGGGGTAGGGGGGCATGCGGGTGCGGGAGAGGGAGGCGACGGATTTGCAGGAGGGGGGGGTGGTGGAGAAGGAGCGGAGGAGGGTCAGTGTTGGGAGTTTTGGGGGTGGCATTGTGGTGGGTGGGATGGATGAGATGATTGCTGTGGTTTTGTAGAGGACGGAGAAGATGCGGTGTCTTGAACACTACCGGAGAGGCGATGGAGTCAGTAGATTCTTGTCACTGAGGTGTTGCTGAAGTACGATAAGACATGGTCGGAGGTCGGGTCACGGACCCTCTGTCCATGTAATTGTGTATATGAAGTGTGACATCTCACTTCCACCAAAATCGTCAGCCCTATCAAAAATCCAACCTTCCAACCACCACCCCACAACACCCTCCCACCAACTCACCCTCCCCAAACCCAATGACATCCCTCCCCTCCCACCCACCCCCCACCCCAACCTTAACATCCTACATCCTCGCAACCGCCATCCTCTGCCTAGCAGGCGGCTACCTCATCGGCCAAGCCTCCTCCCTCGGCCTCTTCTCCTCCTCCCACAACAGAAAACCGCGCGTGCAGAGTAAGGAAAGCTGGCCGAACAGCTACGATGTCACTGTTCATCCTGACAGCTCGGATGAGGAGTTGATGACGCGATTGAAGGGGGGGAAGGAGGTGCGTGATTCGGAAGATGAGGAGGAGCAGGAGGAGGAAGGGAAGGGGGGTGAGTTGAAGGCGTTTGAGGGGAATAGGGAGGAGTGTAAACTTGTGCTTGTTGTTAGGACGGATTTGGGGATGGGGAAAGGTATGTACATATGTGCAATGCCCTATTGGTTCCGATCTCTTCTGCGTAAAGTAAATGCTGATATTTACTCCAAAAGGCAAAATCGCAGCTCAATGCTCGCACGCAACACTAGCATGCTACAAATACTTCCTCCGCCACGCCCCTTCCTCCCCACTGCTGAAACGCTGGGAGTCGCTCGGTCAAGCAAAGATTGCGCTGCAGGTGCCGTCGGAGGAGCAAATGGACACGTTGCACGCGCAGGCTGTGAGCTTGGGCTTGTGCGCGCAGGTCATCCACGATGCGGGGAGGACGCAGATAGCGAGTGGGAGTGCGACGGTGCTTGGGGTTGGGCCGGGGCCGAAAAGTGTGGTCGATGGTGTTACGGGCCATTTGAAGCTGCTGTAGTGTGGGATTGGTACATGTGCATTGCTGGTGTTATTGTGGGGATAGGCAGGGAATGCATGATGTGGAGTCTAGGCGCTTGATACCATGGGGGTACTTGTGTCTGTACTGCAGACTGATTTCATATCAGAAGAACTTGTTGATACGTGCATCGATCTACACCAGCGCCAAACTTCTATGCAAGCCGCACACCAGCCTGCCTGGACTTCTTCGCTGTGGCTCCCATAGCGTTATTCATCCCAGTCGCTTGGCTGCTGTCCAGTGTACTCTGCGCTTCTCTCTTCTTATCATCCTCGATTTTCTTCAAATGCTTCTCGGTCTTCTGCTTTCCACTTCCTTTCCCATGGAATTGATGGCTCAGATGTTTAAAGGCCTCCTTCTGGTTCATACTCCGTCCAAATTCGTCAACATATTTGAGCTGCACGTTGGGCTTGTATTCACGGTTGAAGATATCAGTCATCTGGCGAGACTCGAGTTGATCGCGGTTCTTATTCTCCTGGCGAGCATATTCTTCCCGCTCACGGGCGGACATGCGATCGAGTTTACCAGTGTTCCGATCGCGCTCTCTTTGCAGACGGGCTTTGGCTTCTACAGCTGCCTCACGCCTTTGCTTCTCGGTCAGGAAGCGATCACGTTGACGGTCGAGTGCATTGATGTCTTCTTCCTTGTTTTGCTTCACAAGTCCTCGTTCACTGAGCAGCTTCAGCGTAGCACCGAGACCTTGCTTCAACGAAGCTTCCTCCTCTAATCCAGTGCCCGCAATTCCAGGCGTATTGGGTGTCGTCGTCTCACGCTTTATGCGAGCATCAAGATCTTCCCCATCCTCAATGTCGTTATATGACTGTCCCATATCGATATCTCCATCGTCCTCTTCAGGGGAGCCTGCCTCCTTCATGGGTGTATCACCTTGAGGCTTCGCCGACTCTGCACGAGCTTTTCCTTCTTCTTTCTTTCGTTCTAGACTGGCCACGAATTCTGTGGTCTCATCAATTACCAATCCACCTTCTTCTCCCTTTGCCGCCTCCTCTGCATCCGGTGTATTATTTACTTCGTCTCGCAACTGCCTAGCAATATCTTCGGGCCTTATGCGTTTCCGTTTCTTCAAGGCTGCTCGTCTCTGTACAGCCAACGAGGCCTGTAAGTCATCGTCATCGACCAGCGAAGCACTCTCTGAGGGCTTGGATTGAAGGACTCGGACTTCTATATTGCCACCATCGACTTCCATATCGTTACCATCTGCCAGTACACCACCATCTGCCTCCGCAGGAAACATGCCATCCTCATCAACCGCTCGCTGCCGTATAGTCTTGGGTTTCTTTCTTTTTGGCTTCCTGACCTTCGCTTCCGAGATTTCCATGTAATCGAAGATCGGCACGTCCTCTTTCAAGCTGTCTAAACTAATTGGCTTCGCTTTGAGTTTCTCGCCCACAGCCTGTTTCGTTGCCTCACGCTCTTCTAATGATGCTCCCTGCCCATCCAGAGTGAATAGCTTTCGCTTTTTGCCATTTATTGTCTCGTCATAGTGCTTCAATATTGTGGAGCCTCCCTCTTCGGTCTCCGCATGTGGATCGTACACTGGCTTCTTTTTCTTGATAGCTAATCTATCAGTGAGCACTTCACGCTCCTTTAGATCAACATTTTCAAGCTCATCGCCTTCTTCCTCATACTGATCAATTGTAGCATCTTTGAGTGTCAAGACCTGCTCCCCACCACCATCGAAATCGTCGATCTCATGTGCAACTTTGACACCAGCGAGATCTTCGGCGGTGTATTCCACGGCGTTCTCTCTCTCGGCAAGTTCCCTTTCCAGCCTGACCAGCCTCTCTTTCTCGAGCTTCTTTCTTCTCTTCTTCTGCTGAAGCAACCAAGTCTTGGTGTCCAAGTCTTCCACGTCACCGGCCTCTCCCAAACCTTTACCCTCTAATTTTGCATACTTTTTGGCGGCATCTCGAGCCTTTTTGATGGCCTCAGCTTTCGCTTCTCGTCGCGTTTTAGCATCTGCTTCATCTTGCAACGTCTTCCAGTTGTCGTACCCTTGTGCTTGCCTTGACTCTAGTGTACTGCCTTCCTCCTCATCCTCTAGTGAGCTATCCCTCGCAGCTTTGAACTGAGGCCCGCCTCCAGGGACTGGAAGAAGAGGGAGCCCGAGGGACGCCCTGATTCTGTTTGTTTCCTCAATTGAATCCATGACTCAATGGATCGGTATTGGAAAACCCCTCAAAGGATGAATGGCAGATGCTGGAAGTATAAGTAGCTTCAACCTTGAGACACTGCTGGTCGTCGGTGGAAGCAGTCTGCCGATTTCAGCGCCTAGCGCCCGGAAAGTCTTGGCACACGGTATAGTTTTATTTTCTGCACTACGTTTCTTTCTTTCCTTACATCAACAGATCTGTGTCCTCGATCCCGTTGCCCTCTGCTCTGCAATAGGTGTCTTTCGGTTGATCGTTGACAGCCCGGCGTCAAGGAGCCATCTTTTTCTCTGACGAGAAAATTTGTGATGTCAATTTTCCGGTCGACAGATCTCAGAGTGATTGGTGCCATCGAAGCCTGAGCTCGCTCTAGCTGAACTCGGTGGAGATGGCTACCGAAGACGTCATATTCCAAAGCTTCGCTGAAGTCCGTCGGACTGTGAGGTACGTATATTAAAGCTTCTTTCTATCCAATGCTGGCTCCTCAATTCAATATCCGCGATGAGCTTTGCAGTTCACTAACTTCATCTCTAGGTTCAGAGCAAAACCATGACTTGTCTACATTCTCATCCGAGGCTCATAGTGTCTTTCGTCTCCAGTGCATCACTGGTTTAATGTTTGGGTCTCTATGTTGTCCATCATCACTGGATTTTGGCTTCGGTGGTAATACTGTAAATAATATGACATACGAAACTATGTAGTTACATGAGAAAACACTCGATACACGGCATCATTAAGTCTCGGTATTCACTTTACTTTTCTACATAGCGGTTTTGTCAAGCAACGGATATTGACCATGTTCCATGCTTCAGGTTGACCACTGTTGGATTGACATAGTGGTCTATCAACAATGACATCCGTTACTCATAGAAAACCAAAATATAATACATGTCTGAGATGTGGTCCAAAGATATCTACCGAACTGTGTCTAAATGCTACCCTTGTTTTGCAGTGCCTTCCATTGCTGGTAATACTGATCAAACTCCTTTTCACAGTATCGGTTGGGGTCTAGCTCGCATCCTACAAGCCTAACTGCGAAGTCGCCCTCTTTGTACATCGCGTCCTTGCCACCCCGGCTTGCAATATCAACACCGTACGAATTGAGGAGGTTCTGGGGCACAAGTGCAAGCTTTGTGAGGATCGTGGGATGCCATTGGACGACATGTTCCTTTTCACGTACATTAGTACTTGAAGCTGTAATAAGAGGATATATTTTGTACCAGTGCATGACCCTCGGCCTTCTGAAAGTTGTAGCTCCGGTACAACGGGTCAAACCATGTATCTAGGAAAAATTTTGCCCATTCGCCCCGTCTCAGGATGAAGCTTCCTTGGCAGAGACCCTCGCCATCTTGCGTTAGTACCAGATCTATTTTGTCGCCCTTCAGATGCGAGAAAGTCTTGATGACACTATCTGGTGGCACGACGGGTTTGTCTCGAAGCATTACCGACTCCAGACGCTTAGGTTCCATAACGTGAGTGTTAAGTGACAGTAATGGGTTCATGATCAATCCGTGTGGTGAAAGAAAGTAAAAATAGGTGGATTGGGGATAAGCGGTCATTGCGTGTCGAACCCCGGGTACAATAGCCCAGCTCCTTGGAGAATTACCAATATCGTAGTCGCTAACTTGCGGGAAGAAAGTGCCATATCCTGTAGAGACCACCGTCAGTATTCAGAAAGCTATCGGTGGGTATGATGTCGACCTTGCTTCTTCGCATAATAATTCCTATTTTCCATAATCCTTTGCCTGTATTCATCACTCATGGTCGCATCGTCCATTAATGTTACAATAATTACATCCGGCGTCCCAAGAGGTACACGCTTTGTCGAAGATGAAAATAATCTAGTTGCAAAGTATACGAGCATGAGAGTAGCACATGCTATCACTCCAACAGTTTGGAATTGTTTCCGCCGTATTGGAGATGATCGAGAAGCTCTAGCATAAGGAGGAGGTTGGGAGGTCTTTCGAGGAGGTAGTGCGAAATGCATGATGTGGGAGGGCCAGAGGGTCTGCGGAGATCTGATGTAGCTCGGGGACCGGACGAGAAGCCAGCGGCCTTCAGTGCCTGCGTGAGTAAGAACCAGCCAGCAGGCGAATGGGCACTTTGCGTTCAGAAGGGCGCCAAAGACCCAACGGCCTGAGAAACGTGCTTTCCGTGTCCTGCGATAGTCTCAAGATAGGTATTAGGACATAAGGTAGGTGTCGAGTGTGGTTTGGCAGAGTGTTCGAAGTGATTTAAGGGTCTTCAACGAATTAAGTATTTAACCTTTCCGCCTTTGGCGTTCCCGAGAGCTAGACCCCTGCACGTCGAACTGATATTTAGTCAATTTCCGTGGTATAAGACCCCCGATTTCCGCGACAAAGTCGCTCTTCTCTCCATCAAGTCTTTTCGTATTGCTTATCATCTTACCGATCATGTTGGCTTCTTATCGATTGTTTACCCGGCAAGCTGCTACCAAAGCTGCCGTGCCTAGAATCTTGGTAGCAAGGTCGGCGTCGACGTGGGCAAATATTCCCCAAGGTCCTCCAGTACGTTTTTGCTTACAAACTTTTCGAATAACAGCTGACGAGACTTTAGGATGTGAGTTCAGGCAGTCACTCACTTGCTACTATTCCACTAAGTCCTGTTCATCACAGGCTATCCTCGGTAAAATTCGTCCTTATTTTGTTACCATTACCAACAGCTCCTGACCAGCTGTTGTAGGTATAACAGAGGCTTTCAAAGCAGATAGCTTCCCGGAAAAGATAAACCTTGGAGTGGGTGCATACCGTGAGTTCCAAGCAAGCTCAACATCCATGACATGTATGGCTTACGCTTCTTCCTAGGTGATGACAAGGGAAAGCCATATGTCCTGCCCTCGGTAAAATCTGCCGAGAAAAAGGTTGTGGAGTCCAATCTAGACAAGGAATATGCCGGTATCACAGGTGTACCTGCCTTCACCAAGGCCGCTGCCGTCCTCGCCTATGGCTCATCGTCAGATTCGATAAAGAACGACCGCGTTGCAATCACACAGTCCATTTCCGGCACAGGTGCACTCCGCATAGGTGGCGAGTTTCTTGCACGTTTCTATCCGTCGGGAAGGAAGATATTCATACCTACCCCCAGCTGGGCAAATCACAATGCTGTTTTCAAAGACTCGGGACTGGAGGTCGTAAAGTACAGATACTACAATAAAGACACTATTGGTCTGGACTTTGATGGGATGGTTGCGGATCTTAAGGCAGCCCCTGAAGCCAGCATCGTTCTCCTCCACGCTTGTGCTCACAACCCAACTGGCATCGATCCGTCCGAACAACAATGGAAGCAGATCAGCGAAGTCATCAAGGAGAAGAAGCACTATCCCTTCTTCGATATGGCTTATCAAGGATTTGCTAGCGGTGACACAAATAGAGACGCTTTCCCCATAAGATATTTCCAATCGCAAGGTCACACATTCTGCCTGGCGCAGAGCTTTGCCAAGAATATGGTACGGTCGTCCTCAGACATTCTGGGACATTTTGTTGACAGTAGCTAGGGACTTTACGGCGAACGGGTCGGCGCTTTCTCAATATGCTGTGATTCAGCCGAGGAGAAGAAAAGGGTGGACTCGCAGATCAAGATTTTGGTTCGGCCGCTGTACTCGAACCCTCCGGTTCACGGTGCTCGTATTGCCTCTGAAATTCTGAACAATCCAGATCTTAATCAGCAGTGGCTCGGGGAAGTCAAGGGAATGGCTGAACGCATTATCGAAATGCGGGCGCTCCTGAAGAAAAACCTTGAGGACCTTGGCAGTAAACATGATTGGAGCCACGTCACGTCACAGGTAAATTCGTCTCGGGCATGCGGTCGAGGGCTTGATGTTGACATGAAGCTTCTAGATAGGCATGTTCGCCTACACTGGACTTACGCCGGAGCAGATGGATCAATTGGCAAAGGAGGTGAGCATGGTGTGACAGTATCTTTGCATGACGCTGACCGGGGTCAGCACTCTGTGTATGCAACCAAGGACGGCAGAATCTCAGTCGCTGGTATCACAACCGGAAACGTGAAGCGTCTGGCCGAGGCCATCCACAAGGTCACCAGCTAGAGGTCTTGAGTTGAAAAGCCTCCACCCCATCGTCCTGAAGCCTCCACCGTCATCGAACTTGGATAGAACTCAATCGGTGGATGCCATTGCAGCTAATGCGAGTATTATATTGTGTGTGCGATAGGTAGGAAAAGAAATTCAATTGGGTAGGGTTACACTGTGTCCGTTTTGGTCCCCGCGGAGGAGCTATCTGAGAGTTAAGACCAATATGGCTGCTGTAACAGTACAGGATTCAACGCCTCCAACCAGGCAAGAGCCTCCATCCGTCCGTACAATGGGGGCGTTGTTGCAGTGTGTCGTCGAGAGACAACGAAGTGGATATGAATAGTCTTGACGCGTGGTGCGGCTCTGCTAAGTGCTAATTTCCTATTTACGACACACGACACATGCATGTTTTGGACTATGGATGAACCGCGAAGTGATCTGCAAGACCCTGCATCAGACTGGGCGCGAACTACTAACTACTGAGCTAGGTACTATACAGTTACTATTAAAGGGGCCGAGCTTGACCCAACGTCAGTCCGTGAACTGTGCACATGTTGTTCTTCGAATGGCCATCAGCAGTCCACCGCTCATCCTTCCTGCCACAGCATAGGTGACGGATGACATCTAGATGGCGTGGGGATGGTCCAGAGCAGAGTCTAGTAGTACGAAGTAGCACGATCAGTCCATAGGGTTTTGGCTTGAGGTAGATTAAAGGGGTATCAAGATGATGAAGCATGGGCGATTGTCAGGAATCTAGAACAGGCCCATGGAGAGATAAGGCTTACCCGAGGGTCCCTGAGGCGGGGATCCTCGTGTCTACATGCGGCTCTCCGTCATCGGTGACGTCTTATCGTGTCTCCTGCTACTCTAAATCGGCCCCGGACTTCATCTAAGTATGAATGCATTGTAGTATAAGCTAAAGATCAGAGACTCCTGAAGGCATTAGTCATCCTAATGCGGTGTTACGCAGGAGGAGATCTAGTGAGCTCGACTACTCGTGCAGCGCAAATAGCAAATAGTTCTAGGGGAGCGACGATGTCGGAAAGGAATGTCAGGGAAAGTCGAATCGACATGTTGACCTCATTGGAGAAAGCAAAGCGCAGATCTACTTTAGACGTCAGTTTGGGGGGAAGTCCCGTAGCAGACCACTTAAGCAATGAAAGAAATCCCCTGCCGAGCCAATAGAATATGATCTCAGTCGGAAAAGCAGACATGTCGGATTCAGTCTTAGTGTCTCTGACGCCTTGTGGAGGGTAAGGTAGTTCTAGAGGCCAAAGCCAACAACGGCACGTCTCCACCAGCACCAGAGACGGTGGTCGCGACCCACTCCGGGCTGGCATCACATACATACTACGAGCTGGTAGGCAGCTGTGGGAGCGGTGCTTCTGATAGCCTCCGTTCTCCATCAGGAGCATCTCTGGGTAGGCGACTGCATCTTTGAGGGGTTCTTGTATCTATTTCAACACCCCACTCCAGCGATCACGAGCTATATTACTCCTCCACCGATCCAGTCGTGCCTCACTACCTATCAACATCTTGCTTACCAACCCCAACTCAGCTGCCCTTCTACAAACCCCTCGGTGAGCTTCCTTTGCCCCTCGGCTGAACATCGATCGCTGACTGTAGCCTGCAGACTCACCTATCATTGCCCGTAACCTTGCACATCTTACAGGAGACTATCTCTTTCCTTCCAGTTGGTTAGCGGTCGCAAAGACCTCGGGAGCCCATCATAGACGAACAACTCTACGCTTTACATATGACCAGAGAGGCACTGTAAAACACATCAACCCAGCAAACCCACAACGTACAGACAAGCAGGAGGATAGGCCCATTGGCAAGATGGTTGAAAAGGCAGAGGTATAAAGTCTCTCCATCGCTCTATCCCCTGGCGTGGTTCACTGTTCGACTCTTTTGCTGACTTCTCGGTCCTAGTCGGAGAATGGCTCCACCGGCCTCCCTGACTGTGGAGACAGCATTGACCCCCTCACCTTCGAACAGATACTAGAGATGGATGACGACGAAGATGAGCGGGAGTTCTCAAAGAGCATTGTCTACGGGTTCTTTGACCAAGCGGATTCTACCTTCCAGAAGATGGATACAGCGCTGTGAGTTCACCCATGTCGTGCAAGAGCGTTTCGCTTGCGCTCCGTTTCAATCGAGCCTAACAAATACCCTATCAAAGCCAAGAAGAGGATCTCGCCAGTCTCTCTTCGCTCGGCCATTTCCTCAAAGGCAGCTCTGCTACCCTCGGCCTTACCAAAGTCAAAGATTCGTGTGAAAAGATCCAGCACTATGGCGACCTCAAGGACGAGCATGGTAACCCGAGTAACATGGACGATACAAGCTTATTGAACCTGATCAGATCCACCCTCGAGGTAGTCAAGGTAGACTACGAGGAGGCGGAGCGCCTATTGAAGCGTTTCTACCGCGATCCTGAACCTTGACGCTGGTTCTTCCTTGACTGGCTCAATTGGGAAGCAGCCTTCCCATAAACATACTGAGACGAAGCATGAAATTGGTTGGTGGATAACCTAATGACCCTGTCTATAAGAGATTCGATCCTCAACCTCAACAAAATCTTTAACATAGCAATTGGATCCTGCCCCGTTTCCATTCCAATGAGTGCTGCAGTCTCGGACTAATTCTCAAATTTGGACCATTATTACACGCTCATATGCACTCATCCTGAAGCATAGTGAATACTTTTTCCTCAACTACTTTAGGCCTATTCCTGGAGTGAGGTCGTCCTAGCCTGCCGGTAGTATAATCATAGTTCGCTTTACGTCACCTCAATGTTTTCTTCTATCCCACTCTCAATAACTGCACAAAACCCCTCACTTATTCATCTATGCGCCTGGATACAAGTCCTGCATTTGTGCGATCAAGATTCTTCGAGGAACCACGGGACTATGTCATGGAAGCCTGGATCGTGAATGCCACGAGTAATGTTTACAGTTTGTTAGACTGATTTTAACGATCTTTTCCTTTTCGCAACAGCGCTTTCACTACAAGCACTCCCTATACTCCACGCTCGCAGGAGCACAAGCCAGCGCTGAAGACAGTATGTTGACCCAGGTTTCTTGTCTGCTGTGACACTAATCCGACCTAGATTACCCGCAGACGATGGACGAAGCAGCCGGTGGAAAGGCAATTACAACGACTAGATACCCCCGATTGCTAAGCATCGTGAACGTGCTCCACGATTATGGAAAGATTGTCACCTCAAAGGCTGACCACTATCGCCATTTGCTTGGGTTGGATCCAATCGTTGATGCAATCACCATTACTTTCAACTTTGGACCTGACCAGACGAGCCATCGGACCCACAAGAGGGCCAGATCAACGAATTCGAACGGTGGATCCCCACAGGCTGATGACAGTGGCGGCTCCATGGGCGTTGGGGACCCTTACGTCTCGGCCCCAGATTTTGAATCACATCGACCAAAGAGAATAAGGCTGTTTTACGGCTATGGGAAGTTTGCCGATGGTCACAATGCCACTATTGTATCTCGACAGCCAACTCCGCGGGTAATTGAGTATCGTCAGACCACACCTGAAGACGATCGTATGACTTTGAGTAGATACACCTGTGTCCGTGCTCCATGCGATGTACAATCGCTTTCGCCAGTTCCTGAGAACCCAGCCGCCCTTACACCACCTCAGGATATCAAAACGTCACTCATCACCAGCACTTGCCTCAGTTGCGACGGTACCACGAATCTCGAAAATTCGGTCAAGCTTCCCTGCAAGCACCAACTTTGCAAGGGTTGTATCGCAAGCTTCATCACAATCCGGGCTGAAGTCAGCGCGACTGCTGTTCCCAAATGCTGCGGCATACCTATCCCTCTTATTGATGTTGCCCGCAATCTTCCCATGGACCTTTTCAGCAGGTATCTAGCTCGCGAGAAGCTATACAACAAATTGATTTCTCCATTCGAATTCAAACAAGAAGTTGAGCTACCAGCAGCGATCACTCGTTCCTTAAGTCAACCCATCGACGAAATTGCGTCACCCAGGGTATCATCAAGACCGACTACCACAATACTCTCCTCTTGCACCCACAAATGGTTGGACGAAAAGCCAACGGTCTTCGGTAAATGTTCGCATTGTGGATATAACAGAAGTGGAGGGGATATAAATCACCATTTCATTATGAAGTGCAAGACTTGCATATTCACGGCTTGTAGAAGGTGCGATAAGAACAGGAGCTGGGAATGAGCCCGCTTTACCAGTTGCAGTGAGCGGCTCCGATTGTAGGAGGTGAAGAGCAGCGCTAGCTTTCACATGGAGGTTAACCAGCATTTGCGGAAGTGCTCGTTGCTCGTCTGGTATGTTAGCAGTCAATGTGGGACTTCGTGGGTGTGTTGCACAGCATTCAGTGGGTAAGAGTATGGACTTCTGTGCTCTTCGAACACTCGCTGGCGCAAGAAAGGTAGCTGGTCATTGAATCTGACAACCAAACTAAGACTGGTTTTCGGCTGTTTCTTCTGCTCAAACGTCGTGGATTGCGTAAGACTTATTGTCGCTTCAGAGCACGAGGTAGGCTATTCAAGTTTTAAAGTTCTCATAGCAGATCTCACCATTCGTTTTTTCACTTCACCAGAAACCAAACACCTCTCCTCTGACGACCGATACTACGAACAATACCTATCCAACGTGCCATCATACCAGATGCAGGCGCGCCACATCATTTGTTGACTGCATTCGAATACTTACTCTTAATCCGCACCAACATTCCGACTCGTAATTGTGACCTTCTCTAATTTGAGCCCTCCACAACGACCAAGGATTCTCACTTTCAGATCCCGTTTGGCAATGTCATTACAAGCAATTCGTCAGAACTAGAACGTAAGAGCGGATGGTATTCACCAAGATCATGGAACTCGATCTATTCTACGTGTGACTAAGTCATGTCAGATTCAGTATTGATTCGACTGCGTCCAACAAACGGGACAAGTATGGATAACCAATCGGCACGACTGATCATTGCTATCCAGCTCCGGGATTTGGATCAGCTAGAAGAGGTTGGAGGCCTGGATAAGGCCGTGATCGCGATCCAACGAGAACAGCTCAAAACAGATGCCACAACCGACCATCTGGCACTTGAGGCAAGCCGGAGGCTGGCTTCTAGCATGGCGAAGGCCATCAAAGAGGATTCAGCGTTATTATGTCAGACCACGATGTCACCTCAGATTGACGACGCGACTTTCCAGAGGCTTGCAGCTCTGAACCAATTACCTGCACCTTCCGCAGACCTCACTCATTCCATTCCCAATCTCTCGCCGACAACCCCACCACATCTCATCCGTGCGTCCCAGGCCGTTCTATCCAGAGTAAGTTCTCAGCAAGACGCAGTAGCACCGGTACTACCTCGAAAACGATCTCACTCGACGGACATCAGTGTTGAATGCCTCCCTCGAAAGAAGCTACAGCGGCATACCCACAAGGCTGCCAACAATTGTGACATCTGCCCAGGCACGGAGGCAACCAGCCCTCCAAATGACGTTCTGACTCCTACGGGTTGCAAGCCCTCATCAGCAGCTGAGGACCCACTTCCACAAAAGGCAGAGTGCGCAAGCTGCACATGTGAGGAAATTGACCAGCTGATCAAAGCCTCGAAACCCCCGATGGCTTCCCTCCTTGCTGTTGCAAGATACCGTTCGCATTCAACGTCGTTGCCGACAACGTCTCTAGTACTGTGTTCCACCGATACCAGGCGCGACAGGAGGAAATTCGAAACGCTACGACGTTGTACTGCAGCGTTCTTACATGCGGTGTCAGAATTAATGCGGACAAGATCAAAGGGCTCCGGGCAACCTGCATTGCCTGCACGAGAGACACGTGTACCCAATGCAGAGGCGAAATGCCGCTGAAGCTTGAAGAAAAACACTTCTGCAAGAAGGATCCGGCAAGAGAAGCAGTCATCGCACTAGCGAAGCAGGAAGGATGGCAAGCGTGCTTCAAGTGCGGTACCATGGTATCTCTCAATTTCGGATGCCATCACATGATGTATGTTTCATACAGCATGATCGCTGAAACCTGGCTGACGAGAAGATAGCTGCCGCTGCAAAGCAGAGTTTTGCTACAAGTGCGGTACACCCTGGAAAAAGTGCAATTGCGGGGACTACGACGAGCCTCGTATCCTCGACCGAGCCAATCGAGGTGTGGGGATCCGCGCAGCTCGCCGAGCTGCTCGAGGCCTGCGACCGGACCTCCGGCCTCGCGAGCAGCAGCTCGCAGACCTGCAGCACAGATTGCAGGTCGACTGCGACCACAATAGCTTCACTTATAGAGCACGCACGAAAGAAAACCCCGGCCGGTGCGATATTTGTGAATACGAGGGGTGGAAATTCATACTCCCATGCGAAAACTGTCCTTTCACGTCTTGTCGGGATTGTCACAATTATCATGGGTGGACTGGAGGTGAGTACTGGGGCTATGACCACGACTTCGGGGACCTCTGGCGCCAATCTGACGTGGACTCGGACGAGGCATCGAGCGAGGAATAGAGTACCTATGCTCCAACGGGCGAACGGCTTGAAATAGTGGATATTCAAAATCAAAAGGCCCACCCCCTTGCGCAACTACCAAACATCAATACGAAACGTTACAAGAATGGGCCCCCTCAAAGGCCATATCTTGAAAAATCTGAAAGATTCTCCAATTTATGAGAATCCAAGTTCACTGCCCAACAGCGGCTGAAGCCGATCAAGGAGAATTTTGCGAGACATTGTAAGGATGCAACACAACACCTAAGCGACTTGAATCGCACGCAATATTTCGTCAACTTCGAAATAGCAATTGAACCACGCTTTACCGGTGTACATCCGCTATCAAAGAGGGACTGAAAATATCGAGAAGATTCATACAAGGGATCGTATGAACGCAACACAGAACTCAGGCGGCTTAAATCGCATACCTCCTTTACCCTATCCAATCGCACCTCTACATCCATCTTCAATGCAGCAATGAAAACATGCTTCATCCACCAAACCTTCTCTCAGAAACCAAGTAAAATAGAAATCTACCCATCTTTAACACACCCGCAAATGTAAACGCACCCCCAATTCCCCCACCCCAATCTATCCATCCATCCCTGCCGAAAACCACCATACCATAAAAACAAGAATAACACTCCCTCCCTTCCACCCACCCCTCCCTACTCAAAGTATCCCAATCCCAATCCCAACCCCATCCCCGTCCCCATCCCACGCTCACAAACACCAACACCAACACTCTCAACCACCCACATACCACATACCACATACCCCTCCTCCCCAATCCCCTCCTCCCCATACCCCACCTCCCCAATCCCCTCTCCCACACCCAAACCGCAACATTCCAAAAACCCCAATACCTACCAGAGTACCTAACGAAAAAAAAACATCCATCTCCTCTCCCCTCTTCACATCAAGACACTACCTACAACATATACCTCTCAGATATAGAAAGTAAGATAAGAAGAAGAGAGTGTCCTTCCACTTTACTCTACTTAAACCATCACGTTGTCCAATTCCGAATCCGATCCTCGCCCTTAATCTTATTTTCTAGCTCCCTGATACCTATCATAGCTATTTGAGTAGGATTGTATATATGCTATTTTCCTATATCTTTATTCCCTTGCCATCTTCTCCTACGGCACTATCTTCCCTTGTCACCCACCAAATCCCTCCCATCCTCCCCCCTCACCCCTCATCACAAAAAAAATTCGTCAAAAAAAACCCCCCCCAACCAACCACAACTACACCCACCCCCCAAACCTCCCTCATCCCCCTCCCTCATCCCCATCTCCTCCCCTCACCCCCATCCTCCACCATAATCCCCCTCCCCACCACAACAACCCCCCCCCCCCCCCCCTTCCCCTCACAAAATCCATACAACCCACCACCCAAACCAACGCCAACCTGAATACCTACCCATGAATCATACCCTTAGATCATACCCTTAGTATATTATAGCAGAAGGGGAATACACTGATGGTACTAATACTACAACATAGGATATGCTAAATGTATTCGCTTGTGCTTGTGCTTGTGGAACAGGGAAAGGGGGCAGGAGAAGGTTGATAAGGGTGAAGGTTGATAGGGGTGAGGGACTTGGTGAAGGTGATAGGTGAAGGTGATAGGAGATAGGATATACGGGATATGGATATGGGAGGGGGGTATGTTGTACAGGTGCCACTAGGGGTTGGGGTTCAATACGGCAAACGAGGATGAGACTGGTTTTTGGTGGCCTGGATGGCTGAGAGTGGTTGTTGGGCGTCCATTTTCATGTCGTAAAAGTGTTCGGTCGAGACTCTTGAGGCTTCTTGAATATCATTACTAAACCATGCAACGATCCTTTCGATTCACTTTTCAAACGTTATTGAGAAGACGAATTCTGGTTTCAAAATTACACTTAACTCATTTCCATACTGAAAGAAGGCATAGCGTTTTCCTCCCCCAATCACACACACAGCAACTATTCCACCTCCTCACCCACACTTACAGCCCTTTCCACCGCCCTACCCCTACCCCTGCTACCTCCTCCCCCTCCCTGCTCGGGACTATCAGGAATCGCATAAACTCCATTGACCGCAACAAAGAACGTCTTCCGATTCCCTATCAACGCAAGCCCGCCCAAATGCGTCTTGCTTATTCCCGGACATTCGCGGATGATCTCTCGAGCTTTGACGATCACGTCGACCAGCTGGAAAGTATCGGTCTTGCTACTGTCGCCAGAGGTTAGGAGGACCACACATCCGCCCATGCCCCTACCGAGAGAATTTTTCACGTCAGTCTTTCATTCCTTTAGGTAACATCGTAATATATCTGGTAATGACATTCTTGAGAACGTACCAATGCACAGGCACCCCGTACTCAAACATATGGGGTGTGTGGCTGAATTTCGTCATCCCCATGGCACCGGCAGGATCTCGCAGGATCATTTCGAGGGCGACGTCGCAATCTTCGACGATGACGGAGTTGGCTTGAGGCGTGCCGGGTGCGAAGCACTCGACGGAGCGACCGGCATTGAAAGGGGTTGTGAGCGTTGGAATGAGGAAGGATTCGTTGGTGGTGATGGCGGTGGCGATGGTGGTGTTCTGAAGCTGTAGTGACAGGAGCGAGCTGAAAGGTAGCGCATATACTATATTACAGAGCAGGGAAAGAAAAGGTAGAAGAAAAATGGGATGAGATGAACGCATTGCTACCATCATAGCATGCGCCGCTGCCTAGAGGCAGATTGGTGCATCCCCCTGGAGAAATTGGGTGCGAGATTTTGAAACTGATTAACGCAGGTAAATGGTCAACCTTGACAGAGAGTTCTATATCGCAAAGAACGCCATCATCATCTGACAGCGGTTATGCGGGTCGGAAGGAAGTGTAAGCTGTTTTTGATGAAGCGCCAGAAAGTTCTTCGGACATGCTTATCGGCTAAAGCAACGATCAGAGAAGGAGATCGAGTGCGGAATTAACCGACCTGTGTGGCCAATGACCGTTGTAGGGACTCTACCAATCGTCGTGCTGGATGGATAGCTCTTTCGATTGACTTGCACTATGAGGCCAGAATATATTTCCAACCTGCTCGCTTGATGGAAGAAGAACCAATCTCATTGCATTATATTAGTTTAAACCTGACACAGGAGCTACCATAAGGCGGTATAGGTGACCACAACGAGACGCCCATGGGATAATGATATTGAAAACCATCTAGCCAAGTCATGTGATCCGATTTCACTGCCTTGGATCGACATGATCGTTGTTCATTCGGTATCGACAATCTGGGTAGATGTTCGATTTCACCGATAACTATACACATCTTGCCTGATCGTCGGTGATTGGCTCCTGCTCGAGATCTATCAAGAGCAATCCTGGCCTCCATGGCTTGTGCGACGTCGGCACAGCTGCTTAGGGCATAGCGCTGCTTTGACCAACTTTCGTAAGGGGCCACAGAGAAGCCCGCAGCCATGCCAGTAGACTCGTGCAGTTTTTGATCTAGTCAGGGATCTCAATGTAGTCAGTCTGTTTTGCAAAGGACGGGTCGGCCGCCGGCGTTGTGGAACACGATTCCGGGGAGAGCAAAAAGGCAGAGCCAAATCTAGCGTTCACCCTTCCATATTCGAGACGAAATAAATTCTTTCGCCGTCGCCTCTTTGAAGAAGGTCGGAGGTCGGAAGATAGCTTATCCTGGGAAGCTTGCAAACCTTTGCGTCCTTTCGGGAGGGTTCCCACGAGGTCTTCTTCGTTCAATTCCGCAAAGCCCTCGAGATCAAGTTCCCGCTCTACCCTTCGCTCAGGGGTCAGTAAGTCCAGTACCTCGACAACATTCTTTGCCTTCTCCATATTGCTGTCCAAGTAGATCGCGCCTAGGATTGCCTCAACTGTGTCTGCGACGGCTTTACCACCGAGAGGGCCAGAGATGAACTTTTCAAGCCCCAAGGCACGAGCCTGACGATCGAGGTTTGCATTGGCGCCTATCTTGGAGATGATCCTACTGGACCAGTGTTCTGAGCCGGGCATGAGCAATGATGAATCTAGATGGCGCTCCATGAGACTCACCTCTGCTGGTATTGCCTTTGTACCAATCCTCTGCCAGTGCAAGCTGAAGTACTGAATCTCCAATGACCGCTAGCCTTTTATTGCCCTCTAGTGGGACTGGAAGTCCTAGGGTGATAACTGGTCTCGTGTTCAGTGCTTCCCAAAGCAGCGCCGAGTCTTTGAACTTGTACTGTATGAGGGACTCAACTGCCTCAATGGTAGCTGCTTCTTGAGAAGATTGCATTTCCTCGCACTGATGCAACAACCTTACCTGAAGTAGCTCGTTGTGAATTCAGGAGACTGCTTGAACTTGTCTCAAGGCCGCTCGAAGGCTACAAGCTTATTCCTGTTCAACGATGTGCTGGAAGTGCGCTTTACTTACCACATGCAGCGTACGTCGAAGTTGGTAAGATGATGTGGCACTGGAGAGCTTCGTAGAGAATGTTGACTGTCAAAGTTCGCTGAGATACTGACGATGGTCCTATCTCACTCGGCGGAAGTCTCAAATGGCAACAACACAACTGTAGAGTGGATCACAAAGCCGCTATCCGTTCCAGGCAGCTCTTCCCTCTACTTTCACCATTCGCCGAGCATCGATCTAGATTGCTCTTTCCATAAAACAGTATCTCGGCTTATTACGCAAAATTGTATGAAACCCAACCACTGGTGATGTCCACTTATCAGTGCGAGACTCAATTGGTATGTCGGTACTCTGCTCCATTGTTCGGAATAGGTATGAATAACGACCGAAGTCGGTCGATATCCACTAATGGACTAGCAGTGTCAAGGGTCAGGTGCAGAATTTGATATTCTATATGAGTGTTTGGACAGTCATTGTGTACAACACAGCAGAGCGGAGTTGCATGTTGAGAGTGCCAACTTATCGATACCAACTGATTGATCTAGCGTATGCAAGACTCTTGAACTGGTTTGAGACTGCACTGGAGATTGCGCGGTATGTGCCAAGCTTTTCGAAAAGTTCTGCATACGCTAAAGACGACTAGACCCGCTCCAAATACTTAAGGTATCATCCAACCAGGACTAATAAGAATGTCTGTGAAGCACAGAATTTCTGTTGAATCCAGAGAAGCTCTGATATCTCAACTCCCTATTTTACAGTGTGGATATCATAGAACCTTTCATAGCTCCCGCACGCATCGAGTGTCAAGTAAAGTCTTGACCACCAATGCAGCCATATAGAACATTTATTAGTCTTCCATTGCGTCTTCATCGCTCTCAGCCTCACTTTCTTCAGCGTCTTCTCCATCACCATAATCGGCATCGGCGACAGCCTCATCTTCCATGACTTCATCACCCTCTGCGTCCCTTTCTCCGTCTGGCATCTCGATTGCATTCGCCAAAGTCGCGTCGTCAACGTCGCCCTCTTTCTCGGCGTCCTCATCATGATCGAATGTGTCGTTCCTGGGTGTTTTGGCTCCACTATCGATAGCACCACCAAGCCTTGTTCTTCGTGTTGAGGCAGGTGTACTTCCTTTATGTCCCGAGCCCAAGCCGTTAGGTTTACCTTTGCCGATACCCAAGCCGGTGCCACTTCGTCGCATGGAAGGTTTTGCGCTCGGTGTAACTGTACCGTTCGCAGCAGACTTGCGAGGTCCTCCTCTCCAGCCACCCCGCCGGCGAGCGTTTGTACTGGGAATAGGAGGGTAGACTTCATAGCGGATGGGCGGGACAGACAGAGTGGGATGCGGACTTGATGTGCTTGTGATGCCGCTGGGTCTTGGAGAAGAAGCTGGGAATACTTTTGCAGGTGTTGCAAAGGAAACTGGCGGTACGGTGGTACTGCCAAGAAGCTGTGAAAAAGCCGGATCGATGTCATCGACCTCTTGTGATTGAGATCCTGTCGAGTGATCGCTAGTATTACCATTGGCCAAGGGTTGGCTACCCTCGCCCTCAGCTATCAAGCTCTCATTGGTCTCGAGACCATTCTTGGCCACGGCGATAGCGTTGGCCTTGATCGTCTGCTGAACACCCTCTTCTAACACTTGTTGGTCGTCCTCTTCATCCTCCCGGGGTGCGACAGTAGGCAGTGGAGGGGCAGCCTCATAGTGAGCAAGGTTACTCCGACTCATGATATAAGGTGTCCACACCAGGGCTTTCGGATTGATAGTAATGTATCGCTTTGCCTCCCAATCGTCTATGCATTGCTGAAAGTAGTCGTAATCAAGCCGAAGTGCGTAAGTCTTGGTGACTGGGTCGCGAACAAGAGCTCGTAGTCCCTCCAGGGCAGCCACAATGTCGTCCGCAGTCATACCCGTCCGATCTGACAGCTCTAAGATACTCAACGGCTGCTTCTGATTTAGCAGCTCGTACGAGAGGACCAGACGCCAGTAGTTTCGGTATGACACAAGACCCATATCTGAGAGCGGCTTCTCCGGGGATCCAGTCTTACATTCGACGCGGGTGAGAAGGTAGGAGAAGCTGATGAGAAGGTTTCCGTAGCCTTTCCGTTGATGGGTGGGAAGGGTAAGGATACAGGATACGTTGTTCTGGCTGCTGGGCCGTTTCTCTTTCGAGAAATAGCCGACGAAATGACAGCCAAATTCATCGTATTCCGTCATGACATAGAAAAGGAATGGCTCAACGTCGTAGTAAAGGGTCTTGGAGCCGAGGAAGAGTTTGGCGAGGAGACACAGATTTTGGCAGTAGACTGGATTCTTGCGACCATCAACCTCGAAGACGGAGATCGATCCATCTCGATAAATTTCATCTCCAGGAGGATGTTTAGCAGGGCATTTGAGCTTATGCCGCCAGGCCACGAAGTCGGAGTTCATGTATTTAAGACAAAATTCGCAGATGTACAGCACCTTGTTCCGGCTGTACTCCTCCGGGTACGGCGCGGCATACCAGGTTTCTATCTCGAAGCCACCAAAGTTGACACATTTGATCTTGCTGGGAGGTCCCGCAAGCTTCTGCGTTCTGGCTTTCGTTTCGCCTTCAGCCTCAGAGTTTGCAACTTTCAACCTCCACTCCTCTTCGGCCTTTGTCCGGGCGTCGGTAAAGCGCGCCCGATCCGCTTGCAGAGGCAACGTTTTAGATGTGTCTGCTTCCGCCTCGGACAATACCCCGCCATACGGCTTGGATTTCAATTCATCGTTTTCGCGCTCATGGAAGGCATAGAATGGTGTTGCATAATGTGATAATGATGGCATTGGCCGTTCACGCTCTCCTTGAATATCAACGGTGGTTTCCCGGGGTCGTGGCCGCTTCTTCTTTGGTTTGGACTTCGACAAGCTTGCCAACTTGCCTTTGTCGACGGGAAAGGAAACAATGATACTTCCTTTTCTCCTCTCAACAACTGACACAGACCTTCGACTCACTTCATCGGACGCTCGTTTCTTCGAAGACCTGGACGGTCTTGACTTCCGAGTTGAGGCGCTCACATTTTCCTCATCCTCTTCAGGAACGTCCTCAGGATGCTCCTCGCCACTACCTTTGATAATACCCACAGCCTCGAGTTCACTAGCTAATACACTCTGGTGCCTTGGCCTCTTCTTTGGTTCTTCCTGTGTTTCTGATGATGCTTTACGTTTTCGCAAAGACCGAGAACCATCCAAAGGATCGTCATCGAGGATGAGGTGATTGAACACAGAATGAGAACCTGGTCTCGAGCCTCCACGAGGTGCTGGTAGCAAATCTCTCGTGAACTTGGTGGCCGAAGATCTTCGACGTACTGGTGCTTCTACCGGACTCGATGGCTCAAGTTCATTATCCACGCATGCTGGGCATCTCCACTCCGTTGCTTCTAAACATGGTCAATGATGTTGATGGACATTGCATGGGGAAGAGCTAAGGTGTTGCACATACTATCATTGGTCCTGAGTGAGTTGGCGTCTCGGGCACATTGCCGATGCGCTGCAAGCTGCGTTAGTCCGAAGTTCTAGGAGCATCGGGAGATCAACAAAAAGCTTGTCCGTCTTCTCCATCTTCATCTTCATCTTTTATCATTCTTCACTTACAATTGTCTCCACACACTGCACATGCCATGTACTCCTCAAAGTCTTCACTTGGATCATTTTCTTCATCTTGATCACAAAAGCTGGATTTCGTTAGTCCTAGATTTTTCACAATTCTTTTTCAAGGGCGACTTACACGCAGTTATTTCTTTTCTCGAGTTGGACTGAGGCTACGTCTGCGCCTTCGCTTTCACCATCCCATGGCTCTGCCGCTGCTGACTCTGCGTCGCTCGAATCCTTGTCAGAACCATCTTCGTCTGCATCACTGCTCTCCCCCGCATCTGACGCTTCTTCGTCCGCTTCCGCGTCGCTTTCTGCATTCGCTGGACGCCTCCTTGTTCTGGTCGTAGCCACAATAGCGCCATCAGTTTCTGCGTCGTCGCCATCGTCGTCACCGTCTTCTTCGTCGTTGCTGTCAGCCTCAACGTTGGCATCTGATCCTTCGCCATCTTCCTCCTGCTCTTCTTCCACCTGAATTTGTGCAGCCACCTCAAGGTCATCATCCCCCTCAGCATCTATGTCGCTATGTAGCATGGTATATGCTGTACTGTGTGTTCGGGTTCCTAACGATATCGGCGCCGCAGCCATGGTCATAGTCGTTGTTGCCGCCAGCTTGGCCGTAGTTTGACTGTGCTAACACAGTCTCATGACGTCTTATTGGCACATAGATAGCCTTGTAGCGAGAGTGGAGGATCGTAGAGTGGGGCGAGGCTCGCCTGCACTGCGGGTGGCTGGGCGAATGACCCTTCGTCACCAGGACTGACAGGCACTCTCTGGACGCCGCAAGCTGTTTTCGAACCTTTATGTCTTGCTAGCCACCTCTGGGAGAAATTGGGGGACGAGTTGAGAATGCCCGAAACGATGCCAGAAGTCGTTGACCAAAAAACCCGAGCCAAGACCGTAGTTCAAAGGTGTGAGCGTCGCGCAGGTACCGGGTCCTAGGTCAGGTCTTGGGGGTAGATTCGCAAATTAAGTCGTTCAAATAGCTGTTGCGACGCGTGAAAAGGCCTTTGACCAGGTGTATGGATGTTCGGGGACCTAAGCCAGCTCCTGCACCGACAACCCTGAGGTTTCTGAGGTCGCAGGCCAAGCTCGGGCCACTAAGACCGATCTGGCCGATCGCTACTTCACCTCACCAGAAAGCGACCCTACGTGCCTACGACTTTGTTCCTTTGGATGACAGTGTGATGAGCTGATTTCTGTGAACTGACCGTTGTGTGGGTTGTACGAAGCTCTAGAGCATTCCGACTCCTGTTCCTCCTGGGAACAGTCTTTGAATACCGACCACCATCATGGGCGTCCCTTTCGAGGCTCTCCTTCCGTATGCCATCATACTTGGAGTGCGCCCACTCGATCGCCCCTAATAAGACGCAGACTGACGCTACGGCACAGATGTTCGGCGTGACTGGAGCGGGCCTTTCGAAGATAAGACACATGCAAAACGGAGGGAAAAGGGCGAGGCACTCGATAGACCAATGGGACAGACAAAGTATGGACACCATAACCAGCAAAGTATCAGTGACTGACATGGCGGGTAGTGATGGATCGGGATAGGAGATTGACAGGATACCTGCGGGGGCAGACTGATAAGGTGGAGGCACCACCGGGCTTCGAGTTGAACAACCCTTGGAGGGTAGGATGCACTTTCCTCCAGTGAACGTGCATGTTGACTGACTGGACACAGACAGAGAGGCGCATATACTAGCCATTGTTCGAAGATCAACTCATTCTCTCAACTCAGTGACCATCCCCCTAATCCCAGCTTTCTCCTGATCACTAAACCTAATATCAAACCACTCCCCCAAAACCTCCACTCTCTGCTCCTCATTCACACAAACCCTCAAAACCTCCATCTTCCCCCCAACCCTCCTCTTCAGCTCCCCACCCACCAACACCAGCGTCCCCACCACCTCCCCCTCCTCCATCACCATCCTCACAACCACAACCCGATACGTGAAATAAATCTTCCGACTCCGACTCGTCCAGAAACTCATCATCTCGTAATCCTCCGGCAAGAACTCTACCTCGGAGAAAGAATACATGGCCAGCCATTCCGAGTGGGGATCGCTGCGATGCTCATACACCCACAGTTCCTGGCCCCGGTCGCTGTTCTGGGGTATGTTACGCTTCACCAACCGTGTCGCAGCAGCTCCAATACCCGGCCCCATAGACCCCTCCGCATCGAGCAAAAGCGGTCTGATGGGCCCATACCTGCCAAAGCCCACATCGAGCATGTACCTCTTGCCATCACCAAGAGTGACAATATTGACCATATGCGACCTATAATCCATACAAACCATCAGCCATCTTCCCCTCCCCTCCCCTCCCCTTCCCCTTCACACAACCAGCGAACAATGCACCAACCACGAATGATACTCCTCCCCCTCCTTCCCCGAAGCACCCAGCTGATTCACCCGCGCACCGGCGCTGTATACCGTAAACCCCAGCGTGCGCAGCACAGTGCCAAAGAAGCAATTGTTCTCCATGCAATACCCGCCGCGTCCATGCTCCACTATCTTTTCAAATAGCGCTGCGGGGTCTAGAGATATGCTGTGGTGGGGGGAGTAGTGCAGGGAGAGGTTCTCAAAGGGGACGGTGGTGATTTGGTGTTTTTGTAGTTTTGTCAGGAAGTTTAGAGCGGTTTGGGGGTCGTGGTGGATGGAGGTGGAGGGAAAAGCGGCGGTTGTGGGGGAGAGGGAGATGTGGGTGTAGTAGGATGTTATCTGGGCGGGGGTGTAGGTTGGGCGGTGGGAGGGGGGGGGCATGGTTGATGGTATTGGTGGGGGGTTTTGGGGAGGGAGAGGGAGGTTTTGGAGAGGGGGGTTTTTTTGCATTGTATACTGAGAGGACTAGGCATAGGATGGGGGAAGAGGGAAGTAGAGACTTGGACTGTTGAAGACTAGTTACGTGATCCTGCGGAGGAGATTATTTGTTGGTGATGGACTCCGTTAGGATGGGAGTTGGATCGGGATGGACTGCCATCCAAGATAAATCTCTGCGATGTAGGAAATGTCGAGGTGGAAGACTCATGGTGAAGCCAGCGAAAGCGTAGGAATAGATCTACCAGAACGCCCATACATGAAAACCTCACCGTCTTAACTAGGGTGAATCAATTGTTTTTGGAACAATCGAACGCGTTTTACATCTCGACCATATTTACAAGATTGCTGGGCTACTCCTCATCCTCATCCTCGTCCTCGCCCTCATCATCTTCATCCTCATCTTCCTCGCCCATGTCCTTACGAATGATCCTTTCCCTCTTCTCCCTCTCCTCAGTCTCCATTGCACTTAATTGCAGATCCCGGAGAGCCTTGATCCTGTCAGCCGGGCTAGGGAGCCTGTTGATCTGGTCGGCAATTTGACCTCTGCCGATCAAGCTGAGGACGATACTCGCGCCCACCACGAAAGTCAAGACGAATCTGTATGTCGAGTACCAATGAGGGGCCCATCCTTTGACCACGGCGTTCGCGTCTGCGAAGTACAGGAAGGTGAAGGCGCAGAATTGGGAGATGAGAGCGTATTCTATGGGTAACAGGATGGTTGGCCATGCGACTGCTGGAGCGACGACTCCATAGGCGTATCGTGGGTAACCGTGGACGCCGCCGTATTTGGCCCACTCGAGGCCCCAATGGATAGCACCTAAGAATGACAAGATCTGTACTAATGAGCACGGCAAAGATGATTAGAGTCTGGGAAATATAGCTACTCACCACGGCGCCGTAGCCCACCTGCAATGGCTCGATGATATGAAGGAGAAGCTCGGCTGTATGCGGTGAGACTAAGAAGCCGGACCCGGTCTCATTCGCGTGGTTAATGTCGAAGGCTAAATAGAATGTCGATATGGAGGTTGCAAGATAGGGCAAGACTCCTGCCATGCCAATCACAAGGGCTTCTCGGGGGACCTCATTGAGAGCGAAAGTCTCCTTGATAGTTTTCTGTCATCCCAGTCATCAGCATAAATCCCATCGACTTCTATAGCCCCTGGAGAAGCCCACAAGATCCGACTTGACTCCAGCTAACATGTCCTCATCCTTTTCTGGCTCTTCCACACCCTTTTCGTGAAATATGGCGTGAACGCTCGAGTCCATTGAAACTTCTTCCGGGTGCGGCTCTAACTTCTGATTCTGTACGGCTTCCTCATGCTTCTTGTCGATCTTATCGAAAGGGTCTCGTGGGGCAGGTTGTATAGCATGTCGTTGAAGGGACGTGCTGAATGGCTTGTGGAGAGTCAATGCTAATGGCGAGGAATTTTGGACGTTGAGGCCACGGGATGCTTGTTGAATCGAACGGTATGTGCGTGCCAGGCTCGACTGGTTCCGCGCAGTGGAAGAGGGCACATGGCGGAGGGACGACCGGGCGAGGGAGGCAGCGTGCCCTGACCGAATCATGATGCCAATCCTTCCAGATAAGCTTCAGAGTCAATATATGCAGCTCGATAGAGCCTGTACGGCCTCTTTATAATTCGCGCACGGAGTGGAGTTTATGATTGGCAATAAGTGTCAGTTCATGATCATTAAAGCTCCTTTTTGCCAAGACGCCAAGACTTCACGTAAAGCAAGCATACCAACGTCAAATGACTGGGTTTCCAACGGGTCTGTACATATCTCTCGACCAGCTCCTACTTGACTATTAATCCTGAACGAAAAGGACAAGCTGTCAAGAAGGCTGCGGACAGTACTAATGCCTTGTTACTATTCAAAGTAAGACATTTGGATCTTGTGCTTCGGATTGTACTCGGGTATTCTAAGTAGGTTGCGTTGACCAACTTTTGGCGACGTGATCTCCATCTGCTGTCCCGAGTAGGAGATCACCGCCTTGAAGCACCTTCCGAAACTCGGCGCATAACACGCGTGATACCAGGATTGTCTTACAAAGTGCGCTACAAACATCGTAACGCTAAATTACCTTCCTTCATTGCTTCTACGATGCATACTCAAGGAAGTGCTTCAATGCCTTGTTGTTGACTGCCATCTTCTGTCGCCCAACGGCTACCTATGGACTAATCTACCGATCACACTGTGTTTCCCAGCCCGGGCTACGGCTTTCCCTTGCCATCATGCTCGAAGGTCTTGTTGCGAACCTGCTCAATAGGTTCTTGGGCATGTACGTCAAGAACTTCGATGCTACACAGCTAAATGTCGGGATATGGAATGGAGATGTCAAGCTCAAGAATCTACAACTTCGCCGAGAGGCTTTGGACCAGCTCCATCTCCCAGTCAATGTCGTGGAAGGCCACCTCGGTCAACTAACAATGTCTATCCCATGGACAAATCTACGAGGCAAGCCTGTCAGGGTCAATATCGAGGATGTTTTCCTACTCGCTGCGCCCAAAGAAGATGCGGACTATAACGAAGAAGAGGAGGTGAAGAGGGTCAATGATGTCAAGCTCGAGAAATTGGAGAATGCGGAACTCCTAAAGCAACGGAATTCTGAGGGTATGAGCTCAGAAGAGCAACAGAAAAGTCAGAGCTTCACAGAAAGTGTGACTACAGCCATTGTCGACAATCTGCAGGTTAGCATCAAGAATATTCACATCCGATATGAGGACTCGATCGCTTCCCCGGGCCATCCATTCGCGCTGGGCTTGACCCTTCAGGAGTTCAGTGCAGTCAGTACTGACGGCAACTGGAGACCAAGCTACATACAGTCGAGTTCAAGTACAACGAACAAGCTTGCTGTTCTCAATGCTTTGGCTTTTTATTGGAACACGGAGACGAAGTTGTTTGGCACAGGCAAAGGGCAGCAAGTAGGCGCTGAAGCACAAGGAGACGATCACGATGGTATGATCGAAAAATTCCGAAAAGCCATGACATCCGATCAAAACACCCAGTACATGCTGAAGCCTGTCAGTGGTCGAGCAGCAGTCGAACTAGACAAGACTGGCAAGCTTGACAAGCCAAAGATCAAGGCTCGACTGCTTTTCAATGAGCTTGGATTCGTATTGGACGATGATCAATACCGAGACGCACTGATGATGGTTGATCTCTTTCATTATTTTATCCGTCACCAAGAGTATAAGAAGCTACAGCCAAAGAGCACACCAAAAGAGGATCCCAAGGCATGGCTTAGGTTCGCATTCCTGGCTGTGTATAACAAGATCCAAGCAAGGAATCGGCAATTGTCGTGGGGTTATATCAAAGAAAGGCGAGACGACCGTGTGCGCTACATTGATCTATTCAAGAAGAAAACGAAGGAAGACAAGATGACCCCAGAGGAAATCGGAGAGTTTGACAACCTGCAGAAGAAGCTGAGCTACGAGGATCTTCGCTTCTGGCGGTCTCTTGCCCGGAATCAACTTCGAAAGGAGAATGCAGGCGTGAAGAAAGTTGCTCCTAAGCAGACTTGGACTCAATGGGCTTGGGGCAAGAAGCCGGAAGAGGAACACAAGGACGACGATACTGCGATGAGCGACGAACAGCGCAAGGAGCTCTACAATGCAATCGACTGGGACGAGAAGAAAGCTATTGCTGACAGCGTTGACTTACCTAGGGAAAGTGTTAAGCTGCAAATCGAGTCGTCTCTACAGTCAGGAAGTTTTACACTGAAACGCGATCCACATGGCAAAGCCACCGAAATTCTGAGCGTAATGTTCGACAACTTTCAAGCCAAAGCTCTACAGCGACCGGACTCTTTCTTGGCTGATCTCAGCCTGGGTGGTATGCAAATTAATGACGGGACTACAGAAGGAAGTCTGTTCCCACAGATAGTCAACTTCAAGGACCCTACAGCAGGGAGTGTAAAAGCATCCATCGAAGACGTGGCGGCAGAGGACGCTAACCCAGCTTCTCGGAAGGAAAAGGCCAAGGCTACCGAGGATGCCTTGTTCCATCTAGTTTTCGAGCAGAACCCTCTAGATGAAAGTGCAGACTCCAAGCTAAACATGAAAATCAAAAGCCTTGAGATCATCTACAATGCACGTTTCATTGTAGAGGTCGCAAACTTCTTCAAACCGCCGGAAAGACACATGGAATCAATTGGAGCTCTCTTAGAAACGGCTGGGGCAACAGTAGAGGGTATCAGACAGCAAACGAGAGCTGGACTGGAGTTCGCACTTGAGGAACACAAGACTCTGAACGCGAACCTCGATATCCAGGCTCCTCTGATTATAATTCCCGAGAGTATTACCAAGGAGAGTGCTTTGTGCTTAATCCTTGATGCAGGCCATGTTAGTCTCAAAAGCGAGCTCGTTGACAAAGTCACCATGCGAGATATCCAGTCTAAACAAAAGAAACAATATAGCGATCAAGACTTCCAGCATCTCGAGGGTCTGATGTATGACAAATTCCTGCTGAAACTTGACTCCACACAGCTCCTTCTTGGACCGGGCATCACAGCTACCAAAGCCCAGCTGAGTGCCAAAGATGACCCCAAAAGCCTTCACATCATTGACCGTATCAATATGGACTTCACCCTAGAAACATCGATCATTCCGAAAGCCAGCGACTTGACGAAGACGCGCATTTCTGGACACCTACCTGTCTTGCACGCATCAATATCAGATAAGAAGTACAAGAATTTGATGAGGTTGATAGACATTGCTATACCCAAATTTGAGACCGATGAATCACTTGATGGGCGAACAAAAGCACCAACAGGCAAAGCCAAGAAACCAAGTGCGGAGAAGTCGAGAGCTGCAGAAGTCATGAGCCGGGAGCGTTCCAAGTCTGTCTCGACCCCTGAGCACGATCTTGAAGTCGAGGACGAGTCTGATGAGGAGGACAACAAGAAGCCTAAGAATATTACGAAAGCCTCTGATGGCGAAGAGAGAAACCTACATCAGCGAAACTTTGAGTTCAAATTCACAGTGGATAGATTACAAGGCTCCCTTTATCGTTCGGATCCCGAAGACCGCAAGCCAGATCACCTCCTTGTAGAATTAGTCGCAGAGCATTTCTACCTCGACTTCTACCTGAGACCATATGACATGGTCGCAGAGGTGCTACTGAAGTCCATTAATGTGGAAGACTATATCGACGATGACCCCGGCCCGGAATTCAAGAGGATAATCTCCAGCCAAGCATTTGGTGTAGAGGAGAGCAAAGACTTGTTCAATCTCAAGTTCGTCAAAGTCAACAATGATTCTCCGGAGTTTGAGAGTACCTATGAGAGCATTGCAACAAATCTTGATGTATCCATATCAACGCTGAACCTAGTGGTAACGAGGAAAACCCTCCTAACGCTATTAGACTTTGTTCTGGACACATTTGCTACTCCTGATGATTCTGCGGCCCCTCAGAAAGTCGTCGAGGAAGCAGAGAACCCCCAAAGATCTCAAGGTGTAACGTCAGAGGCACCCGCGAACGCAGACAAGATTCGAATCAAGATAGATCTCGAGAGTGTGGCCTTGATCCTTAACAATGACGGGATACGCCTTGCTACTTTGACATTGAACACCGCTAAAGTGGGACTTTTCTTGAGTGGTGGTGCTATGGATGTCGCGGCACGATTAGGTAACCTTTCATTGATTGACGATATTAATGAAGGCGCGTCAGCAGACTCGGCCCTTCGACAATTGGTTGCAATCCAAGGCGATGAACTTGCTGATTTCAAGTATCAGACATACGATGCAAAGGATAAAGACTACCCGGGCTACGACACGAAGGTTTATCTTAGATCTGGATCCATCAAGATCAACTTTCTCGAGGAGCCGTTCCGGAAGATCATTCAATTCCTTGTCAAATTTGGCCAGATGCAAGCAATATACAATGCTGCGAGGCAAGCGGCCGCGAACCAAGCGAGCCAGATGCAGGAAAGTTCTAGCAAGATGCATTTCGATGTTCTTATCAAGACCCCCATACTAGTCTTTCCTCGCGTTATGCAACCCAATAAACCTCGTGACTTGCTTACGGCTTATCTCGGTGAAATCTATGCCAGCAACGAATTCGTACATCTCGACTCTGTTGAATGTAGTAAGATATCTGCTGGTATCCGAAACGTTCGTTTGACCTCGGAGTTCCATTATGATGACGACAGACACGAGGAGCTGGAAATGATTGACAAAGTGGATTTGGATTTCAAGATGACTTCCACTGAGCACCAGAAAGATTCGAGTCGACCGGATATGAAGGTTGAAGGCAAAATGTCTTCCATCAATTTGCGTGTAGCCCAGACTGAACTGAAGTTCCTCCTAGAGCTATCCCAGACTGTTCCAAATGCTTTTGCTGCAGATCCTGATGATCAAACTCAAGAGGAAGTCATGGAGGAGCTTCCAGAAACTACCGTAGAGCCTGCAAAGAGAATTACCAACAAAGCAGTGGGGGCTGCGAAAGAGCCTCATTCTCCAACTCATCAAGGCCCAGAATTGGCGTCCAGCCCGGAGACTTGGACCAAGATTGATTTCGTCTTCGATGCACCAACGATAGCGCTTCAGTTGATTCTAGCTAAAGAGGGCGAGCCGGTCGGCGACATCGAAGCAGCGAGTCTCACAAAATTCGCATTAAATGACACTAAAGTCAAGCTTCGGATGAAGACAGATGATGCCGTGGAATCAGAGTTGTTGATCAACTCTTTCACTATTACGGACAGTAGGAAGCATGAAACCAATAAGTTCAGAAAGATTATGTCTTTGATCAATGACGACGTGAAACAACAGTTCATGGCTAGTGTGACAATGTCTGGTGGAGTGGACAAGCATATGATCGCTATGCTCACAATAGACAGCCCTCGAGTCATCATGGCTATAGATTATCTATTGGCGGTCCAGGCGTTTGCAAACAGTGCATTTCCATCGGAAGCTCCGCCCCAGATTGAAAACGTCTCACAAGAGGCTTTGTTGGGCGATGAGACCGATAGTGGCCTCAGCACCCCTGTTGATCGCGAGGGACAAGGTTCATTGGCAAAGCCTAATGCTGAGCCTGCTGAACAGCGCTCTATGAGCATGTCATTTCGGGTCAACATTGTGGATGCCCAAGTCATCCTAATTGCAAACCCTACAATATCAAACTCTGAGGCGATCGTGCTTGGAACGAAACAAGTCCTTGTTTCCCAACAAAATGCATCGACACTCCAGGTCACTAAGGTCGGTATGTTTCTATGCCGCATGGACAAATTCGAAACAAGCCGTCTGCGCATTCTTGACGACTTCTCGGTCACAATGTCGATGGACAGCCGCTCTCAAGGCAAAAAATCATCGCTCACGAGCATTTCTGTGGACATCGAACCCTTAGTTCTGCGCCTGTCTCTTCGTGATATTTTGCTGGCACTGCAAATAGTCAACAAAGCATCCGAGATGGCGAGTACCATTAGTGGTGCTGACAAGATAGTAGAAGACACAGAGCCAGTAAAGATAAAGGAGATTAAAGGCACCGCGGCACCGTCGACGAAGCGGAAGTCCTTAGCTGGAAAGCCGACATCTACCGTGACGAAGCGGACTACCAGGTCGGGTGCACCAAAACCCCAGGGCGACAAGTCCGCGAAACCTGCCCAGTCATCGATAGTGATGAAGCGGGAAGAGATGACCGCTACTATCGAGGGTATACGGGTCATTCTTATTGGGGACCTCCACGAGTTACCACTACTTGATTGGAGCGTCAAGAAATTCAATGTTGACGTTCGAGATTGGTCAAGTGCTATGACGGGAGACACTAGCTTTGACACCTACATGAATGTATACAACTTCTCCAAATCTGCTTGGGAGCCCTTGATTGAGCCATGGCAACTTGGCTTCCACATAAACAAAGACACAGATCCTGATTGTCTCTCTGTCGAGGTGTACTCTCATAAGATGATGGAACTGACGGTGACTTCTGCAACAATTGCTCTAGCATCTAAGTCTGCTCAATTCCTATCCACGGACGAGGATGTTCTGTCAAAGCCGAGGGGTTCCGATGCGCCTTACAAGATTCGTAATTACACTGGCTTCGATCTGAATGTTTGGGCAGCCGCGCGCGAAGAGGACCAGGGCTCCGCTGCGAAACTCACGGATGGCGAGGAGGCTCCATGGCGGTTCGAAGACCCGACCACCATGCGAGAGAACCTGTCACCAGAAGGGAATGCTGGTGTTGTGGGCATCAAGCTAGAAGGCAGTGGCTTTGATAGTGTGGAGCGTATTGGCATCACTCGCGAAGGCGAGACGCTGTACAATCTCAAGCCTCGTAAAGACAAAGTCCTGCATCGGCTATTAGTCGAGGTGAAATTGGAGAGTGACAATGTCAAATACATCACCTTCAGGTCTCCGCTCTTGGTTGAGAACAAAACGCAGATTCCTGTGGAAATAGGGGTTTTCAGTCCAGAAGAAGGGCATCTGCTCAAGATCGAGAAGATTCCTCCTGGCGAAGCACGGCCAAGCCCTGTTGGGGCTGCTTTCATGCATTCATTAGTGATAAGACCTGATCAAGGCTTTGGTTATGCGTGGTCGAACGAACGGCTCTTCTGGAAAGACCTTCTCAAAAGGCCTACGAGGACCATTACGTGCAAAGGCGAAAGTAGCGAACAGTCGCCGCCGTTCTATTTCAGAATGAACGCATCTTACGACAAGAATGATCCCATGACCACAGTATATCCTTATATGAAGATCCGATTGCATGCGCCAGTGGAGCTTCAAAATCTGTTACCATACGATTTCAAGTACCGCATCTACGACAAGAATACGAAGAAGGACTGGACCAATTTCCTAAGAAAAGGAGGTGTCAGCCCAGTCCACGTAGTCGAATTATCCCATCTGCTACTGCTCAGCGTTGATATGCAGGATACTGTTTTCAAGCAGAGTGAATTTGCTGTTGTCAATTCTAATACACAGGAAGACTTCCGACGGGAGACCACGCTTGTTGTGAAAGATCCTCAGGGCATACAATTAAATCTGAAACTCCATTATTTCAATATCCCTGACAGTGGCGGTGCTTTCAAGGTCTCTGTTTACAGTCCATACCTTGTTCTTAACAAAACTGGACTCGATATCAACATTCAAAGCAAGTCGATGTTCTCAGCCGCGAAGTCGGCTGCTGGTCAAGGCATGCGGATGGATTCTGATCGAGGGACTCGGAAGGCGCTTCCTTACATGTTTTCTTACCCTGGTGGCGAGGACCGTAAAAACCGGGCCAGTATCAAAGTCGGCGAATCGTCGTGGAGCAAGCCGCAGAGCTTTGACGCTATCGGGAGTGCCTTCGATGCCACATTGCCATCTCCAAACGGGAAATCCGAAATGAATGTAGGCATTTCAGTTGCCGAGGGCGAGGGGAAATACAACTTGACTAAAGTTGTGACCGTTGCGCCTCGCTTCGTCATGAAGAACAAGCTGAAAGAACAGATGAACATTCGCGAGCCAGGATCTTCCGACGTGATGAAATTAAAGACGGGAGAACTACTGCCAATCCACTTCATGAAGGCCGTACCTCAGAAACAGCTATGTCTCTGCTTCGATGGAGTAAATAATCAATGGTCTTCGCCATTCAATATCGCAAACGTGGGGACCGTTCATATCAAGCTTGCGAAAGCCGGACAACGACAGCAGCTCATTCGCGTCGAGGTCATCATGGAGGCAGCCACTATATTTCTTCATGTCAGCATCGAGACCAAACATTGGCCATTTTCGATGCGCAATGAAAGCGACACGGAATTCATGTTCTATCAAGTGAACCCAAACCTTGGAGAGGACGAAGAAGACGGAGGCTCTGGGTGGAAACCGATCCGCTACCGTCTACCAGTCAAGAGTATTATGCCGTATGCTTGGGACTATCCTGCTTCGAAGAACAAGGAGTTGGTCATCATATGCAACGGCAAGGAGCGACGTGTCAAGCTGGCCGAAATCGGAAATTTGGTTCCTCTCAAGGTACCTGGAATTCAAGGCAAGCCTGCTAAAATAATAGACCTCAACATAGCCGCGGAAGGTCCAACACAGACCCTTGTCCTCTCAAATTACAAGCCATCAAAGAGTTTGTACAAGCAGAAATCGCAGTCATCTCATACCTCGCAAAGCGGTTTGGCGGGTGGCTTCGAGGTCAAAGAGCAAGAGTCTGAAGTCACTTTCAAAGCTCAACTACGACTTGCTGGTGTAGGTTTGTCCTTGGTAAACTCAAGCCTCAAGGAGCTCTTGTACTTTACCCTCCGTGAGATCGAGCTCAAGTACGGCGACTCCAAATTGTACCAGACTCTGAACTCAACGATCAAATGGATTCAGATTGACAATCAACTCTACGGAGGCATTTTCCCCATCCTGCTATACCCGAGTGTTGTGCCAAAAACTGGGAAAGAGATGGAAGCCCATCCAATATTTCACGCCATGGTGACTCGCGTTAAGGACGATTCATACGGTGTGATGTACATTAAATACTTCACGCTGCTTCTTCAGCAGATGACACTCGAACTCGATGAAGACTTCATCTTCACGATGCTAGATTTTACAAAGGTGCCTGGTGCATCATGGTCAGAGGAAGCGGAAGGCAAGCTCTGTGACGAGAATCTAGACATCCCAGAACCTCAACAGGAAGAGCAAGGTCAAGACATCTACTTCGAATTCTTGCATTTACAGCCCATGCAGTTGGACCTATCTTTCGTCAGAACGGAGCGCATCAATGCTGAAGACACCGTCGCTTCGTCTAATCCTCTCATGTTCTTCGTCAACATCATGACGATGTCTGTCGGGAATGTCAATGATGCGCCGCTGAGGTTCAACGCCCTCATGTTGGAGAATGCAAGGATTTCCATCCCTGCGTTAATGACCAGCGTTCAGAGCCACTATACTCAAGAATGTATTCGACAAATGCATATTATCCTTGGCTCGGCTGACTTCCTTGGTAATCCGGTTGGTCTCTTCAACAATGTTAGCTCTGGCGTTGCAGATATCTTCTATGAGCCATATCAAGGACTAGTGATGACAGACCGACCGCAAGAGCTCGGAATAGGCATTGCAAAGGGTGCATCAAGCTTTGTGAAAAAATCCGTCTTCGGTTTCTCCGACAGCATGGCGAAGTTCACTGGGAGTATGTCGAAAGGATTAGCAGCTGCTACTCTCGACAAAGAGTATCAGGACCAGCGGCGGATGTCGAAGTCGAGAAATCGTCCAAAGCATGCACTCTACGGCGTCACATCTGGTGGGAACGCCTTTGCTACGAGCATAGCTAGTGGTATTGGCGGTCTTGCAAGGCATCCCATGCAAGGCGCAGAGAAAGAGGGCGTACAAGGATTCATGAAGGGTGTCGGCAAGGGCTTCTTGGGCTTGGCTACCAAACCAGCGATAGGGGCCTTTGATCTAGCCTCCAGTAAGTGCTTTGCTCATTGATTGTGATCGAATATCAGCTAACGAACGTCCTAGACATGGCCGAGGGTGTCCGCAACACCACCACCGTCTTCGACCAGGAAGGCCTCGACCGCGTCCGACTCACCAGGTTCATCGGCATGGACGGCATCGTGCGTCCCTATGCTCAACGCGAGGCGCTGGGCCAATTCTGGCTCAAGACCCTCGACGACGGCAAATACTTCCACGAAGACTACATTGCCCACTTGGAGCTCCAGAGCAAAGACCTGCTCGTCATGCTCACCTATAATCGCATCATGCTTGTGAAGACGAAGAAGCTCACGAGCGAGTGGGATATCAAGTTGAATGATATTCAGACCATCAGCAAGGAGAGGACGGGGATGAGTATCACGCTGAAGGGAGGTACGAATGGCCCGTTTATCCCCGTGAGCGAGGAGAGCGGCAGGAATTGGCTGTATAAGCAGATTGGAATTGCGGTCAATGCGTTTAATGATAAGTATAATGCGAAGGGATGAAGGGATGTGGGTTCTATGCCGAAGGTGGCTTTTTCGTGCAGCATGCGTTTGAGCAATAGCATAGCGTTGATTTTGAGCGCTGGATCTCTCGTTCATGGAGTACATATACACCCGTCTGGCGATACAAATTGATACCCAAGCCAACCCTTCACATCGCTATCCGCGACGCCATGACTCTCCATCAGATAATCCTATGTTGGTCGTGGGTTCTCGTTCGTGGGATCTAAACCGTTGGCTAGGAGCACGGTGTCCTGGTCCTGCTTGGCCTCTCAGGCTTCTTCAAATTTATGCAAGACTTCGATCACGTCTCCAAGCCTCGATCTTGTCGCTGGGTGTCCATGAGTCTTTCGACTTCACGGATAGTTGCAGATCAATGTGGATGGCATATAGCCCTACGTCGATTACCCCGTCGAATGGACCAAATCCATCCGCGCTCGAAGCTATCTCACTTCAACTAGGCCCCGATTAGACCATAGGCACACAATATTCCCTTCACACATTTAAGGCAGCAGCACACTCGCCACCTCAGTATAAACCTGATCAACCACCACCTCCCCCTCCAAAACCTTCTTCGCGCCCATCTCACAGATCGCCACCCGCTCGATCCGCATCTCCCTCACCCACTCATACTCTCCATATTTCTCCATCAACGCCGTCGCGTCGAACTTGCCGGAGTCTTTGCTCCATCGCTTTTTCCCGCTGGCGGCGGAGCGGGCGTAGATGGTGTTGATGATCGTGGCGTGGAGTTTTAAGGGGCGGGTATCGGGGAGGAGGAAGCCGGCGATGCGGAAGGCGGTTTGGAGGGAGTGGGTGAAGGGTGTTAGGGTTGGAGTGGCGGTTGTTGGGGAGGCGTAGAGGGAGGATGTTTTTGTGGGGAGGTGCATGGCGTGGAGGCCTGAGAGGGAGATTTTCAGGGGTTGGGGTTGTGTGGTTGCGGATGTGTTGTGGGTTTGGGGCTCGGTTGAAGATTCTGATGAGGTTGTTGTTGGGGCATCGGTGGAGTTATCAGCTTCGGCTTGACGAAGGAGATGTGAGATGTCTAGGTTTCGAAGGTATGAGCAGGCGGCTTCGAGACGTTCAGGCGTTGGCAGCGACATTACGCCGATGGTGAAGTGAAGTGCGCCCACTGGTCGGACGGCTTTGGCTGAGAGAGGCGTGGGAGCTTCATGGTCGGTGATTTCGGTTGTGAAGCGCGAGATGGAGGCTTGGAGCTGGGGGCGAGAGGTTGGGGTGACGAGTGGGAGACAGAGGAAGTGCGTTATTGGGGGTCTAGGAGGCATTTTCAAAGCAGAGGTGGTAGGCGAACCTCAGTTGAGGCCAGATGACAAGGTATAGTGAATGGAGAGCCCATCACTACAAATCCATAGTCATCTTTGTGGATGGAAATTGCCGTCTACGTGATGTTAGATAATTGGGGACCACTGGCACACGCTAAAGTGATCAGTTCCAGGGGAGAGCTAGAATAGAATACGGGCTTTTCGGGCCGAACGAAGACTGCCGCGACCCGCAGAGCCTCAAAGCTGTTACCAGCAAGAAGATCACAACCAGTATTAGTACGGAGTCCTACAGAGCAAATGCTCAAGTGCTCCCTTTCAACATGGATCCATATTACAATATAGATGCCATCCTAACAGATGCCCAAAAGGTCCCCTGTATATTTCACCACGACATCCCTGGCCTAGGCTACCTTGACGAGAATCCAGGTGGAGATGTACATCCCCCATCGTCCAAGGACTGACTCTTTCTATCACTTGGACGCTCATGATTCACCATACAGATCAAGAAAGACACCCGCGTCTCGCTTCCCCTTTGGCTCTCTACGCTCTTGACCGTGCAAGCCCAAGGTCCCACTTCCAAGCCTCTCTGCACGCTTGACTTACCGCCTTCCATTTCACCACGCGTACTTAATGCATTGAAGGCGGACGCGAAGACGGTGGATTTGAGGAGCCTGGCGGGGCACTATTACGAGCTAGCTGCTATGGTACTGGAGATGTTTGAGGAGGAGGAAATCGTGGACCTGCTGTGTGAGGTATGTCATATATCAGTCGACTATAGGGTCTTCACTTCAACAGGGACTAAAGGTGGTTCTGACGATCATATTTGGGTAGACGTTCAAGATTAGGGCGGCGGAGATTGCGGATCATGCTCATAATCCCCGAGGCGCTTTAGGGGAGGGAGCAGATTTTCTGAGAGGGTTGGATGAGATGGAGAGACAATGTATATTCACTGGGATTTCTTTTCGAGGAAACGATTGGCTGACGTGTCAACAGTATTTCGTGCGGCCCATGACAGCTCGAGAGAGATGCGGAGATGGATGGGGGAGAAGAAGAAGAAGAATTGAACAAACTACGTGATTACATGACCGTCTTCACCAGAACGCCATTAAGGCTCCGTTTCCAGATTATGGAAGTCTGGCGTATATGGTTCGCTGTTCGCGAGGATCGCACGATATCATGAAAAGACCATACAACGAGTAAGTAGCGTGGACCGCTATCAAGGCCGCTACCGTCACCTCATACTGCAAAGATAGAAAATCTAATAACGGGAGCAGAACCATATCGAATATCACACTACGGGACACGAAGAAGTTTCTTATACAACACTCTGCTCCTAAGATAATACACTGAGTTCAGGATCAATTGGCAAAAATTGATCCAATATATCACATCAGACAGAAGCAGTCTTGGTCACATGGATACATATCCACGTCTTCTATCCGCCTTTATGAAAACAGAGACTGCTCGAAGAGCCCATGAGGACACGACGATGCTTCTGGCACCGAGACCCGTCCGTGCAATAACCCATCGGCTTAGCCTTCTTGACAGAAAGCAAAGGCTCATCATGGTCTTTAATGTTGCGCTCCTGCTATTCTAATCAGCCATAGGTTGCTAGGAATAGTCGTCTCCTCCATCCGGTCACGACTGGTCACCGAAGCGCAAGAGCCGTGATTCGGCAACGTTAAGATTACATTTCAGTGTCGTTTGACGATCGTCTGGATGTGGTAAATTGTCATCCTTGGGAAAGTTCAGGGCACACTACGTATGCTGTTAAATATGTTAGTGGCGTCTCGCTTTTTGCATAAATGATTCTATGTACGAGGAGGCGGGCGAACAGTGTGTGGTATCAGCATGAGTGTCTCATCGGCTACATACGATACATCGTAACAGCATTTTACGCCGCGAGGGGTAATGACTTTGGAGGATTCTAATCCGCAGCTAATGGCTTCACCTACTCCAATATGGACCCTTCATGCATCCTACTACACAATGCACTTGTCCTAGTGTAAGTCATATTTTAGGGCTAGGGCTAAGTGGATGCCAAGACCATTCCTCGACAGGAAACTTCTCCTCTGGGATTGTGCTCTTCCAGCCAGGTACCAGTGGGCCTTCTGCCTTACCGTCTGTTGATCAAGCATATCGTTTGGCCGAGCTTATGAGCCTGAGCAAGGCTAGAGAGTGCTAGGCGAGGTGTGAAACGCAACAGTGGGCACCTTGCGAAGCTAAGGCATCGAAGGATCAATACGGTAGGAGCTATATCGGATGGTAGGTTATCGTAGTCTTTGGCTGCTTGAGCCGACGGTATTGTGGTGCAATGATAGAATCCTCCCTAACGCACAACAAGTGGGTATGCTCTTGTCACTGGTGCATGCTTTCTTTCGTTCAGATGATCCATCCGTGCCTTTCTCTGGTATAATTGTTAGCTAAATGCTCATCGGCCCCAGCACTCTGAATTATCTTTCCTGACCAATCATCATGACCGACTACCTTATTGTAGGCGGTGGTCTTGCTGGTTGCGTCCTGGCCTCTCGTCTTAAAGAATATGATGCCTCGATCAACATCACAGTCGTTGAGACAGGCCCGAATGAGCATGAAAACCCTCTCATCACCCAGCCCATGGGTACCATGCAGCTGAATGGTAGTCAGTACCAGTACAATTACAGATCCGTTCCTCAGAAGCACTACGATGGTCGACAGGTCTTCCAGGCTGGCGGGAAGGTTCTGTCTGGTTCAAGTGCGGTGTGAGTGGCATCAGCGGTTCTGTCTGGCCTAATCATCAATGTCTGACACAAGTCTGTCAGCAACTATGCAGCTTGGACGCGTGGTGACAGGGCAGACTACGATCTGTGGGGAAAGATAGTCAACGATGAACGTTGGACCTACGATGGTCTACTTCCTTACTTTCGAAAGACTGAGACTCATCATGACCATCAGGCCGATCCTCATCAGCATGGGTTCGACGGTCCCATACACTCAACCCCGGCCCTCGGTCGTACATATCCCCTAACAAAGCAACTGAAAGAAGCGTATGTGAAGATCGGAGTGAAACCTATCCGCGATCATAATTCCGGGGACAATAAGGGCATGGCGCCACATGTTGAGAATTGGTACAAGGGCAAGCGTCAACCTGCAGGAAAAGCATACGGGCTCAAAGGTGTCGAAGTCATCAATGAAAAGACCGTGAGGAAGATAGTACTCGAAGATGGCCCTGACAATTTCAAAAAGGCTACGGGAATCGTGCTCACTACTGGCGAAACATTATTGGCTAAACGAGAGGTCATCGTTTGCTGTGGCACCATCCGCACCCCACAGCTTCTCATGCTATCCGGCATTGGCCCCGCCCATGAGCTCAAGAAACACAACATCCCTCTCCTCGTCGAGTCACCCGAGGTGGGTAAGAACTTTAGTGACCACAGTTCCGTAACCCAATTCTACCGCATCCGTGATCCAGAAAAGGGTCTGTGTGCTCCATCCCCTGCCTTCTTCACCAATCCCTCCTATGTAGAAGGCTTTCCAACAGACTATATAATTACCGAATCCGCCCCAACGGCCGACCTCAAGCGTGCACTGCAACATGACCATCCCAATCAGACCGTTACAGACACCGATCCCAATATCTTCCCACCCCGCTCGCACTACGAAATTCTCCCCATGTACGCCCCCACCGAAGTTCCCCTGACGGATCTGAAGATCCCATTGGATGGCTCGATCATCAGTATCGGCATCATAGGCCTCTTACCCACATCCCGCGGCAGCATCACCCTTGCGTCCATCGACCCAACCTCGGATCCCCTCCAAGACCCCAATTACTACGCCACCGAATTCGACCGCGTCGTCCTCCGCGCCGCCATGCGCCGCAACATGGCCGCGTTCGAGACTGCGGAAGGTCAGGCGGTCGTCGCGGAGGAGGTGCCGCCTGCCGGATTCCCAGCTTTGAGCTCGAAGAGCACGGACGCCGAACTCGATGCCAGAGTGCGGAGATCCGGAGGCACGTTTTATCATACCATCGGTACGGCGAGTATGGGCACGGTGGTGGATACGGAGTGCAAGGTCATAGGGGTTGAGGGGTTGCGGGTTGTGGATGCTAGCGTTGTGCCGACGCCTGTCAGTGCGCATTATATGGTTATGGTTTATGCGTTGGCGGAGCAGATGGCTGAGATCATTGCTTCCGGCACCAAAGCTGAAGCTTAAGGCATTAACGAAACAGACCACCACGACTCTTCGATGATGGAGATGTGTATCGACCCTGTACTACCTACAACCGAAATGTAGATAAATATAAGGACAGATAGGCGTGAAGCTTTGAGTATCTACGCAGCCTCCTCTGCATACCTTGCCGAGCGCTTGAATTCCTGACGAAACCATAGGTAAGGCCCAGCTTCTATAGATAGCGTAAGGGCAGTGAAATGGTTTGGCTGACTGAATGGGATTCTCTGATCAAGAGGAGGGGAGTGGAGAATAGGAGAGGGTTACCAACATGAGTTGTAGACAGGAAATTCCATAAGACTATGATTTGTGACTGTGATTTGCTGCAACTATCTACCAGATCTTCATAAGTAGTTTATCATCGAGGTTCTTGCTGCGCTATGGTAAAGACTGTCCCGCAAGGTCTCGATAGATTGAAAATCAATGTCTAAGTCGGAGTTCGATGAGACATGGATGTCGTGGTGATGGATTTCTGGCTGTGGGGATAGGTTTGATATGGAGGATTCCAGATGCTAACAGTGCGGAAAGGAAAAGTTCAAAGTTCTGATGCGGACAGTATGGATGAAATGGAATCACGAATGCCAAATGCTCGCAGTGACCAAAGGAAGCCAGAATCCCAAGCCTAGACACCGACAGACAGTAAGGAAGAACCCAAAGCCCGAAAAGCAGACAGTCCCAGAACCCCCCCAAAGAATCCCCAACTCCAAATCATCCTAGTCATTCCTGCACCAACGCCCTCCCCGCCACAAAAACCCACACATCCTCATACCTCCTCGCCTCCCCACTCCCCGCCCACCTCCTCCAAAACCTTGCAATCTCGCACAAATACATCCCCCCTTTCCTCCCCGCATCCCTCCCCCCCGCCATCCCCCTCTCTAACCCTCCCCCTCATACCCCCCACCCTCCCCTCCACCCTCCCCTTCAACGCCTCCACAGACCCCAACCCCTCCCCCCCCAACCGCCTCGCCAACTTCTCAAAAGACGCCTCCTCAGCCCCCATCTCCCGATCCATCTTCCTAACCGCCTGCGCATAAAGAATACACATATTATCGATATAGCGTTCCGTCTCGGCGCGGATATCGGCGTTGAGCGCAAAAGCGGTGCAGTGCAGGTGTGCTATGTAGTGGGTTTTTTCGTAGGGGGTGGTGGTTGCTGAGGTTGCGGCGGCGGAGGTGGGAGAGGGTGGGGGGGAGGGTGGGGATGCTGGTTTGGTCGGTTAGGAGGGCTGTGGCTGTTGTGATTGCTGTTAGGGTTGCGGAGATGGAGGGGAGGGAGGCGCCGGTGTCGAGGAGGGTGGTTAGGAGGGGGGTTGGGGTTGGGGATGCGGGGGGGAGGGTGCGGGTGGTGGGGGTTGAGAAATTCATGGTTGGAGGGGTGGCGGGGGGGTGGTGGGTTGTGGGGATGTGGTTGATGTTAATGTTGGGTGAGGTGGTGATGAGCTGGTTTTTTGGTTGTTTGACTGGTAATGTGGTGGTGGTTGCGGTGAGGTGTAGATGTGCTGATATGCTGGCGTAGTTTTGGATGATTGCTGTTGAGAGAAGCGTTGAAGAGCTAGTTTTTGTGATTCTATCGGGGAAGTGGTATGGTGGCGATGGTGGTGTGATGTAGCTATACTGCTATGTTGGTGTAGTTTTGGATGCCGATTCTTGAGAACTGCGTCGTTGAGCTTGTTTCTGAGATACGATAAGGGCGAGGTTAATGCTATGTAATGGGATGATGGTACTGTGCAAATATACTACTGGTGTAGTGTTATACGACTTTGGTCGAGAATTGCGTTATTGAGCTGGTGTCTGTGATATGTTATCGGCGACGTCGTAGTGGTGATGATTTTGTGTAGCTATGCTGGTACAATATCAGATGTGGTAGCAATGCTGATGCGGTTGCGATGGTGCTGATGTGCAGCGATGCTAGTGTAGTGTGGATGACTGCCGTCGTGAGAAGTGTGGACGAGCCGATATCTGTATCAGCTTGTTGGCGATGCGGTGGCGGTGCTGATGCTATGTAATGCGGTAGCGATGATGCTGCTATACAGCTATGCTCGTGTAGTATTGGATGACTCTCGTCCAGAGAGGCGTCGGTGAGCTGATCTCTGGAATTGAATATTGACGACGTAATAGCAATGATACTTTTCTGCAATATGGTAGCGACACTGATGCTCTCTGCTGTAATAGCAATGATGGTGCTATGTTACTACTCTGGTATGGCGTTGGATGGCTGGTCTCGATACTGTGGTGCAGAAGTGAAGACTGCAAGCTGCGAAGTTGATAATGTCTGCTGTGAGATAAGAGAGAGTTAAAGGAAGAGGAGGTGGAAGAATTGCATTCATATACCAATTTAAGACTATGGCAATGAATATTGGAATTATTCATGACTCGTAGCCAAGAAAAGCTTTTTGGGTGGAGCCAAACAATATCGAATATCGCATCGTGTACGACCCGCCTGATCCAATCATATCTAGGATTTGGGATTTTTCCTCACTGATGCGCTGGGTTTAGCTGCTCTTGGGGGTCGAGTGGAGTGAAGTCGGGAATGCAGGAAAGAGATCTTTGTAGATAGTACGGATGTACTATTATTGTACAATGAACCTACCAAACGCCATAACTGTATCAAGAAGATTCACCATGTCTAGCGAAGTTGAGAGTTCTTTGAGTTCAAAGCCTTACCACCGAAGCAACAAGGAGATGATGCAAGTCTTGTTGTACATCTGATCGTGTGTCGGTGCTTTGCTGGGGACAGTTGGGAACATTTTGCGCACATGGTTTTGAAAGAAACTGAGAAAGTTTTCAACGAAGACGCTTTCCATCAAACATGAAGCACGCTAATATTACCTGACCTAACCCATCATTAGACAATCAATGTCGACTAAAATTTATTACCACCGTCCTCCTCTGCTGGAGTCCCAGCCTTCTCCTGCTTTTCGTCTTTCTCGGTAGCAAAGCCCCCGTTTAAGTGAGGGGAATCTGGTAACAAAGCACTCCCACCAACAGGACTATATATTGGGCTTTCTGCTTCACTCACCATGGAAGCGATTGTATCGCGCTTCCGATCGCGCGTTGACATCGCTTCGTCTGCATGCATCTCCGATATTGGAGGGCTGAGTGGTGGAATCTGGGGCGGCGGGCTGTAAGCTGGATGATGCTCGTCTATATACATATCCCCCATCATTTCCTGTGGTGGTGCGGCCGGTTTTGCTTCGTCAGCGGGCAATTCAACGCCACCGACTGGGTTCAGCGGCGTGCCCGGCGTCGGTGGTTCCGTCGTCCAGGAAAGTGGTTCTGGGCGATTTGAATCCTGTGCCGGGTATGGTGGCCCCTTCATCTGGGATATGGAGCTGTTGGGATCCTCCGAGAAGGGACCGAAGCCAGCCCCTGTTGGGCTTTTGACTGTAGCCGCGTCGCGTTCAACGCGTGCTTTGGTGCGGCGTTTGCGGATGAAGAGGATCAGTAGAGCGACACAGAATGCGATGGCCACGGCGGCGCCAACGGCGATACCGGCTATAGCACCTGTGGCCAGGGCAGGAGAGGATTTTGTGGCGAGCGTGTATTTGAGTGTGAATTGCTGAGAGGTGATTACGCTCACAGAGGCACCAGAAGAGGGCTTGGAGGTGGGAGCTACGAGGGGCTTGGACGGAGAGGTGACGCATGGTGTTTCGCCTGCTATTGTGGAGGTATAGATTGACCAACCGCTGAGTTTTGTTAGTAAAGAAGTATGGGAATTGTGAGTCATATACCCTGAACTCACGATGGACAGCAGGCACCGCTCGTTGTAACATAATCCTGTGGACATATACTAAGAGCGCCTCCAACTTTGAGATCGAAAGGGCAGCACTCAGGTTCTTGGTTCGAGCACCCGAGCCATGGATATTCGACTATTCCGCCGGCAGCTAATGAGGCTGAGGCAAATTGTGCCGTGGTACAGGATCCTGTGAGAATCTTTCCTCCAGTAAATGTCGCCACGGCAGTAGTCGCCACGGATATCGCACCTAGAACTGTCGTAGAGGCCGATGGTCCAGTGGAGGAGCTTGTGCCGTTGATACACCCAATAAAGTCTGGGATGGCGACATTCACATTTGCACACTCTGCAACGTTGAAAGCTAGGGCCGCTGTATGGATATTAGATATGCGTTTTCGAATACAGTTTCGGAATGCTCACTTCGCTGGTCTGCCGCGTTGCACCTTTGATAGATGCAGCAAGATAGTGAATGGTCATAATCTAGATTTTGACACAAGCATTTGGCATCGATGCTGTTACAGCTGGATTGCTGTGCGGTTGCTTCTCCAAGGCATGTTTGCTGATACGACTCAGCATGAGGCCACTATTCAAGTAGGGCACACTTACAGCACATGAGGGTAACTGAGGTAAACCTCCAAGAGCTGTCGACCCAGTTGAGGCTGAGGTTTGTGCAAGGACTCTTCCAGCCAGAGTGGAGAGCACTAATATCTTCAACATCCCGACCAAGCAAGGATAGCGAGTAGCAGCCGATGTGGAACTGAAGTGCAGATACTTGCACAGCGTCGCCAGCATTCAAGAGTGGAGATGTAGAAGGCGTGGCAAGACAAAGAATCTTGTCAGATTATGACATACGCTTTCATGAGAGTCAAGATACAGAACAGAGGTATCGCCGCATGCGGCGTTGCAGGTCAAACATCACGACTGCCATCTTCTGGCTCTCACTCATGCTCTGGAGGTCTTGTGCAAGAGAAATACATCGCGGCGGAGAAGACATCAACAGTGCAACATTCCTCAACCTCCGTGATTCTAAATTAACCACAACAACGAAAAGTTGCCACGTCACACTCGATCGACTTACTACACCTACCGAGTAGATAGGAGGAGGTTTAGAGGCGGTCCATTCTTAGTACGTAGACTTGTGAAGGTTGGATGTTGAGAGGTAGAATAGATGATAGAATATGTAGAAAGTTGGTCGTCGGATGTCCGCGATGGCCGTTTTCGGGACGTCACCTCCACCACTCCAAGCGATGGATGATGAAGGACTACATCCGCAAGACAATGAGCAGCACAGCTATGTGTTGGTTACTGGTGCCAATAGGTGAGCTCGAACATAGCTCTCATGTCCTCTTCTGGTCTGACAAGGGAACAGCGGCCTTGGCTTCGCCATATGCTGTCGATTGATTGATGAATTCGTTCTTTCGCGGCCAGCATTCCAGTGTCTCACCCTCATCTTTACCACCCGAGACTCCAAGAAGAGTGACGATGCTCTCCGGCGCCTGGAGAAGCATATCGCACACAGATGGAAGCAACTCGATACGTCATTGAAACACAGGGTATTTCTTCAACCAGAGCAACTAGATTTGACATCTCTCCGCGCCGTTCATCGCCTTTCTGCTAGACTGCTCGAAGTTCTCCCTCGTCTCGACTCTATAATCTGCAATGCAGGCATCGGCGGTTGCACGGGCCTCAATTGGCCCCAGGCAATATGGGCCGTCTGCACAGACCTGGTCCATGCCGTCTCCTATCCTCACTATCGGCTGACGACTGTTGGAACGACGACTCCTTCGCAGTCGATCTCAAAACGACCCAGCCTAGACGATGGTGGTTCTATAGAAGAGGAGCATCCCCTTGGCCAGGTGTTCACGTCCAACGTCTTCGGTCATTACGTCCTCGCCCACAACCTGCTGCCTCTCCTGCTAGCCTCTCCAGACCAAGGCCGCATCATACTCGAATCTAGCATCGAACCCACAGCTGCCCACTTCAGTACAGACGACCTACAAGGCCTCAACACCGAGAAAGCCTACGAATCCTCAAAACGTCTATCGGACATTCTGGCTTTGACATCAACCCTCACGTCTACAAAACCTTTCGTCCAGCGCTTCATCTCCCCCTCCTCCCCGCAAGCTCCTCAGTCAATCTCTCTCCTCGACAACGAAACTCCCCAGCCCACACCGCCGGACTCCACACCCAGCACCCCACCCCACCTCATCACCCTGTCAGACAACGAATACCACCCTCCAACCAACTCCTCTCCCAAAATCTACCTCTGCCACCCCGGCATCTGCGCCACCGGATTCATTCCCCTCCCCGTCATACTCTACTACACCATGCTCGCCGTAATGCACACAGCGCGCTGGCTCGGGTCTCCCTGGCACACCGTCTCCGCATACAAAGGTGCCTGTGCGCCCGTCTGGCTCGCGCTGATCGATCAGGATGAGATCGACGACATGGAACAGCGGGACGGCAAGGGGAAGTGGGGGAGTGCTGTCGATACCATGGGACATGAAAAGGTTATGAGGACGGTGGTTGAGGGATGGGGTTTGGGAGGGAGACTGGGGGAGGGAGAGTTGAAGGGGAGGAAGGGGACGAGGAGGGGGTTTGTGGAGGTTACTAATGGGGATAGAGAAGATTTTGAGGGTTTGGGGAGGGAGTGTTGGAGGCAGATGGAGGGGTTGAGGGTGGCGTGGGAGGAGAGGATGAGGGATGTGGATGGTACCGAGTGAGTCTGGTACTGCTGTATCATGTCATTGGTGTGTGAGGAATTGGCATCGTCGTTTTCCCCCCAACATAACAAGGACATGGTCTTCAGTGGAACGCGTTGCATATACTTCTTTGCACTTCCGCGGCGCAGAAGAAAGTTCGCCCCTTATCTGTTCCATCTGTTATACAAATTCTTCACTTTGGCATAGTCATCGAGCAGATAATCATCCACTCTGCATCTCCTGGTCCATACAAGCTACTTCTCCAAAGACTCTCTATCCTCCAAACCCTTCCTTCACGCACCAAAACCGCATCAAAAATACCCCAACATCCATCTCTCATCCCCCTCATAACCAATACATCCATCAATCACTCACGCCCCCCCACCCCCACCCCCACCCCACAACCCCCTCCAAAACTCCCTAAACCCAAAATGCGGCCTCCGACTATCATGCACCCTCACCCCCTCCCCCAAAAACCCCTCCAACACACCCCCACGCCCACCTCTGTCTCCCCCACCCTCCCCCATCACCTTCTCCGGCCTACGCGCCCTCTCCAAAATCTCGCTAGGCAGTTGGGGCGCGACGTCTGCGAAACAGGCGCGGAGTTCGGGGGGGAGGGAGAAGTAGGGTTTTTTGGCGAGGGAGGGGGCTTGGAGGTTGTAGGTTCGGGTTAGGGAGTTTAGGTTTTGGAGGGCGAGGGTGTGGTAGGCGTACTCGAGGGATTCCCAGGCTGGGTCTCGGAAGGGGGGGAGGGTGGGGAGGGGTGGGTTGGGTTTGGGGGGGCCTATGGTGGATGCAGGTGGCACTTGTTGTTCAGAGGCGGCTTGAGCGTCGATGTGAGTAGGCGATGTAGAGGCTGAGTTTTCTGAGACCTCGATGTTTGAATCTGACGTGGAGCTTGAAGGGGCTGGGGTCTCGGTAACGGTCAGCTGCGAGAGCTTCCCTTCGTGGTCAATCTCGGTCATGGACTCCGTTTTGATTCGCTTCGGATTGCTGGCCCTTTCAGCCGCGGCATAAGCTTCTGCTCGTCGAACTTGTGCGTCTAGTGACCCTCCTTTGCTAGCAATCACTCGTGCAGCATGCCTCTTCCAGTCGGCTCTGAGCCTTCCACGGAACACGGCAGCGGCCTTCACGAGCTCCTGTTGCTTCTCGATCCATGGCGGCACAATTTCCTGCTTTTGAATGATCTTATTCATGAAATACTCCGTCGTGTCCAGAAATGGACTATTAGCATTATAATCGCGTTCAACGTTCTTGCCTTTCCCACGTGCAATGTTTTTGAACTGCCCTCTAGCGATAGCATCCTCGATTCTTTCATTTGCTAACGCAGCCAAGCCTTGCACCGAACCTGGCATTGGCCGCGCTCCAATAGTGAAACGCTCTTTCAGAATTTTCCGCATGTTTTCCCTTTCGTTCTCGGACAGCGACTGATCCTGGCTCAATGCGTATACTGAAGTTCGGTCCCGAGCGTTTGCGAGTCGGTCAGCGCTAGACTTCTGCACGGCTTTCTTCATTCGCATGTCAACGCTCATGGAGGGTGCTCGAGGCTGAGGGATCCTCGAGGGTCTACTGCCACGAAAGGGTTTGTGGGCGTCATCAAGCATACGTAGTGCGGCATCCTCCAATCGTTCGGTGCCTGCCCAAGGTGCTGCGGTTGCTATGTCACGGGTCCCTTGACCTGCAATCGACTCGAAAGACTTTAGCTATGCACCTGAGTTGTATCATTGGAACGTCAAACGTACCGGCATATTGGTCCCTGCAAAGGCGGCACAGTTTTGGGCTTTGAATGTGCTATCCTGAATTCGAGCCTCCAATTGTTTCTTCAAATCCTCAGAAAACCCCCCCTCTTCTATAGCCTTCGTCATACCGCGCCCACTCTGTTCAATGGACTCTTCGGTCATCTGGAAAAGACGCTGTGACATGCGCCCCTGAGTTTCTTCCTTCCCACTGGCCTCCTCGTGCACTGCCGCCCCTCCATGATCCTGTGGCGAAGATGATGATTGCGTGGAGTACGGATGGACGAGGTCATGGTATAAGAGTGGTACGGAAGGCCTAAGCCACCTGTAAAGACAGCGAGCGCAGGATAAGTCAGTGTTTCGCGTTGCAATGATCATGTAGAAATGGAATAGATACCTTGTAGATATCCAATGTGCCATTGAAAGTTGCCTCTTTAGAGTTTGAAATCGGAGTTTAGCCGGCTTTACGAGATGCTCTGGGGTGTTTCAATCCAGCCCTAGAAGTCCATGCCCACATTAATCTCTCTTCAATCACGCCACAAGAAGCCTCTTCTATATGTATTCTGAGCTCCTTGTCCATCTCTGCTGGGTGTATCGTCTCTCACTGCTTTTCCAGGTCTATTCCCACATGTGCTGACTCGTAGAGCTTCAAACACCGTTCTACTGTCGCATTGAGTCCTCCCAAACTCCCTGAGCTATCGCACAGCGAAGATGAAGGCTTTCTCGGGGACTACGATGGTTGAGCAGCCTACAGCATCGAACAGACGGCAACCTGTCCGTCACACACGTACCAATCCTGCAAGAACCGCCTCAAATGTCGTTCCCCCTCAAGGGCGCCCCGCCGCTCAAACTCCAGATAACGAACAGAATGTGAATCCAGGATTCTTCCCTGCTCTGACCCACTTCACGGATGCAATAACAGCGTTGCCAAAAGAAATGATTCGACATAATACCATGCTGAAAGAGGTTGATGCAAAAGTTTTTGGTCCAGAAGCACAATTAGCAGAACTCATCAAAACCGCACTGAGGGATCCTGTACCCCCTCGAACGAAGGCTTCCACATTGCACGCCAGCGGCTCCACATCGTCGATTGCTACAGCATCCTCCAGCGGTCAGCCTATGGTAACAGAAGGGGGTTCGCGTTCTGAAACTGCGTCCCAGACAAATACACAAGACCCCTCTGACCCAGCCTACTCTCGTAGACTCCACTTCCAAAACATTCGCTCGACACTGCTCGGGATGCTCGCGACCCTTGATGAGAAGAACCACGTCATCAATACAGCGCTTGACTGCCTTGGGAAGCAACAAAAGCGCTGCAACAGCTCGTTTCCTCATATCGAAGATGAGATAAGCGAAGAAGCTCGATTGGGAAGCCTGACACATTGGGCGTATACAGACAAGGGTGCAGAAAAAAAGGGCATAATCGCTGGTGAGCGGACCAGAAGGGCTGCCAACAATGCGGCGGCGGTACACGAAGCGGAGGTAGCAGCGCTGCGAAGCGAATCAAGGCGTGAAGCTCTAGCGGCGAAGAAGCCTCGGAATCAGCATCTCGACTCTGATTTCGATGACGGAAGAACCGTCAGCAGAAAGGCTCAAGTTGGCGCCAAAGGGAGGAAAGCTGCCGATGCAGGCAGTGGGAATAGCATCGGCTTGGGAATAGCGAACGGCGCTGCGCCTCCGAGCAAGCGACGCAAAATCGAGAAGTCAATGGCTGGACATTTGGGAGTGGAGAGGGCCATGGCTTCGGTATACCGATCCAATTCGGGTTCTGGTGGACGGAACGGAGCTAGCCCCAAAGACGTTTCACTCAACGATGCAACCATGAAAAGGAGAGGGAGGGGGGGCATTGCGATAAACGGCACTGGGAGACGAAGGTCAGTATTTTTGACATTCTGTCCCTAGTCGATCACTAATGCTTCTCAACAGGGCCGGCACAAACGCATCGGCAGTCAACTCGCCTTCATTAGCGTCATCTCCTGTAGTAGGTACATTTTCTGTTGCGAAAGATAGACATGGCCGGAGTCCAGCCCCCGCGGCCATGCAGCGGATGCCTTCGTCGCGGGCTCGTCAAAATTCCACCCAAAATGTGTTGCAAGTATCAAGAAATCCTTCTTCGTCGACGAACCACAAGGCTGCTAATGGTAATGGAATGAACGGTACCACTGCCGATGTCGAGAAGGTTTCCAGTGTCATAGGACGGAGTGTTAGCGACGTCAGGAATTCCATGAAGGAGACCGTGAATACAAAAGGCGAGCATTTGATTGAGGCTATCGGCACAAGCGATGGAGCGGGCGACCTACGTGGAGGTCTTGTGGTCGGTAGTAAAACCCAAGACAAGGTGTCTAGGCGAGAAGAGTCAGTCAATGACCGGACCCGACCACCGTCAATATCAGTGTCGACGCGGGGAGGCAACAGTAAGCAGCCTTCCAAAACCGGCACACCTATCAACGCTGGCTTCGCGGAACCAGTACGGACTCGAGCACCACGTGAGGCACCACTCAAACGGTCTCACAAAAAAGGTGCTGGGCTGGCAGCTCAGCTTGCAGCAGCTGCTGCGACCCATGGCGATGATGGGCATTCACTGCAGGGAGATGATGATGATGATGAAGGAGACGAGCCGAGATATTGCTATTGCAATGGCGTTAGCTATGGGGAGATGGTCGGCTGCGATGGTAAAGAGTGCCAGAAAGAGTGGTTTCATCTGGAGTGCGTGGGCCTTGAAAAGGCACCTGGGAGGAATGGTAGGTCTTTTTCCAGATGTTGAGGCGTTGAACGATGCTGACGGAATGACTCTAGTGAAGTGGTACTGCGATGAGTGCAAGGAAAACTTGAAAGACAAGAAATTCAATGGAAGTGCGAGATGATACTTGGCGATTTGGTCACGGCGATGCACGATGCCCTGACGATTTTTGATCACGAAGATCTTTTCTGTCTGACATTTAGGGCATGAATGAAAAGAATTCATCGGACTGTCCGATATTTGATTTGTGTGAGAACGTTGTGGGATAGCCAGACGAAACACGTTCCAGTAATATTATATTGTCGTGAAGCGGCACTTTGGCCGTGGTACTAAGCACCATGATATAGTCGTTGGCCAGTAATGATTCAAGGATGCTAGATGTGTCTTATAGCTAGGTAGAGTTGATCGTGCCCTGCTAGTGAAATGCGTCAAGCGTGCAAAACGTGCGGAGGCCGTTGGCCGGCACCCCAACGCCAGGCACGCGAGATTCACCAAAACACTGACACTGTCTTTTCCACACCACGCCTTGCTGACCACGATGGAGTTCTGGAGTTCATGATGTATTTGGTTCCCGGTTTGAAGATTTGAGCGGCTTTCTACGTTATTGCAATTCAGCATTGGCCCACAACTGGCTCTAGACAAAAGCTACATACCTCGCTGTTACAAGGTGCTTCAACTGACTACCTAAACTCACCATCCTCCCCCAACTTCATCATGCCTTCCATGCACTTGTCCCAAATCAGAAGATGGTTCTTGCAATCACCCCCCGTGGAATGGGGTATCCTGCATCTTCGAGACCTTCTGATAGGCGCTCTCCGCCAGGGACCAATACCTCAGCATGTGGCCTTTGTTATGGATGGAAATCGGCGTTTCGCGCGCACACATGGCATAGAAACAGTGGAGGGACATAATCTGGGGTTTGAGGCTTTGGCTAGAGTGAGCACGTCTTCTGACCTTGAGGTCTGCATATGTTGAATCGTATAGGTACTGGAAGTGTGCTACAAGTCCGGTGTAAAGGTAGTCACTGTCTACGCCTTCAGCATCGAAAATTTCAAAAGATCCAAATATGAAGTCGACGCTCTTATGGAGATGGCCAAAGTCAAGCTCTCACAATTGGCCCAGCATGGGGATCTATTGGATCGGTATGGAGCTAGCGTCAGAGTCCTCGGTCAGCGTGAGCTGCTCAAGCCCGACGTGATTGAGGCAATGGATAGAGCTGTCGGTATGACTCAACATAACAAACAAGCGGTTCTAAATGTATGCTTTCCCTACACGTCCCACGACGAGATAACGACGGCCATTCGGGATACCGTGGTTGCTTATTCGAAACCGCTGCCTTCCCAGCGCCGGTCATTCTCCGAGTCGCACATCACGCATACCATTCGCTCTCGACATCTCTCTGCCACTACTCTTAACATCAGATCACGTTCCCCGTCCTCTAGTGCAACCTCTGATACCGAAGACTCGGTCTCATCATCCACAACCCTCCATCCAGACTCTCCACCAGAAGAGCCCCTACTTCTCGAAGACAAGGATATCGAAGTCGAACGTCGAGAATCGTACCCCGATCCGGAGACTATTACATCCGAAGTCTTGAACGACCACATGTTCACTGCCGATCTGCCACCGCTAGATCTACTCGTTCGAACGTCTGGGGTGGAGAGACTGAGTGATTTTATGCTTTGGCAATGCCATCAAGACACTGAGATCGTGTTCTTGAGGTGTCTCTGGCCTGACTTTGACTTATGGACTTTTCTCCCCGTGCTAGTGGAGTGGCAGTGGAAGAGGAGAAAAACTGGGGAAGGGCCGCAGACCAGTAACGAAAAAATGTTGAACATGAAAGCCGGATAGAGCATCGTGTATACCAACAGTGCTATTGTGTACCAGCGTCAGGAGCAGAACACTGTTAAATTCCAAAGCCAATGACAGCTGCTGCCTGGCCAGGAGGACATGATATTCACAGCCAAGGTAGTTGGCAAAGACTAAGCCAAGACATTACGTCCGTGGCCAGATCCGCTTTGGCCGGAGCATGCAGGAGTTCCGATCACTGGCTCACTACTTCTTCTTATCTCACCTATGTACTTGGGGTCCGTACCTTCGAACTCACCTTTGCCTCCCGCATACTCCGCCGCACCCTTTTCCTAAGCTGACAAAGTACAAAATCCGTATCGGGTGTTGCAGAGCTATGGCCACGTTACCGCCCTTCTCCAACTATAACCCGGCCATTGCCATCTCTATAGCCATGCTACACTCTGCTGAGGTACTGCTATCCGGATTAGTGCCATAGGCATCGAGGCCATAACGCAAGGCCTTCTTGCTTATTGATTCAGTGGCGGCCTTGAAGTATGTCTGCGATAAATTCTAGGGCGTGATACAGGCTATCAGTATCATTCAACCTCACACACATCGACACTATAGAGGACCTAATACGGATTGCCGACGAATATCAATTGTGTTTTGCAAACTTCGGTCGATTTTGGAGATGGTGCAAGTTCGGTTGAAATAATACAGCCCGCTTCGATAGTACCCAACGCAGGATGATATGACTTTGATCTTGGCCCAACGTATGAATCACTGGAGAATGTTCCAAAACGCTGAATGGTGTCGATACATTCCGCTGATGACGTTTCTCAATGACTTCACTTTATTCAAACCACAGCGAAGCCCCCGAAAACCTTTGAAGATAACCATACAACGCAAGCTCCATAGCTTGCATAGTCCCGCCCAAGCGCTACCACTTACTAATGTACATCGTAACGAATGCGATGATTTCCTTCCTCAGCGAAGCTATCACGTCGTTGAACGTCTAAGCTACATACCAGATGTCCGCCCTCACTCTTGCTGAGTCATGACAAATGGAACATAAGCACCTGTAACGCTCACGTCTTTCTCGGGATTGTACTTTTCGAGGCTATCCAGGGGTCCATATTTCTCGCAAAGATATAGCATATCATTATAAGCCCTATGCGGTATCGTTCAGCAGCTTCCGTTTTCATTGAAAATGAACACTTACATTTGCCTTGAAGCACTCCCTGGGTGTCCTGCGGAGTCATTCAAATACGGATGGATACTATAAAGCCGATTACGGTCATCCCATTCCTCTACGGGCTCCGAGGGCTCTAGATGGCGCTGATAGAGCCGCATATAGATTGGTGAGTTGAATTGATACGCCCAAGAGCACCTCCATGTTCCAAATTCCATCTCATTATGGGCGTAGGTGCACCCAGGGTCGAAGACAACAGTCTGACCCGTTTCCAGATCAATTCCAACATTCTGTTCCCACAGATCGCCATGTATCAATGTTGGCATAATATCACGACCGTCGGACTGCAGCGTTCCCAAGAGTCCCGGTATGGCCACATCGATAAGTTGCTTGCAAGCAGCGTCATATTCTGGCCAGGGACCATTTGTCTCATTGTCATACTTGATAACATCCTTCAATTGATGAGCAAAAGATCGCGCCCAGCTCTTTTCCCAGGTCACTGTACGTTGCATTTTGCCACATACAGTGGGAACAGGAAATCCGAACATCCCGTTTGGAGAGATGCCCTTTGAATGGAGCTCTGCTATCTGAGAAGTAAAGTGGGCGGGTTCTGGAGCTGCAGAGAGATCCATATCGTGAAAGTCTCCTAGGAAAAAATATACATGTGTTTCGCCGTTGTTATATTCTCCCCATCCAGCTGGTTTCGGCACCAATCCCGGTACCAAAGCATCGATTGCAGATGCAGAGTGAAATTCACCCTCGGCCAGAGCACGAGCACCTTGCCCTGTCGCGCACTACGCGGTACCAAAGTCTCATCAACCACCATTAATTCAAGAGGAAGAAAGTATATTTACCTTAAGAAAATATCCTTTTGGACTTCCATCTGGTAGAATGAGCGATACCTTTGCAGTCTCCGTCCAGGCGGACATACTCCAAGACTCTGCCGACACAACCTTCGTTCCTCCGGGCATGACTGTAGAAGTGGTCTTAGTTCCATCCTCTTCATAGCCCGTAAGGTGTATCTCTACCATGAACAACGGCCTTGTGAATAGGAAAATTTCCCTCGATCCCGGCCACCCACTCTGACAAGTCTGACATTTTTTGCTATTCGAAGAAGGAAGACATGATTACTATGCGTGGAAAGGTCTGATATTTGAATTATTCGTGACATGTCCCGGCAACGTGTACCTGGAATGTGACAACCTGCAGGTCCCCGTTACCCATTTTCCAAATCCCCATTTTCCCAAATTCCAAATTCCCATTCCCATATTCCCAACTCGCATTGATCAGAATTCTAACGCGTGTAAATTGTAGCGCATTTAGCGTATTCAGGACTCTTAATAAACCTTGGCGCTCAAAGTAGAAAATCCCCCCCCCCCATTTTGTATGTAAAACTACACAACAAGTAACCATTATGGTATTATCGGTCTATAACGTCCTATTCTATTGCGATTAGAGCTATTTATAACCCGTAGGCACTTAGTCTTCCCTCTCACGTCATGCTTTATCATCTGATTCCTACCTACGATCCATCATTAGTTGGTCATTATATAGATTTACGCACAAATGGGGGGGGAAATTTCTGTTTTCAGTGCCAAGGTTTATTAAGAGTCTTGAATACGCTAAATGTATTCTAGTATACTCTCGATCTAGACGACCTACTCTGGTTGAGAAATAGCGAGAATTATAGGCGTTCGTACGTCAGTATACTTCAGGAGTCACGGAGTCAACTGGTCTGTAGGCGGAAAGATTATGATCATGGAGTCCCTTTTGCCGTATATACAGCATTTGAACGTCTATAGCTCGACGAATTCGGCACTAAACATGTTCATTTACAGCTTGATTCTATACTATATGATATACGCTACGGTTTGCACTCCTCGGAACTCTGATATATGCGATTTGGAATATGGAATCCGGGATCTGCAGGTTGTCACATTTGACGTATGCCCCCGAATTCCGGTCGCTAGAATATAGATATAACTTGAACTATTCTACGCGTACACTGCCGCAAAGAATGCTTGGCACCTTGGCACAGGGAGACAATATCCCGTTCCGAAACACTTGGAGCGATATAGAAGGGTTCACTGGGTAACCGTCCATACTCGGTGACCGTCCAGCCTTATAGGGTTGATACCCTATAAGGCTACCCTAGAGCATCAGAGTTTGCAATTTATAACTCTTCATGACTTGAATTTTGTAATAACGCTGTCTACGAACCTATTTAACATATTGAACGCACCCCTACCGTCCCTTCCTCCATCATCGGAGGCCGAACTAGGTAGGGAAGATCGCATAGAATGAGGCTGGGGGACCAGGTAATTTACGGCGGAGTTGGAACGGGCTACGAAGACAAAACGGCCAGGAAGGACAGGAAGGATAGGTAACTAGAGGAATCAGCCAATCAAGACGAGGCATACGGATAAGAAAACCTCGTAAAGGATGATGTAAATAGCTTTAGAAATAGTCATTTCATGGATTTATAGCATGGAATTGACGTTTTGGACCATAATAGGGTAGGCTTATAGGGGACTAGCCCTATAAGGCTGGACGGTCACCGAGTATGGACGGCTACCCAGTGAACCCTTCTATGTATAATTCGCTAGAGAGACGATCTTATACTTATCTATCTTACAGATGTCATCGGCTTACCTATGCGAGTCAAGATGAGCCACTTTAATAAGATTTGGAGCGGAGGATCGTTGATAAAACCTGAACGAGTGGAGGTTGGGGAGCCTGTCTATCGCAAGGAGCTGTGGAGAGGCCGTATTCTACCCCATAACGAGCGATATACCATGAATGGTTACATAGAGCTTCGTGGTTACCAGGCTAGAATGGCTGACGACCTTCGATGACTTGTAAGTGTTTCTCACATCTGCCTTAATTTACACATCGAGGCGCTTCGTGGAGTGAGGTGATTGGCTCCTTTCGTGGGATGCACATGCACGACATGGTCGAGACAATGATCGGCACCACCTTGACGGAGTAGAGACACAACAATGCCAATTGTTCGGGTATACACCTTTTTGGGCGTATACTCGACTCCACAATGGCGCCGCGCTCGTTAAGCTAGATCACATCTATGGTGAGGAATACTGAGCAGGCCAAGCTTGATTGGTGAGGGGGAAGGAAGCGCTGTACCGATTTCTATACCTGCCGCGAGCTGGTGCGATATAAAGCGCTTTGGAGAAAGTTGCATTGTTGGTGTAGTTGGGCAACTCAATGCCACTAAATGCAAGCATCCACGCTGAACAGCACACGTCCTTGTGTGGTGAGCTTCACGCTATCAGAAACTCCGCTCTCTAATCGGAGGACGACTACTTCCGATTGGATTTGCAGTAATCCCAGGCAGGAAGGTGGATTGTGCTCCAGGCGTCAGCTCGAGAGGATATATCGTCAAAAGAACCACATGTAGCCTGTCAGAGTGGTATATCGACTATCGACGGCCTCTCTAAAGGGCAAACTCGCGTCAGACAAAATGGTTAGTGATCAGTCACACCCTCGAAGATCTCAAAGGCAACTACTTATTGAAGATACGTTTTAGTAGTTTCAGAAGCCTCTCAGCTTCAGGAGGAAAGCAAGTGATGAAGGTCATGAGCCGAGGTTCCAACAAACCGCTTCGCAGTTCCCTCACAGTACTAACTCAGGTCTGTCTAGTGTTTCAATATCAACTTCGGAGGAACGTGTCGGCTCCGCAACGTCTGTTTCTCAGACTTCTACCCATTGGTACTCTCGCAAGAACAACAGTCACGCTCGCAGGAAGAGTAAACCGGACCCTGGGCCACTCGGTCTCAATGTCCTGTATACTCCTGAGGATGACCACAAGATGGATATCGTCTTTGTCCATGGTCTCGGCGGCGCTAGTCGAAAGACGTGGTCGAAAAATGAAGACCCAGAGTTGTTCTGGCCATTGAAATTCCTACCTCTTGAACCCGATATCCGTCTGGCCAGGATACTTACTTTTGGATACAACGCCGATTTCCTCACAGCAGGAAATGTCAGCACTTCAGTACTGGAATTTGCTATAATTCTGCTATTTGATCTCAAGTATTCGAAGGATGACCAGCAGAAAGATCTGAATATAGGAAATGTGAGTAATATACTGGGATCATGGATCGAGATAAAACTAAACTTGATTTGAGGTGCCTGTCATTTTTGTGGTCCACAGTATGGGAGGGCTCATATTCAAGGAGGTAAAACTGCCCAGTGATCGCCTCCGCTACGCTAACAATACAATGTACAGGCGTATTTACAAGGTCAAATTGATCCCGAGTATAAAAAAATAATCAATGCTATCTCTGCAATAATCTTTCTCGCAACTCCACATCGTGGTACTAACCTGGCCGCAGTATTGGACCGGATCTTGCGATTTACCATAGTCACAAATTCTAAGCAATATATATCCGAACTCGCGAAAGACTCATTCACTTTGCAAAGACTCAATGAACAGTTCCGTCATATGGCACCAAGACTCGATATATTTTCTTTCTATGAGACAAAATCTACTTCAATCGGAATCAAGAGTGCCCGGGTCGTAAGCAAGTTTCTAAGAGTGTCCTCAAGTCGCGCGCTAATTATTGAAGATGATCCTGGGAAAGGATTCGTCCGTACTTGGATATCCAGGAGAGACCTCCAGGCCGTTGGATGCAGATCATCATAACGTTTGCAAGTACAATGGTCCAAGAGATCCCAACTACATTGCCGTGAGGAACGCTCTGCAGTCACTCGTCGGTAAGATTGTTTCGACAAATAGATTGAACAAGCCGGCTGTGTCAAATCGGAGGAATTCACAGGACTTGAGATCCTTGCTGGCAATTACCGATATACCAGACGTAGACTACATCTTTTTCCGGGACCAATGGGCACCGGGCACTAGTGGTTGGTTATTGGAAGAGCCGATTTATCTCGAATGGCTACGCACTCAAGATTCTACACATTCTCTCCTCTGGCTGAACGGTGGCGCCGCAACTGGCAAGTCTGTGATGTCCTCATTCATAATCAACAACCTTGTGGAACAAGGTATCTCATGTCAATATTTCTTCATAAATCATGGCGATCGAAAGAAAAGAACGATAAGCCTACTACTGCGCTCAATTGCTTACCAGATAGCGCGAAGTGTACCGAAATTTTTGCAAAGACTCCTTCAACTTATGGATGAAGCTATTGATTTTGAGGCCACAGACCCGAGGACCATCTGGGAACGCCTATTCAAATCCATACTTTTCACAATGGAGGAGGGCCAGCCATTGTTCTGGATCATAGACGGCGTCGATGAGGCAGACGATCCGCGGGCTCTGATCAGGCTGCTCTCTGACATTTCTCTATCATCTATACCAATCCGAATTCTGCTCGTGGGCCAATATACATCGGAGATCGTGGCGGCCTTCCGGAAACTTCCGAAAGTACTGAATCCCAATCTGATAAGCATCGAAGGTCACTCGGAAGACCTGCGCTATTACATTCGTCAAGAGCTTAGCATGCCAGGTACTGCGGACTTTAGAGAGAGCATCTTACAACGGTTGATGATAGGCGCACAAAACAATTTCCTCGTAAGTGTAGTCGATCTCTGTGCTTTCTGTTTATTAGATACTAATGTTTCAGTGGATACGACTCGCTGTTGATAAGTTGAACATGTGTCGTACGCAATCCGAGGCTGAGCTTGCGCTCCATCAATTACAGCCTGGCATGCAAATTTTATATGACCGCATGGCGTCATCAATTGCCCGAATCTCATCTGCAACAGAAAGATCGTTAGCATCAGCCATTCTGCAGTGTGTCACTTGTTCAACTCGTATGTTGACAGTTGCAGAGCTGTCACAAGCACTGCATGAAGACACCTCTGGATTGTTGGATTTTCAGCAGTCGATTGTGGATCTATGTGGTGGCTTCGTCGTCATTGATAATAGTGGCAGCGTTGCCATGATCCATCACACTGCTCGCGAATACTTGCTCAGCGTTAAAGATAGCCCCTTCGTCGTTGATAGGGGTGCCGCACACAAACAGTTATTTTTGAGCTGCATGCGGTGTCTCATGGCTATCGGTCTTCGTGGAAAGATTAAAGTTAATCAGAAGCCCGAATTCCTTGACTATGCTGTTAGCTCGTGGTCTTTCCATTTAATATCAACTCCACTCGATTGCGGGCAGGTAGCGGAAGCGCTCAACAAGTTCCTGACCGGCAACTGGGTTCTGACATGGATCCAAGTCCTTGCTAACAGTAAGCAACTGCGCGTACTCATTCAAGCTTCAGAACATCTTTCAAAGTATTCTATCAAACAGAAAGAAAACGATGCGGCACGGAACGAGAGAAACAATCGCATCATGGCCCCAGAACTCACCGAAAGCTGGGCCGTAGACTTCGTGAAAATACTGGGGAAATTTGGTATGATATTGCGACAAAACCCCGAATCGATCCACAACTTTATTCCCCCTTTCTGTCCGCATAATTCTGCAATATACCAGCAGTTTGGAAAGTCGAAGGACAAGAGCCTTGTGGTGTCTGGTGTTTCGACAGAGAATTGGGATGACTCGCTTGCACGTATATCGTTCGGATCTAGTACCTATGCATCATCCATCTCAGCCGCGGGAGCTCAGATTGCTGTCCTCGTTTCGTCAGGAAGTGTGTTTGTCTACGATTGTGTAATTTTTGAGGAAGTAGCAGCCAGTCCAATCAAGCATGGCGAACGCGTATACAGGATGGAGTTGAATAGTACTGGCACATTGCTTGCGACCTATGGCTACCGAACGACCAAGATCTGGGAAATATCCACGGGAAATTGCCAAGTCTCGATCGACAATATTGGATCACGACCGCGACCTCTAGCAATGCTTTTGACGAACAACGATACTATACTTCTTGTTGGCACTGATGATAGACGAATCAGATCGCTCGATCTGAACCAATCGTCCCCATCATGGCAGCTTATGGCGGAACTCGAAGAACCAGAACTTGAGGGGCACTTCTTGAACTCGTCGAGCTATATGGCCCTGAACAAAAATGGAAAGTTGATCGCTGTAGCCTATCGAGGCCATCCGCTTTCAGCATGGGAGACCGACGGACCAGTGCATATTGGCCATTGCTGGCGAAAAAGAGAGGAGATTTCGAGAGGCGAAGTGATCGAAGCCGTTTGGCATCCGCACTATCCCGAAATCCTGGGCCTTTACATAGAAGGTGTAGTTTTCAAGTGGCGCCCTTACGATGATGAAATGGATGAAGTTGCCGCGGGAGCATCAAGACTAGCGATCAGCAGAGATGGGAATCTCTTTGCCACTGGAGATGTTCGTGGGACGGTGAAGGTGTATACTACATCTGACCTAGATCTTCTCTATCAGTTGGTCTCTGAAGATAGCGTTCTCGGCCTGGCATTCAGTCCTGATCTCCGACGCTTTTACGACATCAGAGGCTATTATGGGAGCGCCTGGGAACCGAATGCTTTGATGAGATTCGCAGAGCAGAGAGGTAGAAGAAACATCGACAGTGGAAGCGAGACAGAAAGTCTTGCTCGCAGCTCTGCAGCATACGAGAGCCGGTCTGGGAGGATTGACTCTATCACAGTACTTGCAGGCTCGCCAATGGGCAACTACTACTGCTGTGGTACCGAGAAAGGAACTGTCCATTTGCACCACACTCAGCGAGGGAAGCTTGCCAATCTTCATAATTCCAAGGGCTTTCTGAGCATCGAGCAGATGACCTGGAGTAACAACGGAAGGTATCTGTGCTTCTCCGACTCAAGTAAAAAGGTCTTCGTCATATCTATAAGCCCCAATACCGGCGACTCCAAAGAACCGAATTTTGAAACCATCTTAGAGATACCGATGAAGAACAGCACAGACGGCCCCATCTTACAACTATTATTTCACCCCAATTCGACCCAGCTCTTGATCCGTTCCTCGTTGTTAATTTCCACCATATCGCTCACGTCTTCGTCAGTGATACGATCGCTGAAACTGCATACGGCTGAAAGCAAATGGATCATACATCCCCACGACGCCACTCTGATCATCGGAGTCGGACCAACCACCATCCACATATTGGACTGGGACCTGAACGAACAACAGATTTACAATCTAGAACAAATATATTTCCAAGACACGCCATCGACCCCGGAGAAAAGTCCCCCAGACCAAGAACAGAAGAATACCGTTGATCGAGTCCTCGTCACCAATGACAAGAAGCACATCTTGATTCAAACCTCGCTCCTGAACCAAAACTCCAAAGAGAAATCTTTCCTCTATTTTGAAACCTCCGCATGCGCGACATCCGCAGGCCTCGAGTCAACAATAACGATAACCTCATATATTCTCCCGCGAAACCTATCCACCCACATCGCACTCGCCCTCTCCTTCCTCTCCCACGACAACCTCATCTTCCTCTCCCGCACCTTTTCAATCTGCTCTCTACGCTTTCCCTTCCGTGCAGCTCCGCCGTTATCAACCTCCGCTCCCCCGCTATCCCATTTCAAAACACTAGCCGCCCCAACAACGAATCTAACAGTAACCCCCCTCAACCATCATCATCATCACCATAATCGCTCAACCGATCTCAACATTGCTAGAGACGGGATCAAAGAGCTTTTTCCCCTGCCCGGAGATTGGATGAGCAGGGATTGTTTGGCATTGTGCAGTATCTGGAGCGTGGAGAGGTCGTTGCTGTGTCCGAGGAACGGAGAGGTCGCTGTCGTTAGGTGCACGGCTTTGATTTGATTTGATTTGGCATTTTGTCTTTGTGGGGATTCATAACTGTATACCGCAAAGATGTTGGAGTGACAAGTTACCGCACTTGCAATGGGTTGGGGACTGACAGCCCAGGGAGAGAGAGCCGCTTACATCACCCCCCGTCAACGTCAAGCAAGGGCCCCATATCCAGCCCCGAAGATCCCAAGCACTACCCCCATCACCCCCATCACCCACCCACAATATCCCCAGACCCTAGCAGGCGTACTCTAGGACATACCTCCTAAACATATCTATCAACCACCTTACCTACGAACACCAAGATCCAAGTCTATTCTCCACCATACAACACATTTCCGACAGACCCCGACCCGACGGTAGAGCTGGCTGGCATACAAGAAGAATGCTCAACCCATACGACATGGATGCGGGCCTTCCCACAGTACCTCCTACGCACCAACCTATACCGACCCACATGTGCAACACGTGCAAACACTTAGGTCTAGGGTGGGCATGTGATACTTACGTAGATTTATATTTCCTGCATATGGATGTAAGTATGCTATTGACGTCGCTATGGGAGATATTTGTGTTAAAACATACTACAAATACTATAATAAGATGATTCAAGTGTCTTGGCAACCTTTGCATTTTCAACAATTTGGGTGATTCGAACAAGCAAGTATGTTGGAGGCCTGATAAGGACCTTTCATTGAAGTACCTATGTGGTATGCTACATCGCAATGGGTTATAATAGCAAATGTACGAGGTTTGAAGAAGAAGCTCTGTGTATGAACATTATATGCCTTGCAATGAGAATGTGGGAGGTGGCGTGCGAGATTTATGCGGTGGCCGCTCGCTATGGGCTAGTGGAGGACTGTGGAAAGGAGGGTCGTCTGGACTCTGTATCTAAGTCGCAGATCCGTACTAGTGTAGGTGTGGCATGTTTGTGACTTGGTCATGTTGAAGGAGTTTTCAATTACTCCAATGCTTCTTTCGTATTTATGCCGTAAGTGTCGATTATGAATGAAAATGATTAATTCAAAGTTAGTTGTCCATTGAGAATGATCAAATGGGTAGAGGGCGGAATGTAAGATGTGAATGACTCAATGTTAAGATTGAAGAACCAAAGATATATTGATCCTCGTATTTAGTACTGTCATGCCGTGCCTGGTGAAGAGCCTAGGCTCTTCTGTCTCCACGACGTCCCCTTGTGATAGTCAATGAGGAAGAGCATTATGGCCACCAAACACAGTCCGCCCAAGAGTGTAAACGTCCAACCAATACCCATTGCATCTATCATGTTCTGGAGGAACGAAACCGCGATGGCCGCTAGTGTGCAGCGTACTATGTTACTGGAAGCCTGAGCCGCGGCCGGGTTCCGATGGTTCTTGTCCACTAAGAGGGTGTTGTAGATCTTGGAGTGAATCATTCGCTTCAGGTCTGCAAGAGTGAATATTTTTGGGAGGAGAGGCTTACGCTGAAGTCCAATTGCATGCACAGCCCTGCGACGAATTGGAGGCAGAGAGGAATGGCAATGTGCTAGGACTGAATCAGCTTGGGGCCTTTTGAAGATATGTGAGGAGTGCTGAACCAGGTGGTAGTGGAGAACCCAGCCAAAAGCCACGACTGAGATGGTAGTGAGGAGCATTGGCGTCCAGATGACGCCGAGGCGAGCCTTTTCAACTGGAAAGTTGTCCAGATCATCTCCTACGGCTTTGTCGGTCGATAGACCCCGTTCAATTCTAGCATTACGGTATGCCTTGTCCAACAAGGTACCGGAAAAGAAAGTTGAGACGGTTCCACCGATGCCAAAGGGAAGGTATATTAGACCTGCCTGCCACTGATTCAGCTTGTAGATTTCAATGAATAAGACAGAGAGCGAGGTGTTGATGCACGTGTAGATCAGGTAGAGGATGCCGCAGGCCAGAATGATAATTGTATTATCTCTGCGAACAAGTATTGTCAATGATTTCAAGGGATTCGGCATTCGCCATTTATGGTTGGCAACAATTTCGCTGTCCTTCCAGTGACACATCAGTGTCGAAGAGGGTAACCGTAAGTGCTTTGGTGGTCCAATCGATCCATTGCCCACAATGCTTCGAGAAGTCTCGGGTAGGAGGAAGATCATTATTGACAGACAAATTCCTGCAGCTATGCACAGGAACCAGAATATCCAAGTCCAACTTGCAGCGTAGCTCAAACCTCCTCCTAGGGTGGGACCGATGCTTGGTGCAATCGTTATACTTGTGCACATGAGCTTTGGATTCTCCCATTTGAGCATCATGACCTACCTACGCAAATGAGACCGCACTGACGAAGGACCCTCTTTCCGTGGGAGATGAAATGTCGGTGACTACCCCATAAGCAATTGAGAACGTGCCTGGAAACATTAGCAACCAAGTCAAGCTTTGGACGCAGAGCATGCCAGAGATTGCCAAAGCTTGTAGCACTCGTAGCCCCAGAAGCGCTGAATAGGCGTCCGAAAGAACAATGGCCATATTAGAACCTATGTAGAGACTCAGAGCAATCAAGTATACCGGTTTACGTCCCAGTACATCGGCAGCATCACCGGCCAAAGTCGGCGCTACTGGACACTATCGGTCTCATTGTAATGGAGCAATTGCGTACTGCAATGTAATATGAGATGGGCCTACCAACGAGCCACCGAGCCAACGTAGTACAATATTTTAGATTCATAGGGCTGATGCTTATGTAAGCCTTCAAATGAGCCAATGAGAAGCTCGTCCTACCCGTAGATCATCAGACTACATATATGAAACTTGAGCTGATATCCAGGCCTCACCCCTTATGATACCAAGCCTTAGGTGAGCGCCGGTTCAGATACAGTCGCGGCGATGCGAATAAGGATTAGGCAAATACTCGATTTCATATATATGCCACCATTCTACCAGATACATGTAATTGTCTTTGCTACTAAGTTACAACTTGTGAATGACCTCTTGATGTATCCAGGAAAACTCACTGTTCCTGAGCAATTTCTCATCCATGTAAGAACAGCGCTCTCAGTACTCCAATTAATTCGACAGTTACTCAACATGTATAAAACACGGCCGACTCGCAATGACCCATCTGTCATGACTTTGATCAGCAGGGTACTAATATGAGCAGGGGCATGTATGAAAGCGAGAGACTTACAATATTCCACAACGTTTTCGGAGATGTCGATCCAAACAATCAATATAGGCGCTAAGTTTTGGACAGCTGCAATGTCACGCCGTCCAGGTACGGAATGTTTACGGTACCAGCAATCTGATAGTTTTTCTGACAAGCGGTGTTGAAAGTGTCCAACGCCATTGCCACCCAACTGTAACATGCGGATTGCTTGGGGTGACGTGGTGGCCCACACATCTTCAGTTGGGTTCCACCAGACGCTTGTAACAGAGTACAACCGCCAGCGGGATCGGTCTGGCAAGTCGCCGGGCAATCTGGTCCTAATTCTGGGTGCGGGCGTAGCAGTTGGTCGACGATAGCCATGGTATCAGCGAGACTGTAGGTATCCTTACTATTACTATCGCAGACTGGAACGCCGTAGATGAGAGGTTATCCACTGTGATCGAATTTCGCAGGGGCTGCGGGTGTACCACCGCTACGGTCCTCAAGAGTTGGGGTTCCAATCTGTGGAGCTGCTCGTGCCACATTTGATAAACTAAGTAGGGCGAAGGTCATAATCTCCAAGGTTCCTCTGGGGAGATACATTATGGGAGGTTGCAGCAGATCAAGAAAGATTGGCTGCGGGTTCAGAGCGATCTATGAGAGTATAGAAGGTCTTGGTAGTTTGAAGATGAATAGGATAAGTAGAATGGATGAAGAGAGGCATACTGCCATTTATGCTGAAAAGACTTGACCGAACGAACAAGTTGGCCGCTAAAGATAGTCGAGCACGGATCAAGCCTTGATGCGAAGACTTGATGTTTCAGACATTTTTTGATCCTTTCAAACTTAGAACGTAAGATAAGAGGAAGTGTCAAACAACCGGCTGTTTGATGGATGTTTATTAACAGCGAGCGCAGGAAATTCATCCGATTCGATTGGTGAACTAGACCTTTGAAGCCACGATCTTAAGCTTCAGGAGGCGAAGTTGGCGGAGAGTTTGAAACTGTGTATGTCAATCAGTATGGAAGAACTGCACAGCCTGCAGGAGTATATGAACCCAGGTGGAGAGATCAGCATCCGTCGAGAATACCAACATTGGTAAGCGTGCGGCTACAGATGATCGCAGATCGTGAAGAATGTGCAATCACAATCGATGTTTTGGCCTCAAGATATGTGTGAGGTGAGCATTACGAGCCGGATTCGAAGGCTGCAAGGTCCCTTCAGGATCTCCAACAACTCAAACCTCCAATCACTCTTCCGGACACTGCAATATGTGGATGATGATGCCTCATTCGGGCTAGTGTACGAAGGTATTTCGCGTTAAGCCTTGAGAAGAAGAAGGCTATGCAAGTATAGGAAGAAGGCACGTGGCGATCATAAAGAAGACCATTCCATGATTATCCCAGTCGTCACTATTTCCAACCATCGATCAGAGATTTTGCGGAATGCGCCATGAAGGCGCAGGTTGTTTCATACTTCAAAGAATCCTTAAGGTATATTTCATTGCTGCGTAGCGGACTGCACAGCCTGGTTATATCCTTTCTTGTGCCTCACCCATATGATGCGCTCGAGTGATGAGATCTTCAGGTGAGGGTATAGTTCCTGCAGGAACGGAATCGCGATGGAGAGCAATTGTTTATTGATGCTGGGTGAGACCGTGAGAGGAGGTTGGTTGTACGGCAATTTATCCGTACAACTCTATGATAACCCAAAACACCAAATTGCCAAACCTCGAAACCCCAATCGCCCAGGGGGTATTACTGCTAGAATGCCCCCCCACCACTAGCCTAGGCTGCAGGCTAGCGGCCCTTAGCTGCAGGGGTCCGAATGCGCCAGCCGATATCCTAGACCCTAAAGTTTGCGAATGAAGCCCCCGAATTATTAGGTTAGGTCACCTAACTAAGGTTCTGATCTCGACGTGGTTGACAGTGTGCTGCGGGCGCCCTAGGGTTGGCCACCTAGCTTATTAATCCTTAGGGCCCTATTAATCGGGGCCTAGTCGGGACGGGGTAAACTTGGGCGATTGGGGTTTCGAGGTCTGGCAATTTGGTGTTTTGGGTTATCATAGAGTTGTACGGATAAATTGCCGTATGGTTGGCAAATGATTGTTACGAAACGGCAAAGCCACGCTGCCAGCATAAGGATAAACGTTCCTCCGAGCCCCTTTTCCGGAAAAGACTACAACAGTATCGACTGTCTTTTAATGATTCTATCTCTGTAGACTGTCCTGGACTGCCATGCCCGAGCCTGGCCTTTTACATTATCAATGGCTCGAGATGGCTTCTGCTCCTAGTCTCTACAATGATTATATACGCAAAGCTTCAAATCTCGGCGCCAAACGTATCTACCATTATCATGCTATGCCCAGCGCATCTAAAGGCATCGAGCCTCACATAGCCTTCCTTGAATTTGTTTTATCTGAGAACAGACAGTCAGAGGAGCCGCCGAGTTCACCAACGATCACCGTCAGATCGATACAATCTGTATCCACATTGAATCCGTCGTTCACAGAACAGATTGGCGACTCGAAGCCTCCACTCAGTTTTCTCAGCACGATCCAAGGTGTAGGAAGACGACCGTTAAGCCCAGATGACGAAATTCCCGAAGGGAATGGAAAAGATCTCATCCCGTGGTCAGACGACAATGTAGATGCTACCGACTTCAAGGACATGGAAGATTATGACCCCTGGCAGGAGGATGATAAGTATGAGAGTACACCTGAGTCAAAGACCACAGAGGAACTATTGGAGAACCTATCCTTGGAAGATAAGTCATGTATCCGACGCTATATCATGCTTCACAGAGTATCGAATAGCGAGCGAACCAGCCCAGCAGTGGATGATCCAGGTAGATAATTTCCCTATTCGCCAAATCTCGATTGCTGTCTCTTGCATGAAGGTTATATGTTGTTGTCACCTTTTGCAAACAAGCTTTCAGCGGGTGAAGAAATAGGTATATCCCACGAACTAACATTCAATCCTTACCCTCTCAGCACCTTTCCCTAGACGTCTTCTCCTGCTCTTCATCCTAGGCCCTCTGAACGCCCTACCTACGTTTCGCCGTTCTTCCCAACCCACGACGCCGAGCAAGCACACAAATTTCCTCGCTCACTTCTTACGGTACCCATACCTGACACCTCATGATAATTATATACGGCACAGTGGTTATGTACTTGACTCAGCAGATGATACTCCCTCACACTGTCTCAGTATGCAGGAGTTCTCGGAGCTGCGCCGGCTGGAATGGGACTTGAAGAGGAAAGAGGCAAAGCATTGGTGGCGGACAAAGGAAAGGGGAGCGGTGGGGGTCAAGGTTGGGTTTTTTGAGCTTGCGGATATTGAGGAGATTGGTGATCATGTTTGAAATCAACGAGCAAAGTATAATGATAATGGATAATGAAGCCTCTCACAACAGTCTTCATTCCTGTGTTACTGAAACGAGCGGCGTGTGCGATTGCTAGCTAGAATAGAGTTCGAAGGCAAAATATTCTAGCATCTGACGTAGCTCGGCTTTTTGAGTCGAAGCGTTTCAGCGTTGGTTAATACTGTTACATACTCAAACAAAAAGACGAAAGGCGTTATAAAGAGAACGTTGCCTCAGTGCCATACACGCGTAAGCCCCTTCGGGTTAGTGCCGCTCAGATCTGCTGAGGCTGAAACAGCAGCTTCGCCGCCTTCCAATGCCATGCTCCAGTTCTCTAATAGGTACTCACGCAATCCAATGCATTGAACATCAGACAGCCGTTATACCTGGGCTTCGATACTGGTCTGAGTTTCGAAATGCGCAAGTATGTTACCGCAAAGTAAAGCCAGGCGTTTCATGCTTCTTCTCGTCTTACCTTTCCTCATAATCACAACGCTCCTTATCGTGCAGAGAGTCTCCACTGGCAGTGTCTCAATACCCAAGCTCGAAGATCTGAAACCTGGGCCTTCAGCATCCACAGAAGTACCCAAAGTCATCTACAAACCAGAGCCTGCAAAGCCTCCTCCCATCGTCGACAACTTCCCCCTCGCCGCGAAAGCTCAGTCCTCCAGCGACCTTCCTCCCATCCCAACATGGAATATCCCTCCTTCGCCTCACGTGAACGAGTCGACCCCTCTCTTTATAGGCTTCACCCGGAACTGGCCTCTCCTCCAGCAAGTTGTTGTCAGCTACATAACAGCTGGCTGGCCACCCGAGGACATTCACGTGGTCGAGAACACTGGAGTCATGAAATCGAACCGTGATGGTCTTCTTACGCTTCAAAACCCCTTTTATCTGGACCATCATCGTCTTACAAAAATCCTTGGCATCAATGTTATCCAAACACCGACCCTCTTCACGTTTGCCCAGTTGCAGAATTTCTACACTTTCACCGCGCTCGAACGAAATTGGTCCCACTACTTCTGGGCACACATGGATACCGTCGCTGTCAGCGACGAAGAATGGGATGGTCAGCCCTGGAAACCTTTATACGCTCGCGCTTTGGACGCTCTACGAGAAACTCTCGACCCTGCCTGGGGTTCACTCGCAACAAGGTGGTTCGCATACGACCATCTAGCTCTAGTGCGCACGCAGGCTTTTGTGGACGTTGGGGGGTGGGATACGATGATTACGTTTTACTTGACCGATTGCGACATGCATGAACGATTGTGGATGAAAGGTTTCAGGATCGAAGAGGCGAAGGCTGGCAAGATATGGGATGTCGCAACGGCTTTGGGCGATTTGGAAATACTTTACCACAGAGGGGGGGCTAGCATAGGATTAGGCAGAAGGGAAAATACCACCCAATTAAGGGCAGGTCAAGGCGTACACTCCCCAGAACAGAAAGGAGTAATTCCGTCGGAGGAGAAAGGCATCCAGCGTAGCTCGGTGATGTACCACGAAGTACTGCGGCAGCTGGATGCGATGCAGCAAGAGAAGAACACCAATAAGGGCGGCCGAAACACGTGGCAAGCCAGGCAAGGCGGTGGACAGGGCGAGCCATTCTATCGAGATCCGGAGGGCTTTGAATTGTCTCTGGGCTGGTTGATGGACCTTGGCCGAGCGGTGTTTTCCGAGAAATGGGGTAGGGACAAGTGTGACCTCAGAGACTCAGGGATGGTGGCTGGAGACGCATGGAGAGTTATTCTCGACTGGGAGAAACCTGATGTGCAGAGAAAGTACTGGAAAGACAAGAATCGGGAAGAGAAAGATCGAGTCGCCAAGGAGAAGGAGAAAGAGAAAGAGAAAAAGGAGAAAGGGGAAGCGAAAGCTGGTGCCATATGAAGAGGTGGATTCTGTGCGTTTTGATCTTTGGGAAGCATGGCGTCTGGCGTCGCCTTCTATACCCAGGTAGACAATGGAGTTGGATCAACATAGGAGGCACGACTGGTAGGGCAAGATCACATATAGGGTTATGGGTTGACAGTATCAGAGTTGCCGGCGGAATGTCCATATTGCTTACACTTCGACGGAGTACAGAGGAGTGATTTCGAGGGCCTGCAACGTACGTCTCTCAATCATATGCCTTGCCAAAATCGTTATCTCCGCTCGGCCCGTTTGACTTGGCTACGGCAGGGTGTAACTTCCGGATTCGTTGACGTCGTCCGGAGGTGGGGAGCTGCGGTTCCTGTCTACACGAACATTGAGGATCGAGACACTCACTGTTCTTCTCCTCTACATCAGCCAATTGATCCATTATTGATTACTGACCATCCACCCGCTTACCGACCCACGTGCCATCATGTCTACTACACTCTTCCGATCATCCACCGCTCGCTCCACCCTCCGCAACCTCACTACCATCTCCAAAATAGCGAAGCCAGCCAGCATCCCTTTCACCCGCGGCAAAGCCACTCTCCCAGACCTACCATGTAGGATACCTTCCCCTCCAACATCATCTCCAACAGCTAACCAAAACCTCCACTAGACGACTACAGCGCCCTCGAGCCCGCCATCTCCGGCCAAATAATGGAACTCCACCACTCCAAACACCACCAAACCTACGTAACATCCTACAACAACGCAACCGAGCAGCTCGCCTCCGCCTCCTCCAACCCCGCAGCCCAAATCGCCCTCCAACCCCTCATCAACTTCCACGGCGGCGGCCACATCAACCACTCCCTCTTCTGGGAAAACCTCGCCCCCACATCCGCCGGTGGCGGGGAGCCGCCGAGTGGAAAGCTAGGGACGGCGATCGAACAGGCATATGGGGGCTTGGAAGGGCTGAAGAAGGTGATGAATGTGAAGCTGGCGGGGATTCAGGGCAGTGGGTGGGCTTGGTTGGTGAAGGATACGGAGACGGGCGCGCTGCAGGTGAGGACGTATGCGAATCAGGATCCGGTGGTAGGGCAGTTTAAGCCGTTGTTGGGGATCGATGCGTGGGAGCATGCGTATTAGTATGTTTCCTCCCCCCGCCCCCTTCCTCTCTTTCTTTCCCCTTGAGTTCTGGAAATGGAGCTGTGGGTTAGATTTGAAGGTATGTGTTGGCTAACATGGATGTAGTCTTCAATACCAGAATCGGAAAGCGGAATATTTCGGCGCTATCTGGGATGTCATCAATTGGAAGGCTGCCGAGAAGCGGTTTGAGTGAGTGAGGGAGGAGGTCAGGGGATCGTTGACGCTTTCATGTAGCATATCCTTTGCGTAGAACCGGCAAGTTACTACTGTGCTGGCATCACGCTTGCTATCGGAATAGGTGGCAGCCCTGCCAATTTTGTAGAATATCCTTCGAAGCTGCGTGAGTTGGATTGAAGCAGGAACTCTGTGGTTTGTTCTGTGTACTTTTACGAGGTACTGCATATATGGGCACCTCGCTGTTTGGAAGCTATAGCGTCTGCTATCGTAGGGGATCGTATTTCTCTGGCTGCCACTTTTGATAATATCGGGCATGGTTGTCCAGAGGGATTTCGCTGTAACTGACCGATACTTATTCCGTCCAAAGTGTGAAAAGCACCAGTACACATCGGAGAGCAGAACTCAAGTACGCCCATGCCCAAGGCCAGACAGGCATCCCCACAACTCAATGCATACGAAGTGAACTTTATTCGGCAAAAGCCTGATGGCAATCATTTCCATTCCCTCGAAGCCAAGCTATGCGAAAACCCCCTAAAAGTGGCAACATATGCTATGCTATGCCATGGTATCATCAACTAGCAAAAACCCTCACGTGCAGATCCACACTCCCAGTCGCAATCACACACCTGATCGTCTCCTTAATACCCCCCGGATCATCCTTCCCCTTCACGCCCACATCTCCATTCGTCACAGGTGCCGCAGGGCCCTTTATAACTCCAGGCGCCCAGCGAATACAGCTCACGAAATGGCCGTGGGCATCATCGAGCGTCTTGACGCATTTGCCTTCTTGAGCCAAGTCCCAGCATCGTATCGTCTTGTCGTCGGCGACGGAGAGGAGGTACTTGCCGCCCGGATGGAAGATCAGGCCGCGGACCCAGTTATCATGGCCTACAAGGGTTTTGATCAATGTGCCTCGTGAGTCCCAGATCTTGATGCTCTTGTCTCGAGAGCCTGTGGCTAGGAATTCGCCTGAGCTGCTCTGCGCTGGGGGTTTCTTGAGCCCGGCTAATATTGCGAGGTGGGTGTATGAGGCTGCAGGGGCGAAGGTACAGCATTCAATGACGTGCTCGTGGCCTAAGAAGGTAGCTTTCACCTCCCCCGAGTTCGCGTCCCACAGTCGCGCGGTTTGGTCGTTGCCTGCGGACAGGAGCCATCGGCCGTCGAAGCTTGGAGCTACGTCGCGCACCCAGTCGGCGTGGCCGCGGAGGGTTTTGACACAGTAGCCCGTGCTGACGTCCCATATGCGTAAGGATTTGTCGCGGGATGCAGAGACTAGGAGGTTGCCTGAGGCGGGAGCGCCTGCTGCTCCTGAGGGGACGAAGCGGACGGCAGATACCGAATGATCGTGGCCCGGCAGCGTTCTTATATTCTTGTATTCATCCGACGGATCCCATAGCTTGATCGTGAGGTCTGAGGAGCAGGAAGCAAGCAACGTACCGCCTCGTGGACCGCCGAAGTCGCAGTCCAACACTGCTTTGGTGTGGCCTTTGACTGTTCGTTCCAGCTCCCCTAGTTCCCAATCCCAGATCTTGAGAGTGGTGTCTTCGGAGCCAGAGGCAAGGGAGGAGAAGACTGGGTGGAAGGCGACGCAGGTGACGGGAGAACGGTGGGATTGCAGTGAATGGCGAGCTGGAGAGCGAGGAAGCCAGGAGGTAGGGTCCTGATTTCGGCGTGAAAGAGACGTTGGTGTTGCGCTATCGATTTCGGACTGGAGGCTAGAGTTGCGGGATTCAAGGTCCATTATCTGCAGACGAAGTTCAGCATAGGAAGTCATTGTCATACGATACAATCGACCTTCATTTGCAACCTGACCACGCTCGTCCACTTCTTCTCCAAGAGACCTTCATACTTTTTACTTGTGGCATCGTCAAATGTATCGCCGATAGCGAGCTCTTCCCGAAGGGCTGCGGCGCTGGTTGAGAGCTTTGCAGAATTTAGATAGGCAATTATTGACTTATGACTGATAGATCGTTAGCGCTTGCACAGATAGTGACTATATTTCAGTTGCTTACTCACAGCTCTTCTGCTTGCCGTGGAGTCAGAAGTTGGCTCATGGCTACATAAGTCGGCACCTGCAGTCTCAGGGGCCTCCCTTCGTTCCTCTATCTATAGCAAGCTTTGTATCCTTATAAGTGGTCCAGCGGACCTGATCTTTCTTTGTACTTTGTGTGGGCGTGACATCCAGTAAGTCCAGGAGAGATCGCAGGCACCCGCTGGAGAATGGAGTCAATATGCGAGGGTAATTGTTAGGGGGACAAGGCAGGTCAACACATCTCGATGAGTCCTCTTGCGACACCACTTAATGCTGAAAAGAGATTCGACTCATTGAGTGTGCAAGAAATTGTGTAGAGGGGCGTGAGGGGGTAGGAAATGCGGAAGATGCGCGCCAAGCCCGCAGTTGTTGACATTCAAACGAGAAACACATTCAACACCCCACCGCGCTTTGATTGTACAAGTTGCATCGCATACTCCTAGAAGCTGTCACCTGATTATTTGGGATCTCCAAGCATTCGTCAATTCTCTCTTGAAAGAGATCAACGTCGTATCGCTCTCATTGCTTCGAGGGTTGTACTTCTTCTTGAAGTCCGCCACCCCTAGAGGCCGTAGGCTTTGTTCGCCGATTACTAGGGATGGCAGAAGAGGAAGACTTCAGCCAATTGCCACTGCCAGATCGATTTGCTCACAAGGTTCTCTCCTGATCGTTTTACCAGTCAACAAGACACTTCGCTAAGACTTCATAGAATTGGAAAGTACGAAAGGAAGGTTATGAAGATGCAGCAAAGGCATTTGAAGCTACGCCAGACGAGTCGGATCCTACCTTCAAGCCCTTTATACTAGACTCCGGGCTGTGGAGAGGAGCTGTCCTCGACTCAAATGTTGCGGCGCAACAGGAGGGAGTTAGTGCATTGTGCGCATTCCTCAAATACGGCGGCACCCAGGCCACTTCGAGGTACATCGCACAAAGGAGATAATCGTTCTCAAGTACTAAGATGAATATAGGTCTCGAAATGCTACAATTACGCCAATAATAGAGAAAGGACTGTCCTCTGCTAAGGCCACAACAAAGCAAAGCTCGCTGGAGGCCCTGCTGCTATATGTAGAAATAGATGGCAAAGCCGATCAGATTATCGAAGAATTGATCCAAGGCCTTTCGAATAAACAACCAAAGATCGTGGCAGCAACATTGGGAGCGTTGACAGCACTGTATCACGCATATGGCGTTAAGATCATAGAGCCGAAGCCAACTTTGAAAGCGTTGCCCAAGGTATTCGGTCATGCAGACAAAAATGTACGCGCGGAAGCATCGAATCTTGTGGTGGAACTATACCGATGGTTAAGGGAGGCAATGAAGACACTGTTCTGGAATGAACTTAAACCGGTACAGCAGCAAGACCTCGAGAAGCTCTTTGAATCAATCAAATCGGAGCCTCCGCCGAAGCAAGACAGATTGCTGAGATCACAGCAAGCAGCAAAGGAAGCTGCCCCTGTTGATGACAACGAAGATGTGGAGGAAGCGGAGGAAGAGGAAGTGGAAGCCGAAGTTATAGATTTGGCAGAGCCTCAGGAGGTGCTTGGGAAAGTGCCGGCCGACTTCCATGAGAAACTGGCATCTTCCAAATGGAAAGACCGGAATGAAGCTTTGGATGCATTGTATGAGTTGGCCAATGTTGAGAAAATAAAAGACGGTCACTTTGACGAAATTATACAAGGTTTAGCGAAATCGATGAAGGATGCTAATATTAATGTGGTCACCATTGCTGCAAAATGTATTACGGCTCTTGCGAAAGGTTTGAGGAAGACCTTCGCTAGATATAGGGGTAGGATAATGGCTCCAATACTGGAAAAATTGAAGGAAAAGAAGCAGGCGGTAGCGGACGCTCTTGGTGAAGCACTGGACTCAGTTTTCGCCTCGACAGGCCTCTCGGAATGCCTGGAAGATATACTGGAATTTATGAAGCACAAGAACCCTCAAGTAAAGGCAGAGACCCTCAGATTTCTTATAAGATGCCTCAAGACTACAAGGGAAGCACCGTCCAAGCCAGAAACGAAGTCGATCGCGGACGCAGCAATCAAACTCCTCACAGAATCGGTTGAAGCTATACGGTCAGGGGGCTCAGAAGTCCTCGGCACACTAATGAAAATTATGGGTGAGAGAGCGATGGGTCCGTACATGGAAGGGCTGGACGAAATTCGGAAGACCAAAATCAAAGAGTATTTCGAAGCTGCAGAAGTGAAAGCCAAGGACAAGCCAAAACCAGTCGCACCACCGCCGAAAGCAGCTCCTCCGCCGCAAAAGCGGACAACTACGAAAAAAGTCGCCCCAGGTCTAAAGGCTCCTGTGAAACAAGCCTCTACACCACAAGCGGAGAAAACTGTAGCAGCTTCACCGCAGCCTAAGCCTGCAGCAAGCAGGGCCATACCTTCGAAGCCTGGCAGTCTACCAAAGACAGGTGCAAGCGCACCTCCAGCTGGGCTTAAGAAGAAACTGGGAGGTGTCGGACCGGCTCCGTCTCTACAGTCGCCCCGAAGAAACATATCATCCCCCACTCCCTACGATGAAGCGCCAGCACCCAAGCTGGGACGCGGCCTCGCAGGTCGTCCATTAGGAAAACCTGCTCTCACGCCTACTGAACCATCACCACCATCCGCTCCACCCGGTATGACCGCTGCGGAAAAAGAAGAAGTTGAAGAACTTCGCTCAGACAAAGACCGCCTACTACGATCGACCGATGAACTACGGTCCGAAAAAGCAAAACTCCAGACACAGATCCACGATCTCCAGAACCAGAATGCTCAACTGATCGAAGATCACACTCGCGATGTGCTCAGCATCAAAGCCAAGGAGACGCAGCTCGTACGTGCACGATCAGATGCCGAAGCCGCAGAAGGTCTGGTCCAACGGCAAGGCCGCGAAATGGAGAGGCTGAAACGCGAACTCTCGAGGAACGTAAGAGAACAGAGCCCCATGCCCCCAGATGACCATATCTACCACGATCGCAATCCGAACGGCGCGCCTCACCGTCCTGGCATCGAGAGCGGTGAAAGTGGTCGATCGGAGAGCCGAGAGGTCGGCTACCAGCGCGCGAGAGACTACATGGGTAGCCCGAGCGAAGAAAAGGAGAATGGCGCACTCGACTCTGCTGGGATGAAGAAGCCTGGTGTGAGCAGGGGCGCGGGCGGTGGAGTCAGTGGTGCGAGGGAAGGACATGATGAATCGGCGGTGGAGAATGGGAAGGGGGTTGATAGCTACAAGAGAGCTGCGGAGGTTACGAGTCAGCTGAAGGCTCGGATCGAGATGATGAAGGTAGTACCCACCTTCATTTGTATGTTCCAAGTTTTGAATACTGACTACTAGAATAACAGGCAAAACAAGGTCTGACGAGGCCTGCTGGGCGTGGATGATGGACCACTAGGGCAACATTCCTTTGGTAGATGGAGTCAGGCCGGAACCATGAATTTTGATTGATTGATTGATACCTTTGAGCGCTTTAGCATTACCTGGCTGGAGAGGCGTTACTGTATTATACCTTAATGCCATTGACTGAACGCTTCACAATTTTACTCTTTCGTGGGGAATTTTGGAATGTCACTCTCATCTCACCCTTTCAATTTCAGAGCTATGCTCCCTATCTATCGATAGCACCATCAAAATCGGGTGATCACAATCTCATGGGTACCTTATGTATCGTGCACCTAACAAAGTCCAAAGCCTGGCAAGCAAAAGCAGCCATAGATAGCAGCGCATATGTGCAAGCTACTCGAGGCTGCGGTGGTGCTTTTGTGTCTTGTTCCTGGCAAGGCCAATAGATACTACAAGTTCATAAGTGCTGTTGCATCTCCCGCGAAGGTCATAGGTAGGTTCGAATCCCCGCCCGGTCTGGCTTGAATGTATGTTGTAGCGGCAGGAAATGGTGAAGCTATTTCATACGGGGGCATGGGCTTGTGGCGTGGGTCGTGTTTATTACGGTTGATTGTATAAGAGAATAGGTTCGTTTCCTATTAGCGCTCATGCAATAATGGTGGTGCTTGTGTCCTTTTCTCATTACGGAGAGCCTTCTGATTAAGATAAGATATCCAGCGCCGGTGGTTCAGACACGACGTCTCAAGAGTACAATGTAGATTGCCCTTGAGATGTAAGCTAGCTAGCTACGTATCCAATATCCGTAACGAAGCGGCCATATATTTGCCATTGTCTATGTGCAAATCCCCAACCCCAACTCCAAACCAAATCCTTCCAACAAAAAGCACAAAAGCGAGTGATCGGTCCACCGCTGGGTATCTCTAGAAACTGTGTAAATCGCCATTTCCTGTTTCCTCCATGTTCGCTAATCCAAATTACCTGTCCATCCATGATCCCTGAATATCCTCAATATCCTCCCTAGTTTTCTTGTTATAAATTATATCCTACCCCCGGCGACGACACTCCTTCCGAGGATTTCGATCTCTCCAGTCTCTTCGATTACTCGCGTCCTTTCGCACAGCCACATGCCATTTTCTTCCCGGTAGCTAACGCTCTCGGCCCCACTACTGGTCCTACTATGTCCCGGCACCCATGGCTTCAGATCCACGGTACTAAGCCTTCTATTTGAGGAGTCGGTGGCTGGGGGCAGTGGCAGTGGCAGTGGCGGGCCCATCGGCTGCTGGATCATGAGGCCAGATTGTGAAGTAGAGAGTGTTATGGTAGGGCTCTCAGCTGATGGAGAGGGGTTGCTGTCATCAGAAGAGACGTGGCCACCACTGCTGAAACTCTGATAAGAGCCGGCGAGATTCTGGCTGCTAGGACTCATGAGGCTGCCGTTACTGTTCGTCGCCTGCATCAAGGGAGCCACCATGCCAGGAGCCCAATATGTCCGTGGTGATCCGCCACTTTGGCTGTTGCTACCGCTTTGCAGACTGCCATTGCTCCCTTCCCAGGCGTCGCGTCTGAGCTTTCGGAGTCCTTCGAGCGACATCTCTTCACCTTCCTGCACACGCATCAAGTCCGCGAGCTGTGGATTGGACTGATACTGTGCAGATAATGGGTAGCCGTGCATTGCTAGTGAGACCATAGAGTTGCGGTTGCTCCACTCGCTTCGTTCAGTAATAGGAGTGAGGCTCGGTTCCTGGAAATTGTCACGACCACTGTTCATCCGATGGATCCCCTCAATGGCTCGAGAGCCAAAATAGCCGCCGTTAACATATTCCGACTCGCTAGAGCCTGGTTGACGGGCGAAAAAGCCGAACTCCTGGCCATAGAAACCATCATCATCGTTCTCAAGAGCTTCCGCATTTGCAGCTGCAATGATGGGATCATCATCCTCTGCTTCAGTGAAAGCCATATTTATGTCGTCGAAAGCAAAATCGTCATTGTCGTTTTCCATTCGGTGGATCAAGAGACCGGTCAACTGGTTGGCCTGCGTCGTTGTTCCTATCGAAGTGTTCGGGCCTTCATGAGACTTATGGGTGCTATCCTGACTGTTTGTGCGATTGAACTTTCCTTCGAGAGCTGCTTGATTAGCGGCAAAGGCTAGTCGTTCATGGAGACCAAGGTTGTCCTGGGTTAGACCGGCAGTATGGTTGATAGGGCGTGCCTGTGATGGCTGATTAGGTTTTGCGACAGAGTATTTGGTTCCAGTCCTTGCATGAGCATCTTCGGACGATCCGGGATGTGAAAAATCCAAGGTTTCGTTCTCGTGTGCAACATTGTCTTGTAGAAAAAGCTCTGGATCCAGAACTGGACCGCTGGCTGACAGTTCTCGATCCTGGGCTTTGGGCATTGGCTTCAGATCCCTCAAGGGCAATCCGTACACTCCGCTTGCATCGTCATCGAACACAGTCTCATCAAATGCCTGATAATCTCCATTGTCGAGGGCTGCGATCATCCCATCATCAAAATACATATCATCGTCTTGACACTCATAACGACTTGGAAGTCCAGCTAAATTAGTCTCGGACGCGACTTCGCGCTGTAAAGATTGGGCTTTGAGACCTAGATCCGTGCTTCCGTCAGGGGTAGATCTTGGGCGCAAGGACTTCGTTTTCGACAAGCTTTGATGTTGTTTTAGCTCCACTTGGGAAAGATACGGCGGCGACTTCAAGGCCGTGAGCCCGACGGACTTCTCGTGACTGTCACGGGGCGTGCCAGGCGAAGTAAGACTTGTGCTTACAGGGCTAGCGATGCTATCAAAGGAAGACTTATTAGGGGAAATGAAATTGACGTTGTCCATAGCGTGCTGTAGGACCGGCATGTCACAATCTTCGTCATCGGCATTCACGCCAGGAATCTTCTCTTCCAGACCGTCATCTTCCATATCGTTGTAGTCATTATAGGCAACATCCGCGTCAATATCATCACCGTCAGACAAAAAACTTTCATGTCTATCCCGTTTGGCTTTTTCCCGGTGCTTTTCTTCGAGCCATTTCTCCTGAGCGGCTGATCCTACCCCAGCAAGATCGAAGCTGAAGCGGGAGGCATTGCTTTTGAAACGTTGGGGAGAGCTAGGATTGGTGAAAGCTGGATCTGTGATCGATGCTGATCGAGATCGAGTATTCGGTGGGGACGTTGGTCGTGAAGTTTTTAGATTCTGTATTGGAATTGGAGTCTCATGTAAGACAGTAAGGAGAGCCTTTGGAGGCGGAGAAGAGCTTTTGCGGAGCGCGTCACGTTCGTTGGAAAAATTGGACGGAAGTTTTCGAGCAAAAGCTGGTAAAGAGAGATGGCTGGGCGCCTGGGATGTTTGGAGAGATACCTGATACAGAAAAGCCGATGATCGCCGCTTAGCTGGACTGTCCATATCGCTAGACCATGGTTCTACGTCGTCGTCGAAGTTCTCCTTGAACACTGGTATGTACTCCCTCTCAACACTGCTACAGCTGTCGTCCTCTTGGTTCGAAGCGGAATTCCGCTTTGGCGATACCCCTTTCAATTTGGCCAGCGTCATGTCTAGATTGATTCCAGGAGAAGACAGAGGACGTCCTTGGCGGGGAGCACTGAAGTCGTGAACGACCTTTCCTCGGATCCTTGGATCATAGTCATCAGGCATCCGAGGAGCATTTTGATTTAGCGAATATTCTTCTTCTTCCACACTTTGAGACGAACGTCGACGTGCCAAAAGCGACATTGGATTCAGAAGATTGAGCTTGGCCTTGCCATGACTTTTCTGAATTGTCATTGGTGGCATTTGAGACTGGACTATGATAGGTGGAGGTGGTGCCTGCCTCTGTGGGTGAGGCTGAACGTATAATGGCTTTAGTGGTGCAAGTGGGGGTTCTCTGTTCGGTGGTGGTAGGAAGGAGGCGTTGTATAAATTGTTACTGAGAGATTGTGGACGTGGTGGCTCGGAATAAGCACGCATGGAATCGTAAGCGTGATCAATTGGACGTTTTCGCCTGCTTGAAGTAGGCCGTGGTTGCTGCGAGGCTTCGAGCAGCCGAACTTGTTCCGTCTCTCGAGATTCTTTATGGGGACGGTTCTCCAGAGCCACCAATGGCCGATGGTCGTCCTCGATAGCACTTGCCATGGCCGTGGATTGACCTCCCCGCATCGAATGTCGTGGCGTATCATTGGAGCTTGGATCTTCCTCTCGACCCTGGTCTCTGCTATCGGCTGATGGGCGGGCTTCGTTTCGAGAAGCTATGCGTGGGATGGGTGGTAGTATAGGAGGGTTGGGGGAAATTGGAGATGCTTCATTGATGCTGTTGGCTTGAGATGCTCGCGAAGGAGGGCAGTCGAAGTTGAAGTTGGGGAGGGAAGGCGATGTAGACGTCTCATGGTAGTATCGTGATGTAGTAGACTGCGGAGGAGGAGCAGCTGGCTGGACGGCTGAGCGTCTGTTGCTGGGCCGGATGCCATGGAGGTAGGAGAACATTGCTGAAGATAGCCGCAATGGCGGGCAAAACTACGTGACTCTCATCAGTGCTAGCTAACACAGATTTGGGCTGATATACAGCACTTGTAGCCCACGAAGATAAGATATATGACGATCGCTGGTAATGAGAGAGACTTGAGTATGATAGTGACATCGACCGAAATCTAACTATAAACGGCAACCCGCATCCCTAGCCTCCGCAGCAGAGCAACGAAGATTACCTAGTATGGCTTTGTCTAGGTCTCATTATTTATACACTGATCTCACTCATAGAAGAGACTAGTATAATTACATGCCATCATTGAGCATGAGATGATGTTGAAAGCGAGGATTAGCCGTCGAGCCTCGAGACAAAAGCCAGTAAAAAGACCAAACGCCTGGCTAAGTGGTCCGCAATCCCTTATGCTGATTCATACATGAAACTCCGCCAAAACAGTCCCCCATTCCCGAGATGATAATAAATAACTAGCTATATGCATTACTGAGGCGCCGCAAAGAATCGGCTGCACTCGATTATCTGCTCATCCCCATTCGCAAAGTCCCACCCAACAATCTTCGGATCCTGGGAGCAGCAAATAATTCTCCTGGCATCGAATTGCAATTTGAACACCCGGGCATTAGGCTGACTACCAGGTACGACTTGGTTCGCCTGCCCGGCTACCAAGGGACGAGGAGGACGCGGTCGCTGCTGCTGCTGTGGTACCCCGTTTTGAGCGACCGGAACGGTGTTGTTTGGCCCTCCGGCTATCTGCTGCTGGTTTGGAACGGGCGGCTGCGCCGTAAGTTGCTGGGTTTGCATGAGCTGGTGATAAGCATGAGCCAGCGCTGGATTGTTCCAACCCTGTGGGGTACCCATCTGGGTTATGGTCTGAACAATTTGATGCGCAGGTAATGGACCTTGCACCCCAGCGGCTTGGACCTGAGCCGGAGCCAGGCCTGCTCGATTCGCTGGGACATTGTTGATTGGGTTAGCTAAACCCAAAGTTGCTTGTGCCTGTGCTTGAGCCTGGGGATCTGAGCGAGAGATAAGGGCAGGACCAGCAGCCCGAAGTGCTTCCTCCTGACGAAGTCTATGGCCAATGACCCATTCGTCATCTTCTGTCTTTTTCCATACAATGATGGTCTCATCGTAGGAACCCGATACTATGCGGCCCCATTTGCCTCCACCACCACTTGGCGGTATCTTTGCACCAACGCTCTTGAAGTCCTGGGGCTTTCGGGATCCGGGCGTACCGCGCGACTTTCGTCCGGACTCTGGGTCAATAAGGCCTGCCATACTCGCGAGTTGAAAATTGCGCTCCACCTCCAAGGCCTCATTTTCGAGATTTCTTCGGCCTCCAGGGTAATCTGCGAAGGCCGCTTGAATGGTGCGCACGAGATTGGTGTGGCCGTCTAGGCGTGCAACTTCTGTTTTCGAGACAGGGTCCCAGATACGGATGGTTCTATCGCTGCTTCCACTGACTATTCTCATTCCGTCGTACTGAACACACGCTATGCCCTTCGTATGCGCCTCCATCCTCGTTGACGACTCCCCAGTATGAATGTTCCAGACTCTGATGTTGCGGTCGCCGGATGCGGACACCAGCTCGTTTTTGTATATTTGAATAGCATTGACAGCTGCTCCGTGAAGGTCAAGTGTCATTAAATGAGTATACGGCTCAAGCTGAACAAGCTTGTCAGGGAACAAACAAGGCTCTCGCAATGCGATTCCAATGTCCTTCGCATCAATTATGTAGGCAGGACATTGACCACCTCCAGGCACTCCTTTGACGGGGTAATCTCTATCTCCGATCCGGAGTTCTTGTCGATTCCAGATCTTGATGGTTTTGTCCTTGGAGCAGGTTACAAGAAATCGCTTGTCGAACTTCAAGTTTAAAACGGACTCTTTATGTGCACCCACCAGTCTTTTGAGCATTCGGCCTGTTGAAAACTGCCAGAGAATGACACTTTCGTCACTGCTGCCTGAGACGATAAGGTCTTCTCCTTTGTGGTCGTCGAATTGTAAACACAGCACGGAGCCAGTATGACCTTCGAGAGGCTCCCTCACGAGCCGCTGGGTGTCTAGATCCCATACTCGAAGCGTGCGATCTCTACTTCCACTCACTAAAAATCTTCCGGAGTATTGTATTGTGTAGACGCACTCCGTATGAGCATCTTCAGGATGATCACGATGGGGTAGCTGAAAGCTCCTATACTGCCCCGTGTCCCAATTGTGCTCGAGCCTCCTCTTTTGCTTAAAAACATGATGATAGTTCAATCTTGCACCACCTGGAGCACCCCACATTAAGGGCGCCCTCTGACCACCTCCAGGCACCGTCACCGCCTCGGATGACGAAGCTGCGTCCAGTAGGAATTTTGCGGAATGTGGTGCATCTGGGATCGCCTCAGTCTTCGTCTGTAAGACCCGTGCACGCATAAGGTCTTCCTCTCGCTGGATATCTTGGGACACCTCGGCACTTTGTCTAGTCGGCCCTGGCGAGGCCATCTCGATATCTGTAGGCTCTAAATTACTAGTATAGTCTTGCATACCTTGGCTGTCGATAGCTGATCCTCCCAGACTTTGAGGCCTCGCCGGCGATCGCAGGCTTGCTCGTGCTTGAACTCTGTAAGGCTTTGGGGTGCCTTGCGGTTGGCTTGGTCGATGTATAGTCCCTGGCGATTTCTGTAAACCTCGAACAGATTCTCTTTGCTTTCCTGACGCTTTTCGAGACGTTTCTCCGACGAAGTTCGCGCTATTCCCATTGTAATTTGTTTCGAACTCGTGAATCGCTTCTCCGTCCAGAGTCCATCCCTCACTGTCGTATTTTCGCTTCCAAAGGCCATTGTCCTGAACTCGTTCCCTCCATGCTCGAGAAGCCCTTGAAGCCTCCAACAACATCGTGGGGGTCAGGTAAGAGAAAATCTGCGACATGATCTCCGAGGGGAATATAGTGATAGGATCCTTATGGAAGAGGGGCCACAGTTGGTCGACGACCTCAGCTATAGACGAGACTCTCAGTGTACGCAAAATGTTGTATGCAAAGTCTGAGATAGTCAGCATTACTCTTTCCGTGCTTGCAGGGAACAAGAATTGGAGAAATACCAGCTTTTTCCGCTTCGCTTAATGCTAGCACCGCGGCAGAGAGTCCAGTAGCTGACATGATCTGCGACTGGAGCAGTCCATCACCTCCAGAATCCATTCCCATAGGCGAATCGCACCCATCTTGGCTTCTAGTGTCCTCAGAGTAGCCCTCGTCCATCTTGTAGGAAGCTTCCATCTTGAGGGTTGAAATCATGGACTGTGGAAATCGGCCATGCAAACTCTCCATCTTATTCGCAGAGCAGCCCGCCAGTCCTTGAGGACAAGCCCACACTGAAAGCCAGACGGCGCTTTCTGGAGTCAATCAAGGGCTACTTGGTTGCCTGAGGAGCATGAGGATCTGTATAGGGTACCGAGGACTTCTATATTAAAGAGCCATATACCCGCAGTATAGTACAAATGGGAATAACGACCCCCAGCAGTCGTGATATACGTCAATCGGACAGGCTAACTGTCGTTTGTTGACGTGGAGGTCGAGTACTTCACGCCAAGAACAGGCGCTTGGCTGCCGCCGCTAGAGTCTCGCTTAGGAAATCGCGGATCACACAGAACTCTCTTTATAGACTGACTTCTCCTGTATGTACTTCTCCATCAACAACAAGGTCGACAATCATGGTAAGCTTCATCTTCCTTGGAGTCCTTCCTCTCGACTCGAAGGCCGCCTATCGTTCCCTACGATGAGCGATCCCACCCGCCGCTACGAGCTTCTCGGAGCGAAGTAGCACGGTGAAGATATTGGCTTGAGCCATGAGTCTGCAGCAATGCGACTTGTGGTCTCTCTAGAGTTCAGAGAAGATCGCAATTAGTGAACGCAAGTCGCTGATGATCTTCTTTTCTCAATGACAGCCTCCCAAGCAAGGCAAAAAATCCGCGCCAGCGCCTTTCCCTCAGAGTAAGGCGGGGGCTACCAAGAAGACTGCCAAGGTATGTTGATCACCTCTGTATATCTTCTTCAAAAAGAAAGAGGAGGGCCGACCGAAATTCATGGATCATCTAACAATCCCTAGAACCCCCTCATCGAAAAGCGACCGCGCAACTTCGGTATTGGCCAAGACATTCAACCCCGTCGCAACCTCTCGCGCATGGTGAAGTGGCCTGAATACATCCGCCTACAACGTCAAAAGAAGATCCTCAACCTCCGCCTGAAAGTCCCACCTGCGATCGCCCAATTCTCAAACGTGCTCGACCGCAACACGGCCGCTCAGACCTTCAAGCTTCTTAATAAGTACAAGCCAGAAACTAAGGCCGAGAAGAAGGAACGGCTACTGAAAGAGGCGACCGCCGTGAGCGAAGGCAAGAAAAAGGAGGACGTCAGCAAAAAGCCTTATGCCGTCAAATATGGGTTGAATCATGTGGTGGGATTGATCGAGAACAAGAAGGCCGGCTTGGTGTTGATTCCAAACGATGTGGATCCCATTGAGCTAGTCATCTTCTTGCCAGCGCTTTGCAGGAAGATGGGTGTGCCATATGCTATTGTCAAAGGCAAGGCAAGATTAGGTGTCGTAGTCCACAAGAAGGTATGTTATCCCTCCAGCTTCCTAGAAAGCCACATGTAGATCCTGACGATATCTTTACAGACAGCAGCCGTTCTAGCCTTGACGGAGGTCCGTAGCGAAGACAAGTCAGAGCTTTCTAAGTTGGTCTCGACGATCAAGGAGGGCTATTCGGAGAAGTACGAGGAGGCTAAGCGCCACTGGGGTGGAGGTATCATGGGCCAGAAGGCTATCGCACGGACGGAGAAGAAGAGGAAGGCACTGGAGGGTGCTATTAAGATTTAGGCAACTGCTAGAGATGCGCTCTATGTTATTTCGGCTTTGATAGCTCCAGTCAAGCACTGATACCATATTCACATTGATGAACCGGGCTGTCAAAGTCTATTAAAGGCCTGCATCGTACCCGTTCCAGCATCCCACACATCGTATCCCCAGTTCAGTCCTCATAACCCCATTACCATTTACCGCCGGAACACCATGCTCGCTCTGAAACCCCGAAGACACCCATCTCATCCCCCACCCTCACCCCGCCTTCTCCACACCCTTCTCCAACTCCCTCGCCACGCTCCCCTGCGCCTCCTCATACCCAGGCGGTGGTCCATCTGGCGGCGCAGCCGGCCTACCGATAGCCTCACCCCCCAACCCCACAACGCCATTATTCGCCGCCGGCGCCGCCCTCACCCTCCCCCCATTCGGAGAAATAGGCACAGGCCTCTGTATCCTCGGCGCCTGCCCTGCCCCAGCCGTAGCTTCCTCATAAGCCGGCAACTGCTCCAGATCAACATCTATCCCGCTCCCATCCACCATGCTCCCGCTCTCCCGCGCCACATCCACGGCCTGAACGAGGGTCTCGCGTATGCGCTCATAGGTGCTGTGGAAGTCGAAAGCGCCGCCTTCTTTGAAGGTCAGTTTTATGGTGACGAGGGTGTGGTGCGGGGGGATGCCGCCGGCGGGGACGGGGAGGAGGAGGCCTTCCCAGGTGTTGGGGCCGAAGAAGGGGGCGGTGACGTGGGTGTCTTGGAGGTTGAGGAGGGGGGCGGAGAGGGATCGGAGGGCTGGGGTGGGGGTGGTGGGGAGGTAGATTAGCTGTGGGTGGTTAGCTGTAGGTGGGGATCTTTTGGGGGAGAAAGGGGTTGAGGCGTACTCGTTGGTTTGTGATGATGGCTATACCGTCGCTGGATTTGATGGAGAGGGGTTCTTTGCCTGGGTAGGAGTTTGGTGTTTGGAGGGCTAAGGATGTGCGGGGGGGTGACGTGAAGAGGACTTTCTCGCGGGGAAGGCGGACGAAGGATTGAGGGCCGTCGAGCATGACCCAGTTTATGGACATCCTGCGGATTCGTGCGCAGTGTGATTGACAGGTGTCCGTGTATACCGTAGGCAGAGCTGAGCAAGGGTTGCGGATGGATGTGGACGCAGCTTTTCAGGTGGGATTCGCTGCAACGCTGAAAGCCACCAATGTAGGTGGTCAAGATCTTGTAGGAGTTCACGTTGTTGAATGTAGTGTTGGAAATCTGAGAAGAGTATGTTGGGGTATAGAATAAGGCTTGTACCAAGATCAGGCGGGCAAAATGACGAAGAAATTGGTTGAGTGGCGACTGTCTTCCTCAACAACCGATCTCTCATCGTTTCTCACATCTTCAACGAAATACCTCCACAAAAGCTGACGTTTACGGATTATATTTCTATCCAGAACAAGATAGAGAACGGGAAATAGTGCCAACGAGCATCACTTGGGCATGAGCACACCATGTCACTCATGATTTCCTAATGTAACTACTCATATATCTTATAGAATCTCAGCTTCTATGTCACCCTGACGACTCTGATGACCTCTTTATAATCTCTTTTCTACTGTGTACGCTGCAGGCGGTATTTTAATTCCTAGCACTCTTCCAGGAGCACTCATTTCCACGCCACCTGTCTCCCCGTCGTCGAATAGAATATCCGACGATAAATACTTTTCTATACAAGTGCTTGCCGGCGGCAGGAACATTATTACATACCGTTGGGGTATCCAATATTGGGTTGTCTCGCTCAAGATTGTTCAAAAGGGACCAGAATGTTTCGAAATGCGAGTTTTCGGTCCGAGAGTTGGACTGTATCCACAATTTCACGTGATGTTTTCTATATATACTGCCATTTGGCACGCAGGCCAATATCATTCCGGTTTTCAAAGCGGTATCACAAAACTAAAGAGGAGGACGATATGATTTCTATTCCTATAATGTGTCAGGTCAATGATATTATTTCCTACCATAGTCAGCTAAACAATAGTCCTATCCCACAATATCGTGAGATCAAGCCTCTACTTAGCGACGAACCGATCTCCGCTTGGTTTTCCGCGTCCGCCTGCGCCTTCTTCAGGCCCTTCCCAGGGCCTCGTGTGGCTTCAACTGACCAAAAGCACGCTTGCTATATATATCTAACGTGGTGTGGTGGCTTCCCACAGCTCTCTCTGCTGCGCTAGAGTACCTACCACTTCCGTTCAAAGGAGTCGACAGCTCGATCGACGTACCTTTCCAGTAAGTTTGGGGCGTTTGCCTCTTCATTGCCCAAGCTCGCATTCTTCCGTAGGTACTATCCCGAAGCACAACCGACCCACAGACGAACGGCAATTACCGAACGTGTTTCGTATCTAACAGGTCAAGCGTAGTAAGGCACTTTTTCCACAAGAGCTTGGACTGCTATTTCAACGCCGTCCATGTTCATCAGCATCTCTGCGCACTCAGTAAAGTCCAGAAGCCATGTATGGATTTAGAGCCAATACCGGCTGAATCCCCGCGTCCTGGATGCCCAGAGTGGTCTAATCTATGCTTTCCCGATATCATTGGCGTATAGCTCGTCAAAATCGACTAACGAGATGGGAGACTTAGGCAACTGTAGTCCGAGGAATAACTAGAGTAGCGAAGTGTTATCCGAAATCCTTTAGTAGAGTCGCTCCTAGAGGTTATCATGTTTCACCTTCTAATGCCGATCGAATGAGTTCGATAGATGACCGTAGGCACGATAGTCGACTGCGATACTCGTGATGGACTTCTTAATTAGAGGGCGCAGATTGTTCTGTCAAATGGCGTAGAGCCTGGAGCCTGTGGAATTTGATAGTTGATTTAGTATATCGGAACGAACCTGCTTCTTGGGATATAGTCTTGTAGACGAAGAGTAAGGTAGTAGGGCTTGGGAAAACTGCATCTTCCGCTAGATACTCGTTATTCGAGCGATGGTGGTAAAAATCTAGCTATATAGACTATGGTTTAAGTTGAAGCTAGCGATACCTTTTCCAAGGATGTCGTGGTGCCGGGTGCAAGTCTTTTCAATGTTGCTGGCGTTGGAGGCACCGTGTATGCAGCCTAAGCCTTGTGGGTATGAGCTCTATGTAGTCGCCGTATCGTTCAAGGTATCGGATTGCAGCTCAGTCCCTAGATATGTGGTACACGCCTACCATATCTGTCCCTCCTAAGGTCGTTCTCGTACGATCGGTGAATCGAGTGCCGTACTCGTTGGGAGCTCGCATATACTGTTTTGCGATACGAGGCTTCTGTATGCCCGAAGCGTTCATCTTGCACCGCCCTATGATGATAGGCGTGCGGGTACGTTTTGAGGAAATTTTCTGCTTCACCAAGCGCCTGCGAACCGTGGACGGCTTCCATTGCACCTTGGAGTCTCACTATCCAGGCCCCGATCGTGTCCGTTAAAGTATACTTATTCTAGGTAGGATCAGGTGGGATTGCCCGTGGGTCTACCTGCAAGAACAGGGCCGGGGAGGAGCGGCGGCCATCGGTCATAGGCCAGTCCCAACACGATCGCAAAGGAGCTTGCAATGTCGAATCGCCAATGCATCGGCTAATGCATTGCTGAACCTCGCTAAGTCCAACTTTAGATCCTTCATCTGATCCAGATGGAGTTTAGGAAGTCTTCGAAGTAAAAGGATTGAAAAAGGGACTAGGCATGGCTTGTTGCCCGAACTCGTCATCAGCATCGTTGAGCTTGCCTATTTTCATTTCAAGAAATGGTTTGGCATTCTTGACTCAAATGGCCAACGACTGTGACACGTTAGCAGTAGTCTCCAGCTTCCGATCTTCTGTTAAGATGATTTTGTCAAGCTCTTCACGCAGGATCATCTCTTCGCTCCATCTCGCGTTCGCTTTGCAGTCCATCTCATTCAAATTCGTGCAAATCATCTCTGGTAATGCCATGATTCTTTCGCTGACGAGGACGGCACACAGGTTTTGATTTCTCTGGCAAGCGCCCAGTATCTTCAAGCCACCAGGTCTGACATCGAGCCTGCGGAAGCAGATGACTCTACGCACTTTGATATACCATCTTCAGACCTATATCAGCGAAATCTATGGTAGCCGTGGTATGAACCTTGAAATCGTTCCATAGGGGTGCGAAATGGTGTCGTATCGTTCATGATATATATATAACAAAGTTTTACTATTGGATCTCTAGATTATTACCCATAGAACTTCGGCTTCTGGAAAGTAATAATCAGAAATTGTATGAACTATAAGTCCCGTTCAACCCTTTTTAAACGGCTGCCGCGCTCGACTCTGTGCAAGGTCTGCGATTTCTAGGTCCAAACTTGCTTCCTGCTGCCTCGTTGCAAATGATGACGGCGTCGATACTTGGGCCATGATGGATAGAATGCGGTCAAAGATTACTTCGAGTTTCGCATTTTCGACATCAAGTTCTCGCTCCTGCTATTGAGTGAGATGAGCGGCATCTCGGAACGACGAGGTCATTGAAACAGCCGGTCCTCCGGTTTCTTCCTCCCATGCCTTCGGCACGAACTGAGTGGGACGAAAGCGGATATGATGTTGTATTGGTGATCCACCTGGGCAAGGCAGATCGTAACAGAGGTACAAGTACTCGTGATGTATTGATAGTAAGTCTTCTTCCAATCAGTAGTGAGGGTGAGTTGATCGTTGAAGCAATACTCACGAAGCGACCACCAGAAGCACGAGGCATGACGATGCGCGAGGGGGGCGACGACGTTGAACAAGAAGTTGAAAAAAGAATTGGTACAGACAACGAAAATGAAGATGTTGTAACTTGAAGAAAGGATGTTGAAGTTGTCTGAGGAAGGTGCGCCTTAAGTACTTGGTTAACCCTCAATAACGACGATTTCCTATTCACTCTGAAACGCCAAGACTTCCAAACAGTTCCGTGACGAATCAATGAAGAACAATAGGAAGCACTGCGGGAACACGTCACACCACGAAGGACTGTACGCAGGAGCATCATCCGCGATCATTACAGTTCGGCTTTAATGTAGGGTAGATGATAGCAGGGATCAAATTGTTGGTGATGTATCGCTGATCGTTTTGAATAGGGTGATATTAGCAGCGTTGAGATCAAACAAGGACAGAAACCAAGGTTCGAATATATATATATATATATGCTAGTAGTTGAAAGGGTTATGAGTCAGACTTGACCGTTTGTAAAGACAAACAGATCAAGAGATGGAGACTTGGGGTGTGTAGGGATTTATATAGTTGTAAGATGCTGCAAGTGTTTAGAGTGACGGAGACTGATAATGAATAGAAGTGAGTAGCAACGAAAAGAACACATCGAGTGAATGAAGCCTTCTTATGGCTCATCGGCACAAAAGACATTTATGAGTAACTCACCATTTACCGTCGAGTGAGGCGAGCTAGTAGCTGAGCTTTGGCGTGTTTGTCTTCAGTATCCCACGACTCTATGCGTGTTTTGGCCTCATCAGACGTCCATCTCTCACCTAGTCATCAGATATGACGAGACCTTCCTATGTTGGGCCATCTCAAAAGCTCTGTGTAAGGCTTCTAGTGAATACTTTCCAAGACCAGGGTGTGAATCACAAGGAACTATGCTCCACAAGGATATGGGGTTTTGCAAACTCAATGAAGAGGGTGTCAATGAGATCCAGAATTGCTTGCTACATCTCTGTGAACCTTATGACCACCTTTCATCCAATCCCGGTCTGATGGAGCGCTGTGAAGATCCCATCTCAGCACGCTGCTTCATTAAAGTCACTGGTCCAGTATCGTGCTCATGCATGGCCATAGGAACGACTTCGCCATATGGATCCCATTCTCGTCGGACGGCACCTTTACCACCTTTCTTAGCAGGGCCATTCGCAAACACTGGGTCAGGGCATGTATCCATGATGGACACCATATCCATTTGTACGATGTGGCTCTCAATGCCAGCGAAAATGCTTGGGGAGCCCTGGGAAGGTCTTGAAAGTACATACACGGGAGAGTCTTGTCGACTGCGATTAGTTTTGAGTCTCAGAGAAGCGCTCCAGCCACGGCGATTATTCTTCGCTTCATAATGGTAATCGCAGCACCCAGTTTTGTTCATACCTTCAACCTGCTTTTGACGAGAGCTTCCTTTGGCGGAACAGGGGTCGAGATCTGCTGCATGATACAGTTTGCTTCCAGGCATACGAAGATCAAAAACCTTGATAACTGAATGGCGACCACCCCCAGCAACAAATCTCTCAGTACCAATCGGCAGAAGGGAATATACTGGCGAAAAGGTGTCGACAGGGTCGAGAAACACAGCGGTCGTGGATTGAGGTGTGCGCAGGTCATGGAGGCTTGAGACAGATTAGACCTAACACCGATTTTCAGATATGATGCTTGCAACGTACCGAGTGAATCCATCGTAGCCCCCACTCAAGAAAATATCACCCTCGGCTCCACCAGCTAAGGAAGAGAGAGGTATTTCTGCTAAAGAATAAATCGATGTAGCACTAGCGGAGTCGACCTCTAGCATATCCAAGCGGGCATCTGCATCTGCATCAGATAGCGCTAGCGAACATACACTTTTTGGCATCAGTTCTCCTCGGCCGATGTCGTAGATACGTATGGGTATCTTGGCTGGTCCCAAACCCACTGCCAGTCGATCATCCCTCAAGAACCGAGAGGACCAGGTTCTCCCACTGTGGCCGGTTGGAATCACCGATGTCTCCCCTGCGTTACTCACGTGAGTCCGGGCCGAGTCAAGAGGGTACAGAGCAACAATGGAGTCAGATAAACAGGCGACAAGAAGACGATGGCTGCCTGGAGTCGTAGTGGCAGACCGCACAGGACGGCCTGCAGTTTCGTAAGATACCAACACTTTAGCCTGTCCCTCATGTCTAAGTCTCGGTAAGCTTACAAGAGAAAGACTACCACTAGCTCGGCCGACTATTACTTGTTCTGGGTCTTTCAGGTTCTGCTGTGGTCGAATGTTCACTGAAGTAATATCATCTCTTCCCTCGACAGCTCCCTTCTTCAAAAATTTATCCCATGATATGGTGTGCTCATGGACATTGAAGTCCCCGCGATTTCTAATCTTCGTAGCTAACCGCATGTCTTTTGCTTTGCTTCCCATGTGTTTAACGCGCATAACCAGGCCAGCACCAGCACCCCAAGCTACCACCTCTTTCCTAGAGCTCCAATCGCCCCCATACCATGTCTCATAGCTATCAATCACAGGGACGAAGCCCATGGTCTGACCGGCTCTAAGGTAAGCTCTCTGCCTTCTATCGTCGTGGCCATTCTCTGATGGATGATGTATACTCCAAGCGAGAAAGGCTTTTCGGTCCCAATTCCGTGAATGAGTCGTCAATGCATGGGCAGCATCCCTCCAGAATGACGAAGAATATATGGTAGGTGGCTGAAAGTATGGGAATCTGGTCCTGGAGAACACTCGAAAACCATCCTGCTGAACGAATGTATGAATCCTTTTGCAAGTCTTCGATAGGTTGGACAGTGCCCTGGCAGTCTCAACATGCGAAACGATTTGAGATAAAAGCTCTGGTGGCAGGGTGGTAAGGGTCTTGTTGTCATTGGTAGTGCCGGCTGTCATCGTGGAGAAATCCTGTATTCCAAGATTATTCTTCTGCGCTGCAAGTAGTCTTAGATATGAACAACTAGCGATTCTAGTAATGGAGAGTAAGTCGCCGGACGTATCGGCCAGCCAGCAAGTGTAGCTTCACAAGGCCAATTAGTCGCCAAACCTGACAATTCGTAAGTCTTTGATGATCTGTAGACGAATGAATGGAGCGATCGTCCGTCGGATCTGTTCCGCCCCTGAGTTCTTCTACGCGAAGTCTGGTCCCCTTTCTTGCTTGCTGAACATGGCTGCTACGCGTCATGTACGGACAAAGGTTTTGGGCTCGACCCATAGATTATCCAAAGACCTCGTTGATAGTCGCTTACACGGTCTGGAAACTCCTCCTAGCCTGTATAGTAATCCTCAGCCCTGGCTCGGGATATGACACTTCGACGTCACTCTTGTACCCGGATGGGTATATCACGAATATAGTATCCTGGCGAGAATGGTTACTGAAATCATGGCTTCGGAACCTGACAAGATGGGATGCAATCTACTTTACTCAAATTGCGCGACGCGGATATATGTGGGAGCAAGAGTGGGCCTTTGGTTGGGGGTTTACCAAGCTGATAACGATCATTGTCCGGAGTGAGTCTGTTGTATCCATTTTCTTCTATACTTGAGACTGAAACTCGTAGTTCCTACTCTGATGGGATATTCGAATTCGTTCAGCAATGAAGCTCTTGCAGGAGTGATGTTGTCCCACATCTGCCATCTCTTGTCTGTCCTCATACTGCATGAGCTCACATTGACTGTATATTACATATTATGCCAACCAAAGCGCTGCCAACTGGCGCTCGTGGCCGCAAGTCTTCACATTATCTCGCCTGCGGGCATGTTTTTGTCTGCACCCTGTGCTGAGAGCTGCTTCTCATTCCTGAATTTCCTGGGTTTCTACTGCTATGCTAAAACGCTTGAGGGTCATTCGAATATAGCCGAAATATGCAAGGATATGCTCATACTTTTTTCTGGCATCGCATTTGGCGTAGCCACTACCTTCCGAGGGAACGGCCTGTTCAGCGGCTTGACCCTCGTCTACGACGCCATTGCCTGCATTACGGTGATTTTGAGAAACAGAAAAATCAAGTCTGGCATTCGGAGACTATGTGTCACATGTGTTTCAGGCGCCCTAATGGCTGGAATTGCGTGTGTACCTCAGTACTTGGCTTATGATGAGTATTGTAGGAGGTGGGACACAAAGGAAAATGCTAGACCATGGTGCTCAGGGTGGATCCCAAGCATCTATGGATGGGTCCAAAAGGAATACTGGTAGGCTCACTCAATCCCTTTACACCTCCGGCGCTAACCATCTGGGTCAGGGGAGTCGGTATTTTTAGGTATTGGACGATTTCCAACCTGCCCTTGTTCCTCCTCGCCGCACCAATGCTTTACATATTACTAAATTCCGGAGTCTGGGCTTGGAACGGTGACATTCGCCATAGGGATTCTGATCCGGCACAGATACAGGGCGGAGGCGGCGTCGCAAGGCCACATATCTCCTCAGTTGACTTGCAATCGAATGTGGCCCCAGTCATAGCATTTCGCTACGCAGTGCCGCAAATCATACTTGCAGTGTTGGCTTTTACGACCTACCACGTCCAGGTTATCACTCGCATCTCATCTGGTTATCCTGTCTGGTATTGGTGGCTGGCGTCATTGATCCTAGAAGATTGTAACACGACTTATATGGGAATGAATCTCAATCCTGCGAAGATGATCACGATATGGATGGTTATCTATGCCGTTGTGCAAGGAGGATTATTTGCAGACTTTCTTCCACCAGCGTAAAGTTCCTCGCACGGCGGCGATAAGGCTGTGGGGCGGGTATGCGTAACACACTGGAGCCTGAGATAGTCATTGGTCAGCTTTATATAATGACAACATCCCAAACACTCGAGTATTGCAGGTACATAAAAGGGTCTGACAAATTCTTGCTTCGTTAACAATTGTTCGTATTCTGTCAACGTCCTCTCCTCCATCGCAGAGCGTGTCGGTGCAAGCTTTCTAAAGATCGGAGCTTAATCCTAAAAGCACGTGATAGAATATCCCAGACTGCTAGATCCCAAATCAACAAACACCTTATTGAAACTGAGCAACTGTCCGCTGCGTTTTTGCTGCTCGTAGTGGTGACAGTGTCCTCGAGGAGAACTGCCACGCTTACAGCTGTAGTTACTATTAACATACGACGACTGGAAATGCCACTAGCCGACACCAGCTCATGCTCAATTTAAACACCCATGCCGTACGTATTACTACCATACCCGTTCAGTATCCTCGTGATAGGGATGTACTGTCGGTACCTGTGCTGACGTCGTCGCTCCAACAGGGCTCTCCTACGGAACAGTCGCTCCATTCAATGAGTCTGAGTGCTTGCACACCTCGCCATCCTTCTTCACCTCATACTACGAATCATGGACATTGACGCGGGAGCGTTAGCTGACCTGATATCATCGATGGAGGGAAAAGATGCAGCCAACGAGTCTCGGGCAACATCGCCAGGGCTAGGACCGAGACGCTCCCAGGACACAGAAGACCTCAAGAAATTGACAAGGAATAGACCAAGAACATACCCATACTTCCGTTATCTGCCTTACGAGGTTGAAAGCGAGGCCGAAAGACATGAGAACCTTAATGAAATTTTAAAGCAACTTTACATTGCCGTAGAGGCAGGGGATTACTCTGTGGGGGCAACACACTGGACTAGGGAGTTGAGGAATTGGCTCGGCTTGAAATTCGACCCAACAAAGGACGAGAGGATCAGGCTCATCCGATTGTATTATGAGCTTGCTCTTGCGCCTGGTGTAGGGATGACCGCGGCGGAAAGGTTCGCAAGCATGTTCATGGTTTTGACAAAGTGAGTTATGCTCCTTTTCATAGAGACATGAGCGACGCTCACTGAATCAGACGGAAACACTACCTACGACCTGGCACCGATCTCACACTGGATTGGAGACCGCTTTTTCGCGAATGGAAAGTCTTTGTACTACCGTCAGCATCGGGCATGATACATACACAGAACGTGAAGCGCAATTACCGGACGCTGGCTAAGATTTGCACTTTCGCTCAATTATATTTCGACCCTAGAGAGATCCCAATAATGCTTGAGGAGATATTGCCTTACTTTTCCACGTCTTTCATCGAAGGCGCCTATGTGGTTACTGGGCTGCTCAATCTACTTTTCCCTACAGCCCCTCCCCCACATGAAGCGGCAGAACTGTTGCCTCAACAATATCTGCCCACATTCTTTCACCTATGGTCGCTGGTAAACCGATCAAAGGTGTTTGACACAACCTTCTTAGATCTCTTCTCGAGGCTGGCTCGAGACTCATTACCAGCTTCACAAGTCCCGTTTGCAGAGTATGGTATTTACACGAAGGAGCAGTCATCATCAATATTTACCGCCATTCTTCGTCTACTCGAGATTCCTGTCGGGCAAGCGACATCGCCATACAGTGGGGTGATCGATCTCGCCGCTGGGCTTGGGATTATGCTTGAACGAGATGCAAAAAAGCATCCCGTTAGCCATCACATTGCTCGATGGATCGTCATGTCGCTCTCGCCAGCTTGTCTGGACGAGTCCGACTCTATAATGACGAACCTGGAGGGTCTCATACAAGCGGTGGAAACATTTTACCACCCCTCAAACTCTGGTGGCTGGACTAAGCCCCTATCCCAGCTCGTCTACTATCTGACAGACTTCTTCGTCATGCGTTGGAACCGTGAGCAAAGTGGAGAGATGGAGATACCTGAGGATCGTAAGCTTAACGTTGCGTTGAAGGAACGATTTGTTCTATGTTTGAGAGACGTCGTCTTCATGGGCATATACGCGAAGAGCGGTACCGCAATGAATTTTTCCTTGTCAAGCTTGCAAAGCCTTGCGTACCTTGAGCCAAACTTGATACTTCCTGGGGCACTCCAACGGATCTACCCCTCCATGCAGGGCTTAGTTGAAGTCCACCGCACTACCTCCTCCCTACGAGCTCTGCAAGTACTTTCAAGGACAATGGTACGCACCAAGGGTTTTAGATGTCATGTCACTACGATGCTTGGTCTTGCACTTCCTGGAATAGACGCCAACGACTTGGACAAGACCTTATACACATTATCATACTTTCAATCAGTATGTTACTGTATTCCATTCCAAGACCTCACCAAAGGAAAAGAGGATGTGAGCGGTAGCATGCTTGCGATGGAGTGGATCACATCGGAGGTCGCTCGAATGGAAGATGGGGGTGTAAATGTTCAACTTGATTATCAAGACGGCCTCAGCGATAATGATGAGGATTTAATTCTTCGATCTTCAACGTCTAGCTTTGCGGAATTCTTGAGCTCCTTCCTCGGTAAAGTGTTCACGCTGCTGGAGAATCTGCCCGATGCTTCCAGACCTAGGTCTGGATCTCCAGAAGAGAATGTTGTCAATACCTTACCGGCCGCTTTCACGCCGCTTCTAGCTTCCTTGTCCCCGGACTTGTACGACCTTGCTCTCAATAAGATTGCTGATTTTGTCAGCAATCATGTCATACATCAAGCCCGAGACGCGATGGCGTTTATCTGCAGCTCCCTTTGCAAGATCGACCCAGCGAAAGCACTCAAGCGACTAGTACCTGTACTGATCCAATCTATTAGGACAGAAATTGACGAGAATGGGGCAGCATCGACTCGAAATACGGGGACTGATGTACTTCCCAGAGATCGCGGGCTCGTGTGGGCTGTCAGTATGTTAAGCATGTCGGTTGTCCATATTGGCGATGCGGTTCTTGAGCACCGGCAAGAACTTTTCGATATTACCGTGTACATGCAACAGAAGTGCCAAGGCTTGCCGACCACGCACATTTCGAACTTCATACACCACCTACTGCTCAGTCTTACAGGTACCTATACAGTCGATTACTCTCTGTACGAGGCGGATGTTCTTGCACGTGGGATTGGACCACAGGACTGGGGAGTGAGTCCAGATCCTCAAGACTTGCAAATCAAATGGCACGTTCCCAGCAAAGATGAGATTCAGTTTGCCGTCGATCTCCTCAAGTCTCAAGGAGACGCTGCTGTTGAGCAACTCCGGGCGCTCACCACTGGGACTTCTAGTATCAACCGAGACGGTGTGGGTAAAGAATGGTCCGATGAAGTCTCTCGCAACCTCGTGCTTATACGACTTTTGCTATCAGGAGTCTCTGTGCTGTTTGACGCCAAGACAGATTGTCAATCCTCACCCAAGGACGGGGGCACTAGCGAAAATGCAGAAATGATTGACGTTTCCGAAGATCCAGTGAATGTTCAACAACTCGAAGACTCTGACGATGCCAGTCTTAGCGCTACAGACGAGGACGAAGTCAAGCCCACTTTCACTTACCCTGCAGGATATTCACTTGAGCAGGGCGACAAGCTCTACATTGATCTACACTCTTTCAGGGAGAGGACCGGCCAAGTCCTACATGAGGTACACCAATTTCTGGTGGAAAAGCAAGAGGACGACGTTGCCTGCTTTGAACCCCTTTGCAATGCATTCAAGTCCTGGTTTGTTGATGTTGGTATCGAAAGATCTGCCCATGTACTGGACAGGGTGACCAGGCTTTTTGCAGCAGACATTCATCCATACAAGGTGAGCGGAACGCGCAAGGAGTATCCAAGACCCCTACTTCTTCGGAGAGCAAATGTCTACCACCTTCAACGACTTCGTCACAATTCCTACCCAAGGCCCAAGTCCGAACTTGCCAAACAACTGTTTTATGATCTTGCACAATCGTCAGTCTCTTCTTATCGAGACGTCCGCAGGCATGCGCAGAGCGCTGGTGAAGCTGCGTTGAAAGCGATCATCGGGTCTCGATCCCTAGTCATTCCACCACTACTCGCGGCTTTTGAGAGTGGTGTGAAGGACAACGAATTTTCCCGTATCAAAGGCGCAATGTACTCTCTTTTGTTTGGTTCACTTAACAAGACTGTTGGTAGAGATTGGCGGTATGCGCCTCGTATAATCAAAACCTTCATCAAGGCTAGCACAGCGGACAAGCCATCAATTCAGAGGCTCTGCGCGGGTGCAACAATAACCATAATGGAAATGGGACGACCGTTCGAACGAATGGTGATCTTAGATAGAGATCTCGTCCAAGCTGTAGCTCCAGAAGAGGATGTTCAGGCAATCATCGCCAGGAGAAAGCAGAAAGTCTCTTCCAAACTTGAGATGATAGAGAGAAAGAAGTTCGTCTTATCTGAAGAACTTGTTAACATGGCTAGAGAATCCCACTGGAAACAGGCCAGCCGCACTGGTGCGATAGTTGTCACCATGGGCCTTCGATTTGATAGGGTTGCATCAGAAAACTTGATCGACCTTGTTACGAAGGGATCGGTAGACTCGCACCCTAGCTTAAGAGGACTCTACTCAGGAACTTTCATCGCCTTGATATCAATAATTGACTCGCGGGCATCCGCAAGTCACAGTTACGAGAACTACTTACTAGAAAAGCAGAATCTTCCGGCGAAGATTCAAGTCACCACACGTCGAGATGACCCAAATTGGACCTCTGAATTCCTCGCAAGGTTTGCCCAACCGGAAGCTGAGTACTATGCAGACTATGACCATCCTGGATGGCTGGTGTGGGGCAAGACTATGCCTGCCAAGATAGCAAATCCTAGAGTCGACCTGGAGTACGACGACACGGAGACGAAGGTTCGGAACCAGATCGGCAAATTGCTCGACCAAGCTTGGTTCTCTACTTTCTTTACGTACCTAAAGCAAGAACCGCGCGACGCCACGGCTGATCGGTTCCACGTCACTAGCGCAATGATATTGGACTACGCGTTTGACCTCATGCGCTCAGGTCAGACCATAGCTACCTTCTCTGATATCCAATCATTGGTGAAAGAGGTCTGGACTGCAAACCCTGACAAGCACCAGCATCGAGCCACAGCCGAGATCCTAGGGGCCTTGATCTCGTCGACTGAAGACACGTCACTGGAGTACTGCACCAAGGTCTGGGAGTTTATTTATCCAATAGTCCATCAGGTCTTTTCGGATGGCCTAACGCCAGAAAATCTCGCCTATTGGACCACATTCCTCCATCTATGTACACAGGGTCATGATCCGAGGCGGTCGTGGCCTCTAATAGATTGGCTTGCGTCTTTCCGATTGGACATGGATTCAAATGCGGCGTTCAAGGAAAGCTCGAAGATTCGACTACTAGCTCAGTGTATTAACGACTTGGGATGGCACTTCCAGTTGGAGAAGCCTATCCTTAAAAACTTCATAGAACATATTGATCATCCCTATAAGGGGGTGCGTGAAGCCATGGGGACCTGCTTGTCCATAATATACCGTACACGATACCACGAATCATATAAGAACGTGCAGACTCTGATAGAGAGCCAGAGAGAGGCGTCTTCCCTAGGCACACGACCGTACCAGCCCACAGAAGAATTCACCAACACAATGCACGAGGTTTTCGAAAGTATAGAACAATGGCGACAGGAGCGAACGCCAGGGCAGCAAACCCCTTCTTCGTATACGTCAGGAAGCAAGACGTTACTGCTGTGGCTCGACACTACTTTAGCATCTCATGAATGCATCCAGCTCCTGCAATTCTTTCCCAACCTTTTCATGGAGCAATTGCTATACATGATGGATATTAAAGAGGACCAAGAGTTGCAAGGTCTTGCGTACCACGTGTTCAGGCACATTCCAAACATACCACATCGGGCCGGAGAAGATGTTGCCTTAATCGACTCATTAATACGAATTGGTACAACATCGCCCTTGTGGCACCAGCGCCTGCGCGTTTTGATCAATATTCAGGTAATTTACTTTAGGCGCCTCTTCCTGATCTCGGGCGATCATCAAAAGGCTCTACTGGACTGTGTAGCCATGATGTTGGAGGACAGCCAATTGGAGGTTCGCTTGGGTGCCTCAACCACGCTCTCGGGCATGATCAAGTGCTCTCCAGCGACTTTGCGTTCGAAGATGGTGCAGGAGTTCAACACGAAGTTTACCAAGATGCTACTGGACTCTCCCCTACCTAGGAAGGCGAGGAATGGCGTTTCCAACCCTGGCACAGGAACCAGCACACCAACGCCGGAACAGAACAAGCTCGCACTTACTCGACACGCAGCCGTGCTCGGTCTTGGAGCTCTTGTGCAAGCGTTCCCATACAAGTCACCCCCACCATCGTGGATTCCCAGCGTTTTGACTACGCTGGCCAACAAGGCGAACAACGACCCGGGAATGGTGGGCAAGAGCGTGAAGAGCATATTGAGCGACTTCAAAAAGACAAGGCAGGACACGTGGCAATTAGATTTGAAGGTATGTCAAGACGGCAAGTTACCCTGCACATGAAGCAATGTACTAAACCTATCGTGTCCAGGCTTTCTCACAGGAACAAGCGGAAGACCTCGATGGAGTGCTGTGGAAGAGCTACTTTGCATAGGGGACGGAATTCTGCAGTCAGGATACATTTCCAAGGACATTTCCAAGGCGTGGCGGTAACCCCTTGCTCGAGGTAGTCGTTGTATTCACTTTGTATGAATTCCCACTGGTTATCAGGGATTGAGTTTTAAGCAGGATGAATAACGAGGCATAGCGTTGCATTGCACTACACTGCATGGGTGCATAGGTAAAGTACCAAAGATAAGATAGCGCAGCGTCGAGGTAGATTGTCGCTTATCAAATTAATCACAATCCATTATTCGTTATTACCCATTCGCACAACTTCAGAGCTATACGAGAGCACTCTTGCCAACCTATTCATCAAATTATATTGTATGTACGCTCAAGTCTCTGGAATATTCCGGGCGCTCGGTGGCTCGTGCTGAATGGCTGAAGCCCCCCGAGGCAACCCCACACCTGAAGCCCCACCTCTCCAAGAAACGAGCCACTGGAGCTATACATGTCAACAGCGGGGTATGGACGTCTAGGCACGATTTCAACTCTCTCTGTCCATATTGCCGATGAAGGAGGTGAAGTGGCAGTGGTAGCAGCTTTCCTCAAGGCCCCTTCAGCCAGCATTCACTATCCTCTGTTCGTCCGTGTCGTCCATCACTAAAGACAAGCCTCAACACTGTTCCGCCATGGCTGGTCCTGCTAATCTACCCAACCTCGAACATGTCTCGAGGGACACCGAAGACAGGGAAGTCCCCTCGCATCACGAAGAGAAGCCCAACAATTGGTTCATTGGTTCCATCGACCAAGGAACCACAAGCACGCGATTCCTCATCTTCGACAGCACAGGCGCTCCAGTTGCCTCACATCAGATGGAATTCAAGCAAATATACCCACATCCAGGGTCGGTACATTTTCGGATCGACTCTGCCGTTCCAAGGATATGTGTTGACCCCTCCGCAGGTGGATAGACCATGATCCGGTTGAGATCTTCAAATCAGTGGAGCAGTGCATTGGCGAAGCTGTAAAGGACTTCACTCGGAAGGGACACTTTATATCAGACATCAAGGCTGTTGGTCTATCCACGCAACGTGAAACGACAGTTCTGTGGGACAAGGGTAGCGGAGATATAGTTTCCAACGCTATCGCGTGGCCAGATACGAGGACACACGCAATTGTGCGGGAAATGAAGCAGAAAGAGGGCGCCCACAGTCTCCAAGACATTTGCGGGCTTCCTCTGTCAACTTATCCATCTTCTGTCAAGCTTGCATGGATGTTTCGAAACTTGGAGAAAGTACGGAAGGTGTACGAAGCAGGCCGACTGATGTTTGGCACCATTGACACTTGGTTGCTTTACAATCTGAACGGAAAGGAAAACAATGTACATGTCACGGATGTAACGAATGCCTCGAGGACCATGTTCGTGAATCTTCACACTCTGGAATATGATTCATCTTTGCTCGACTTCTTTGAGATTGACCCTAAGAAAATGCATCTACCAAAGATAGTGCCCTGTGCAGACGCCGAAGCATTCGGTGCTATCGCTTCTGGTCCACTCAAAGGCATCAGGATCACAGGTTGCCTTGGTGACCAGTCTGCTGCGCTTGTTGGTCAACTGAAATTTGAACCTGGTATGGCGAAGAACACGTACGGCACAGGCTGTTTCTTGCTTTACAACGTGGGGGAAAAGCCAGTACTGTCTGACCATGGCTTGCTCGCCACAGTGGCGTATCATTTCGGTGGGAAAAGAAAACCAGTATATGCCCTGGAAGGAAGTATTGCCGTTGCCGGCAGTGCCATCCAATTCCTGAGAAACAATTTCGGATTCATCGAAGAATCCCATCAAGTGAACGAATTGGCAGCCACTGTTCCGGATAACGGAGGCTGCGTGTTCGTGACCGCTTTCAGTGGGTTATTCGCTCCCTACTGGATCGATGACGCCAAGGGAACCATATTTGGAATCACACAATATACCAACAAAGGCCATATTGCAAGAGCTACGATGGAAGCCACCTGTTTCCAAACCAAGGCGATCCTTGATGCGATGGAGAAGGACAGTGGCCACAAACTGGCTGAGCTGGCAGTAGATGGTGGCATGAGTAACTCGGACCTATGCATGCAAGTATGTTTCCTTTCTTTGTATCCCTGCTCTTTCGTTCTCGCCACCAAGGGCTCAAGCTCAATCCTCGAAGACCCAAGCAGATCTCATAGGTATTCCTGTCGATCGACCGGTCATGCGTGAGACGACATCACTAGGAGCGGCTATTGTCGCTGGCTTCGCTGTAGACCTGTGGAAGGAGTTCGACGAACTAAAGGAAATCAACCGCGAGGACCGTACAATCTTCCAGCGACAGATCACGAAGGAGGACAGCGCTAAGATGTATAAGAGGTGGGAAAGAGCCGTGGAAATGTCGAGAGGATGGGTCGATTCCGAAGACAGTTTCGAAGACTCGTGATCGATCGTTGCTGTTTATGAATTTCCTGTGCGAGTAGACACCATTTAGCATTTGCTTGTATGTTGTACAATATTCGAGATATGGTACCCTTCTGCCAATTTTTGATACTGAGTTGAATGCAAGCATCTTTGATTATGCCATCTTTAGTTGCATTGGGTTCTTCACCACAGTTGACGTTTTTGGATGGGCTTCAAGATCATGGTCGCCGCGGTTTTGGGTCCTCGTCAGCGTGCTGCAGAGTTGACCCCGACTGACTCTCCTCATATGTCTCCACGATATCAAGGCTGATATGAGCGTCACTAAGAGACTAGCGAAGAGATCGTCATGATGTCCTCTGGGAAAAAGCCAGTGGTGTCAGGAAATTCAATTGGATTTTCGCGTATTCAACTACCTCATCCATATGCGGCAAGACGGAGCAGCTGCATCCCATGTTGCATGCTGAAGGGGGCCGTTCGCCCTGGCGATTATCACCTTCCACAAATCAGACCACTACGGTTAGCACACTGCATCGACGACGAGCCCATGGGACTGGTAACGCATGGTCTGGGACCCACTAGATGCGCCAGCATCTCCAATCATGGCGGCCTTCGCATCATCCAAGCCGCGGACGACCGGCATGTGACCGTATGATGCTGCATCACAGCGCTAGAAACGTTCTACTGAGGAGTTTCAGGTCCACCAAGTGGGGAACAAGGACTATCATGCCCCAAAACAGAAGTTCCAGAGACGACGACTTTCCAGACTTCAGCAGCCTGCAAGGACTATGCATGTCTGACAATCAGCTCGGGAACCGCCGCTGTATGTTGCAGATAACGGACCCGTTGGAAAAGACGATAACGTTGACAGTCGGAAGTCCAATCTCGGGCTCTGAACAAGAACGATATCCTTGCAGAGCTTGCTGCCCAGGCAGATTCGTCATCCGAATCCTGCAGAGGCACAGCTTGAGCCACAAAGCCATCTGTTCGAGCCAACGGGAGCATCCGGTAGACGTTGCCCTTCAGGGTTTGACGTTCTCATGCCAGTTCCCTCTTTCCTATTCTCCTCATCACTCTGCCCCTCCCCACGCATATCCTAGTCATCTTCCAACATCTCGTTGTTGTCTGATCCCTATCAATGCAGCCAAACTCGGTCCAGGGGATGCGCTTTCTGCCAAGGCACTCTGGAGATTCGAGCTTGCCGGTGGTCGCATGTCATACCAGCTTTCCAAAGCACAAGCGCAGCGATGGCCATATCCAAGGGCAAGGGTCAAAGGCCCATCCGCTCCCGCGGATATATAGTCCCTCAGGCCTCATAGGAAACGGATTAATGTCAAGACTTAAGTCAAACACATGGACCAGAGTCGTGGTCCTGAGCTTTTCATCCTCCTAGCTAGCACATCCTACTCTAACCGACGATTATAATATGTGTACGTTCGCTCCTACCCAACTCTTTCCTTTATTTCGGATCCAGATATTCAGAATGCCAATAAGGACCTTTTAGTACTGGAACAAGTCAACCAGATCAGCGATGCTGACTTTGATCCTACGTCTAGGTGATTACACGAAAGTAACCTATGACTGCGGCCATGTGCGATATATTGTCAAAGCCTGGTGCACGACGTATCAACAAACGTAAGATAGCGTGGGGGATCGCCCTTTTACCAGTCTAAGGATCGACCGCTGATGATGGCTACTAGACATGTCAGATGTCCACCGAATGTTGTTGCAACGCAAGGATTACACATTCGGATCGATGTTTCAGTATGTGCTGACACGCCGTGTCCAGAGAAACAAAGCCTAATGAGAAATGTGGTGGGTCCTCCCAAGTTCCTCTGTTTGAGTTTATCTCGTTGTGCGGCACGTGTCTATTCCTGAATCTACAGGCGACTTAATGACACCATGGGTGCTCCTTATTATCGACTCTACTGTCTTTGCTTAGATGGGAGGGAGTTCGAGAGATTCTGCGCGACAATGGAGGCTAATGTATCATGCTTCAGGGGATTGCAAGACAACGTCATCTTCGAAGACATGAGCCCTAAATTATTATCTTTGAAAAAGGGGAGCCTTCGCTCTAGGCTTCGAGCACGGGCAGACTCGACGGATTGAGATCTGCCATAATTCGACACACGGCATTTCCAGGCGCTCACGTTCCTCGGGATATTCCACCACCACTACATCATACCAGACCCTGGAAGAAGAATTTGGGTTCCGCCAATACTGTCTAAATCCTACTTCGAGGCCGAGAGGGAACACAAATATGTTCGAAAGTAATGAGGATTGAATACAGATATTTTCCTTCTTGAATGGAGACCCTACCTCGTCAGATCTTACGCTTGCAATCTCCTCCAGCTACACCAATAGCCTGTCAATCCCCTCCGAATACAGTCTCTCCGAATACAGTCTCTGCGCTATCAGTCAGTGCGCCGACGTTCCCGGCACTAGGATCATACCCAAGGAAAAGAGCCTGAGGCCCGGAAAGGCTCTATGATGTCCTTACAGATTTGACAAGAGGTGTATTGGAGACCAATCGATTCGCATCCAGACTGTTGGATTCATGCACATTTCAATCCAACAGCATAATACCAGGACCGGCCTCCGAAATACGTTGTCGCAAAGCTCATATCACTCGAGACCCATTTGCACATCCTACAACGCGGAATTTCCAAATAGCATCCAAACCCAGCCTCTCCACATCTGCGTCCTACCACCCCTATATATCTAACGCCTCTACACACACCCTATCTCATCTTCAATCGCAAGCAACATGAGCCGCTCCTCACCTGAGCAAGAGATCCCTAAGCAAAACAACGCCAAATCAGGTTATTCAACCAAAAGAACCACCCCCATAAGCACGCCCTTCACCATCACCATCGGATACAAACACGCGTGAGGATGGAAAAATGACCAGCTACAGATCTTCTCCGAAACCACCTAGTCTATCCACATATCTACATACATCCTCGATCAAAACCCCCCTGCAGACTCCACACCTCTCGGAGTCGGAGAAATCTGGAGATATGATGCCACGTGCCAAAGACCGCCTATTTGGTATTTGATATCTGGTCCGAGTCCCAGTCCTAGTGCATGAAAGGACTTGCGACTTTCAGGAGTGGTGAATAAGAGGGTCGGGGTTATAACGTCCATCGCTTGGGGATACAGTGAAGGGAAGGGAAGGGAAGAGACTACCATGCACTGCACGGCACCGCTAGTATATCAGCTCAGAGCTCTCATGACTTATGGCCCCTAGATATATACTCGCTTCGCAAGTATAGAATAGACCTATTTATTCATCAATACGAAATGGATCTTTCATCACAAAGCCTGTAAACGATATACATACATATCTAAGGTATCTATCTAGCTTATTTCACTCTTGAAGATCTAATCAATATATAGTAACGTATGTAACGCGCATGGATAGGATAGGATGGGATGGGATGGGATAGAATAGCAAAGCATCACGACACCAATCAAATAATAAATAAATAAACTATTAATACCAAATTGTAATGCTGCTCCCGTTATAGATGGGGGGGGGGGGGGTACTAGATATATACAAACGTAGTACACTACAGTATTAGATATTTATCTATCTATACCTACCTACCTCCTCACTTACCGAATCAACCTTCCCCTCCTATCTTATACTACCTATCAGATTTCGACACTTCCCAGCCTTTACTCTGAATACATAAACCTCCGAAGAATGCAAATTTCGCTAGAAGAAACAATGCCTCACAATTGCTAATTTTTGTTGCATGCTACCCTCGTACATACATACACGACAGACAACGCTGGGAGGGAAGGCTGCTTCCACGCCTGAGACGCCGCCCACCCGCCAGAGCAATATGGCTGATGCACATCGCTTGCATGGCCGTTCCGCTATGAAAACATGATGGTAATGAATGACAAACAGTAAGCGGAGGTGATATCCCTCCTCAGACCCTCGCTCCCCCAGCACCACCACTGCCCTCGTTACCCCTCTCACCCACAGCCTCCTTCGCATTCCCAGTCCCGATCCCCGACCCGCCACCCAATCCAGGCGGCAGCACGATCTCCGGCAGCTTCAACGGTGCCTTCGCCACCCCAGCCATCCTCTTCAATTTCTCCCCTTTGACGACCTTTTTCACCTCTTCCAGATCCAAGACTTCGTATTCCAACAGAGCTTTGGCCAGGAGATCGAGCTCGTTCTTCCGTTCCGTGAGCAAGGTTGTGGCACGCCGTCTGCCGTCTTCGATGAAGCGGCGGACTTCGGACTCGACTTGGGCTTTGGTTTCGGAGGAGAGGTACTCGAAATTGGTGGCGAGGTCGATGTTGCCCATGGTGTCGGACATGCCGTTCTGGGTCACCATCTGGTAGGCGATTGAGGTTGCGCCTTGGATGTCCTACAACCGATTAGCTTTTAAGCGTGGCGTTCAAGAGGTTTGAGTCTCACGGCCGAACAGCCACTGGTGACGTTGTCCTCCCCATTGACGATTTGTTCTGCCACCTTGCCTCCCATGGCAACATCGATCTGTGCGTTGAATTCGTTCTTTGCCATTGACACTTTGTCCATTTCGTGCATTGACAACGTCATGCCGAGCGCATGGCCCCGAGGCATTATCGTCACTTTGTAGAGAGGTGTCGCGCCGGGTGTGTACATAGCGACCAGAGCGTGCCCGGCTTCATGATATGCGGTATTGATTTTGTCCTTTTCTTGCATGACGAAGCTTCGTCTCTCTGAGCCCATCATAATTTTGTCTTTTGCCCATTCGAAGTCGAGCATGCCAACTTTCAGGGATTTCATTCGACTAGCGCGAACGGCGGCTTGGTTGACGAGGTTCTCGAGCTCAGCGCCAGAGAAACCGGTAGTACCTCGAGCGAGTATGGATTCGTCCACGTCGGTAGATATCTGCACGCTCTTCATGTGATGTTTGAGGATCGCCATCCGGCCACGGACGTCAGGCAAAGGGACAGCGACGTTTCGATCGAATCGGCCTGGTCGAGTGAGCGCCTTGTCGAGTAGTTGGGGAAAATTTGTTGCAGCCACGATGATGACACCAGTATCTTGGGAGAAACCATCGAGTTCGGTGAGCAACTGATTGAGTGATTGCTTGACGTATGCTGGGTCCCGTTCGTTGCGTTTGCCTCCCAATGCATCCAATTCATCGATGAAGATGATGGCGGGAGCTTTCGATCGGGCGTTGGCAAACAGCTCGCGGACTCGCTTTGCCCCAACACCGACATAAATCTCATCAAATTCGGCACCTGACATGAAGAAGAAGGGAACTCCAGCTTCTCCGGCGATAGCGCGTGCGAGAAGCGTCTTTCCGGTACCGGGGGGACCGGTCAGTAGAACACCTTTCGGGAGCTTTCCACCAAGAGTATTGAACTTTTCGGGGTTCCTCAAGAATTCGACAAGCTCTTGCAATTCTTCCTTGGCCTCGTCACACCCATGAACATCGGAAAATCGAACGGTCTGTTGCTGAGGTTGAGCCTCGTTGGCTGTTGAGCCAGTAACTTTCTTTAGTACTCCGGACGTCTCAACCACTAGCTGTAGGACGATCATCATAATGTATGCGGTGAATCCAAAGATGGTAACAAACTTGACCCACTTGAATATCGAGGAGCCGATGGATTCCTCCACTACAACATAGAGTGGGCTTGATTTCTCGCCTGTTCCAGTGCTGCCAGCCTTGGCTCCTGCGACTTGTCCTCCCTTCATCTGTGCAGCAACAGCTTGACCGATAGCATGCAGCTGCTCGTTAGGCGTGTTACTCCTTCCTGATAGCTGTGTGGCTCCTCCCACCGCCGAGGCACCCTCTGTCCTTGCAAGCTTCTCGAGCGCACGATGATAGGTTGCCTCGCAAGCTGGATTCGAGGCATAGCGTCCCATTTGGAATCTCTCCACAAGTATAGCTGGCATATCAGCTCGTAAAAGAGCAGAATAAAAGGCGTTTTGCGCCGTAGCACTCGTAGGATTATTGTTCGCAGTTTGTTCCATATGGGCAAGCAGGTTCTGTGAAGAGCCCACACCAAATAGTGTTCTTCGTTGCCACCTGCTTGGAAGGCTGGTTTGCACAATTGGGGCATCACGAGCGAGACGAAATGGAGGTAGTGTTGGGTACGAGTGGAGGGCTCGGTTGAAGCCCGGTATGGCAGAGGTAGATAAAATTGCAGAGCGAGAACCCTTTTTACAGAGCTCGCCTGTTGGTCGATTCTGGCATCATCAGCATATAACATGTAGGACTTAGCCACCCTGCACTTACCATGGTCTCGAACCTGGAAGAAGCAACCGCGGCGAAGCCCCGTCCTGCAACACGTGGGGTATGGACAGAGCAAGTTGGCATGCGCCGTGCTCTCCATGGTGTAAGTAAAGTACTTCTCGAGAATATACAGATATCTGGGCTGAGGGAGGCAAAGCTCTGTACGAAGACGCAGGTCAGTCTTCCTGGCAAAGGCAGTAGGTGGCGTGTACGTACCTTGACTGTAGGAGCCTGAAGCGCCATAGCGGCGCTGGACATCGGTCGAACTGCAAGCAAGAAGTTGTAAGTAAGATCAGGGAGAATGAGAAGTAAAAAATAGCAGCCGCATCACGCCACTACAATACTGATATGGAATATTGATGTGATCAATAAGACTTCCGCCTAAGAACTTCTCACCCAGTTCGGATTAGCTTAAATATGTCGGCGAATCTTTAGTCCGACATCCCTGATCAATCAAACCGACGTCAACGAAGCCTTCTTCTATATTCTTGTCTTGTACACAAGTCTAGGGCACCTGTTAGAGGTCAACAATAAGCAAGTGTCAAGTCCATGTACGATTGATGGAGTCTCTGTCTTGTGAAAAGAGCAATACATAAGTTTCTCTTATCTCGCGGTCATCCAAAGAGTCGCTCCCCTAAGATAATACTACGATGTATTGTGAAGTTACAAAGCAATGGTCCACCTACTCAAAGTCATATGATAGACCTTCATATCCATTCCTTAGTTCTGGCAATGTTAAAAAATTTACTTTAAGCACTATACTCGCTAATGCATAAATCGAAAAATGATAGCACCAACATACAATGTTCTTAATCTACATGCTCGTGATTCGAGGGTAACCTCCTCCTGGCGGGCATGTTATTAGCGGACGACAGCCGAGTTTCATACAGCATTGTGAGAAGCATGCACCAGTCATACCTTGATCTCCGGACTTTGACCATTCAGAGCCGGAGCGGATAATTGGAAATAGTGGTCTTCCTCTGTGCAGAAGCTTGCTGATTGTCTGAATCTGCCTATGCTATCAGCATCGTTACCGTCGCTACCACTTGGTTTGGCGTTTAGTGTGGACGCAGTGTTCAGCGGGCTCAAAATCTCGCCCATACTTCTATTGCTACGATATCATCATTATTAGGCCCAATAACCGCGAGACCCACAGTCGAGCTATGTGTAGAACTGCTGACGAGTCTGCGATATGTAGCTGTACCGACTATCTGGATCTCTTATGCTGAGGAATTCAATTTCACCACTCGGCTCGATATGGCGTAGGATCAATTTGTCTACTGTGGACTGATACCCCTCTATACAAAACCCTGCCGCGGTTTCCTCCACTACGCCGCTATTCCGAATATTGGCGTTATTGGTTCGAGAGTAAAACGGAAAGCCTGAGAAGAGAGAAGCCCGATTTGAAGATATGTGTGAGTTTTAAGATGGCAATTTTTCAGACAATCTGTCAGTTTCTGAGTGGCTGTCATGCAAGAGACGACTGGGTTGGCGGTGAAAATTGATAGCTTAGGGACAGCGTGCTCTCTGGCCAATTAAAGGCCCGCAGGATGGCCTGAATCATTAATGTGGATACCGTCTGGTGTTGGATTGGGTACCGATAGTAACGTCAGCCCATGCTGTCTCTGCTGGCTGGTTACATTCTATTCAGAAACTGTCGATCACAATGGACCTATATGAAGTCGCTGTTGTTGAAAGACAATCATGCATTCATCAAGACGTACGACGTGATAATTTTTCAAGCCGCTCCAGACCATGCGGATTTTCAGCTCACTACCACACATTGCCATACGATAATGCCTAGCATTATCCCAACAACATACTCACCCTCCCAGCTGAAATTTCAGAGTTCATGGGCGTTTGTTGTCACAAGTGAGAGATCAATGAGAATCTGAAAGCACCAGCCGCATCATACACCTTGCATCCTCGCCATCCTCTTCATCTACCGGTAAGCTCACCTCGAAGTAGTCCTACTTTACTGCTTCAAACTTACTTATCATCTCTTTCTATTTGAGCTGAACACCAAAATACACCAGACTCCGAACATGTACCACGGCCACCGGTGCTACTCGGGACGTTGAGACTTTGCCATCAAAACGAGACATATGTAAATACTGGGAAGTCCACGGTCGTCAGCAAGAGGCCAATATCTGTTGTTCATCTGAATGGTAGAAAGTTCGTGGAATATGCTGGGAGGATCCTATGCAAGATCGTAACGCTTCCGGCTATCCTGGATTGGATGCTTTATCTGTGCTATTCAACGTTCACCTTGATCTTCGATATTTCAGAATCCCTATAAGGACCTCATCAGGTCTCTCAGCCAATGACCATCTGGGCCCCGAGTCTAAGATTTTCAACAACACATATCTTGCCACGCTCACTCACATCACCGATCAAACCGATCAAACATTTCGAGTCCCTGTATACTGTGCTTCGACTTCAGATTAACGGCGAGAAGACTTTCAAACCATCCGTCTTGTCACCATGGCTCGAAAGCCGGATGCTGTTGCGGTGGACCCGAAGCATTTCCGCATCATGGACCTGCCACCAGAGATTCGAAATTGCATCTGGAGGCTCGCTGTTATTGCAGACCATCCCATTGAAGTAAGACATCACTTACGCCGCGAGTTGATAAGAATGCTTCCCCCAAGCACTCTACGCTGCGGTAGATATGAAGAATTGCACCGCGAGGGCGATGTGGCCGGGGTCACTTTCACATTGGCCATCGCTTTTACCTGTCGCCAGGTCTACCTTGAAATCACACCACTTTATCATTCACAGAATGCCTTTCGATTCCATTATAATTACGCAGGTCACCGCTCAATGACGGTGTTCACTAGGGCCATGAAGAAGGCGAAAGCTCGGAGCATCATCTTTGCCCTCTCGGGGGTGGTTGATGGTGACAACCCTGAACCCTCATGCCTTCCAGACCTCCAGCGGTCTGACACCCACAGTGTCGCCGGCTGGTCATATGTCGGGATGGATATGGTTTTCAGACGACCGCTGGACTTGCAAGCCGGAAAGAACCCAGATCTGGTCTTGACAATGGACGGAAAGCCTCAGGATCTCGGAGATTGACAAAGGTCTCTTTGACAGAATAAACGCGTTCTAGAATCCTATGACCGCCGCCTCCTTTGGGGGAGTAACGCCCATAAGAACATCCGAAAGCGCAGTATTGACAGATGTCTCCATTACCACCCACCGCAGATTGAAAAATGTCATCGATCAACATCACTCAATATCCGAAGATTGACGTCGACAAATCTAGCGACTCTATCTATACCTCTCCTCCCCACCCTCTTCATCATCCACGTCAGTCATCCTTCAAGGGGCCTTATTGAAGTACGACATCTAGGTATTCCAATTTCCGCACCCCACAGCATCAAATGCCATCTTGAAAATTTCACAACAAACTTTCGGCCTTCACCTTCTACTAAACTACGTTCGAAATTCAAAGGACTGCCCTACTTCTCCCTTTCATAACAAAACCAAAAGTTCTGTCATCACGCTTCCCACGATTTACAATCCACGCGTCCAAAACATCAAAACTCCTCTCCACGATCATCAAACATGCTACTTGGCAGGCAATCCGCCACGCAAAAGACTCCCATCTCTCTCAAAACTGCAAATGCCAACCACCTCAAAACCGTCGATGCTACACCAACACCAACACCTTTTCCTAAAAACCCATACCAGATCCCAATCCCTTATTCCCAGCTGCAAATCTCCAGACAGAAAATGAAGCAGAAGGAAATACCGCTTCCTCTCAACCATCCAACTGACCTCGTTGATTTCGAACTTGATCCCCACACTCACTTATACCTGCTCCCAACTACAACAACCCCATCGACTACCTACCACCTACCCACTTACACACACATACACACAACCGCACACCACTGCAGCCCCATCCACACACCCATCCTATTTCGAAGAATATGTTTTCCTATTCACCTTCATTTCACACCCTTCCAACCCATATATTCCTTCAAGCAGCCAACAGATACCTACAATCCACATCACCCCTCACGCCAACCCACCTCCAACCCCATCCTAAAGATGCCATGCAGCTTTGTCTTCATACTTACACCCCTCAACCAGCCAACACATATCCACACACTTCCAACCCACGATAATTCCATCTATATACCCCCCCTCTGCCATTCACCTTCATTCCTACACTTATACCGCCTGATTGGCTAGAATATACACGCTTCTGTAAGCTCTTTATACCTATATCACCCAATCTCCTATAATCTCCCCCATACCATCCCATCGCATCTCCACCCACTCCCACTACCTCTATTCCCTCTATCCCCTCTCAGCCCGCAAAAGCCCCCCCCCCTAATTCTCATCTTCACACATTCCCTTACTGATCCCTACCCCCACTCCCACTCCCCCCCTTCTTTCCTTTTATCCCTCCCCCCCCTCTCCTTCTACACACTTGAATCCATATCGACTTCTCGCCCAAACGTCAGAACCACACACTCAAACCATCCCTTCAAAACCCCCGAAAGCACTTATTAAACCACCCCCCCCACAATCCAACCCAACCCAATGCAACTCATTCTTGCACCTTTCCGCCTCAAAATGACTCGACTTACTCACCCATTCAGCCCCGTCCACCTCTTTACCCCCATCCCCACTAATG
>JAABUM010000091.1_pt1 | contig 190240 bp, 164 predicted proteins | sample 5559161 | NCBI WGS metagenome assembly JAABUM01 (sample SAMN10711868, study PRJNA513369) | rock metagenome | isolation source: Antarctica rocks | place: Antarctica: Victoria Land, Siegfried Peak nord | reverse complement strand
AACCCTAACCCTAACCCTAACCCTAACCCTAACCCTAACCCTAACCCTAACCCTAACCCTAACCCTAACCCTAACCCTAACCCTAACCCTAACCCTAACCCTAACCCTAACCCTAAGCTACCCGTGGACCACGTTCCGCGTTTAGTGCCGCTCTAACCCCGGCTACTTTGTGCTCGTAGATAACACGAATTATAGGGCCACTCTAGTCCGTATTAGGCGCTAGAGCTCTTTGCTAACGCTGTTAAGTAATCTAGGGTAGTATAACGGACTTATACTATATACGTACTACTATATTCTATACTCTAACTAATAATATAATATTATAATTAGGCGTATAATATACCTACTACCTTTTAATAACTCTGTACCGCCTCCGGCTTTAACTTTAAACTTCTTATACTCTATATTCTTTCTAGCCGTTACTATAAACTTCGGCTTTACCTACCCCCTTTAATACTTATACCTTAAGTCTAGATACTTATATCTACTTATCTTCGGCTCTCTAGAGTCGCTATCCTTCTCTTCTCTAGCCTTATACTTAATATATCCGTAGAATCCCTAAGTATAATAGCTCTACTACTAATTAGCGCGTCGGATAATTCCTATATAATCGCTAATATTAGCTTAAATACTAGAGCTTAGTATAATACTTTAGCGAAAGTACTACTAGAGAAGGTTCTACTTCCCTCTAATACTACCTACTAGGCTTCTAGGATATCTTACTTTTCTAAGTAAGAAGAGGAGATCTCTCTAGGTTATATTATTAAACCGCTAAATATAAAAGATATAGTAGTAGCTATTAAAGTACTAGCTTCTATATATAAATTAAGTTATAGCTTTATAAAATTCGCTGTTAAAGGAGGTAGGTATACTCCTTAAGCTAGGAGTACTTTAATTTAAAGTAGTGTAGTCGTTAATATAATATCTATTAAGGCCGTAACCTTAAATAGCGATCGAAATATTACCTCTATTAGGGGTAAGGCGAGATAGTCTAATATATATTCTTACCTAGAGCCTAAGAAGTTAGCTGTATCTAGTAGTCGCGTGGTATAAGTTAGGGTTAGTAGTCTTATACTTAGAGGTTCGTAGAACCCTTTTAATTATAATACTACTAAGTAGGGTATTAATAATCCTTAGGTAGTCTCTTATATTTTTCGGCTCGTAAAGGCTTTATCTGCGATAATATAGTAAACTACGAAATTATACTTACTAATAGTACCGTTACTAACGTTAATTAAAGTTTAAACCCTAACCTATAAATTACGCTTCGCGGTAGCTTAAATAACTTTAGTATAATAACTCGCTTTAATCTAGAAACCTTTAAATAAGGCTGTTTCTAGGGTAGTATTATCTACTATCTTATTATAATAGCCTCGTAGTAGCTTACTACCTTTTACGGCTTTACTAAGAATTTAAATTATAATTACTACTCCGCGATTATTTAAAGCTTCGGCTTTAGTAGTAGCTAGGGGAGCGTTATAATTAACGGTCTATACTATACTAAGTTATAAGCTAATCCTCCTACCCTCTAAGGGTTTACCGCTATTAAACTACAGCTTACAAGTACTATACAGATTAATAGCTTGTTAAACCTTAGTATAAAACAAGGTATAAACTCCCTTAATAGACTTTAGTAAGCTAACTTACTTTATATATCTAAGGAAACTTTATTAGCCCCTCTTAAATTAGAGCTAAGAGTATTAACGAGTTAAAAGGGAGCTTTATATTACGAATACGTTTAAGAACGACCTGTCTTTACTTAACGCCGTCTATAAAAAGTTTAGTAATACTATTAATTAAGTTGAAAAGGTTACTAGAATTATATAAGCCCTAACGTTTCAACCTATTATTCCCGCTATTACTACTAAATTAGCTTTAAAAGGAGGGAACTCTTAAGGCCTTAGCGGCTCTAAAGGCCCCTTAGTAAATATACTACTAATAATATCTTAGGCTTTATTAAGTAATAATAAGCTTATTAACCGCGTAGCTACTAGATTTATCTACGAAGTTAATATACTAGTTAAAGTAAAGGGACTATTTAATAGATTCGTCTACTTAAACTATACTAATAAGACGTAGAATCTAATTAATAGATATAGCGCTGTAAGTAAAGCTAACTTACAGGCCGTTAGCTAAAAGTATAATCCTAAAGGTCTCTTTTAGTTAAGAGTCCCTAGTAGGTTTAAACTATTTAAGCGGTAGCTTATAATAGTAGAATACTAGGCTAGACCGTATATTAAAGAGAGAGCGGGTTATTAAGCCGGAAGCTTAATACTTATTTAATATTATATAATATATATTAATAGTAGCTATACCTCCTACTAGTAAATAATTACCTCCGTCTTAAAAGTTTAAGCCTCCGCTATCTAATTATATAGTAGCGGACTTTTAAATCAAGCCTTTTACGAGGGCTATCGCTAGGAAGTAAGGCCTACGCGGCATTTTAGCTATATATACTTATAGGATTTACTTAAGGTATTTCTTATATATTTAAGATTTATTAAAGGGACTATCCTAGTAATTAATTTCAGAGGCCTATTATCTATTAAAGAGTCTACTCCGGGATATTAAATTACTATTACTCCCGTTTCTCTAGTAAATCTATTATTATATATAGACTTACCTTATATCTAGGTTAAAATATAAATAGTATTTCTTTATAACTAATATATCTAATACTAATATTACTAATATATCTAATATAATTCCTACTATTTACCCTACTTACTAATATATCTAATACTAGAAAATACCTGTAAAAATTTAAGATTTTTCTATTAGAAAATAACTTCTACTATCTAGTATTTAGTAGGTAATATAAATAGTAGGAGGTATATTAAATATATTAGTAACTAGAATAAATAGTAGGTAATATAAGTAGTAGGAAGTATATTAGATATATTAGCCTATTAATAAGATAGAAATTTCCTTTTATTTAAACTAATATTAAATATATTAGTAGGTAAAGTAAATAGTAGGAAGTATATTAGATATTTTAGTAGGTAATATAAATAGTAAGGAGTATATTAGATATATTAGTAGATAGCTAGCTTATATATATAATAGTATTAGCTATATTATATCTATATACTTATTCTAATAGTATTATATACCTAGTAATAAGATAGATATTACCTTCTATTTAAACTAATATTAGATATATTAGTAGGTAATATAAATAGTAGAAAGTATATTAGTAAATAACTAACTTATAAAATATAATAGTATTAGCTTATAAACTTTTATAGTAATATATATTATTCTTATAATATTATATATCTAGTAATAAGATAGATATTTCCTCTATTTAAGTTAATATTAAATATATTAATAGATAATATAAATAGTATATTAGTAGATAGCTAGCTTATAAAATATAATAGTATTAACTTATAGACTTTTATAGTAATATAAATTATTCTATTAGTATTATATACCTAGTAATAAGATAGATATTACCTTCTATTCTAACTAATATTAGATATATTAGTAGTAGAATAAGTACTTTATAAAAAATAATAGGATTTTTATTACTAATCTAATTACTCTAGCTATTAATATATAGAGTTTAATAGGTAAATTTATTTATAATAATATATCTTTTAAACTATTATACTAATTTTTATAATTTTTATTTTAAATAGTTATAAATATATTATATAATTTTATTTAAATAGAAAATATTATAAAGGATAGATATATATATAAGTAGAATATAAAGAAATTTTAGAATTCTATTTTTTATACTAGTTTAAAAAAGGAATCTAAGGTACTTATAAACTAACTAATAAGTTATAATAAGCTTAAGGTCTTAAATTACCTATATTCTATTATAGTAAGAAGATTAATATTATTAATATTATTTTTAAATTAATACTTACTTTAATTAGTATATTCTTTTTCTTATAATTTCTAATAATTCCTTATTTAAAGAAGATATAGATTTTATAATAGTAATAGGAAGATAAGTAAATAAATAAATATAATTATATATTAATAAAAGATAAGTAGGTATAAGAGTACTCTCTAATAAATATAGTAGTTATAGCTAGAAGTACTATCCTAGATAGATTTTACTTCTTACTAAGGAACTTAGATAGTAAGATAGCGCTTACCTCGGACACCGGTTTTTAGCGCCTTACGAAGCGGCTGGTAGAAAGTTACACGTGGTAAGCTTGAGCCAAATCTAGAAAGTGGTATTGACGCCATGCATCTGCACTCGCATCCTTTGTTGTTCGGATACCAGATCATCCCACGTTTATTGCCGCCTAGCAGATCATTTCCTGCAAGTGGTAGTGTTACGTTATCTCGAGGATGACATTAGAGGCGGTGAAGTCACAAGCACGTAGCCGTCGATTATTACTTGCTTCGGCTAGATAGCCACTCCCATGGGTCTTTTACGCGGCAAGACCTGGCTATTTAGAGATGGCCCCCCAGCGTAGACACCGCCGTTAGGAATGGAGAAAGGACTCGGAACATTCTCGGGAAGATAAGAGTCATTGTTTGACTATCCACACGTCTGCTCCAATGTAATCAATATTATTCTTGTGGCTTCCCCTTTTAAACGTTTGTCTTCAATTCGTATAATATGTGGCCTTCTATGAGCGACAGGATATGGGCTTCGGCGTCTGTAGTTGCGGTGCAGTCTCTGCTGCACCTCCCTCTGGCGCTCGCAGCTACGTGCCCAAACCATGGCGCTGTCGAAGCCGAGTTGGGTAAGAACTTGACACCAGGCAGTTCCATCGATAACTCTACGGCCAATACTCCGCGATGGAGCCTCTATGGCGCTCCGAGGCCAGCATTCGTCATTAATGTCGCTTCCGAGATAGACGTTGCTACCACTGTCCGTTCCAAACTCTACATATCAAGCAATATGTGATTAATAACTCGTGAGCAGGTTCAATACTGTAACAAGAACAATTTATCCTTCCTCGTACAAAGTCGCGGCAATGGTTGGGCCGACACCTTTCGCCTTGGTGACTGCGGGATTTTGATTAACATAGCCGGCTTGAACAAGATAACCTTCAACTCTGATAAGACAGAGGCTACGATCCAAGGAGGCACTTTGGTGAATGATATGGTTATTGCAGCCTACGGCAATAATACGAGGTTCGCCAATCCCACTTGTGCCTGTCTTGGCTTCCTTGGAGCTATGCTCGGAGGAGGAATCACGCGTGCGATGGGCCTCTACGGTGCAGGTGTTGATCAGATTGTATCCGTAAATCTGGTGACAGCGTCCGGACAAGCACTGCTAGTGGACCATACCCACAACGCTGATCTTTGGTACGCAATACGCGGCGCCGCAGCAAACTTCGGTATCGTCACTTCTGCCGTGGTCAAAGCCTATCCTACCCCCCAGGCTCTTAATATAGCATGGGAGGGAGCAGTGACGTTCTCCGACGACAAACTCGAAGCCTTGATTCATGCCATCCATATTTTGGATCTTAAACCTCACATGCAAATAGACTTTCTCTTCGCCACGAGCGGCCCGCCGTCGTACAAGCCCACGATCACTGCAATACCCTTCTTCCTTGGCAACGCTTCTGCGGCCGAGGAAGCATTTGCACCAATCCTGAAGGTCGGCCCAACTTCTAATGGAGCAACAGAAGTCCCCTACACCCAGTGGGGTCAATTCGCAGACTCCTTCTGCGAGAAGGGCGAGCGCAAACCAGCATACGGAGCATCACTGGGCCGGCAGGGTCTTGAACCCAAGACCTGGCGTGCCATATATAACGACTTCAAGACATTCGTGGCTTCTTATCCACAGGCAGCCAATTCCAGCATCTTAGCTGAATATTATCCTGTACAGAAAGCGGTTGCGATTGGTGGTACCACCTCCTCGTATCCTTTTCGTGATGTTCCGATCCATGTCGTCGCGATTCCCTTGTACGCAGACAGCAGTCTCGACGCAGCAGCTAACGTTTTTGGATCCCGCGTACGTGACTTGTTGCGCTCCACGGATGGTCTAGTCCGAAACAGCACGTGAGTGGAATCAGTAATCCCGTTCCCTCCTTCTCCTTTCTCCTTTGAACCTTGCTGATCTGAATCCCTTAGTTACATCACTTTTGCGCACGGCGATGAGCCCCTAGAGACTATTTATGGAAAAAGCCTGATGAAGTTACAAGCTTTGAAAGAACAACACGACCCACAAAACAGGTTCAACCAGTGGTTTCCAATTGCTTGATCCACGCTGGTTTGAACCCCACGCATGAGCCTCACACTGACTATCTCTAATGTAGATAGAATAAGTGCCATCTCTTGTCTTTACACCCGGGCTGCTGTTTCAATTCGTACGCCGAAGTGGCAAGTACTGGCGGTATACCCGCTTCGAACCCTTGGCTTTGCGTCTGTCATCGAAAAATATAGTTACTATTGTATGAGAGAACTTACAGTAGTCCGTATCTATTACAATCTCGAGGCTACGACGTTAATTATTCACAACAGCTCCTTAGTAAAGCAGCCATCCGGATCCCAATGTTCCTTCAACTCCTTTAGCTTTCTAACCGCTGTAGCGTCTCTGTACCTATGCTCGATGGGATCATTGCGGCTTGTATTTGTATAAGCGATAAAAGCGTCCTCCCTAGTATCTGAACGCATTATTTCCTGTGCCCTCTGATCGAATTGCAGGACTTTCTCATGTAGCCTAGGATTCGTGTACCACGTAAGGATGTTACTAAGCCATGCTCACGGTGTCAGCAAGTATCTTAGTTAATGATGTGTGACCGCAAGGGTTAACCCACAGCCATATCTCAACGTCCTTAAGACCAAATGCTGTCTCCGTCTCTCTTGCCCCCTTGCTGGGCGTCTGCGTGTGCCATTCGATGGTGAAGACCGAGCGCTCGGTTCCCGGTAGCGTCTCGAGCAACTCTCGATGAAGATCCACAAGCCTACCGAAGTTGTCCGGATTGATAGATTGCAGGCCCGTCTGGCTGAAGCGCTTGAATTCCCCTTTAGGACACATCCAGCTTAGATGGTCGCTGTGGTTCACGAATTCAGATGCCTGGTGGTCGTGATGCAAGGGGTCCATATCGATCAGAGGCTTGAATGTCGCTTGCAGCTCAGGCTCTGTTCCAAAAAATTGCGGAGCAACCATCAAAACGCGGCCGTTTGACGGGTCATTCATGGCCATGAAGTGCCCTGCGGAGGCATGGTCGTTCGCTGAAACCACACTCTTGAGGACCTGGCATACTTCGGATGCTCTTTCAGGGGGGTAGAAAATTGTGCCGAGCTGACGCACGCCGTCAGGACCCATGAGCGAAGGACTGTACGTGCGCAGGACTAGCTCGGTGACGATACCGAAAAACTGTCCTGCTCCGCGGATTGCCCATAGAAGATCATTGTTAGAAGTCTCTGAGGCGACAACTACGTCACCGCTGGCTACCACGATTCTTGCTGAGAGAATGTTCTCGCATGCGTAGCCAATGAGAGGGGTATAGGAGCTGATACCACCTCCAATCATGTATGGAATTGCACCGACAGTGTTGCCATTTGCAACGGCTAAAATCCGGTCAGTAACTCTGTGGCGCAGATATAGCCTCTATTCATACTCGTGAACTGCGCCTTTTCGCTGAGAGCTACTTGAAGCTCCTTCATTAAGACCCCTCCCCGCACTGCAACTATGCGCCGGGCTGGATCAACGACCACCTCTCTGTACCGAGACAGATCGATAATCATGCCATGCTGAACGGTGGACCATTGACTGTGGCCCCCAGTGGCAGGGACGAAGGGAATGTTTACCGCGCGGGCTTCTCTAACCTGTAAAATGAAGAGGTAACGGCTCAGCGTCCATCGGCTCCATTTTAGGGGGAGAACATGGGGTAATTGACTGACCAATACTGCAATATCGCGTTCACTAGTTGGCTGAACAATCACAGCTGGTGTCTTGCGGTCAATGTCCGTCCATCTTTCATGAGCAGCGGCAAACCCTGGACTGTCCTCGGTTAAGATTGCCGAGTCCGTTGAGATCTTGCGGTACAAGTCTTTGATGAAGCTCTCCATTGAAGTTTGAGGGGATGGAAGAATCAGCAAGGTACTAGCGCTTTCCACGGCTTGGGAAGTGGTAGCTAAGGACAAACCAAAAAGTGGAAAATCGACTTGCGAACAATTCTGAGACTTACAAAGAGGATTGGGATCCAAACGTCAATGAACCTGAAACGAAATATCGGCACCCACCTTACACACACCTACGATTATGTGAAGGCTGTGGCCAAGGCGAAGGATTATTCCCGATCCTCGACGCTCCAAGAATTCAGCTTGAAGTCAATGAGGGGGAGTCTGTCGATCAAGGAATCACAGGTACGTACAGTTAGTACTGCTGCCTTCCCAAATCACACTTCTCCAGAATGGTAGCAGATCAGCGGCTTAGCGGCCAAGCACCAAGATATGTACATGAAGTGTAACCATCGGTGGCCTTCTTCCTTCTTTTGCGAGCTGTACATGAGATGACACAGCGCTAAGGTAAGCGCACAAGGATGAACGACGCCGGAACGGTTGAGTGGCGGCCCAGAAGCGAATTATCGTACCCGCTCTCCGAGGAGGAGCGACGTGGGGGGAAAAGATCAACTTCAGCCTTATATAAGCGCCGAGCTCCGAGCTTAGCATCAGTGTCGATCCGGGGCTGAGGCGGACGGAGAGAGCAGATTGGTGCGATAAAAAATTGCCGCACACCCTCTTCTAAGTACTGCAGGTGTCACAAACTCAAATTACGCATGTCCCGAGGTAGGGTGTCCACCAGCCGAAACACACCGCTATTTCCCTTCAGCATGAGGTGCCACTGCACAATCACTCCGGCTACATAGACTGTGCCACATCAATGTATAGTATGGGAACTTGCCTCCTGCATGCGCTCACAGCCGTACCTTAGCGTCGTGCAAACCCGCCTCAATTATCTGATTCACGTAGCCCGGTTTGGGTTGATCGCCGGTGTCCCAACGCAGGAGGATGTTGGAACTAGTCCTGCCGCGAGCAAGAGAAGGTAGAAGCTTAGGTTCCCGTGGGATCCTTGTTGAGAGTGTCCGGGGATTCAGTGTTTTGCTCTGCTGCTGCTGTCGTTGTCTTCTCACCCATTGGACAATGCAGAGTAAATCGATGATACCAAGATATTGATCATGATTGCAAGTGCGCCTTTCAAATTTACGAACATACTCGGAATATTTTGAGCTACGCCGAGAAGCAGTTCTTATTCGAAGGACTACTCTCAATCACACCTCTCTCGCCATTCGTTTCTCGTTGTACTTCTACACACAAGTCTACGGAAATCAGCAAGTCGGGTCTGACGTCGATTCCTGTATGCGAGAATGTCGACATCAGATCATGTTTTCTCCCAGTACTCAAAACCAGTACTTGTTGGTGTCGGTGTAACTTTCACAATCTTGCCAATCATCGTTGTTGGCCTTCGTTTCCATGCTCGCCGTTTTACTCGCGCTGCCGTTGGCATCGACGACTGGTGCATAGTCGTTGCTCTAGTAAGCACTCAGGCTCAAGATCTCAAGCTCCTTCTCAGTATCTGTATCTAAGTTTGATCGCAGGTTCTTTGCACAGCAGGCGGAATTGTGGAAATAATCGGTATGTTCTTAACATGAAGACGACATGCAAGTCAAGTGATTTGCAACGCTTGTAGAACCGAAAGGAAAACCCTACTGATTACCTACAGCTGCGGAGATAGGAGGCATGGGTCAGCAGCAGCAACTAGGACCTCATGGCGAGCTCATACATACGCCTGAACTTACAAATTATGAAAAGGTAAGAGGCACCCTCCGCGTAAACCACTGCCGGGACTGCGAAGCTGCCAACGGATAAATATCAGGCTGATGGAAACGTGAAAGTGCCGATATATCAACGAAGTGATTACCACGCTAAACCTTGGCGTTATCAAGATATCCATCTTGTTATTCTATCGCAGGCTCTTTGTAGTCAAGCCTTTCATGGTTGCGAGTAGCGTGATGATGGCACTTGTAGCCAGCTGGGCAGTATCCTTTACATCCGCCATGGCAGCCCAGTGCAATCCTCCCCCGTACTTTTGGAAGTCATTTGAGATAGACTACCCGGCGCACTGCATTCAAGTTCAGCTTATGTACGAAGGACTGGCATACTCTGATCTTATCCTTGATGTGTTGGTGTTGTCGCTTCCAATTCCAATGGTAGCTTCGCTTCAATTGCCGTGGAAAACGAAGATTAAAGTCATCGACGTTCTCATGCTAGGCTCAGTGTACGTGCATTCTCACATTTTCACAATGGATGCTTGACAATCAACAATCTTCATAGAGTACTCGGTTCTGGAATTGCTCGAGTCGTTTCGTTCATGCAAGTAGTTGGGTTCACAAATCGGAATCCGGAGGCATACTTCAAAGATACGCTATGTAAGTTCGCCCAATGAGGGAACGCATTCTCTGTTCCATCAAGCTACTAACGCCCTTCGCTCGTAGGGTATACGGCTGGGCCTCTATTCTGGGTCTTTGCTGAGAATGCCATTGCTATCATCGGCGCTTGTCTGCCTACCCTGGCCCCATTGTGGAGCAGGAAGCAGCATCCCACCTCCAGAAGTGGATCGTACCTCAAAAGACTCTGGAAGACATCCAGCTCAAACCCATACAATGAACTCGAAGGTCCATACCAGCATACAAACAATGGCGAAGACGCTTCTGCTCGTCAGTTGGTTGCGTTGGGTCCCGCAACTAACATTCTTGCAGATAGTATCGCTCTTGGCGATAAGCCACAGGAAGGTATTCAAGTTAAGACAACACTCTCCACAAATTACACGAGATAGCGAGTCTCATGTCATATACAAGGCCTCAGTATGATCTGCCTTTAGCATTAACACAGGCTACTTTGTGACGCTTCATCGAGTTCTTTCTCGGAAAAGTTGATCTATAAGGTACGTTGGCTCGTCGCAAGGGACCGACGCTTCGGCTACTATCATTCCTGTTGGATTTCTGAGGAGAGCGGACCGGCCGGCCAATGCTTGAGACTAGCGAGAGCCGGACATGATACAACCGTTATAGGGAAGATACGGGGAGAGCTATCGTGTACTACAGTAGAATTACTGGGCCTGAGCCATCCTCACTAATCTGATGCTGCCATCGTGAAGTAGTATTGTAGGATTAAGATAGGAAACGATCGACAATGCACAGCACGTATATAATCCTCTCCGAACCCCACCAATGGATACTGCGCTACTGTAATGCAAAAATCCTCCAATCTACCTCGGAGCGGGTATGTCCACCAAGCTTAGATGATGGTTGCTTACGTGCAGCTACCGCCGTCACTATGCATTTCGAATGATTGATGATAGGTTCAAGCGTAATCACTTATATGTCATTTCAGCGCTTGTAGACATTGGGTGTTGTGTACTCAATCCGGGCGTTGGCGTGAACATCTCTTATCGACGCAGCTGAAAGTCTGCAATCTTAGTGCCCAGTCCTTCCCTTTTCCCGGAAGCCACATTCTCAGCAAGGCTGCGAATGTCACAAACCCGTTCCCTTCTCATCATCTCTTGTAGAACCACTTAATCATGGTTAGCAAATCGTTGAATCACGAGGACTCAGAGAACTTCTGGAAAGTGGCAGCCGACGATTCGGAATTCTGGCAGGCCTATGTCTCTACTCGCCCCAACTATGACCAGGCCTTCTACGAACTCCTGTATAAGTATCATGCAGCGCACTCGTCCTCTTATGCCGTCGCTCACGATGTCGGCTGCGGCGCCGGCCAAGTCGCTGCCGAACTGGCCTCTCACTTTTCCCACGTCGTCGCATCAGACAACAACTACAGCCATATCGCTGTAGCCAAAGGGCGCTTGACTACAGACTTTGACGAATCGCGGATCTCATACAGCCTGTCCAAAGCCGAAGACATAGCCTCTCATCACCCCCCAGCCTCTGCCGACATGATCGCTACCGCCGAAGCTATCGTCTTGATGGACGCAGACTTGGGGTTGCGAAACTTCGCCAATTTGCTCAAGCCGGGCGGCACGCTCGCCGCTTGGTTCTACGGCCGCCCGACCTTCTCAGAGCGTGCGTATTTTGTCGCATGCCAGCCGATCCTCGACCAGATCATGGTCCTCAACTGGGCTAAAGTCATTCGCGGTAGCGGACCCACGCGTATGTGGGGTTTCAAGCGCTGCGCCGACGCCATGGATAGCTGGCTCGACTGCGTGCGGTTCCCCGCTGATACCTGGAAGGACGTCCAGAGGCTCAAGTGGAACACGCATGGAACACTACCTTTTTTCGGGAAAGAGGCGTGCGGATTTGAGATCGAGCCCGTGTCGAATGTGGCGGAGGGGGACAAAGTTGTTACAAGCGAAAACCCCGAGTTTTGGATGAACACTTGGGATGCGGCGGCGGTGAAGAGATATTTTAGCGTGCTATTCCCCGGTTTCAAGGAGGCTATTGGGGAGGGGGATGATGAGATCGATGGGCTTTTTGTAAAGTTAACAGAGGCTATGGGTGGTGAAGAAGTGATTAGGAAATGTACCTGGCCGTGCGTGCTTATACTAGGGACTCGTCGATAAGCCATAGTATTGAAGTAAGCCTGCTCTTAGCACTTACAGTAGGATACTATAGAGAAATGAATACTATTATAAAGTGTTCCTTTTGGTAGTAGTCAAAAAGGTTAGAAGGGAACTAAGTCTCTTTATACCTTTTCTAGACTTAAAGGCGGGGCTCATATTCTATTATAATTATCACGCTTTGTCAAACAATAGCATGCTATAGCAAGAGCATGGTTCAGGGAAACCGACTATGAAGGAGTTGGTAGTGGCGACCTCTGGTGGGAGTCAGCCTTCATCAGACGCCATTGCACCCTCAGAATTCCAAGATACTATGGGGGTAATATTACTATCCTCGCAGGCCTGTCAGATAGCTAACCATTGTAATCCTGCAGATCGAGTGTAAATTTCCATCCAATGGCTATTTGGAACATTATTGACATCTATCGCGATAAGATTCTTCTCTCTAGAATCCAGGAGGAGCTCACAGCTGCAGACTTACACGGAAAGACTTCGAGCCAAGCCGTTGATACAGTGCTGTTAGGGTTGCTCCGCCTCCGGGTCGAAGTACAAACAGTGTTTTCCAGCGACCAAGAAGACATCCGCATCAATGAATGGCGATTTCCCAAGAAGAGCCTGGTTATAATCCCTGCAGGTGCCGCTCATCGGGATCAGGCGTTTTCGAACACGAAGGATGGGGAGTATCCTGTCGACAAATTTTAGGCCGACCGATTCCTCGCTTATCCAGGACATACTCGGAGTGGGCCTCAACGGAGCGATATTGTCGCCGGAGGCGACAATGAGGACACAGCAGCCGACTTTGAAGCCCGGAATAGCCAGATTTGTCAACTCAAGACTAAGCGACGCCTTCATACCATGGAGCGTAGGAGAAAGAATCTGTCCCGGGCGTGGCTTCGCTCGTTGTGAGATTCATACCACTGCTGCCATAACCGTTGAGCGATTCGATATGGAGATTCTCACACTGGACGGGAATATTGAAGTGAAGGTGCCTTTTACGGAATTGGCACTCAACGACCATTGAGACGTATTCCCTTCAAAGGTACGGAGAAGGAAAGGAAGTAGAGAGTAGAGAGATCCTATACTAGCAATCCTAGTAATTGAATAGATCTTTACTGAGCGCGATCTTCCAACTTGCTCCCTTACTCCACTATCTCAGGATGGAATACACCATAAAGCCAAACACAACAAGTATCCCCTACTTGAGAACTTCAAATCTCTATGAAAGGACGTTGTGTCCACTCATGAGCCTTTGGTGCTGGATTCTGATCAATGCCCAATAAGGCACATGGCGTAAGAGCCGCCCGGTAGTAGGCAGGGGTTCGCACACATTAGATGGCTTGGAAGATCAGGTGGTGCTATCAAGCTTGTATCGCCATTTATGAGGTAGTTGGCTTTGAGCTTCATGAATGGTTCCTAAGTGATGGATCATCTGCTCAAGCCATTTATTCTTCGTAATTTCTGTACCCAGATAGTTGTGTAACGAAAGTGACAGGAGGAGCAACGCCTCAGTGCCTCAAGAGATTTTAGAATTTTCGAACGGAGACCCTGCACGGATAATGATCTACAGGATGTGCCGCCCCTTCCTCGATCTGATATGCCCGCTCTCCCCTGTAGGTTTTTAGGCCTCTGCCAGGATGAAACCTATCCCATTCGTCGTATGCGGGTGTGAAGTCAAATTGACGTACTATGCAGGCCATTATCACCCGCAACCCGGTCATCACATAGCCCTGTGCAATACAATTTCGAGGCCCGATTTCGAAAGCGCGATAAGCACCTTTGGTTGGTAGAAGCTCATCGCTACACTCGGCGAGCCAACGCTCTGGAATGAATTCGTCGGGTCGATTCCAGTAAGCTGGTGCTCGATGCATTTCTGTATGGACTGTAAATACCGCCGCACAATCTTTCGTGGGACAACAGTTGCCTTGATCGTCGACCAGGTCAGCGCTTGGGCTACCTGCACGGCTGGCGCCTCCCGGAGGGAAGAGGCGCAACACTTCTTTGATGACAGCATTAGTATATGTCAAATCGTTGGTGAGATGGGCCTGCTCTTTGAGTATGGAGGGAGCCGCCGACAAGTCCGAACCTAGAAGCCTATCGTGCTCGGCGCGGACTTTGACAAGTGCGTTGGGGTTAGCTGCCAAGAGATGTTGGATGTAGCATATCGTGCTACTGGTGGCGTCGTGGCCCACAAACACAAAGAGGCGAATCTGGCTGATGGCAAATGCCCGGAATTCGGGGTCGAGTTTTTCGGGCCTTACTTTTGCGTTTTCCGGGAGATAGGCCTGCAAAACTAAGTCGATGACTGATTTAGTCCCACTCCCATCCGGATCAGCCTTGTACTCGTAGTATATCTTATCTAGCTCGTTCCCAATACACTTGTCCACCTTTCGACCATTCCACCAGTGCACAGCATGGCGTGCAACGTTCAGGTATTCCAGAGGGTTTGTGTCAGCGTTTGCCTGATGCCATCGAATTTGACTTAACATGCAATCCGCTAAAGTGTTGTAACCTCTTTGAGCACCTAAAGGGGCGTTTCTACTAATATGTGAGATTCGACCTGGTGAGAGAAGGATGGCACGTAACCCACAGTACTGTCTTCCCAATAACATCGATAGTGAATCGTAAGGTCGTGGAGTCGAGATAAAACATGGTGTCTTGGCGAGCAAGAGCTTGTAGCGTATCGCAGTAGACCGAGGTTTCATCGACCATATCTGGCACCAGTGACAGAACATGGTCGGCACTGAAACCTTTACTGAATACTGCACGCCACGGCTTCCACTTTTCCTCGGGCAAATCGAAAATGCTGGGACCGCCGCAGATGGGAAGGAAGAAGCGAGGCAAGAGCTCTGGTCTCTGCAGAGACATGGCAGGGTTGGCGTGGATCTGTGTTGCCACATGGGGCGACACGACTACCAGGAACAGGCCGCTCACTGGCCATAGATCAAGGTAGAAGGCTCCCTCCTCGGAGAAGTGCTCTCGAGCAACATCCCCGAATGCACTTTGATAGTAGGCGTTCCTTGGCAGCTTATCGATCATTGACTTGAGGTACAGCAAATGTCCGAAGAAGAAATTATGACCAGGAGCCACAGGCTAAATCCATTAGAAATCATGTCTATGTCTGCCGTAGAATCATGCAGCCTGACTTAGGGAGCCAGCTCTCTTCCTTTCGTAAATTAATATGCGAGCATGATAGAGATGGGTGAAGAAGTATGTGACTGAAGTTGCAATCAAAACAAGTGCTGCCATTGACTGAAGTGACCAAACAGTAGCCATAATGACGGATGATGGCTGAACTGTCAAATGGAGAGAAGAAGTGGAGGCAGTGTCGAGTATCCTTTTCCAGGGGCATTGGAGCCGACCATGCTATGTGTTGGCAGCAGCCTTCCGTTTGGATTTTTGATACGATATGTAAAACACAATACCAGCGCCGCCCTAATTCTAGTATTTGAATACGCTGGTGCTCCCGGTACCGCCCGTTCTTGTGCGCGGACCCTTCCGCCCGTGTACCCCGCGCGTACACCCGGCGACAAAAATGGCCAGGCGCTTATTCTAGCTTTGTGTCCGAGCGGGACACGGGAAATCGGCGGGGCGTAGCGGGCATTCGAACCATAACAATGTAACCTTCTATTCTCTTATCGCTGTCTTGGATCGGTTGCGCTGAATACGATAGGTGCATCTGTTTCGTGTCGCATTGGTCACTCGTTGTTGTTCTATAGTCTCTCCCGTTATGCCTGTGTTTCTGACGATTGTATGAATGCTTTCATCTCCATGGCGACCCGCTTTCGAACATTCATCCCCGTTTCACGACCAATGTTTCGCCAATTGCCACCACTGCTGCCGCTATCTGTGCGCAGTTGGAAATCAAGCCTGTTATTTGTATTGTTCCTCGTTGTGAGCCTAATTCTTTGGCAGCTTGGAGCTATACACAGCGCCCAAGTACTTGCTGGCTTCAATGAGCCTCCGCCGGCGCCTCTGCCTTCCCATGTCGATACAGCACAGCACTACCCACCACGGCCGAACATATGCCAGAGTACTCCAGACTGGCTACAGGAGCTTGATATTCCGTTCCCTGTTCGATATGCCCGAAGAGATATCATTGTTAAATTCAGCCCGCAAGCACAGCGTTCCTCGATTACCAAGGTTGATGAGCCTTTGTTCGGAGGCCTGCAAGTAGTGGATCCTGCAAGTGGCAATCAAAGCGGTCTGGCGCATTGCATGGAACCTCTTACATTAGAGGTTCCTGTGTTTGCCAAGAGTCCTGTAGATGCCTCCCATATATTATTTGGTGCGGCGACTTCTTTAGATCGCTTGGATGCATCGATCCCCTTCTTTCAAAGATGGCTAGCCCACACCAACGCCAGATTATTCGTGATCGTTACCGGACCGGATGACAGTAAACCGGATCCACGGCGCATGGGCGATCTGCAATTGCACATACGTGATCTCGGGATCTTGATAACGCTCGTACCGCCACTCAGCCGGAAAGATGGGAATACGGAGCGCTACTTCTCGCTTGTCAAGATCCTGTACGCAAATCGAAATGAGAAGACGCGGTGGCTTGGCTTCGTTGATGATGATACTTTTGTCACTTCTATGACAGCACTGGTATCCGCCCTCGACAAACATGATGGGACACAGCAGCGCTACCTTGGTGCCCTCTCTGAGGAGTGGTGGACAGTCACGATGTATGGTCTCATAGGTATGGGTGGTGCTGGCATATTCCTCTCCCTACCTTTGGCCAAAATCGTCAATGCAAATTATCAAGACTGCAAAAGAAATTCAGAAAAGACTTTTGGAGATCACAAGATCTACGAGTGCATTGCGAGGCATACAGACACCCGGCTGACGGTATTGCCTGGTCTGTATCAAATCGATATCCACGGTGATCGGTCCGGCATCTTTGAGAGTGGCCGCCAAATTCTCACGATTCATCATTGGAAAGAGGGCTATTGGGACGAGCATGGTGATGGACCCGACGGTATCAGACATCAGAGATGGTTTCCCATGGAAAAAATGGCGCTTGTGACAGACGTGTGCGATAGATGCTATTTGCAACGCTGGCAGTTTGGCACAGACATCATCCTCACGAATGGTTACTCTATCTCTGCGTATCCAAAGGGCGAACTTTTGAAACCCCATAATGAAAGCAGATTCGATAAGGTGGAGCATACATGGGTTGACCCGATGACGGTCGAAAACTCAACCAACAAAGGTTGGGATCACTACGTCGGTCCACTACGACCGGCGCTCAAGCTTGAGGACGAGAAGATACCATATCGGTTTCTTGATGGAGCAGGGGTTGACGGGGGTGTCAGGCAATACTACCGACATATAGGAAAGAATGGAGACATGGACACTCTCATTGAACTCTTCTGGATCCGAGAAGAAGATTGGGGGTAGACCTTCCGAGTTCCTCCAGCCGCCTTACGAATGTCAACACATGTCAAGTACTAGCTGCAGATTCGTTGTGGTCGATTTCGCCATGTGGTCTTGTGCCTCACCCATTTTCTTCTCTACCGATAGGTGAGAGATTTCCCAGGTCCTGAGCCGTACCCGCCCCTGCGAGGTACGGTCCAAATTATTTCGGCAGGTCTTCTCGTCACGTCAGTGGCTTCATGACGCAGCTGCTTTGTTTGCTCCATACCTAGTACAAAGTCGGGTTTTCTCGCCATGAGGCACCTGCTATGATGGTTGATCATAGCCTATTTCCGAGCCCAGTCGCCAAGCTGCAAATTGAACCATCGACCACCAACGTACTGTCATATTTCGACGTTCAACCCCTTCGACAACTTTGATCGTACGGTTGGAGGCAATGAAGCTAATAAATGGAATTCTCAAAGAAGTTGCGCTGTGGGCAACCCTTGCTGTGGCGCGTCAGCCTTCAACATGAGCAATGCTCACTGCACCAGATACCACTGTGAACAGAGGCATAAAGGGAAGTTCGATGACTCGGAACCATTAAATTCCGCAATCTGTCCCCTTTAGCACAACAACGATCGTTAGAGGCGTTTCCGGCACCATTGCCGGCATCGTTCGCGTCTACAATACTCTTCTGGTTCGTCATGACCAGCAGAGATTTGCTTCGGTCTAGCTCCACACCTAGCTAGGTAATAGCCACATTTGAAGAGGAGACTGCGAGATTCGAGATCTGCATGAAGTATACATCGGTACGAAGGAAAGAAGAGTGGTGACCTACTTTCAGTGCTTGCGCCTACGATCGCACCGTAGTCCAATCCATAATAGCAGGCAGAACATCATTCACCAACCCTAAGGAAGAGGTTGGGCGCCAATTGGTGGAGTGGAAGAACAATAATGGAGCTTGACCTGTAGCGCAGCAAATCTTAATGTCCGAGGCGTTCTGCCTATATACTTATATCCCTCCGGTATATATATATATATATATAGCATCCCCGAACTAAAGTTAATATATAACCGCCTACTAACTTAGATACTACCGCTTTACTCCTCTACTAACGCCTACTTTATTAATATACTCTCCCTCTACTCTCTTATACTCCCTTACTACTCTCTCCTACTTCCTTATTACTCTCTTATACTCCCTCTCTACTCCTCCTTACTCTTTAACTACTTCCTACTCTTTAACTACTATTATATTTTTATAAGTTTAAATAAAAATATTTAATTAACCTATTTTAAATATTAATTAAAGAGGAGTTAATTATAATTATATTAATTATTTATTATATTATCTTTAACTCTTATCCTCTTACTCTTATCCTCTTACTCTTATCCTCTTACTCTTTTCCTCTTACTCTTTTCCTCTTACTCTTTACCTCTAATTTTAGTTACTTATATCTTGTAATAATCTATTAATATATTAAGTACTAGAAAATACTTATAAAAATCTAGATTTTTACTTAGGAATATTATCCTAACTACCTAGTATTTAGTAGGTAATATAAATAGTAGGGAGTATATTAGATATTTTAGCTTATATATATACTAATAGACTAATATAAATTATTCTAATAGTATTATATACCTAGTAATAAGATATATATAACCCCTTATTTAGATTAATATTAGATATATTTTCTTCTATTTAAACTAATATTAGATATATTAGTAGGTAAGATAGTAGGAAGTATATTAGATATATTAGCTTATATATATAGTAGTATTAGCTATATTATATATATATACCTATTCTAATAGCGTTTTATATCTAATAATAAGATAGATATTTCCTCTTATTTAAATTAATATTAGATATATTAGTAGGTAAGATAAAGAGTAAGAAGTATATTAGATATATTAGTAGGTAGATAGTCTAGATATATAATAGTATTAGCTATTATATATATATACCTATTCTAATAGTATTCTATATCTAATAATAAGATAGATATTTCCTTTTATTTAAACTAATATTAGATATATTAGTAGGTAAGGGGTAATAGTAAGAAGTATATTAGTAGGTAGCTAGCTTATAAATATAATAGTATTAGCTTATAGACTTATATAATAATATAAATTATTCTAATAGTATTATATACCTAGTAATAAGATAAATATTTCCCTCTATTTAAGTTAATATTAGATATACTAGTAGGTAAGATAAATAGTAGAGAGTAAATTAGATATATTAGTAGGTAGTAATAAGTACTTTATCTAGTTTATATAGATTAATTAATTAGCTATTAGGGATTCTATTAAAGACTACTTTTATAGTTTATAAAAGGCTTTTATAAATAAGTAATAGCCTAGTAATTATATTAATATACCTAGAAAATAAATAAGACTAATATCCTTATTATTCCTACTATTAGTTATAAAAGTAAATAGTAATTAGATTACTTGTAACTATTTATTAAGGTCCTTTATATATTACCTACCTATCCTTATAAGCCTTTACTATATTACTAGCCTTACTAAGATCCTTTAAGTTATACTATATATTATATTTATTACTATATCTAACCTACTTAATAAGATATTAGGTTTTATTCTAGTTAATATACTTATTAATTAGTCGCTTAATTTTATACTTATTATTATACTTTATACTATCCTTTATAATAATTAGTAGAGGGTTTATTTAATTAAACTCCCTTCTATAAAGGTCTTAGCCTAGTATCTTTAATTCTAGTTATATAACTAAAATAACTAGCTAGATATATATAATAGAGGGAAGGTCTAACTTATATATAAGTAAATTAATTTTATATAGTACTTAAAATAGTCCTACTTATTATTAAGATAATTTATAATTAGTAATACTAGGAAATTTATAACTATAATATAAGTAGAGAAAGACTTTATTATTAGTTCTTAGATCTAACTATAAATATTTACTATTATAATAGGCCTTTATTATAGTATTAGTAAAAGATATATAGTCCTCTACTTCCTTATACTTAATAAGCTATAACTTATTAAAGGTTTTAATAGGTATATCCCTAGTAGTAAGTATATCTATAATATTATTTACCTTAAATCCGTAGTATAACTTATTTAAAGTAAAGCTTATAATAGTTAGCAAGTTATTTAATATAACCTAGATATATAGTAGTATTAAATCCTATTTATTCTACCTATTAGAATTATAATTAAATAAAATCTTATTATAATTTCTACTATTAAATTAGTATATTTACTCTATCTATTAGTTTATAAGTAGTATATAGTAGTTATAAGAAATTTAGCTTTAAGATACTTAAAGACTTCTTACTAGAAGTCTAATATAAAGTAAGAGTCTCTATTACTAATAATACTTTATAATATATTCTAATTATAAGATAGAAGTTTATATAGTATAACCTTAGCCTATTCTAGAGCTTTCTATATATCTAAGCCTAGTAGAAGAAGAACCTTCTTTAAGAATTTATATATAATAGTAAGTAAGTAGTTTATTCCTATAATTATTATAAGTAAAGTAATAATAAAGTCTATTATAATAGTATAAAAGGGTATTAATAGTATTAATATTAAAACTTATATACTATATAATAGATATCTCTTTATTTAATTTAACTAGTATTAAAGGTAATAAGAGATATATATCTATAGATTTTTTACTAGATAATAAATATATATAGAGTTAGAAAGTTAATTATAATATTAGTAGTAGCTACTATAATTTAAAAGATTATATACTTATTTAAAAAAATTCTATTCTAATAATATAAGTATATATAACTTATACTTTCCTTTACTATTAATATAGTATATAAGGTTATCTTAAAGAATAAAGGATAGACCTAGTTTTACTAAATTAGTAGCTCTTTTACTACTAAGTATATTACTTACTAAAGGCTTTAATATATTAGTAATATTTTTTTATTAGCTATTATTCTTATAACCCTATTATAGCCTAGACCTAAATTTATTAGTTATATCTACTAAGGTTATATAATATACTATAATATTACCTTTATTAAGATCTTTAATTAGATTAAAGGTATTTATTATAAGGAAGGCTTTAAAATTCCTATTATAAAGTATATTAAGTATATCTTTAATTAAATTAGATATATTTATAATAGTAGTATATAGACTTAATAAGGTATCTAGTATAATATTATATTTCCTAGCTTTATAATATAATTCTAAGTTAAATAAAGATAGGTATTAAGAGGCTTTAATAAGTTATAAATTTAACTTATTAATACTAGTAGTACTTAGTATTATTTACTTAAAGATAGATATAACTACTAAGTAGTCTATATATATAATAATAAAGGGCTTTAAATTAGACTTAATTATATATCTAATCTTTTTTATAACTTAAGTAATTCCTACTATTTCTAGTTCTATTAGCTAATAGTTCTATTCTTTATTAATTAGATATTAATCCTTATAAAAGGCTTTAAGGATATTAGGTCCCCTTTTATATAATATACTATTACTACTAGACTAATAACCTTAGAGGTATTAAGATTAATATATAATACTCTATTATAATTATAATAGATTAGAAAGTATAAAGTACTAAAATCCTTTTATAAGTCTTAAAATACTAGTATTTTCTTAGGCGTAGGCTTATAAAAGATAACTTATATAGTATATCTCTTTTATACTAGCCCTTTTACTCTTATAATAAGGCTTTTATTAAGGATAACCTTATATTTTTATAATAGATCTACTAATTAGACGTATTAAGTAATAGATAAGTAGAGCTATTTAATAAGACTAAGGAATATTTCTAGGTCTCTAAGGTTATAAGAAAAGTATAGGGATATAATAGTTATAACCTTCTCTTTAATTATTAATATTCCTAGGCTATTAATATACTAACCTAGTAGTATAATAGAGGGGTAGCTAATATATAACTTTAATAGTAATAGGCTTATATACTTCTTCTAGAATAGATTAAAGACTTTATATAAGTATTTAATATACTTTTATAAGGTATATAAGTAAATAATAATATTATTAATATAAGCCTTAATAAAGGCCTAGTATTACTAGAGTATAATATTAATCTAATACTAAATATATAAAGGTAAGCCCTTATAACTTATAAGGGCTATTAAAGACTACTTCTATTTATAATAGCTTATAATAATAAGCTTATAATAATCCTTAATTTAAATATAGAACTAATAAAACTACTTAATAGTATTAATAATAGAGATATATTAATACCCTTAAATTAAGGCTATTATATTAGCTTATAATAGTAAGAAGTATATATTACTATCTATAATTTTATTAAGTTCTCTAATATTAATAATAACTTAATCCTTCTAATTATTAAGAGTATCTTATTAGATTATAAAGTAAAGATAGTTATATAAAGTTAGCTAATTTAAATATATAAATTTCTCTTAGGCCTAGAGCTTACTAAAAGTCTTATTAATAATATCCTTATCCTTCTATCTAAGAGAATATACTTAAGTAGGTCTTAATATTATATTAGGCTTTAATAGAATTAGTATCTATTATTCTTTAAGTATATCTATTATATTACCTTTATTTATAAAAAGGTCTTAATAAGAATTATTAATATTTATTAATTAATTAATTATATAAGATTCTCTATAGATTTTAACTCTATTAGTAAGTATATACTCTAGAGTAAGGTTAATTATATTATCTAGTAAAGGGTTCTAATTAAGGCCTTTATTAGGTATTATAAAAGCTTATATTATAGTTATAAAAGCCTCTTATAAACTTCTTAATAAAGCTATTATTACTATAATAGTAGCTATTCTAGCTACCTTAATAAATTTACCCTTCTAAGTATCTTACTACCTAGTAGTAGTAAGGCTAGTATAGTATATATTAACTATAAAATAGCTATTATAATTAAACTCTTCTATAATACTAAGTCTTACTTTCCTAGAGATAATATATCTAAGTCTATATTATTATTAATAAATACCTAGCTTAGAGAGGTATTAATAATATAAGTAAATACTCTACTAGTATAACTAAGATTACTTACTAGAAAGATATAGGATTTTATTACTATATATACTAATATATTTATTATATTAACTTTAAAGCTTTATATCTTAGCGAGTTTTAAAGTTTTTTATTAAAAAAATTAGTATTAAATAGGATTTAAGCTATATTTTTAGCCTATAAAAAATATTACCTAATTAGGCCTAGTTCGCGATTTACTACTAGGATATCTTATAAGATATCTTATTCTAGGCTAAAAATCACCTTAATCTTATACTAAAATCCTATATCTTTCTAGCTTATAACTAAGATTAAGGTTATAATTAAGCTTAAAGAGAAGATCTCTATTATCTAAGAGAGACCTATTATAAACTACTAGAACTAAGGTAGTAGATTATATAAGTTAAATTTAGCCTTATTCTTAATAATATATCTTATTAAAGTAGATTATATATAAGTACTTATAAGTATAATAATATCCTAGTAACTACTAATAATAATTTATTACTTAGTAAAATCTAATACTATTTCTTTAAGAGTTATAATATCTACTCTTATAAGTATTTTAGCCTTAAAGTTATTTATAATATAGACCTCTTATATAATTTAAGTAATAACTAACTTATTATTAGCCCTACCTTTAAGATAGAAGGTAATAGTAGTAAACTTATCTAAATAATATAATTTAAATCTAAGACCTCTTATTAAAATACTAGTAGATATAGTCTTAATATTAGTACTTTTAAGAATAAAGGTAGTATCTATTATTAATATTATATATCTTAGATTAGTATATATCTTAATATCTTCCCTATTAGTAGTCTAGCTAATAGAGGTTAATATAGAATAATAGTTCTTAAATATATAGTATATTACTTAGATAACCTCTACTAATAAATAGATAGTTCTTAGATTATTTATAAAAGGATTTAATATATTAGTATCTATTATAACTATTACTATAGTAAATAAGGTCCTTATTAAAGGCTTTACTAGGTCTAATATAGTAGATTTCTAGTATTAGTCTTAAAGGTAAATAAAGAGTTTATTCTTAGATAAGAATCTCTTATTATAATATTAATATCTATAATCTAGTAATAATATAAGTATAAATAAGAAGTAGTTACTAAAACCTTCTTCCTATTATTTAAAGTCTTTAGTAACTAATACTTAATAATATTATAATAGCTTATCTAGGTATTACTTAGATATACCCTTATTATAGTATTAATTAGAGTTATTAGTAAGCTAAGATATATTATTATATTCTTAATTATATTACTATAAGTTTTTATAGTCCTTAGTATCTTTTATAACTACTTAATAGGCTTATTAAGGCTTTTAAAGGTATATACCTAAACTATTTATTAATACTCTAGTACTAGTAGAAGAAGAATAGAAAATAAGCCTTAATAAATCTACTTAGATATACGGTAAGATAAGTCCTAATATTAGGAGATAGTATTAGGGGAGGAGTTATAAGTAGTAGTAGTAGTAGTAGTAGTAGAAGTAGTAGACTAGGAAGTAGAGGGGAGCTACCCTTATAAGGGTTAGGAAGTTTAATAGGGGGGAAAGAATCTAAAGATAAGGGAATACGCGTTAAGAGGATATTAGTAAAGGCCTTAAAAGCTACTATAACTATATAAGACGCGTTAAAAGATAGAATAATATATAAGATAGGAAGGATAATAGGAGTAAGGCTTAAATATATAAAGGAGTTTATTATAAAGGTAGATTAATAGCTTAAAGAGATATATAAGTTTAAGAGAGTAGTATTACGCCCTTAATACGCGAGCCTTAGTATATATTATAGGCGCTTACTAAGTCGAATATACCTTAGTATAATAAGTCGAGTAACTACTTACCTAGTCGCTCTAGTTAATATAGGACGACTATAATAAGCTAGGCGATCGCGCGACTAGTCGCTTTAATTAGTAAGGAACGAGTACTAGTAATTAGTACGAGTATAGACTTTCCTATATCTATATAAATAGCGTTACTTTCTATCTAGATAGAAGCTTCGTACTTAACTTATATTATTAACTAGACTATCTCCTAGATACTAAATATAATACTATACCTATACTAGACTAGTTTAGTATAAAGCCTATTTACCTTAGTCTTTAATACTCCTCTCTACGAGATCTACCTAGACCTTATAGCCTTTTAATTAGAAGACGAACGGGTTGTAATACTTTAAGTACCTTTAAGATAAGTACCTTAGGATAAAGAGACTTTACCTTAAGTAAACGCGGTCTATAATAGTTAATAATAGTAGAAGTTAAGGAAGGTATTAAGATTACTAAACTAGACTTATATTATAATAACTAAGATAAACTTAAAGAGTAGTTAGTATAAATATAGCTATACTTCTCTTTTAATAAGGACGCTATTAGATTAAAGAAATAACCGCTATTTATAATAACTTATATAAGAGGACGGGCCTAGTAGTAGTCCGCCCTATTTCTTAAATAATATATAGAAGATCTTAATAACGATAATAATATCTCTATTAAGTTATAGATAGAAAGCTTAGCGCTTTTCCAAGAAGAAATAAGATAAATATTTAGACCTTCTAATAAAGTAAGTATAGTAATAAGAGTTATCTAGTATTTAACGTAGAAGAAGTTAGTATCCGAGTATACGACATAGTTTTAATAGTACTTTATAAGAACTAACTAGGATAATAATATACTAATAGTAATGTATTAACGTAGACTAAAACCCTAAGTAAAAAAGGAGCTTATATAAGATAGAGCCTAGAGTAATAATCTTAATTCGCTTATTAGAAATTCGATAAGAATTAATAACTAGATCTATAAGTTAATAATAGAACTACGTTATAATAGTAGAGTTTTAAGACTTAGTTATACCGGATTCTATTAAAGAGGAAGTTACGGGAAGAGACAAGCTCTACGCGATTCTTATAGACTAATGCTAATAGAATTAGACTTCACGTAGAAGAAGAAAACGTTCGGAGGTAAGAAATAGTATAAGGGGAAGAAAGTAATAAATTACTATAACTATAATAAGCCGGGCTATATTACTAAAGACTATAGGTTAAAAAATATAGTAAAACGACCTTAGTTAAATATATTAGAAAGAGTTCTAGTTAGGAAGATTAAACCTCTAAGGGATTAATTAGAAGCGGAGTATAATAATACTAAGCTAGATATAATTATAAATAATTTACTAGCCCTCGTTAATCCGCCTATTAATAAAGAACTTCAGGCTAGGGAAGAAGAATTACGCGAGGAAATAGCTAAGAAATAGCGAAATATTATAAAAATTAAATAGAGGCTCGCGGATATTTATAAATAACTTAGGGAGCTAGGTTCTAATAATAATAGTAATAGTAGTTAGGTTTAGAAGAAAAAACCTAAATAAAGCTAAGATAGCGAGGACAACCCTAACTAGGAAAACCTTAGCTAGATTTCCGAGAAATATAAAAATCTAGAAAAAGGGAAAGAAAATAGTATAGTATCTCGAGCTTTTATATTAAAAGATCTATAGATAAAACTCGAGGAACGAATAGAGTTCTATTAAGAAAAAGTATTAGGGGGACTTCTTTAGAAGGAGTTTAGAAACGACTTAGCGTAAATATAATACGGAGTAATATACTAGTTAGCTTATACTAATAAAATATATATAATTTATTACTAAGTAAAAATAGACTTAGGTAAAGTAATTAGAATACGTACGTATAGAAAGATTTAGTTAAGTTACTATAATATAAGTTATTACTAGTACTTAGTAACTAAGAGATTAAGGAAATAGTTTCTAAACTATAACTAGAGATAGTATAGTAGTCTTTATAAACACCTTAAGTATAGCGAGTATATATTAGAGTACTACTTAACGGACTAGTATACTTATTTCTATAATAATTATAGAAAACATATATATATAAAAAGAACTACTAGGTTCCTATCCTTTTTAGGAAAAGAGTAATCCCTTATACTAAGGGGAAGTATAAGGAGATTAATATCCTAACCCTTAAAATATATTAGTTATACTTAATAGAGTATATAATACACGTAAATATACCGGTTAGAATAAATAGTTAAAGAACTATAGTAATAATAGATTCTAGAGCATCTAGAAACTTTATCTCCGAGTTACTAGTACGGTTAGTAGGCCTATTAACGTAAAAGAAGAAGTTATTATATAACTTATAAATGGCTAACGGGTTAAAACTATTAATAGGAAGTATAGATAAGGAAATAACCTCGCTACTATTTATAATTCAGCGCTATTATAAGGAAATATCCTTTAATATTATTAGGATAGCTACTTATTATATTATTCTAGGTATGCCTTAGTTAAAGAAATATAACCTAGTAATTAACTAGAAAAGAAAAGTACTTAAGTTTAAGAGAACTAGTAATATCACTAGATTCTAACCTATACGCCGATAGTAGACGACGGTAGATAAGAAATCGAACCGAGAGGTTAAGGTATATATTACCTCTATTTTAAATAAGGATAGCCTTAAAAGAAAAGGATCTAACTTAATAGGTACTAGCGAAGGTTAGTAGGGCTAAAAAGTTAGAGTTCTTAGAGTAACTAATAGTACTCCTAATATCTTATAAGAGTATTAAAAATAGAAACACCTCTTTATAAAAGAGATAATAGTAAAAGCTCTACTTATATACTAACCCTAGGATTATAAGATTAAGCTTAAACTAGGGAAGGTACTAATATTTAGACCTATTTATACGTTATTTAAAAAGGAACTCTTAGTACTATATAAGTACTTAGACGAGAACCTAAAAAAGGGATTTATTTAAGAATCTAAATTACTAGCAGGATATCTAATACTCTTTATAAAAAAGAAGGACGGATACTTATAACTATACGTCGACTATTAAAAGTTAAATAATATAATAATTAAGAATTATTACCCGCTATCTAATATTAGTAAACTATAAGATCGGCTAGTTAAAGCGAAAGTCTTTATAAAGTTAGACTTACAAGGAGCGTATAATCTTATTTAAATAAAGGAAGGTAATAAGTAGAAAATAGTATTTAGGACTTGATATAAATATTATAAGTACCTAGTTATACTATTTAGCCTTACTAATATACTAGTAACCTACTAGGTACTAGTTAATAATATTATACGGGTATAATTAGACTATTCGGCTATTATATACCTTAATAATATATTAATCTACTCTAAGTTAATAGAGGAACACGTCCCTTATATATAGAATATATTAATATATCTATCTAGGGCTAGGCTCCTCCTTAAACTAGAAAAGTACGAGTTTTATAAGACCTTAATTAAGTTCTTAGGGTTTATAATAATAACTAAAGGCGTTTATATAAGCCCTAAAAAGATTTAGGTTATATAGGAATAGCTTATACTATATAATATTAAATTAGTATAAGGATTCCTAGGATTTACTAACTTTAATAGATGTTTTATAGAAGGCTATTCTAAGAAGGCCTTACCTTTAATAGAAATTATAAAGAAAGATATAGGATTCTAATAGGATACTAACTAATAGAAAGTATTTACTAAACTTAAGTAAGTATATATAGATCTTCTAGTACTCTATACTTTTTATAACGGAGAACTAGCGCGGATTAAGATAGATACCTTAGACCTTACTATTAGAGCCTACTTATACTAATAGAGTAACGGTAAATAGTACCTAGTAGTATACTACTTACGTAAAATAATAGTAGTAGAATAGAATTATAATATATATAATAAGGAGCTTTTAGCTATTATCTATTCTTTATAATATTAGAGAGTTTATACTAAAAGTTATTCTAAACTTACTATCTTTACTAATTATAAGAACCTAGTTAGTTTTATAATAACTAAGGAGTTAAATTAATAATAAGTTTAATAGTCTAAGCTCCTTAGATAATATAAGTTTAAAATTTAGTATACCTTAAGTAAAGAAAATAGACGAGTAGACGCTTTAAGTAGATAATCTAACTATATATAAATAAAGGATATTATAAATCAGCCTATTCTTAAATAAGAGAAAGATAGATTATTAGTATTAATAAGAAGTTTAGTAACGACTATATATATTATAATACATGTAGTTCTAAACCTAATAGAAGTATATATTAATAATACCCTAGCTAGTAAGCTTAGGAAATAATAGCCTAACTAAGACCTATTATTATATAAATAAAAGTTATACTTACTACTAAAGGCGGTTAAAGGAGTAATTAGAGATTATTATAATAATCCTTTACTAGGATATCTAGGAGTATCTAAGACTTTAGAACTTATTTAAAGACTATACGTTATACTAAACTTATAAGCGTTAGTTAAATAATATATTAAAGAATATATATATTACTAGTAGAATAAGTTTATAAGGTATATTAAATACAGATAAATTTAGTTTACTAAAGTTCTAGATATATTATAAAAGGATATTATAATAGACTTTATTATTAAATTACTACCGTTAGTTAACCTAGTAATTAATAATAAGTATAACTTAATAATAGTTATTATAAATAAACTTACTAAGTATATAATTATAATACTATATAAAGAAACCTATAACGCTAGTTAGCTTAGTTTTATTTTATTAGATAGACTTATTAGGGATTATAGTATACTAGAATTAATTACTTTAGATAGAGATAAGCTCTTTACCTTAAACTATTAGAAGACTTTAATCGCGTTAATTAGAACTAAACTATAAATATTAATAGTATATTATCTATAGATAGATAGATAAATAAAACGGACTAACTAAATAATAGAAGTATACCTTAGATACTACGTTAATAAAAGATAAAATAATTAAGTCGTATTACTCCTAATAGTATAATTAGTATATAACGATAAAAGATTAGATACTACGAGGCTATTACCGTTTTTTATAAACTACAGGAGATATACTAACTTATTCTTAGACCCTAGACGAGGGCTAGACGCTAAAAAAGCCTTAGTACTAATATCTAATATAAAAAGCCTATATAAGGATATATAGTAAAAAATTAGCTAGGTTAATACTTTTATAAAGAAGTTAGTTAATAAGAAAAGAAAAAATAGACCTTAGTTAAAGAAGGGGGATAAAGTATACCTCCTTATAAAAAATCTAAAAGGTATAAGACTAAGTAAGAAACTAGATTATATTAAGGTCGGACTATTTTTAGTTATTAAAGAAAAAGGACCTATTAATTATAAGTTATAACTCCCGCTAGACGTTAAAGTATATCTAGTATTCTATATCTTTATATTAGAACTAGTAGACCCTAATACACCTTTATAGAAAACCTTCTATTTCGGAATAGAAGAAGAGAATAAATTCGAAGCCGAAAAGATTCTATTATAAAAAGGTTAGAGCTACCTAGTAAAATAGAAAGGATATAAGGACTTAGAGAATACCTAGGAACTAGTTATAAATCTTATAAACTATTAAGAGCTCCTCTAATAATATTATTAAACCCGGATATACCCTAAGCGATCCACTTAAAAGCTCTAGGTAAGAGAGTCCTAGAACCCTCGAACTCTAAAAAAGTAGGATAAGTAGCGAGTACTTTCTTAACCTCGCTAGCTTTTTTAAGCTCTTTTAAATGTTCTAGCTCCTTGATATTATTAAGACCCTTATTAAATATTAGTTATTTATACTCTTTTAAGAAATACTTCTACTAATAAAGGCGTTTTAGTTTTATTTATTTCTAATAAGTAATTTTACTACTCTAGCGAGTAGCTTTATTAGCGGCCTCTTAAGCTACCTCTATCTCTATCTCTTTACGCTTAAGCTTCTTTATAACCTTATTAATACCGGAGAAGTAGATAACTAGTATAATAGGCTTATACTACTTCCCTAGCCGAATGTATTCTACATACCTTTAAGAAAGGGAAGATACCTAATACTCCTTTTAAGACCTAGTATATCGCAGATATAATACTATCGTAATTACTCCCTTATAAGCCACTCGATCTAATAGTTTAATACGGTGTCGTTATTATACTAATAATATAAATACTTATTAACCTTTAAGATAAAGGTTTAAGGAAGGAGGGGTAATATTACACCCTTAGTACGCGAGCCTTAGTATATATTATAGGCGCTTACTAAGTTAAATATACCTTAGTATAATAAGTCGAGCGACTACTTACCTAGTCGCTCTAGTTAATATAAGATAACTATAACGAGCTAGGCGATCGCGCGACTAGTCGCTCTAGTTAATAAGGAATAAGTACTAGTAATTAGTACGAGTATAAACTTTCCTATATCTATATAAATAGCGTTACTTTCTATCTAGATAGGAGCTTCGTACTTAACTTATATTATTAACTAGACTATCTCCTAGATATTAAATATAATACTATACCTATACTAGACTAGTTTAGTACGAAGCCTATTTACCTTAGTCCTTAATACTCCTCTCTACGAGATCTACCTAGACCTTATAGCCTTCTAGTTAGAAGACGAACGGGTCGTAATAGGTAGTAGAAGAATAATTCTAAGGGGGGAGGATATAAGGGGGTAGAAGGAGCTAGATATAAATAGCTAGCTAGAGTCTAATAAATATAAAAATAGGTAATATAAGCCTTAGAGGGATATTTATTATAATACTAATAAGTAATATTATAAGGAAGGGATCTAGAGTAATAAATAATAAGAAGGCTAGGACCTTAATAATTTAAATTAATAATAGAATTAAAAGGGAGGTAGTAAGGGTACTTATTAAGGAGTAGCTAGTTAAGAGATTTAATATAATTATATTCTTAAGGATATAAGAGATTATAATAGTAAGGTACTTAGTTAGAGGTAATTTAATACTATTTATAATAGAGATAAAGATAAGAGAGGAGTTAGAGAAGAATAATAATTAGGTAAAAAAGGTATATAAGTTAATAAGGGTATTAAGATAAACCTTCCTAATTATAATATATAAGGTATTAAAGAAGGTAGTAGATATATTAAAATAAAAAGAGGTTAAAGAAATAATTATTTAATAGAATAAAAAGAATCTTCTAAGGCTAAAGATTATAAGGGTAGCCTAGTTATAAGTAGTTATATAAGATAGGAGAGAGGGAGAGGTAGTAAAGAAGAGAGCCTTACTACTATTAAAGCTCTTTATATTAGAGATAGTAGATAAAGTAATTAAGAAGGGCTTAATAAAGGGATATAACCTCTTAAAGTATAAGAGGTAGAAGAGAAATAAGGTTATAATATAATACTTTAACTACTAGTAATATAAGTATATAATAAGATATTATAAGAGCTTAATATAATATAAAATCTATATTAATAGATATAACTTAAAGAAGTATAAGGTAAAAGAAGGGGAGGTTAAGAGGTATAATAATTATAAGAAGAATAGTTATATAACCTAGAAGTAAAGGTATATAATTAGGGAGGTATTATAGTTATACCCCCTTTACTTATAATTATACCCCCTATTTACCTATATTTATACCCCCCTAGTTTAGGTATAACTTAGGGCTCCTAGGGTAATATAGCTATATACCTACTTATACCCGCCTCTACTTCTAGGGGGTTTAAGTACTAGTAGCTACTATAAACTCTATAAAGTTAGTATATAGAATAGTTAGACTATTATAAAGTATAGGGACTATAATACCCTTATACGCGTATAGGTTATAAGGCGGGCTAGTATACTCTAAGCTAAGGCTTATTCACCTTTAAGAGTCTAGTAGCCCTAGAGGTACCGCTTTAAAAGGTAGGTATTAGTAGGTATACGGCTATATTACCCTAGGAGCCCTAAGCTATATCTAAACTAGGGGGGTATAAATATAAATAAATAGGGGGTATAATTATAAGTAAAGGGGGTATAACTATAATACCTCCCTATAATTAAAGTAAGAGAATTAAATAAACTTTATTAAAAGATAGTAAAAAAATAAGAAGAAGTTATATAAGAGCTTTATAAGAGGAAATAGATAATAGGATATTTAGAAGTAGCTTTAAGGGGAGTAGATAATAGTAGTAATAAAGAAGAAGAGGAAGCTTATATTAAGATTTAAAGACCTTAGTAAGGTTATAATATAAATAGGTCCTTAAAGGGATATAAGAGAAAGGGGAACTATACTACTATTAATAGTAATATTATAAAATAGGCTAGGAAGGTTAATTACTCTCTAAGTAATAGAGATAGATTAATAGATATTAAAGGAAATACTAGTATAAGAGGCTTTAAGTATTAAAGGAGTAGAAGTTATAAGGGATATTTAATAGGGATCCTTATAAAGGTATAAAAAATAATAAAACTATTATAATATAATATATAAAGGGAGTAGACTATAATAATAATAGTACTACTAGAAGATAAAGAGATATAATAAATATATATCTTAGTTATCTAGGAATTATTATATATAAAGAGGACGGGTTTAATATATAATTTAAATAAAGAAGTATTCTACTTAATATATAAAGTAGAAAGGGATATAAAGATATATTTCTTTATAAATAAGTACTAGAATATTAATAAATAGGAGGTTAAATTTATATTAAAGGACTTATACTCCCTAGGGATATAAGTTATAAGAAAGGAAGGGGGAGTATTAATATATCTCTAGATATATAATATATATAACCCTAGCCTAGAGTATAAGACCTTGTTAAATAGCCCCTTTATATTATTAGGGGTAAAGGAGTAGCTTAATTAGCTTAGGGAATATATATTAATAGAAGACTTTAACCTCTATTACTTAAATTAGAATAATAGGGGTAGATATATATATTATAAAGTAGTAGATATACTTATAAATATTATAAAAAAAAGAGAATAAAACTTACTCTAATTAAAAGATATAATAACTTAAAGGATAAGGAAAGTAGAGAGTACTATTAATCTAGTACTTATAATAAAAGCTATTAAGTAAATACTATTAAAATATTATATTAAGCTAGACTTTTATTATAAGTCTAATTATATCTTAATATATATTAAAGTTAACCTTAAGGTAGAAGTAGTAGTCTTATACTTATAAAGGGTATAAAAGATAGTAGATTTAAAGGAGATAAAGAGGTAAATAAGCGCCCTTTAATACTTACTACTAAATAGGGAGTTAATAATTAAGGGGTAGATAAATAACTACCTAGCTAATATACTTTAAAGCCTAGTAGATATTATAAAAAAGGTAGTATTATAAGTAAAGCCCTCTTTAAAAATAAAGTCCTTTTAAAACTTAGATTATATAAAGGTTATAAAGATAGTATTAAAGCTTAAGGCTAAATATAATTATAAGAGAAGCTAGAGGAGTTTAAAGGTATAATAAGAGGCCTAGAAGATTAAAGAGAGAGTATTAAAAAAGGTAAAGGTACTTTATTTTAAAAAGGAAGTATATAAGGTATCTTAATTATTTAATAGGCTTTAGAAACTAGTTAAATAGGGCTAAGAGAGAAATATACTACCTTAAGAACTCCTAAAGTTCCCTACCCTTAAGAAGGATAGGGGAGGCTTTAAGGTAAAATTATTTTAAGAGAAGGTAGAGGTCCTTTAAAGGACCTTCTTCCCCCTACTTTTAAGGGTAGATTTAAGTAATACTTAAGGGTTTTAATATAAGATACCCTTAATAATAAATATAAAGGTTATTAAGGAGGAAGTTTATAAAGTAATTAATAGGTTAAAGTAGGATAAAATACTTAGGATAGATAGGATCCTAAATAGGTTTTTAAGAATAATAAAGAGGAAGCTACTACCTAGCTTTATATACCTATTTTAAGCTTATCTAAGAGTTAGATACTACTTAATAGAGTTTAAGAAGGCTAATATAATTATCTTAAAGAAGTTAAAGAAAGAGGACTATTTTAAATTAAAATTATACTATTTAATTACCCTTCTTAATACTTTAAGAAAGGTATTAAAAGTAGTTATAATAAAGAAGCTAGGCGACCTTATAAAGGAATATAAACTACTACCCTAATAATAAATAAAGGTAAGAAAGGAGAGGTTAATAATAATATCCTTTAAGATAATAGTAGAGGTAGTATATATAAAATAAAATTATAATAAGTTTAATATAATAAGTATATTATTATTAGATATTATAAGGGCCTTTAATAATATCTCTTATAAGAGGTTATTATATAACTTAAAGAAAGGGGTCTTAACCCTTATTATATAATAGGTATAAAGCTTCTTAATAAAAAGGGTTATAATAATTATACTATATTAGTAAACTAGGGGAACCTATATTTTATAAAATTATACGTATTATACGTATTATATATACGAATAATAGGCGCGCTTATATACTAGCTTTAAGGCTAATAATAATACTATAAGTTATAAAATATATATTTAGTAACTTTTAAAAATACTAGGTAATAGGACTAATAGGGGATAAGTCCTACTAATTAGCTATAATATAACTATATTAGGCTAGTACTAACTAGGTAATTATAATAAGGTACTAAGTCTTATTAATAATTAGTACTAGTACTTAGTAAGAGAATTAATCGTAGGCGTAATATAAGGATAGGATATAGGGCTAGGTTAAAGGGGGGTACTCTACGCGTATATAAATCACGTGAATTAACTGTATTTAAAACCTATATTATACTAGCGTTAACGACGTAGCTACTATAACTCTAGCGAGCTTCCCGTTTCTTCCTAGCGCTAGAGGAAAATCACGGATTTAAGGCCTTAAATCCGGATTTTCTATATTTAGGACTTTTAGGCTAGAATAAAAAAAACCTGAAATTTTCCTATTTTTTACTAGTATTTTACCTAAAAAGAGCGCTTTTAATAGATTTAGTAGTTTAGATTTTCTATATAAGTTCCTAGTTTACTAATATAAGATCTTTTAAAGATCCCTAATATTACTTATTTTATTTCTATTTTTTAACTCCCTACTTATAAAAGAGTATATAAAGATAAAACTCTAGGTATAAATTAAAGGCTTTATTAATAATATTTACTTAATAATATATAATAAAAGTATTAAAGAGAATTATAAGATCCTAGTAAAGATATATAAGGTATACCTTTATTAGGTAAATATATATAAGGTAACCTTTACCTCTTATAAGTATAAGTTAATCTATTTATTAAAGAGCTTAAAGAGGTTTAATATAAAGGTAATAATAGACTTTAAAGTAATAGTAATATACCTAGAGATATTAATAAGAGTTCTTAGACTTTATATTAATAATAAATTAAGGTAGAGCTTATATATTAATAAGATAAGATTAAAGATAGAGATATAAAAGCTAGCTCTATTAATTATTATTAACTTAATATAAGGTATTATACTTAATAAGATAAGATAGGTTTATAATATAATAATTTAACTAGTAATAACTTATATAATAAAGATATAATATAACTTAAAGGGGATATTAGAGGTAAAGAAGGCTAATATTATAACGCTAAAAACTATATAAAATAGGTACTTAAAGATAGTACTTAAGGCTTTTAAAATAATTAATATATAAGTATTAAAGGTAGAATTAAGGATTTTATTAATAAAGATAAGCCTTAATAAATTAGTATTATATATATTAATAGTATAAGGGATCTACCTACTAATTAAGGAAGGGTATATAAGGATCTACTATAAGTTAAAAGGGAAAAAGGGAAGGGAGAAAAAGGTTATAAAGACTCTAATAGAGGAGAAGTAGTCTTAAGTAAAAGGAGCCCTCTAAATAATAATAGGGGGAGGGGATACTAGTATAATAGCCTAGCTTACCCCTAAAGAAATTAGAAGGTAGGTAAAGGAGAAATAAAAGGAGAGGTAGCTAGGATATTAAGAGGGTATCCCTAACTATACTAAGATAGTAGTATAAAGGGATAAGATTTAAGAGATAAGAGCTAGTCTTTATATAAAGCTTTTTAAGGCTAAGAGCTTTATAGGTATCTAATTATATATAGAGAAGATAGGACTACGCGCCTTCTTATATAAGAGAAGAGTACTAAGAGTTAATAATATTAATTATAAATATAAATAAGGGTATTAAGATACTAAGTATATACTTATATTCTACCCTAATTATATAAAGGGGAGGAGGTAGATACTTTAAAGGATAGGGTTAAGTAACTTCTACTAGATAGTATTAACCTTAAAGGGGTTAAAGGTAGTAACTAAGTAGGTTATTTAATAAGGTATACTTAGCTAGTTTATACTAATAAGGAAATAACTTAGGGGGGCTATATAAGGGTAGATAGGCTCTAACTAGAGGGTAAAGGGGTAGGTAACTCTAATAAAAGAAGAGATAAGATAGTATAAAGAGTATAAGATAGGGTAGTATATAATATCTAGAGTTCTAGAAATATAATAGTAAATAGGATAGGAGATAAGGTTTTCTTTTATAGATTATAGTTTCCTCTAGTAAGCTAGATATAAACCGCCCTTATTAGCTCTAAGTAGCTAGATAGTAGAGTATAAAATATAAATATAAATATAAATATAAGGTATATACCTCTTAACTTAAATAGTATCTAGCCCTATTAGTATTAATTTTAATTCTATCTATATTAAAGACCTTATTAAGATTAATATTATCTATTAAATTAAGAACTAGATATATTTACTAGTACTATAATTTATAATCTTATTAGTTATATAAGTAGAGTATAAATATTAACTTCTTAGTTAAACTACTAATTTTAATTCTAATTTAGCTAGTAGCTTTAATAGCTAATTAAAGGCTTTTAATATAAGTTATTATAATAAGTATTATTATAGTTATTATTTTAATAAAGTTAATATTAAGGGGGAGGCTATTATAAAGACTTATAAGGCTATTTCTACTAAACTAAAAATTAAGATTAATACCTACTATATTATTATTACTACTACTAATAGGGTTTCTTATAATAAGAAGTATAAGTCTACTACTAGTACTTTCTCTTATCTAATAAATTAAGGAAATTATTATAGTTAGTAGTTCTACTAGGCTCTAGGATATTACGCTAGAATTCTATATTAAATCTATATTAAATAAGTAAGATATAGTCCTTTATTATATTAAGCTTAGTATCTTAAGTAGCTCTTATAATAGCTTAAGTATATTTATAAGGCTCTTAATATTATAAAGTATCTTATATAATATACCTCTTATAAATTAAAATACTTATATTAATATTATAAGATATCTTCTAATATTCTATTAATAGTTAGTACTACTTATTAATATTATAAGTAATAAGATATTTATTAACTTCTCTTAACTTTAAAGTATACTAGCTTATAACTATTTTATAAAGATATAGCTAAAGGTTCTAGTAAATAATATCTCCTCTTATATAAATAATATCTTTAATCTAGTCTATAAATATATATATATTATAGAAGTATATAATCTTACTAGTATACTTAATACTTAATATTATTTCTACTAATTTATTATTATAAAATATATTAAAGTAGCTAATATTATTAGAGTTAAATCTTAGTATCTTATTATTTATACTTATAATAGGATTTATAATAAGGTTAGTAGGTAGTTATAAGATAATACTAGTAATTATTTTATAAAGCTTAGTATATTATACTTTAATAAAGCCTATATTTTCCTTTATAACTAGTAGGGAAGGTTTAATAGGATAATTATAGATAGCTTCTTTAGCTAATATACCCCTAGTAGTAGGATTAATAGTCTTATTATTAGATAAGGTAGAGCTTATTACTCCTACTACTAGAGGGTTCTAGTACTTTATAAAGTATACCTAGAGTTATAGAAGGTTATAATACTATTTAGTATCCTTAATAAAGGACTTAATAGCTCTCTAAAATACTAGGGTATTAGTAGCCTAATTATATAAAAACTATAGTAGTTTAACTAAAGTAGAATATTAAGTCTATAATTTAATACTACTTAATTATTTAAGTTATTTATAAAGTTTAATAATATAGTTAATATAATAGCCTATTATTTCTAATACTTCGTATTTATAAGCCTTTCTAGTAGTATTAATAAACTTGTAGATCTAGTAGGTTATAATAATAGGGTTTTAATTAAGAGGTAGTAGGGATATTATAATAGTAGTTTTTAAAAAAGACTATTAATTATAATCTTACTAAGATTTTAAGAATAAAAGGAATATAGTACTTATATAAAATAAGGTATAAAGGTAGGCTATTAAAGGTTTTAATAGGTAGCTATTATAATATTAGTAAGGTACTTATATAGTCCTACTATTAAGGGCCTTATTATTATAAGGACGTAAGGATATATAAGATATAAGGATAGTTTAATTATAGAGAAGGGTTAATAAAGACTTCTCTTAGAGGATTATAAGATTAATAGTATTATAAGAGTAGTATTAGTAGGTTTAATAATTTATAATAATTAGATAGTATTATAAAGCTTATAGTATAGTATTACTACTAATTAATAAGTACTCTATCTAGTTTATATAGATTAATTAATTAGCTATTAGTAATTCTATTAAAGGCTACTTATATAGTTTATAAAAGGCTTCTATAAATAAGTAATAGACTAGCGACTATATTAGTATTATAACTAACTAAATAGGTTCTATATTATATATACTTAGTATATATTATATCCTTATATTAACTTATAAGAGGAAATAATATATAAGGCTTACTAGTTCTCTTTAGGGGGTTTATTAGATCCCTTATAGAATAGTTCTTAGATTTCTTAAGAATTAGTCTTATTATAAAAAATAGACTAATTTTATATTACTATATAACCCTTATAATTTATAAATATAATAATTTTAATTCTTCTACCTATTTAAGGGTAGTAATCTATTATTAGTTATAGTAAATATAACTCGCTCTAGTAGTATTATAAGTAATACGCCGTTATAATAAAGTTAAGATAAAAGTAGTTTATTAAATACTTTTAATAATAACCCTAGCTAATAGGAAAGGGAATAGGAAAGTTATATAAGGGATATAAATAAATCTAATAATACTAAAAATACCCCTAAGGGAGATTTAGAGAATTATAAAGGAAGTATTCCCTTTATAATAGAACGCTTTATATAGGTAAGGCGTAAGCGAGAAGAGTTACTATAGATTTAATAACTTAAAGAAGTTAAAGTAGATATTACTACCCTAGAATTAGAGGAATAGATTTCTCTTTATAATAATAGTATTATAAGTCGGAAGTATATATATAATAAAGTTAAGGAGTACTTAAGTCCCTTTTAAAGTATATTAAAGTTAACCCCTATTCTTAACTATTATAATAAGAATATCTATAAATACTAAGACTAGATATAATAATATAATATATCTTTTTTATAAATCCTATTTAACTTTACTATATAAATATCGCGTATTCTATTTATAATACTAGTACTTAAAGGTAATCTAGAATAACTTTAAGCTACTTATTTATATTCTTATCTATTAAAAATATTAAATTAGAAGGATTTTATAGACTTTTTATTAAACTATATTAAGGATCTTATAAATAGGGAGTTAAGTATATATTAATAGTATACTAATATATACTAATACTTAATATAAGTAATTTATAAGTTTAAAATATACTTAATATCTTTAAAAGCCTAACTTCCTAAAAAAGTTAAAAGTAAGTAGGTAATAAATTTATATATTAAGCTTATTAAAGAGCTTTAAATTACCCTTATAAATTAGGGGTCCCTACTTAATATAAGAGATAAACTCCTATTATTAATAGTATACCTTAAAGCTAATATTAATAAGACTAAAAGCTTAGGTAAGAAAGGCTAGTAAAATATATTATATAAGTACGCGGATTATAATAAAGGTAAAAAATTATAAATAAATAGAGATAATATTATAAGAGGATAAGGAATAGGTAATTATAATAGTAAGAGTAGTTATAATAAGCTTAAATTACGCGACTTATTAGATATTACTTATTAGAATTATAATAAAAAGGGCTATTATATTATAAATTATCCTAATCTACTAAAATAAGGTAAATTTTAATTAAAAGGAAGATATTTAAACCTTAATACTATAAGTAAATAGGGCTAATATATAAGTAAAGAGTAGGGAAAAGGCTAGACCCTATTAAAGGCTCTAAATTATTAAGGGAGAGGTTATAAGAAGTAGAAGTTAAACCTTTAATATTATATTAATATAAAGTTAAGTTAATACTAAAGTATAAGCCTCTTAAGTATAAGGGATATTTTAATTATAATTCCTAGCTAAATATTATCTTATAAGCTTATACTATTAAAGTAAGTTTAAAATATATTAAAGATATTAAATTACTATATCTAGGCTTTATAAATAGTAAGCCTATCTTTTATTATAATATATATAATATAATATATTAAACTACTAATAGTTAGAGTTCTTTTTATTAATATACTTATATCTTTTATATAATAGATAAGGTAGGACTACTACTAGTTATTAATAGACTTATATAATATATAATAGGTATTAAGGTTAATATAAGTATAAAGAAGTAGTATTTTAGAGTTAATAAGTTATTATTCTAACTAAATAATTTATAATAGTTTATAAAATTCTTAAAGAAATAGCCTACTATTTATATACTTCTTATTTCTAATATTATTAATCTAGAACCTATATAATTAAGATTTAAAGTAGTAGGTATAAGTAATCTAGATAAGGAATATATAGTTAATTTATATATATTACCTCTAGAATTTAATAAGTTCTTAGATATATTCTTAATTAAAGAAGCTAGATATCTACTATCTTATTAAAGAAGTAATTATACTATTAATATAACTAGTAACCCGCTTTATAAACCCTTATATAACCTATTAAATATAGAGTTAATAGAATTAAGATACTATCTAGATAAAGCCTTAATAAAAGGATAGATTAAGTACTTTAAAAGTCTTATAAGATTACCTATCCTATTTATCTTAAAGAAGGATAGAGGCTTATATCTATATATTAACTACTATAACTTAAATAAAGTAACTATTAAGAATAGATATCCTTTACCCTTAATTAGTAAAATATTAAATTACTTAAATAGAGTAAAGGTCTTTATAAAACTTAATCTTAAGGATATATATTATTATATTTATATTTAAAAGGGAGATAAGTAGAAGACTATATTTTATATATAATATAGTTATTTTAAGTATTTAATAATACTATTTAGTCTTATAAATACTCTAGTAACCTTTTAAGCTTATATTAATAAGTCTTTAATAGGGTTATTAAATAAATTCTATATTATTTATCTTAATAATATTCTTATCTATTTAGAATTATATATAAAGTATAGGGATTATATATATAAAGTACTTAAGCGGCTTTAATAATATAAATTATTTACTAACTTAAAGAAATATTAGTTCTTTATAATTAAAGTAGAGTTCTTAAGATTTATTATCTTAATTAAAGGTATTATAATAGATTAATATAAGGTAGATACTATCTAGTTATAACCTAGGTTAAAGAGCTTTTATAAAGTATAGATTTTTCTTAGATTTATAAAAAAAAAAAATTATTTTATTTATTAGTATTTATAAATTATATTACCCTTAATAAGGCTATTAAAGAGTAGTATAAAAGGTATTAAGATAGGTCCTTTTAATTAGTTTAATAGAGTAGAGTATATATTTAATATACTTTATTAAGTATTTCTTAATATATTAATATTAAGATATTTTAATCTTATATTACTTATATAAGTTAAGACTAATATATTAGATTTTAGACTAGCTAGTATTTTATTATAACTCTAGGAATTAGATTAATAGTATCTTATAACCTTTTAAAGTAAGAAAATAAACTTAGTTAAAGAATATTATAAAACTTATAATAAAGAGTTACTTATAATAGTTATAATCTTTAAGTAGTAGAGATACTACTTAGAAGGTAGTTTCTATCTAGTTAAAGTACTTACTAATTATAATAACTTAAGGGGTTTTATAAATATAAAGGCCTTAAATAGTTAATAGATAAGATAGGTAATAAGACTCTTAATTTATAACTTTATTATTAAGTATAAGCTAGGTAAGACTAACCTAGTTAATACGCCGTTAAAGCGCCTTAATTATAAAAGTAAGAGTAGGGTAATAAATAAACTTATCTCTATATTATAGTAAAAGCTATTAATAGTAGTAGGTTTATTAAACCCTATTTTTTATATTATAACTAAGGCTTATATATTTCTTATACTAGAATAGGGCTTATAACCCTCTAGTAATAAAGGTAAACTTACTATAATATATAATATATATATAAGGTAGTTATAGATATTAATACTAGTTATAAGATTAGTAGTACTAGGAATTATTAATATAGCTATTAGAATAATAGTTTTAGATAGAGTATATCTATTAAGGTATAAGGACCCTTAACTTAAAATTATAAGGAGTATAAGTAAGACGCTACCTTAATATACTTATAATATAACTAAGAAATAGCTTAATCCTATTACTAGAACTATTAGTTATAAATAATTTATCCTATATTTTCTAGCTAGTATAATAGTAGAAAATAAAATAGTATATATTATACCTTTAAAGTCTATAATTAAATTAATTAAAGTACTTTAATAAGAAGATATTTTTATTAGCTAGTAACGCGTAGGTAAAATAATAGATAGATAAGTTAATAGAGCTAGTTAATAGATATTTAATAGTTAAGGTTTACTTAAGTATAATAAGAAGTTATATATTCTTAAAGACTTATTAGTTTATAAAGAGCTATTAAATTACTATTATAATAACCCTTTAGTAGGGTATTTTAAGCTTAATAAGACGCTTAGTCTCCTTTACTAAAAGTATACCTAGATAGGTATAAAGGTAGATATTAAAGAATATATTAATTCTTATAATATTTATTAAAGAGTTAAAGTGAAATAATATTAATTATATAGTAACTTAATTATACTTCTTAAGTTAACTAGGTTATAAAGGTTAATTATAATAGATTTTATTATAGATCTTCCCTTATATAAATAGTATAAAGGTATTTATAATACTAGTATAAAGGTATTTATAATACTATTCTTATAATTATTAATAGGTATATAAAGATACTTTACTACCTTCTTATATAAAAGAATTATAAGGTAACTAATCTTATAAATATCTTATTTAAAGAAGTCTTTCTAAAGTATAATATACCTAATAATATTATATTAGATTAAGGGAGTCTATTTATAAGCGCTTATTAATTTAACTTATACTACTATTTAAAGTAAAATTATAAGCTAAGTATAGCCTTTTATTTATAAATTAATAGTTAAATAGAATATTAGAATTAGATATTAGAATATTATTTAAGAACTTATTATAATAATAGATAAGATAATTAGATATAATTATTACCCCTAGTTAAATTTATATATTATAGTATAAAAAATATAATAATAGGTTATAATTCTTTTAAGCTTTATTATAACTATTAGCCTAAGATTCTTATATATTCTAAGGATAGAACTTATTAAGAGGAGGTATTAGATATAAGATAATATATCTAAAAACTTTATAAATTATATAAAGACCTATTAAGTTAATAGTAAGATATATTAGAAATATAAGTAAAGTTTTATAATAGGAAGTATAAGCTAATATCTTTTAATTAAAGAGACTTAGTTATATTAAATATAAAGAACTTAAAGTAAAAGCGACTAAGTAGGAAGCTATCTTATAAGCTTATTAATCTATTTTATATCTTTAAACCTATTAATAAGTAGGTATACTACCTAGTATTATTATTAATATATATAATCTACCCTATTTTTTATATTTCTCTTTTAAAGTTATATATATATAGGTAAGATAATACCTTTATACCTAAGTTACTACCTCTAGAACTTATTAATAATAATAAGTAGTAGGAGTTAGAAGAGATTTTAAATAAGAAGATAAAGAAGGGTAAACTCTAGTATCTTATTAAGTAGAAGAGATATCCTCCCTAATATAATTAATAGGTTCTAGAAGAAAATCTAAAAGATATATAAGAAATATATAAAGACTTTAATAAGAAGTAAAAGTACTATTATTAAAAGTAGGAGTTATAAATATTAAAATAAAATTAGAGAATATAATAAAGGATATTTAATTAATTATTTAAAAGTAAGTATAAAGAGTATTAATCTCTTTTATCTTACCTATTAAAAGTAGGTAAAACGCCCTAGAGGCGCTAGTATATAAGGATAACTTAGGAAAGAGATAAAAAACTATCTAATTAAATTAGGAGAAGGAAACCTAGTATTAAGTAGTTAAAGCTTACTTAGCTACTTATAAAGTATAAGTAATATAATATTAGTACGCTAAGTACCTACTCCTTATTATTTATATCTATCTTATTCTCTAGGCTAGAGGCTAAGGGCTTAAGGCCTACTTAAAGATATATAAGTAATAGTTATAATAATTAATAAATATAATAAAAGTATAAGAGAGTATACCTTAACTTACTTAATATTATAAATACTTATAAGAGTTTTACTAATATATTCTATTATTTAAAGAATTATAATTTATACTTCTAATATACTTATTAATTTCTTTTTACTACTAAGATATATTATAATATAATTATAAGAAGCTAGCTTAAAGTAGATAGTAATTATAATATTTATAAGGGTAATACCTACTACTTAAAGCTTTAATTTATCCTCTAAAATATCTAGATAATCCGCGTTATTAATTAATTAATAGAGCTTAATTAATTTATTATAAATTAGGATTATATTATTAGGAATCTAGAAGTTAAGTAATTAATATATATTATAATTATAAAAGTAACTTAAGAATATAGAGAAAACCTATTAATTTATAATTATAATAGACTTTTAAATAATAGTTATACTACTTAAGTATTATTTTCTTTCTATTAGTAATTATAAATATAGTATTACTTATACTATTAGTATATATACTAAGTATAATATAACTATAAATACTTATACTTTATAAGTCCTTTATTAATATAATAAATATACCTCTTATATATATTTTATTTTAGATAGGGAGCTCCCTAGGAATATATAACTAGGGAAGTAGAGGTAAGAATAATATACTACTTTATATTAGCTATATAATTAAGACGTACCTAAGTACTTATATTTATAAAAGAGGGATAATAAGTAGGTATAACTAGATTATTATCTAGGTTAAATAGGTTATTAATACTTATAATAGAGTTAGGGTAAGAAGTAGGCTTAGGAATAGGCTTATATAATAGAGGAGTAGGCTCCTTAATAGGATCTTTAATAGAATCTCTATAGGATTTATAATAGGAGTTTTTATAAGATCCTTAATAATTAGATTACCTAACTAGGTATTAGGATCTACTTCTACTTCTATTATAGAAGCTAGGCGTATTATATATATTTTATATTAGATTAAGTTATATTATATTAGTTATATTTACGCGTAGAGCTAGTAAATTAACTTATAAGTAATATCTAAGATATTAAGATATTAGATACTATATTATATATTATATATATATTATATATATATAAGAAGAGAGGGTATTAAGTACTTAGAAGAATATTAATAATAGTTATAAAAGAGAAAGTATTAAGGAAATTTTTAAGTATTATAATAATAATACTAAGGCGCTAAGAATATATTAGTATAACTATTATTATTATTTATATAGATTTATTATATATAATATATATACCTTAGATTATAATATCTACTTATAATAGATAGTTATATTATAATATAAAGTTATAAGTACTATATATTATAATTATAATATAAATTAATCTCGCTTTATTAAGTTCTTTTCCTTATATCTTATACTACGTTTAAAGGTTTTTATTAAACTTAATTAAATAGCCTATTTATATTAAACTTAAGGATAAGTTTCTTTAAGGGAGGAGGTAACTATTATAACTAACTAAATAGGTTCTATATTATATACGCTTAGTATATATTACATCCTTATATTAACTTATAAGGGGAAATAATATATAAGGCTTACTAGTTCTCTTTAAGGGGTTTATTAGATCCCCCGTAGAATAATTCTTAGATTTCTTAAGAATTAGTCTTACTATAAAAAATAGACTGATTTTATATTATTATATAACCCTTATAATTTATAATTATAATAATTAGGTAGGTAGGTATCTTATATATATAATAGTATTAGCTAATATACTATTTTAATAGTATAATATACCTAGTAATAAGATAGATATTTATCCTATTTAAATTAATATTAGATATATTAGTAGGTAATATTATAAAGTAGGTAATTTATAAATAATAATAGGATTTTTATTATTAATCTAATCTAGCTATTAGTATATAAAGTTTAATAGATAAATCTACTTATTCTAGTATATCTTTTAAAGTATTATACTAATTTTAATTATTCTTAAAGCTTTAAATACCTTAAAGTAAGTTATATAACTTAATTTAAGTAGAAAATATTATAGAGTATTAGTATATATTATTATAACCTACTAAATAGGTTATACTTTATATACGCTTAGTATATATTATACCCTTATATTAACCTATAAAGGGAAATAATATATAAGGCTTACTAGTCTCTTTAAAGGATTTATTAGATCCCTTATAGAATAATTCTTAGATTTCTTAAGAATTAGTCTTACTATAAAAATAGACTAATTTTATATTATTATATAACCCCTATAATTTATAATTCTAATAATTCTAATTCTTCTACTTATTTAAGGGTAGTAATCTATTATTAGTTATAGTAAATATAACTCGCTCTAGTAGTATTATAAGTAATACGCCGTTATAATAGAGTTAAGATAAAACTAGTTTATTAAATACTTTTAATAATAATCCTAGCTAATAGGAAAGGGAATAGGAAAGTTATATAGGGGATATAAATAAACCTAATAATACTAAAAATACCCCTAAGAGAGATTTAGAGAATTATAAAGGAAGTATTCCTCTTATAATAGAACGCCTTATATAGGTAAGGCGTAAGTAAGAAGAGTTATTATAAATTTAATAACTTAAAGAAGTTAAAGTAGATATTACTACCTTAGAATTAGGGGAATAGATTTCTCTTTATAGTAATAGTAGTATAAGTTAGAAGCGTATATATAATAAAGTTAAGGAGTACTTAAGTCCCTTCTAAAGTATATTAAAGCTAACCCTTATTCCTAACTATTATAATAAGAATATCTATAAATACTAAGACTAGATATAATAATATAATATATCTTTTTTATAAACTCTATTTAACTTTACTATATAGATATTATATATTCTATTTATAATACTAGTACTTAAGAGTAACTTAGAATAACTTTAAGCTACTTATTTATATTCTTATCTATTAGAAATATTAAGTTACAAGGATTTTATAAACTTTTTATTAAATTATATTAAGGATCTTATAAATAGGAAGTTAAGTATATATTAATAGTATACTAATATATATTAATACTTAATATAAGTAATTTATAAGTTTAAAATATACTTAATATTATTAGAAGTATAACTTCCTAAAAAAGTTAAAAGTAAGTAGGTAATAAATTTATATACTAAGCTTATTAAAGAGCTTTAAATCGCCCTTATAAATTAGGGGTCCCTACCTAATATAAGAGATAAACTCCTATTATTAGTAGTACGCCTTAAGGTTAATATTAATAAGACTAGAGGCTTTAATAAGAAAAGCTAGTAAAATATATTATATAAGTACGCGGATTATAATAAAGGTAAAAAACTACGAATAAATAGGAATAATATTATAAGGGGATAAGGAATAGGTAGTTATAATAGTAAGAGTAGTTATAATAAGTCTAAATCGCGCGACTTATTAGATATTACTTATTAGAATTATAATAAGAAGGGCTTTTTTACTACTAGTTATCCTAATCTATTAAAATAAGATAGATTTTAAGTAAAAGGAAGATACTTAAACCTTAGTATTATAAGCGAATAGGGCTAATATATAAGTAAGGAGTAGGGAAAGAGTTAGACCCTATTAAGGACTTTAAATTATTAGGGGAGAGGTTATAAGGAGTAGAGGTTAAACCTCTAATATTATATTAATATAAAGTTAAGGTAATACTAAAGTATAAGCCTCTTAAGTATAAGGGATATCTTAATTATAATTCCTAGCTAAATATTATCTTTTAAGCTTATACTATTAAAGCGAGCTTAAAATATATTAAAGATACTAAATTACTATATCTAAGCTTTATAAATAGTAAGCCTATCTTCTATTATACTATATATAATATAATATATTAAACTATTAATAGTTAGAGTTCTTCCTATTAATATATCTATATTTTCTATTTAATTAATAAGGTAGGACTACTACTAGTTATTAGTAGACTTATATAGTATATAATAGGTATTAAGGTTAATATAAGTATAAGGAAGTAGTATTTTAGAATTAATAAGTTATTATTCTAACTAAATAATTTATAGTAGTTTATAAAGTTTTTAAAGAAATAGCCTACTATTTATATACTTCTTATTTCTAATATTATTAATCTAGAACCTATATAATTAAAACTTAGAATAGTAGAAGTAAGTAATCTAGATAAGGAACACGTAGTTAATTTATATATATTACCTCTAGAGTTTAATAAGTTCTTAGACGTATTCTTAGTTAAAGAAGCTAGATATCTACTATCCTATTAAGGAAGTAAATACGCTATTAATATAATAGGTAACCCGCCTTATAAACCCTTATATAACCTATTAAATATAGAGTTAATAGAATTAAGATACTATTTAAATAAAGCCTTAATAAAAGGATAGATTAAGTACTCTAAGAGTCTTATAGGATTACCTATTCTATTTATCCTAAAGAAGGATAGAGGTCTATATCTATATATTAACTACTATAAGTTAAATAAAGTAACTATTAAGAATAGATATCCTTTACCCCTAATTAGTAAAATATTAGATTACTTAAATAGAGTAAAAGTCTTTATAAAACTTAATTTTAAGGATATATATTATTATATTTATATCTAAAAAAGAGATAAGTAGAAGACTATATTTTATATATAATATAGTTATTTTAAGTATTTAATAATACTATTTAATCTTATAAATACTCTAGTAACCTTTTAAGCTTATATTAATAAGTCCTTAATAGGGTTACTAAATAAATTCTATATTATTTATCTTAATAATATTCTTATCTATTTAGAATTATATATAAAGTATAAGGATTATATATATAAAGTACTTAAGCGGCTTTAGTAGTATAAATTATTTACTAACTTAAAGAAATATTAGTTCTTTATAACTAAAGTAGAGTTCTTAGGATTTATTATATTAATTAAAGGCGTAATAATAGATTAATATAAGGTAGATACTATCTAGTTATAACCTAGGTTAAAGAGCTTTTATAAAGTATAAATTTTTCTTAGATTTATAAATTTTTACTATTATTTTATCTATTAGTATTTATAGATTATATTACCCTTAATAGGACTATTAAAGGGTAGTATAAAAGGCGTTAAGAAAGGTCCTTTTAATTAGCTTAATAGAGTAAAGTATATATTTAATATACTAATACTAAGATACTTTAGTCCTATACTACCTACGCGAGTTAAGACTAATATATTAGATTTTAAACTAGCTAGTATTCTATTATAACTCTAGGAATTAGGTTAGTAATATCCTATAACCTTTTAAAGTAAGAAAATAAACTTAATTAAAGAATATTATAAAATTTATAATAAGGAGTTACTCGCGATAGTTATAAACTTTAAGTAGTAGAGATACTACTTAAAAGGTAGTTTCTATCTAATTAAAGTACTTACTAATTATAATAATCTAAGGGGTTTTATAAATATAAAGGCCTTAAATAGTTAATAGGCGAGATAGGTAATAAGACTCTTAACTTATAACTTTATTATTAAGTATAAACTAGGTAAGACTAACCTAGCTAATACGCTATTAAGACGCCTTAATTATAAAAGTAAGGGTAGGATAATAAATAAACTTATCCCTATATTATAATAAAAGCTATTAATAGTAGCGGGTTTATTAAACCCTATTTTTTATACTATAATAGAGGCTTATATATTTCCTATTCTAGGATAGGGCTTACTACCCTCTAGTAATAAAAGTGAACTTACTATAATATATAGTATATATATAAGTTAGTCGTAGATACTAGTATTAATTATAAGGTTAGTAGTACTAGGAATTATTAATATAACTATTAGAATAACGGTTTTAGATAGAGTATATCTATTAAGGTATAAAGACCCTTAACCTAGTAATATAAGGAGTATAAGTAAGACGCTACCTTAATATACTTATAATATAGCTAAGAAATAGCTTAACCCTATTACTAGAACTATTAGTTATAAATAACTTATTCTATATTTTCTAGCTAGTATAATAGTAGAGAATAAAATAGTATATACTACGACTTTAAAGTCTATAATTAAGTTAATTAAAGTACTTTAATAAGAAGATATTTTTATTAGCTAGTAATATATAAGTGAAATAATAGATAGATAAGTTAAGAGAGCTAGTTAATAGATATTTAATAGTTAAGGTTTACTTAGATATAATAAGAAGTTATATATTCCTAAAGACTTATTAATTTATAAAGAGCTATTAAATTACTATTATAATAACCCCTTAGTAGGGTATTTTAAGCTTAATAAGACGCTTAGTCTCCTTTACTAAAAGTATACCTAGATAGGTATAAAGGTAGATATTAAAGAATATATTAATTCTTATAATATTTATTAAAGAGTTAAGGTAAAATAATATTAACTATATAGCGACTTAACTACGCTTCTTAAGCTATCTAGGTTATAGAGGTTAATTATAATAGATTTTATTACGGATCTTCCCCTATATAAATAGCGTAGAGGTATTTATAATACTATTCTTATAGTTATTAATAGGTATATAAAGATACTTTACTATCTTCTTATATAAAAGAACTTTAAAGTAACTAATCTTATAGATATCTTATTTAAAGAAGTCTTCTTAAAGTATAATATACCTAATAATATTATATTAGACTAAGGAAGTCTATTTATAAGTACTTATTAGTCTAATTTATACTACTATTTAAAGTTAAATTATAGGCTAAGTATAGCCTTCTATTTATAGACTAATAGCTAAATAGAATATTAGAATTAGATATTAGAATATTATTTAAGAACTTATTATAATAATAGATAAGATAATTAAGTAGGGTTATTACCCCTAGCCGAATTTATATATTATAATATAAAGAATATAATAATAGGTTATAATCCTTTTAAACTTTATTATAACTATTAGCTTAAGATTCTTATATATTTTAAGGATAGAACTTACTAAGAGGAGGTATTAGATATAAGATAATATATCTAAAAACTTTATAAGTTATATAAAGACCTATTAAGTTAATAGTAAGATATATTAGAAATATAAGTAAAGTTTTATAATAGGAAGTATAAGCTAATATCTTTTAATTAAGGAGATTTAGTTATATTAAATATAAAGAACTTAAAGTAAAAGTAATTAAGTAGGAAGCTATTATATAAGCTTATTAGTCCGTTTTATATCCTTAAACCTATTAGTAAGTAGATATATTACCTAGTATTACTATTAACGTATATAATCTACCCTATTTTTTATATTTCTCTTTTAGAGCTATATACGCGTAGGTAAGGTAATACCTTTATATCTAAGCTACTACCTCTAGAACTTATTAATAATAATAAGTAGTAGGAGTTAGAAGAGATTTTAAATAAGAAGATAAGGAAGGGTAAACTCTAGTATCTTATTAAGTAGAAGGGATATCCTCCCTAATATAATTAATAGGTTTTAGAAGAAAATCTAGAAGATATATAAGAAATACGCGAAGACTTTAATAAGAAGTAAAAGTACTATTATTATAAGTAGGAGTTAAAAATATTAAAATAGAATTAATAAAGGTAAAGATAATATTTAATTAGTTACTTAAAAGTAAGTATAAAGAGTATTAATCTCTTTTATCTTACCTACTAGGAGTAAGTAAAACGCCCTAGGGGCGCTAGTATATAAGGATAACTTAAGAAAGAAGTAAAAAACTATCTAATTAAATTAGGAGAAGGGAACCTAGCGCTAAGTAGTTAAAGCTTACTTAGCTACTTATATAAGCGTATATAATATATTATTAGTACGCTAGATACCTACTCCTTATTATTTATATCTATCTTATCCTCTAAGCCGGAGGCTAAGGGCTTAAGGCCTACTTAAAGATATATAAATAATAGTTATAATAATTAATAAATATAATAGAAGTATAAGGAAGTATACCTTAGCTTACTTAATATTATAAATACTTATAAGGGTTTTATTAATATATTCTATTATTTAAAGAATAGTAGTTTATACTTTTAATATACTTATTAGTTTCTTTTTATTACTAAGATATACCGCGATATAGTTATAAGAAGCTAGCTTAGAGTAGATAATAACTATAATATTTATAAGGGTAACGCCTACTACTTAAAGCTTTAATTTATCCTCTAAAGTATCTAGATAATCCGCGTTATTAATTAATTAATAGAACTTAATTACTTTATTATAAACCGGTATTATATTATTAGGAATCTAGAAGTTAAGTAATTAGTATATATTATAACTATAAAAGTAACTTAAGAATATAAGGAAAACCTACTAGTTTATAATTATAATAGACTTTTAAATAATAGTTATACTACTTAAATATTATTTTCTTTCTATTAGTAATTATAAATATAATATTACTTATATTATTAGTATATATATTAAGTATAATATAACTATAAATACTTATACTTTATAAGTCCTTTATTAATATAGTAAATATATCTCTTATATATATTTTATTTTAAACGGGGAGCTCCCTAGGAATATATAGCTAGGGAAGTAGGGGTAAGAATAATATACTACTTTATATTAGCTACGTAGTTAAGATATACCTAAGTACTTATATCTATAAAAGAGGGATAATAAGTAGGTATAACCGGATTATTATCTAGGTTAAAAGGATTATTAATACTCGCGGCGGAATTAGAGTAAGAAGCGGGCTTAGGGATAGAATTACGCGGAGGAGGAGTAGGCTCCTTAATAGGATTATTAATAGGAATCTCTATAGGATTTATAATAGGAGTTTTTATAAGATCCTTAATAATTAGATTACCTAACTAGGTATTAAGATCTACTTCTACTTCTATTATAAAAGCTAGGCGTATTATATATATTTTATATTAGATTAAGTTATATTATATTAACTATATTTATATAAAGAGCTAGTAGACTAACTTATAAGTAATATCTAAGATATTAAGATATTAGATATTATATAATATAATTAGCTATTATTACGTATATTATATATATTATATATATAAAAAGAGAGGGCGCTAAGTACCTAGGAAAGATATTATTAATAATTATAAAAGATAAAGTATTAAGGAAAATTTTAGGTATTATAATAATAATATTAAGGCGCTAATACTATATTAATTTAGCTATTATTATTATATATAGAAAGTTATTATATATAACGCGTATACTTTAGATTATAATATCTACGCGTAATAGATAGTTATATTATAATATAGAGTTATAAATACTATATATTATAACTACTATATAAGTTATAATCTTACTTTATTAAGTTCTTTTCCTTATATCTTATACTAGGTTTAAAGGTTTTTATTAAACTTAATTAAATAGGCTATTTATATTAAACTTAAGGGCGAGTTTCTTTAAGAGAGGAGGTAATTATTATAACCTATTAAATAGGCTATACTTCGCATACGCTTAGTATATATTATACCCTTATATTAACCGGTAAGGGGAAATAATATATAAGGCTTACTAGTCTCTTTAAGGGGTTTATTAGATCCCTTATAGAATAATTCTTAGATTTCTTAAGAATTAGTCTTACTATAAAAATAGACTAATTTCATATTACTATATAACCCCTATAATTTATAATTATAATATATATATAGGTAGAATATAGAGAAATATTAGAGTTCTAATATTTATACTAGTTCTAGAGAGGTAATTAAAGTACTTATTAACTAACTAATAAGTTATAATAAGCTTAAAGTCCTAATTACTAGATATTCTATTATAGTAAGAAGATATTATTATAAATATTATTATCTTATATCTACTTTATATATCCCCCTCTCTCTTTCTCTCTTTATTATATATGCTTTAATAGCTAGGGTAATCTTATTTAATTATAATTCCCCTCTTTACCTTATTACTAATAATAAAGAAGAAGAAGATTATAATATAATTCTTTAATAATATAAAATTAAATAATTACAAGTCTTTAAATAGAGTTAATATTAATAGTAATATAATCTTTAAGTATATTAAGTCTAATATTAAAGTTAATTATAATTAAATAATAATCCTTTAAAATAAGTAGGTCTTTATATCTCTCTTTATTACTTATAAAATTTTATGAAAATTTTATTAATTATATCTTATTTTATTAAAATAGATATAAGAGGAGAAATCCTAGTAAAAGCTTCTATTCTTTAAAAATAATAAAGTATTTTATAAAGGATATTATATATAGTTATTATATTAGTAAGAAGGAACTATCTAAATATTATATACTTTATAAATAGATAGACTTTAGTACTAATTAGAAATAGTAGTCTAGTAATAATAAGATTTCTTTTAATATATTAGAGTCTATATTTTTTATTTATACTTAATCTCTAATTTATTACTCCTCTCTCTTTATAAGAGCTAATAATCTTACTAGTATATAAAATTAAGTAATATAAGAAGTTTAACCTTTTAATAACTTAATAAACTTAGTACTTTATAATAGTAAACTACTTTATTATTATAATTAAATATATATAAATAAAAGATAAATATAAATATAAATATAAATATAAAAGAATCCTTATCTAGAATTATATTACTTATATACCTTTTATCTATTTATTAATATAAGTAAGTAAGTATTTTAAATTTAATATATATAAAGACTCTAGCTATAAACTATTATATAAGGTAAGTAAACTAATTTTATAAGATATTACTAATTAAGAAAGTAGTTAAGTATTATACTTATATTATAAGTAGATAATTAACTTTATTATCTTTAAGAATAAAAAGGGAGAGGTATAAATTAATATATAAATTATAAAAGATATAAAAGACTTTTTAGAAAATTATATAAAAGGTTACTTTACTATCTAAATCTTTAGAACTATAATTAATAGTAATCTTTATTAATTATTATAATATAATTCTAGGCTATAATATAGTATATATAAGGATATAAAGCTACTATTTATATATCTAGTACTATCTTTAATAGTAATTACTCTAGTAGATAATACCTTCTAGGATTAAAAGTCTTTTAAAAGATCGAGGTAATTCTACTACTTATAGATAAGCCCTTATCCTATCTTTAAATTAAAAAGGATATACTTTATATACCTTCTTTTAAATAGTATTTATAAAAGACTTATAAGAAAGATTTATAAAGTAGACTTATTTAATAATTAGATAGTAGATCTAAGGTATTATATAATAGAGTTTTTATCTTATATCTAATCTATCTATACCCCCTAGATTTTAGTAGGGTTATACTAAAATATTAATATCTCTATAGGTTAATTTTATTATATTAATAAGGTAAGATATACCTAAAAAAATTAGGGTAGCTAGGGAAATAAATACTTTTTACTATACTAGATTTTTAAAATATTAAAATTACCCTATCTTATTAATTAGGATAATCTTCTAGTAATATATTTAATAATATAAATTCTTATATTCCTTATATAAAGTCGTTCTATCTACTAAATACTTATTCTTAAGTCCCTTAATTATAAGGTAGATTATATAAGAACTATACTATATAATATTAATTAAAAAAGTAGGAATAGTAGATAAGTAGCTAATACTTAATATATATAAGTCTTATATTATTTAAATAAGTAGTTATTTATTAAGTATAATAGGAGGTAAAGGTAATTTTAGTAAGGATATATATAAAAATACTAAGTATAAATAAATTAAAAAAAACTCTATTATACTAGATATAAGGAAAATATTAGACTATATAATATTTAAAGAGAAGCTCTTATTAAAGCTAATAATAAGTTCTTAAGAATAAAATATAATTATTAAGATATACTAACTTAATTAAAGATAATAATTACTTAATTACTAAAAGAGTAAAATTTACTAGTTATAATAATATAGATACTTCTTTAACTTATATATACTTAAGCTAAGTACTATAAATAGGATAGTAAGTTACTAGAATAAAAAGTATTATACTATCTATCTTAAAGGATTTTATAAGCTATTACTCTATTACTATCCTTAGCTATTATAATTACTACTTATAAAGATTAAAGCTAACCTAGATTAATATATTAACTTTATCTCTATTAATAAAGAGATTATAATACTTAGGTAAAAGCTTTAAAGTATTATAATAAAAGATAAAGTATAACTAGCTTAGACTTAATAAAAGGAATTATATTAGTAACCTAGAGAGCTTATATATTATAAATATATATATATTATATATATATAACTAGTACGCTTATATATTAGCTCTAGAGCTTATTTTAATATCTCTAATTACTATAAGCTACTATTTATATCTTTATAATACTAAAAGCGCGCTTAGTTTTCTAATTATTTATTAGAGAAATCCTTAGTTTTTCTATCTTACTTAAAAGCTTATAAATATACTTCTTATTACCTTATTAGTAATTTTTAATAGTAAGTTAATAATAGTAAGTTCTAATATAAATATAGTAATATCTTATATAAGTATTAAGGTAATTCTATAAAGGATTAGTATAGTAATAATACCTATTACTTATAGCTAATAAATCGAGGTAGGATTTCTATCCTTATATTAGAAGTCTAATTATAGAATAAAGATAACTCTATTATACTAGAAGCTTTACTTATAACTTAAATTATAAATACTTATAAAGAAAGACTAATCTTACTATCTAACTCTAGACTCTAAGTATCTAGAATAGGAAATTATAATTTAATTCCTAATATTAATTATAAAGTATAAGAATTTATCTCTAGTCTAAGTATAATTAAAAGGATTAGAAGTATATATATAAGAATAGTATACTAGAAGGTAAGTATATTTTAAAGAGTACTAGTAATAAATCTTATATTATATATATAGTAGTCTATACTTTAGTAATTTTAGTAAGTTATATCTAGTACTTTTCTATAATATTTATAATTCTATCTAGACTAACTATTTCTTTAGTACTTAGTACTAGATTTTAGTATTAACTTAACTTACTAAACTACTTACAGCTAGCTTATTACTTATATAGGTGTAGCGTTATATAATATTTATAAATTCAGTTCTAAATAGAACTAATATAGTTAGTCTAACTAAATCTTATATAACTTGTACTCCTAGTACTACTTCTAGAGTATAAGGATCTTACTTTATATAAAGAGAAGATAAGAGGATTTTAGATATAGATATATCCTTTTAGTAGTCTAAATAATTAGTTATTATAATTATAAGTCTAAAAGTTAAGAGAATAGATAATATATAAGTATAAGTATAATAGTCTATTAATCTACTAAGTATTTAAGAATTAAATAATATTTTAAGTATATTATATTAAATACTACTATAGAATAATAACCTTTCTAATAATATTTTATAGACTCTATACTTTCTTAAATAGTACTATAACTAGAATTATCCTCTTTACTTAAGAATTTAATAATTTCTCCTCTTACTTTACAAGTATAAATATAAGGAAATCTCTAGACTTAATAATTAAACGAATACAGGTATATTATTATTAATTAAAAATAAATAATTAGGTAGTTAAATTAATACTAGTAGCCTTCTTATAAATATGTCTGTAATTCAACTAATGGCAAGACGTGATTTCTTGGCATTTGAAGGTGACAAAGATCTGCCCCTCGCTTACTCAAGGCTCGCCCAAACGCTGCCGCTTTAGCGGGCGCGCTGGTTCATCCCCAGTAGCCGAATTGATATTTGAGCCTTTCAACAGTATACATCCCTAACCTCATGTAAAGGTTGTGTGCATTATGGATCATGCTTGATTGTTGCTTGTAAATAATTTGGCCTATAACGTGGCATGAAAATTGATACCTAGTTTGCACCAACCTATTCGCTATCGGGCTCCGTTTGCCTGAGAAACTAGACCATGGAACTCCATTGTGCGCGTAGCCAATGCAATGCGGTCTCTGTCTCTTCTCCTGAATTTCACTCGATTCATACCATCGGTCTCGGCTGCTGCTGAGGTAAAGAAAAGGCATTCCACAGCTGGAAACAAAACAAGGCAAGCTTCGTTGTGCTAGGTACATAATCTGATCCAACTTGTTACCCTCACATTATGTCGACTCGGCAGCACCCCTACTCCCTACTTTCCCTAAAGCCACCCGGCTCGCTGTTCGGGAATCAACTTTCTTCAAGATCCGATACTCTGCATCCCACATCTGCTCCCGTATCCACTCCTCCAATTCCTTGTCACTCTCCGGGATGCCCTTCTCCTGAGCTATCCCTTCTTTGACCGCCTGCTTTATGACAGCACCTGCAATCTGTACACTGATTCCTCGCACGCTTGTTACGTCTGGCAGAAGAGGAGCATCGGGATCTTTCAATGCGGGCGCTTGAGCGGCGAGAGCCTTGACGGCAGCTACCAGCATTTTCGGTGTTAGAAGCTTGGACCGACTCAAGACCACTCCGAGACCAATTCCGGGGAAGATTGTGCTGTTGTTGCACTCGCCCACTTCGCGCATTCGACCGTTGCTCTTGACTGGAGGGAATGGACTGCCGGTCGCAGTCAGCACCTTTCCCTGAGACCAGTCGAACAGATCCTTCGGCTCGGCTTCGTGTAGTCTGGTGGGGTTCGACAAGGGAAAAATGATCGGCCGTTCGACGTGCTTCGCCATCTCCTGCACAATCTCCTTGGTGAAAGTCTTTGGCTTCGTACTCGTGCCAATCAGTATGTGTGGTTTGACCTTCTTTATTACGTCCAGAAGAGACTTCTTCTCCCCATCCTCCCAGTCGCTGTCGAGACGGGCGTAGTCGTGTTGGGCTGGTGTGAGCTCATCCTTCTGGCTCTGCAAGAGCAAGCCCGGCTTGTCGACGCACCATATCTGCCTGACAGCCTCCATCGCTGATTTGCCGCTTTCAATTGCAATTGCATCGCGTAACTGATCCGCAATACCTGTGCCTGCGGAGCCAGCGCCGAACATGACCACGCGAAGGTCCTCCATCTTGTACTTTGCCACGTGGATCGCAGCATAGACGGCAGCAAGAGTGACACATCCGGTGCCCTGGACGTCATCGTTAAAGCAGGCGATCTGGCCTGTATACTTGTCAAGGATACGTCTTGCATTTCGTAATCCAAAATCCTCGAAATGGATATAGGCCTTAGGGAAACGCTTCCTACAGGCTTGGATGTAGCGATCGATAAATGCATCATACTCTGCGCCTCGAATGCGTGGGCGCCGCAGACCAAGGTATAGGTCGTCATTCAGCAGCTCGTGGTTGTCGGTGCCAACATCGAGCACGACTGGCAGCACCCTATTGGGGTGGATCCCAGCGCACACGGTGTAGAGAACCAGCTTTGCGATACTAATAAGAATGCCTCCAACTCCTTGGTCTCCGATGCCTGTAAGGGCATATTGCTTTTGTCAGTGTACGCCACATTAAAAGAGGGGGCATCAAAATCAGATCATCCGTACCAAGGATTTGCTCGCCATCACTGCAAGCAATTATGTCCACATCCTCACCTGGGCCCCACTCATCCAACGTAGACTCAATGCTATCAGGTTCTTCAATGTCCAGAAAAAGGCCACCTGGTTTTCGGAAGAGCCGACTGTAGTTTGCAATCGCTTCGCCCTCGGTTGGGGTGTAGATGATGGGAAACATCTCTTTCAGATGGGTCTGGATGAGACGGTAATAAAGAATGTCATTTTGATCCTTCAAGCTGGTCATGAATGTGTTCTTGCCTAGCGGCGTGTGGTGAGTCCGATACTGGTCATAAGCACGCTCTACTTGCTCTTCGAGGCTGTTGATTTGGGAGGGTAAAAGACCGTCAAGCCCGAAGTCTTGTCGCTCCTCTTTTGAGAAGGCTGAACCTTTATTGAAGAATGGAGTCTGCAGCAAGGACGTGCCAACCAAGGCACATTCCTGCTGCCCAGACGTAGATAGGGGAAGGTGGCTGTACTTCTGGCTTGACATAGTGAAGATGCTCTGATTGCGTTTGCTGAACACTATCTGAGTTACCCTCTTCACTTCTTGTTGTCCAAAATTTAGGTGGGGCTGTTGTAGACGTGGGTATGCTGAAGCCAAACGTCGACGCATGCTTCAAGCTTGATACAACAAGCGTCTGATGCTAATTGCACCCAAGATCGGGGTGCTTTCACCGCCTTTTTTGGTCTCTTACCGACCCTCCTTCAATACCGCGGAACATAGACGGGTGGGAGTACTAATAGATCGATGCCGGCTCCTTCAGCCACTCGAATACGGCTGCAAAGCCATTCCAGGCATTGGTGGGGGTCCCGGGCGGGGGGAGCCCAACTTCGCACCCCGCAGTCTCGATAAAGCAGGGGATGCCTGTAGGGTCCGCAGGGAGCGAATAGGATGATTGCGGCTTTGTCTTTTGCACGCAGCTACGATCGCGCAAGAGGGTCACTTGCAGAAACACCAAATCAACGTGTTTAGAACATCATTTGTCAGCTTCTTGACTTGAATGCCGCTAATCCTAGAGAAGAGATGCGTCCGCAGAGCTTATACACTAGAAGAACCAAGCAAGGGTCTGGCGCAACACCTGTACAATGGCGATAGCCCATGCCTAAGAGGGTTATGCATCCGGTCGAAGGCAATCTACAACATCATGCTTGATCATTCTCCGAGACCAACGCTGCATGATCAACGACCGAAGATGCCTGCACTCACGAGGCAAGTTGGAATCCAAATCACTCACTCACCTTACATTTTGGCATTGAAAACACCTCTTGACACCCGAAAGCCCATTTTTCAGCAACAAAAGTCTTTTCAAGACTGCTAGTCATCTCCACCATGGCCCAAGACATACCTCCGATTAGCGATAAATCGCTGTACAAGAACCAGGGCTACATTAATGGCACTTGGACAAACGCTAAGTCCGGCAAGACTTTCGAAGTGACCGATCCGGCAACAGGCAAGATTATAGGAGTAATGCCGGACATGGGTGAGAAAGATACGCAGATCGCCATCGACGCAGCAGCCGCGGCTCTGCCCTCCTTCCGTCGGACTACAACGAGAGACCGGGCCCGGATATTGCACAAATGGTATAGACTCATGATGGAGAATGCTGAAGACTTGGCGAAACTGATCACTTGGGAGAACGGCAAACCACTCTATGAGGCAATGGGCGAGGTTAAGTATGCGGCCAACTATCTCGAATGGTTCAGCGAGGAAGCGCAGCGTGCGGCCGGAGAGACTATTCCTACCAGCTTCGTCGACCACAGAGCGTATACAATTAAACAAGCGATTGGCGTCTGCGGCCTCGTCACGCCTTGGAATTGGCCTGCGGGAATGATCACCCGGAAGATTGGACCGGCGCTCGCTGCTGGCTGCACTGTCGTTCTCAAGTCTCCAGGAGAGACTCCCCTTACTGCTGGTGCTCTTGCCGTTCTTGGGGAGAGGGCCGGAGTCCCACCTGGCGTGTTCAACATTGTCACCGCCTCCGCTAATACCATCGAGGTCGGGGGACTCTTGACATCTTCCCCAACAGTAAAGAAAGTGTCTTTCACTGGGTCGACGCGTGTTGGCAAGCTCCTGATGAAGCAGTCTGCGGACACATTGAAAAAACTCTCATTCGAACTGGGTGGGAACGCCCCATTCATTGTCTTTGACGACGCAGACCTCGACGCAGCTGTCGAAGGTGCTATCGCGTGCAAATTCCGGAGTTCTGGTCAGACTTGTGTCTGCGCCAATCGCATCTACGTCCATAGTAAGATCTACGATGCTTTTGCAAAGGCATTCACCGCTCGCGTTGAAGCCTTTAAGGTAGGCTCTGGGCACGACCATGGGGTTACCCACGGACCATTGATCCATGATCGCGCTATTGCCAAGACCGAGGAGCATATTGCGGACGCGGTCAAAAAAGGGGGCAAAGTCACAGCGGGAGGGCAAAGATTGCCGCACCTAGGCCCTAATTTCCTTGCGCCGACAATTATCTGCGACATGAAGAATGACATGTTACTCGCTCACGATGAGACGTTTGGTCCAGTGGCTGGATTGTTCCGTTTTGACACGGAGGCAGAAATCATGGAGCTCGCCAATGACACTGAAGTTGGATTGGCAAGCTTTTTCTATTCGAAAGACATTCAACGTTGTTATCGGATTGCCGAAGCACTCGAGGCGGGCATGGTCGGCGTCAACACCGGACTGATCTCGGATGTGGTAGGGCCCTTTGGGGGTGTCAAGGAATCCGGCTTTGGCAGAGAGGGTAGCCAACACGGCATTGATGAGTATATGATCGTCAAGTCGGTCACGCTGGGTGGTATGGATCAGCCATTATCAGTATCGTAGGAACGGCCATTACAAAGCTGGGACCACTCCAAGGACAGCGCTAAGAAAATGAATAAATTACTACGCTAAAACCTAAGCTAGTCGCTTCAAGGTAGTCGTTATTACCAAGTAAACCCGAATAACTGTAATGAGGTTTTTGTTAATCACTGGTAGTCGCATAGCTTTGGCCTGCAGTTGCATGATCCACAGTCAAGTTGTAGTCGTCGTGGCACGATTGAGTCTAGTGTCTGGACGGACGTTCCAGAAGTATCTCTTCTTGGGGCCACTTGAAGCTTTGCCCGTCAAATCCCTTCCGGACAGGCCCCTGCTGTAATTTACACAGGATCTAGGCTGTTTACGGTAGAAGGGTTCACTGGGTAACCGTTTATACTCGGTGACCGTCCAGCCTTATAAGGCTAGTCCCCTATAAGCCTACCCTATTATAGTCTAAAACATTAATTCCATGCTATAAATCTATAAAATAACTATTTCTAAAGCTATTTATATTATCCTTTATAAGGTTTTCTTATCTATATACCTTATCCTAATTAGCTGATTCCTCTATTTACCTATCCTTCCTACCCTTCCTAGCCGTTTTATCTTCGTAGCCCGTTCTAACTCCGCTATAAATTACCTAGCCCCCTAGCCTTATTCTATACGATCTTCTCTACCTAGTTCAGCCTCTAATAATAGAGAAAGGGATAGTAGGGGTATATTCGACATATTAAATAGATTTATAAATAGCGTTATTACTAAATTTAGGTTATAAAGAGTTATAAATTACAAACTCTAATACTCTAGGGTAGCCTAATAGGGTAGTAACCCTATAAGGCTAGACGGTTACTAAGTATAAACGGTTACCTAGTAAACCCTTCTAGCGCTTAGTATCTTTATATTTAGTATCTATATACCTGTAAGCTTATTATAGTAGGAAAAAATACTTAGATAGAGCTTCGTAGGGAACTTGTAATACTATCCTATTAAAGCTATTACGGTATACTAGTTTATCTTAATTTTAGTATTATAAACCAAGTACTAATATACCTATTAATATACGTATAAATATACGTAGAAGAATTTACCCCCTTCTAGTCTAAACTTACTTCTATTTTACGCCCTCTACTTCTATAATAAATAACTTTAATACCTTATTTTTACTATAAGAATTATAGAGTATCTAAATCTAAATAGTCCTTAACGCGGAATATTTCTTATAACTAGCCTAGTTATTAATCTATAAAGGCGGCAGTATTCTAGCCTAAGGGACCCCGGAACGAAACCCAGGAGTACGGAAATGAGTAGCTCCGGGACGCTAGCCCCTTAGGGCTGGACCAGAAGTAAGTTTGGACTAGAAGGGGGTGAATTCTTCTATGTATATGTCAGTCCTTCTCAAAAGATCCTTTCATTTTTAGCTATGACCTAAAGTAGGAAAGCGTTCAAGAAGTCAAGATAGCTAGTCTTTGCCGTGGTCTATAGTTTTACGAGCTGTAAGGTCATCTATGATTGCATATACAGAGGTAATGAAAGCGGTGTTCTCAAGCCTATTTCTACTACCTGGCTCCACGTAAATCTTATCAATATGAATGTTCCATTTCATGCATTTAAGTAATCAGACTGTAAACTTTGCATGCTTACGACAGAATGTAAGGAGCAATACAGTCATATGAAGGGTGTTGCCAAGTAGAAAATGACAGATGTAATTCTACGAGGGGACCTGGGGAAGGGGCCCTAGCCGGAAGGGAGTTGGGAGCCATCACCACTATCATCAACCTACAATCTCATGACATCTCTCCCAAATATGGCGTTCAAGATCCACGCCCACAGGATGCTCACCCAATTTCGCCAAGTCCTCGTCCAGGTAAAACTGCCGCTTCGCCAACTCAACCAGGCGTTGCGGCCGGATCATGGCTCATCGACCGACCAACCTTGAGCGATCCCATCGTGACTGCCAATGTAGGTGACTAGGTTCCGACTTCTGTACGCAAAGACCTCTGAGTAGTCCTCCGAGCGTTTCGGACCCTTGTTCAAAATCCGGACGAGGTACTTGGCCTTCTGCACCGCTACTTCGGCCGTAGTCGGCAGCGAGTGACCTTCAATATCGGCAGCGTCGCCCAAAGCAAAAACGTCTGAGTAGATATCGCCACTATTCCCCGCTTTCTTCACCCGCAGCTTTGAGTCCGTCAAGATCCTCACGAGGCCATGTTCGGTCTTTCCGACCTCCAGAGTATCAACGAGCGGCACAGTCTTGTTGCCCGCAGCCCACAGGAGTATTCCGTACGGCACAGCCCCTCGGCCTTTGATGTGTAGGTTTCTGGCATCCACTTTTTGGATGATACAGTTCGTGGCAACCTCTACACCTTGCTCCACCATGCGCTCGGTGGCGTACTCGTGAAGCTTCTTGTCGTAAGCAGCCAAGATGTACGGTGCGACATCGAAGATCGTAATGCGGAGCAAATGTGCCACGGAGGGGTAGAGTTCCTTCAGCTCTCGCTGCGCTAAATCCGACAGTTCAGCTGTGATCTCGACACCTAGTATGACAGATGTGTCTCTTCAGCATCTATTGCATTGCCAACACCGTATTTGATTGCCTTACCTGTGGGCCCGCCACCGACGATACCAATGTGAAGTAGCGATGCAGCCTCCTCTTGAGATACGCAAGGGAGGCTGGCTTTCTCGAGTTGATCGAAAAGTTTCTTGCGCAGGGCCATGGCATCGGAAACGTGCTTCATGAATAGCGCATGCTCGGTCACACCGGGTGTTCCGAATGTGTTCGTTTGGTCTTGTCACTAGCATGTTAGGAACTTTCAATCGGATGCCGGTGCCTGAAGACTAAAAAGACTTACAGCCTGGACATATGATCAGCTTGTCATAAGCAAGATCAAAGAGACGACCAGCTGAAAAGCCATTATCTTCGAAGGCCGCTTCGCAATGGACCTGCTTTGTCGCAAAATCGACTGCCAAAGCATTCGCCTTGAGGAATTTATACTGGCGGTCTCGCGTTCGCAGAGATTCCTCGGCACAACTGAAAGGGAATAATCCACATGCTGCAGATGCTAACAGAGGAGTGTATGCACTCGTCCGTCGTGGAGAGACAATGGTCACGGACCATTTCGCTGTGTCGATATACTGCGCGATATAGAGTCCAACCCAGCCTGAACCGATCACGACTAGATCTGAGGCTCTATTCATGGCCATTTGGTTTAAGCAAAGCCGGCGTTCGTATGGTTTCGAGCATCTCAGAGTTGGAAGAAAGATGCTTCTTTCTACAAGCTCTTACAACTTGGACAGATGCATCAATTGCAATCAAATCCCTGCTTAGCAGCCGAAACGCATCTAAGGGGTCATCCAATTAAAGTTCAAGAATCATTGGCAAGTGCTAAGATGCCTTGAACGCCTTTTGGCTCCGTCTGTTTGAAAGAATTTTGCGACTGTGGCTTTGTGATTGTAAAGTTTTATCTCCTGAGAAGTTTGTCGTAGCGCCTTGAAAGGATAAGTCAGATGTTGATCGTTTAGTATGGAACAAGAAGTAATATTCAAACAAGTCTCGTCCCTCTCGCCGGATGCATTGCCTCTATAGGCTTAGCGCTAATAAATGTATCTTGACATTGTCTTACTAGCGAGTTGGGTCTTCTACCTACTAGAATCCTATCTGTGTTTTTTTCAGCCCAGGTCGAAGCCGTAGACTGTCTTCTACGCATCTTGCGCTGTGCCATCCTTTAAAGAGCATACTAGGGTATCACTGCCAGCTTCTTGAGCACTTTTTGTTCCTTGCAGACTCAGATAAAATCTTTTCCATTCTCCGTTCAACACCACCACATCAGCTCCCTCGCTTTCGCAGTCACTTTGCAGTCATTGCAAACATGCAAAGGACGGAGATCGACTCGTTCGGACCGATCCAGGTCCCCAACGACAGATACTGGGGCGCTCAGACGGAGCGCTCTCTAACCCACTTCAAAGTCAACCAGCCTCTCGATCGAATGCCACCACCACTCATACGAGCACTCGGCATTCTGAAAGGAGCTGCAGCCACGGTGAACATGAGATATGGACTGGATAAGAGAATAGGCACAGCGATTCAGCAAGCGGCGGCTGAGGTTGCCTCGCTCGAACTCATCGACCACTTCCCTTTGGTGGTCTGGCAGACAGGATCAGGCACGCAGACGAACATGAATGCAAACGAGGTCATTTCAAATAGAGCTATCGAGATCCTGGGAGGTGTTGTGGGGAGCAAAAAGCCAGTACATCCCAACGACCACGTCAATCGGTCTGCTTCCTCCAATGATACCTTCCCCACAGCAATGCATATCGCTACAGTTTCGGCTCTCGAGGACGAGCTCCTACCTAGTCTTCGAAACTTAGAAATTGCACTGCAGCGAAAGAGCGAACAATTCGATTCGGTCATCAAGATTGGACGTACACACCTACAAGATGCGGTACCCCTGACGCTTGGCCAGGAGTTTTCAGGCTACACATCCCAAATTGAGAACGGCATTGCCCGCGTTCAATCGGCTTTGCCACGGCTGAGATTCCTTGCTCAAGGCGGAACAGCAGCTGGCACAGGTTTAAACACCTTCGAAGGTTTTGCAGAAGAAGTCGCACTCGAAGTCAGTCGTATGACCGGCCACGTCTTTCAGACAGCACCCAACAAATTTGAAGCTCTTGCGGCTCATGATGCTGTGGTTGAAGCTCACGGACAGCTCAATACATTAGCAGCCTCGCTCTTCAAGGTCGCGCAGGATATCCGTTTCCTGGCCTCCGGACCGCGGTGCGGGCTCGGCGAGCTGAATATACCAGCGAATGAACCAGGGTCGTCGATCATGCCTGGTAAAGTGAACCCGACACAATGCGAGAGTATGACGATGATCTGCGCTCAAGTATTCGGCAACCAGACTGCCGTCACCTTCGCCGGCTCTCAAGGCAACTTTGAACTAAATGTCTTCAAACCAGTACTGATCCGCAACCTACTCCATTCCATTCGACTCCTCACCGATGGGACGGACGGCTTCCGTCGACATCTTATTGAGGGTATCGAAGCGCACGAGGAAAGAATCGCCTCACTGTTGGGCAACAGCTTGATGCTCGTCACCGCCCTAAATCCCGTGCTAGGATACGACACAGCATCTAGAGTGGCAAAGAATGCGCACCACAAGGGTACAACGCTCAAACAGAGTGCCATGGAGCTCAAGGTGATGAGTGAGCAGGAATTCGACGAAAAAGTGCGACCGGAATTGATGCTTGCGCCAGCAAAGAAGACGCCGTGATGTTGTCCAGTATAGCAGACATTACAACTCCTTACATACGCTTGATCTAGGCCATTCATTACAGTTGTGCCATTCTGGGACAACGCCACTTCGAATGGCCACTCCATCTATCGACATCAGTTCTGGAAGCGCTCCTAAGCCGCCTAGAAGCCATGGCGAAAGAACCCCACTATGTATCGTCTGTTTTGGTTAAACAGAGTCCACGCAAACTTCAGCCTAACCCATGGTTGGAGTGTATCCATGCGATGACTTTAGATGCAGTCTCTTTGTGCTCAGATGGAGCAGAACTTGCCATTTGCACCACTGACAAAGATAATAGGGAGTTGAATCTTCCAATCATCTGTCCTTGCGAAGCACATCTCAGTCCATGATTCAGGCATATGGTTGTAACACCCAAGAACCCGGGATACGATCGAATGATCATTCCACACAGATCCGCTACCGCATTACGCTGAACGCGGAGACGCTCTTCGTCATCCGCATCCGGCTCTTGTCGTTCCTGGAGCGTGGCACCATATTTGATTAGGTCAATCGACTCTCGCAGAACGATCTGGCTGGCGGCATGGAAGTTCCACAAAGACCCTCGCCAAGCGTCATGATACTTGACATATTGTGGGCACCGAAAGCGGACTTGGCCAAAATCGAAAGGACCCTCCAGATCGAGGTTGTTTTCTGCGTCTAGTACATGCGGTCGCCATGATCCAGTCAAGTCTGACATCCACTCCTCCATCGAGCCGATCCGAACCAATATCGAGTGTACTAGCTGCTTGGTCTGTTCAAGAACTTCCTGGAGTTCAGCACTGGCAATCGGTGAGCTTCGCGTTGTCCATTTTCTTGCAGCGAAGCTGAGGATGATCATCTGCTGCACATCGATGTAGATATGGATGTCAGGGTGGTCAATGTTCAACTTGCTAAGCCAGGCAGTCTGATCATGGTCGGACAACTCATGAAACATGATCTGCCGGGTTTGGAGACGCTGAAGAGCCACCTGCCACAGAGCAAGCTGTGATCGGTCGAAAAGTTGCTCTACTCCTCTAGCCTGGATGACATGTCTGACGGCATCTTTATGCGGTCCTAGCGGTTCGACTCTGCCCAGGTACATGGACTACAGCGGTCAGAGCTTCAGCGGCGCTTCCAAAAGGTTAAGGACTGCAGCGGCACACAACCATACCTCGAAATTATCGATGAGCAGGAGGGCCGCCAGAACGTGATCATCAACAACCTCCTTCTGCTCATTGAGGACATCTCTCAAGCGCACTAGAGCCGCACCATAATACTGCCTTGCCTTGATGTGAAAAGGAATCTCTCCCCCATCAGGACGTCTCATATCGGCGACCGCTACGGCTCGGACGGCAAGCCAGAGTACGGAACCAGGTAGGACGGTAGAGTAGAGGCTGTGTAGGTTATGCATGTGGCCAGGTGATGTCCCATCATTTTCCGGATATAGCGTCCAATTGACGAAGAAACGCTCGACTGCTCTCGTTTCGAGATCTCTCTTCAAAGGTCCAGACACTTCAGCAAGCCCGACAGCATTGAGCCAAGGGAAATGCCGCTGCAGGACGGTTAGGTCGGAGGTTTCGGGCGTCTGCTCTTCGCCAGTCGTTCGAGAAGGTCCGACCTCATATAGTGCGGTCCTCGTTCGAGGCTCTCGTCTCGCTCGTCTAGATCCGACCTGTGCCGTCTCATTTTCGTCGCGGAAGATGAAATTTTCGTCGACGGGAAAGCCAGTACAGATGATGCCTCGCTGGCTGCAGCGCTCACAAGAAGGACGAGCGCGGTCGCACTGCAGTAAATGTCATCAGCTTCCTAATTTGTATGGTGAAGGCTTTGTAGGGTGAACATGGTCTAGACATGTGATCTTCTGACAGACCTTGGCCTTTGCGTCTCTGCACGGCAAGCAACTACGGGCTACGCTCATGCTGCTTCCAGTGTCAACTTTAAGTGAAAAGGTCAGCGAGGTAGTCGGACTTCTCCTCCCAGCAGGTAGACGTTTGGTGCTAAGAACTTGCGAGTAAGGACGATTCCAGCCAGAAGGTCATGTACTACGTACTTCAGGTAGGTCAATCCTAGCGTGACAGGGGAGTGGTTATTTAGTGGCCACTTGGCAATTGGAATGCGTCGCACGATCCGCCAAGGCTAAAGTCGGGAGTTCGAATCCTCGAATCCTCCCACTGACGCCTTTCGTCCAAGCCTGACTAATTGTAAAGTATTTAGAGGCTTGCTAAGCTTTGGGGCTATACCCGATCTGAACGTGGAGTGATAACGTATATTGAAAACCGTTAAATCCGCCAAGCCACCACAGGTTTTTAAAAGATTCATATGTATATATACGAAGCATAATGAGGCTAAAAGAATCTTGTCTCGGGGGTTCTCGGGTGATATCTAGTCACCTACCTTAGTTTGGCTGGGCCCCGACAAGACCAAGAGACGCCAACGCTAACGCTGTGACCTAGCGATCTAGTGCTAAAGAAGACTAGCGTCTCCTGAGGCATGGGACATTGAAAGTGTACTATGTATAGGTACTTAGGTAATCCAGATAACAATCACGCTTCTCGTGATGATTAATTCACCACTGGTACAGCAGTATACCCGGTGAATTGTAACATACTTAGCAGACGCATCAACAGCAGTCGTGTCTATTCAAGAAGGGGAAAACATCATCGACGAGCTTCACGGAAAAGGGAGTTGAATATCAGGGGGCGGCAGGTGTGGCCTTGTCTGGAGCTCCGAGTGGAGTAAGGGAAAAGGTCCTCCTCCTTAGATCTGATCTTCCCGCTCAAGCACCCCGCGATTCAGGTGGGCCGGACTCGCAGACTCAATCCCTGCAAGATGGAGCGTGAGCTCCATCTCACCGAGCAACGACTTCAAAACGTGCGAGACGCCCTCTGTTCCGCCCAGCGCCAGACCGTAGATGTACGGTCTGCCAATCAGACACATCTTCGCCCCCAGGGCCATGGCCTTTGCAATGTCAGCGCCCGCTCTGATGCCAGAATCGAAGAAGATGTCGAGCTTGTGGCCCACAGCGTCGACGATGCGGGGGAGCACGCCCAATGAGCTCACCCCTCCATCGACCTGTCGTCCACCATGGTTGCTGACGACAATACCCTGAATCCCCAATTCAACGCACTTCTCCGCATCCGCAACTGTCTGAATCCCTTTCAGAACGATAGGACCATTCCAGTGTTTTTGCAAGAAAGCAATGTCGTCCCAGCTGTGGCTAAAAGTGGGAAAGACGGTACCAGTCCATTCGGCAGCAGCGGCGTGCATGTTTTCTTCGACCTCGCAGCCGTGTTTAGCTTTGAATTGTTCGCGAAATACAGGGTCGGAGAAGCCGATTACGACTCCAACGAGGTCCGATCGTAGGAAAGGGTTGTATCTGCGAGCAGGCTCTGTCAGGTCTATTCATTTGCTGCTGTGGTTTGTTCTATTCAGGCTTCGACTAGTAGTGATGACGATGCTTACCCATTGTCCATGTCAGTTGGTCGCCACCCAAGGATATATGTGTCCAGCGTGACAAACAGAGCCGAGAATCCACTTCTTTTCGCTCGGGAGAGCAATGAGGCAGTGATGTCGTTGTGCTGGTTAGAGGGCCAGTATAGTTGGTACCACCTGGTTCCATTTCCGTTTGCCTTTGCGACGTCTTCGATGCTGGTGGCACTGGCCGTACTCATGATGTAAGGGATTGACTCCTTGGCGGCAGCTGCAGCAGAGGCAAGTTCGCCCATGGGATTGAATATGCGTTGGACGCCAACGGGCGCCGTAGCAATTGGGAATGGCATTGTCTTGCCGAGGACCGTGGTGGACAGATCAGGCAGGCGAGTGGTCTTGATCAGGCGCTGAGGCACAATGGACCATTTGGCAAAGGCTTCACGGTTCTTACGAGCTGTTTCGCCGGTGCCAGCGTTGCCCACCACGTACCCCTTTGATTCGGCAGACATGCGAGACTCCGCTTGGGCCTCCCATTCTAGACTCTGGAAGGTGAAGGGGGGTCGCTCGAACGAGAGTCCCTTCTCGTAGACACTGCGTTCGTAGGTGACTGGGTCAGGAGCCGCTGCTGCAGCGCTGGAGCGGACAACTCCTTCGGTCATACTGACCGTCAATTTGTCGAAGAGCTCGGCACGAACAGCTGAAGACTGAAAAGATGCTAATGGGCCCTTCGTACGATGAAGAGTATCCCGTGCTTCGTCGACTTCTAATACATAGTGATTCTCACGGATGCAATCACATGACACGACTGTCTAGTCGTCAGTTCATCGACTGCTTCTAGAAACAGAACCCCTTATCCGGCCAGCTGTTGCACAGGGTCTAATCTGCCGCTCTCGTACTATCCGATCCGACGGCTGGCCAATTGCGAATGCAGCTTTGGGGTTGGTCCTAGGGTTTCTACTTTCTAGCGGAGGCATGACCCGACTAGGCAAAGTCAGCCCGGTAGGTCAATTACCTACACATGCCACCTCCCCTAGACATAGCGGGTCCGATGGGTAGTATGCTTACGTAGCACAACAAAGGCCACAAACAGATATACAAAATGAAATCGCCGCACTAGTCTCTGTCACTGGAATCCTTGGTGGAAATGTCGAGCTGCTCTTGGCCCTAGAGGCCCCGGCAGAGTAGTTTAAAGCTGTACGCCATACCATCCTCCGTAGGAAGCCACGGTTTCCCGGGAGATTATGTGAGATCGTCTATAGTACCTATCAACCCGTTATAGTTCCTTTCGCTACAAATAGAAGCTCTAATCTTTAAAGACTTATCCTACTATACTTAGGCTAGTAAAAGATATTTATATATACTAAGAATACTAAGATATAAGCCTTATAATAGTACTTCTTAGATTTAAAAGATTTATAATTAATATCTTCTAATAATTACTATTTATATAGTAGTAGGTTATAAGATAGATAGGTTCTAGTTTAAAATTCCCTATCTTTCTTAAAGAGTAATCTAGCCTTATTAAAATAAAGTAAAGATTATTACTATATAATAATTCCTAGCTAGAATATAACTTTTATCTTCTTTTCTTAGAATATCTTAGCTTATCTTTCTCTAAGTCCTTTTATATATATTATAAAGGCGAGCTAGGAGCTTTACTTATAAGGATATAAGAGATACTAATATTATTATCTCTAGAATAACTATCTATTTATTAGCCTACTTTAAAATTAAATAAGAAGAATAGTCTATATATATAAAGACTTTAAGAACTAGGATTATACTATTAACTCTAATATATATAAGAGTAGTAGCTTATAGTTATATTTATATTTATATTTATATTTATATTTTATACTCTACTATCTAGCTACTTAGAGCTAATAAGGGCGTTCTAACTCTAGGTTTTTAAGAGGAAACTATAAATTATAAAAGAATACCTCTCTTACTTACTCTATTTACTATAACACTTCTAGGCTTTTAAAGACTATATACTATCCTCTCCCTTATACTTTATACTACCCTAGTATTAGATCTTAATATTTATATACTCCTCTCTCTTATTAGGGCTACGCCCCTTTCTCTACCTATAAATAAAAGGAGTAGCTAATAGCTCTAACTACTTATATTAGCCCTAATATATATATCTTAGTCTATAAGAATTAATAATAATATAACCTAATATAATATACCCTAGGCGAGCTAATAATAAGGAACTATTATACTATCCTTAAAAGGTTTATACTCCTTTAATTACCCTCTTATCCTTTTTTATATAGTTTAACTAATACTAATAAGTACCTTTAGCCCTCCTACTAGTCTACTACTACCCTAGCTACTTCTCTCTTATACTATCTAGTATTAAGGTATCCTTTTCTATTTAACTTATAATACTAGGTTACTATTACTACTAGCTTAGTAGAAGGCTTATAATACTCCTATTAAGAATTACCGCGTATCTTTTCTATTATATATAAAAGGGAGCTATTAAAGTTACTAGGGGGGGTATAATTATACTTTATTACTACTATTATATTACTATTTCCTAGTACTAGGCCGTATAATAATCTACTTATAAGAGAAAGTAGATTATATTAAAATCCTATTAATTATACCTATAATTATAAGGTTACTACTCCTACTCCTATACGTAGTTATAGTCTTCTTAGTTAAAGGGGGTAGCTCTAACCTATTATTCTAACTCTTCTACTTAGTATAATACCTTCTATCTCTTAATCTATAGTCTCTTATATATAAAGCTAATACTACTAGTAGGAACTAAGGTAGGTATTATTATATATACTAAGGGCGCGCTTACTACATATATAAAAACTCTATATAAGGAGCTCTACTATTATATAATATCTTAGTTTTATTCTAACTATATTTAGATTAGAGATCTCTTAGCTCTATTAATAAGTAATAGGTTCGTAGCTAGTACTATATATAAGTAGATCTTATTACTAGCTAAGTAGTAGCTTTATTAGCTAATAATAAGAGATTTATTCTATTAACTTAATTATATTATTATCTTATAAGAAGTAGAGTATCTACTTTACTATATTATAAAATAAAATTAGTATTATCTAGTTAAAGCTATTATATACTAGTATTTAAGAAGTATTATAAAAGTAATATTACCCTTTATATAAACTACTAATTAAGTAGTAAAGAGTAGGTATATTAAATTCTATATATTAGAAGATAGTTATATATTTATACTTTAATAATATATATTATAATAAAATATTAAAGGTATAGTTTTATAAGAAAGTTAGAGATTTTACAGTTTTATTCTACCTACTCTAGGATATTTTAGTAGGGTTAAATAGGCTTAATAGGCTAATCTATTATAGACGCCTTACTAGAAATCCCTTAAATACTTAAGTCTAGGTAGTAGGTAGGGCTTTAAGGTAATTAGAATAATAAGGGTAGCTTAAGCTAAAGACTAGGGGACCTATTTTAGGCTCCTACCTACTACGCCCCTATACTATCTTATAGTACTCCCTCTTACTCCCTTAGTACTCCCCCCTACTCCCTCGTTACTCCCCCTTACTCCCTCGCTACTCCCTTTAAAGCGACCCTACTCCCTTTCCTATCCCGGAACGGTAATTTCCAATCCTAAGTTCGGGGTGTCTATAATATATATATTACGTTCTACGTGCTGCTCCGTTGAGCATTGCGCCGTTACCTACTGTTCCTAAGCCTACAGCCAGAAGAGCAACTCGATGTTTCGATATCGCTGTTAGGTACATCAGGTCCGCTGAACGGCGGAAGCATCTCCTATACCCGCCAGTGGCGATATGCGTTACCCAGAAGATAAGTTCGCCTCTTTGACCCTACCTTGTCGCAAATATACGCCCCGAGCTTCATCACCAGTTCAAAGACAATATCTACCACAGGTAGATATCGTGAGCAGCCATTAGCACTGCGGCTTTAGTAGTACTCCTCCCAAAGCGAGGAAAAATGACGTATCTTCTCATTCTAGTGCTCGCGTTACTCCCATTGTCGACAATAGCCCTCTCGACATCGAACACGACAGTCAACGGAATGATCCAAGCTTGCCTCCCGCAGGCAAAAGCTGGCGAAACGCAAGTACCAGAAGCAGTGTACGAAGACTGTATCAAAATCATCCTCGGCTTCACCACCGGACTCCGGCCAAAAGAACCCGCGCTCTTCAGTCGAGAGACATGGACAGGCGTACACATGCCACAGAAAGGTGTCCACGGAAATTGTGTCTTCGAGATCGACATGTTTAAGGATGCCACGGATGAATTCGCATCGACGTTCGATGTTGCCCGGGAAGCGGGTAAGATGGCCAAGGAGTGCGTACTGAAAGCGCCTAGAACGGGTGGTGTAGCAGTGGTTGGCAAGCATAATCGTATTGAGATCATACTTCATGGGTTGACGGCTGTCGATCTTCCAAAGGTGATGGCAGGGTGGGAGCATTTGGGGTGCGAAGCTGCTACCAACACGACTATTTTGGCAGCGAGCATGACCGATGGTCCTCCCATCGTACTAGAAACTTGCGCCAAGGAATGCCGTGGATATCAGTATTTCTGGACGAGGTTCGGCACACAGTAAGCTACCCTTTCGAGTGTTCCAGGTTTATTAGAAAGCTAACATGAAATCCTTAGATGCTTCTGTAGTAACGTGATTCCAGTCGTATTCTCAACTTGGAATGGAACACTTACATCAACATGTGAAGATCCGGTGTCAATGAGTATCTATAGTGCAACGGGAACAACAGCGATTGCCTGAAGACAAATGATCATTGGACCTACTAGTCAGACGTACATATAAATATAAATCACAAATTAAAATTACGGTTTGGATACATCATAAGCACCAGTCATAAAACCATGAGCACAACGCGTATCATCGACCAGAAATCCATGGCTATTATCAAGCAGGAAAGTAGACCAGCCACAGCCACCGTCAAGCCGGGGTGCATGGAGCATTATCCGCGCACCAACCCCAATTCATCCCCATGGCTGTCGCTTCGGCATTCTGCCATAATCTCTCCACGTTTACAAGTTTGCGCTTTCTATAGGCGTTTGAGGAGAATCATATCGTGAAGAGGAGCATTCTTTACCTCAAAATAAACCCTTCCCCAGTGTGGCACATCTGAGACGTACCGTCTTCGAGGAAGGTGATTGACGATCGAAAAGGAAGCACAACACATCTAATTCACATTGAAAACACATCCAGCGCCACATAAATGATAGACACAGCTTCCATCGCAGTCCATTTGCCTGTCACAAGAAATAGCATCCTCCATTATAGATCTCGGTCCTCTATGGAGAGACAGGGGTCTGGCCAAACACGATATAGTTGAAGGTATCAGCCAGAGTGGCGATTGTGGTGTTTACAGGGATTGCAGCCACACCCCGCTCCTAGAGAAAGTGGCCACCTGCAACCCAGTGAGTCCGACAAGCCAAGCCTCAACCATCTGCTCGTTCAAGCCTCCATCAGTATTTGTTTTGTAGTCCTGTTGCGCGACCTGATTGTTGGTTTTGTCGATGCCGGTCACCGTCACGGTGCAAGGCGGTGGTACGCCAGCCACGGTCTTCTCCGACGGAAGGGCGCAGCCGTAGAACAAAGAGAAGAAGTTGAAGTGATCGACTTTCGTAACGGGGTAGACGACAGTCAGTTCCGGAGTGCCCTGGTCTATGGTAGCAAGGGTAAGTGTGCCGTAGCCGATAAGGTTGGGAGTCTGCGACACGAGATATCGAGGACCTTTTTCGTAGCTGCTCTGCTCCATATTTGCCTTCAAGGGCAAAGAACCACGCCGCGGGGGTCCTGTTTGTTGCCATACCCCTTTCGTCGATGGACAGATGATAGTGACCGAGAATGTCCGATGACTGTCTGTCCAATGTTCATGTTCGGCTTTCTACTACTGACTCCGTTTAGGATGCAATTGGCACGGAGTTCTCCGTCCATACAGTTCAGCACAGTCGCGTTGGCAGCGTCTGGATTCCGTATGCCGGCAGACAAGTGATACTACAAGGTCCCACCAGAAAGGAGTGGGTCGGGTTTGCTATTCGCTGAAAGTGGCAGACTAATGGCTATCAAGAGTTGACATTTGGGTATTCAATAAGAGAACCTCAAATTTTCGCGAAACAAGGCTTTGAGTGATGCAATACATAGTAAATGGCCCCTGTAGAAACATCACAAACCGCGATCTTCCCCAACTAGGAACATAGCAATCGACAGCCACTCGCATTAGAATCTTCAACTCGAAGCAGCACTCTCCGACCTTGATTGACATTCGACGTGATGGGATTATTCAGGAGGTGACACCTGTGTCCCAGGAGCAAGAACGACTTGAAGTGTAGCAAATTCCTACTTGAGATCCAAGATCGAATATTGGACAACCTGAGTTGTCCTAAAACATACTGAGTGATCAGCTTAACAGAGTTGCTCCTGCGGACCGTGTCGAGCAAGACGCCAGCCTTATCTTCAACACTGTCTCAATTTTCGGATCCAAATCACATGTCGTCTTTGTCTCGATCATCTTGAAAGCCTGATTGGAAGGACCAGAATGTTGTCCATCAGCTTTGGCTCCTCCAACGATGTTGCATGTTGGGGGGTAATGGCTGCTTTCCCGGCCTTGGGAGCATGATCAAGAATCGCTATTGTGCAAACAACAGGGCCGACCTTCTTATATGATGAGGCAATAGAGGTGGGGATTTGCTGCTGCTTTTGCGCCAAATTCTGGAGATTTTCGGCTACAGTCAGCGCGACAAGTTGCAGGGAAGAATGACCTCAGATGGACAAGAATGTCTAATTGGTGATACCTTGTATGCGCTCTATATGGTTAGAGTCAATTTTAATATCATTTTCCACCAGCTTTCTGTCGTTCTCGGCTGGAGATACCACGTTGGCTTTGCCATGAAAGCAGGGGGTACCCAAGTCTCGCTTGGATATCGATAGTCAACGTCTGACTCTACATACAAGCCCCCTTCTGCAGAAGTACACGGTAGCGTAGGTAATCCGCACCCACGATGGAGTCGGTAATATCAGGAAAGACCTCACGGATCAAAGTGTCCTTAGCAAAGAGGTAACGTACAAAGCTACTGGCAGCTTGATCCGGCGTCAATCTCCATGGATAGTCTGGATCCTTCTGATGCGCGGAGGAAGCGTATTAGCCTTTGGAATATGAGTTCACTTGACTTGGGTGGAAATGATGGAAGGCAAGACACACAACGTCTACAAAGAAGAGTGATCCGAGGATTAGCGGTAGCGCCTCTTGCGACTTGGGAGTCACCTGATCTCCGACTGTTAAAATGCCTTGTCGAGAGAGTGTTATGGAGAATAACGTCTATGCAGGCCAAACTTTCTACTTGGACCTCCCACACTCTCTCTGATCCCGGCCTGTTCAATGGCGGCTGGCCTGTATTTAGAAATCGAAGTACATCTTATCGGGCAGAAGATACGTTCAGATTGATAAGATTATAGAGAGGTTTTAGGAGTGAAAGCAATCAGAAGGCGAGAGGTCTTCCACAACAATGATCGGAACGCCTCGGGAATAGCTCCCATCCTAGCCCAACATCGTCAATCACGCTAGTCCTTCTCTGACATTGAGTCACGCCATGGGTGTTCGACTAAAGAGAACCGCAAGCCACCGTTAAGAACTGCCCAAGCAGCTCGCGCTGGGGCAGATTCAATTCACACTAGGCCCATCTCGTTGCTTATGTTGCTTGGGCTGACAGTCACTCCCCGGGTACCGAACTCCCTACGCCTCTCCACCACAATGCCCACCCAGCCACAAGAACTCCCAGACGAGCTACATGCAGTAGTCCTGATACTGCATCTCAAAGAGGCTTGCTAGGCATCCGTATAGGGGAAGTTTTTTGGAGCTCAGACTTTGGTCCAGTAGATATACTCGGTCAAACGGGATAGATTTCCAACAAGACTATGGAAAAGGTGGTCCAAACCGGCGTGCTATCTCAGTCGCGGTCCCTTGACAAGCAGGCCTTCAAAGGATACCTTGGAAATATCTCCCCAGCCGCTTGCAGGTGACGAAGGCTCTTCAATAGTAATTAAGTTCGGACTGGGACGGATCAAATGATAATATTGACCCATACGGTCACGAGTCCTAGCCGTTGAAAGCCTGACGCACAATGTTCGCATAGTCTCGAAGCATATATGCAGGCAGCTTTCATTTCAAGAGACGCTGGTCCTGAGTCCCCACCCACAACCGTGTTGCATCTTCTCTTGCGCAGCGTCGAACGTGATTCTTTTCAAGGCTAGCAATCGATTCGTTGGCCTTTGACGTTGCATCACCTGAGTGTAGGCTGCAGACCCCGCTGAATCAATGTGGCCTTGGATCGTGCGCGAGTGTAGGGGTCGATCGTTCTTCTCATGTCCCTCCCTGCTTGAGTACGGGAAATGCATGGACGTCTGTTGTCGTCTCCTCTTGGTATACTCGCGATCAATGTCTCTCGGCCTCAGGCTCTCAAATGATGTTCGTGCAGCAACGTGCCCGCCCAGACCTGGGGCGGAGGCACTTGAAGGGCGTCCAGAGACGACGATATATCCCTCGTAAAGGAGTCCAAACGCGAAGATGAATTCCAGTTCCCAACACGTGTCGAATCCAAACCACCTATTCCACGGTAGATGTCACTTCCTTCCGGGGCCGCTCTTGACTTGCATATACCGCTCACACCCCTACTCTCTCCCCAGCTGAGAAGCGCTGCCTCTGCTTGGTGGCGTTGGTGAGTGGAAGGTGTTGCTCGACAGACGATCTTCATGGGAAAGACCATGGAGACGCTTCCACCACTGCTCGTTCCCCTGCTTTCGTGGTAGGCGACGATTGAGAGAATAGAAGCACAGTGTATGACGATACGTTTTTTATTCACTTCTGGGTCGCCTGAAATAGCCTCCCATGCAAGTGAATTGGCCAGGACGATAGCTGCATCGTACAAGGCTATATTGGTAGCAGCAAAGGTGTCTTCGAAGTAAGCAGTACGAGTTTCCCTAATGATCCATTCCTGGAAGTCGTTCTGGAAATCCGATAGCTCGATGAAACGTGAATAATCATAGCCGAAATTGATCGTGTCCGCACATTCGTCCCAGTATCGAGCCAGCCATGAGATCAGGCTTTGCGCCTTGACTTCTGCAATCCATCGAGCCGATTCGTAAGCTGCATCGTGCCCCTCCTTTCTTGATCTCATGTGATTTCGCAACATAAAGAGACCTGGGACTTGGAGAAGGATGTCGGCGAGCTTATCAAAGGGGTCCTTATGATGGTGCTCGAAAGGAACGCGACACCATTCCTCCGAGGCGAAGACCGAGGGACGCTCTTGGCTTATTCCAATATAGATCTGTATTCGTCAGTGTCACATATTAGCGTCATTACAGGATGCTCAAACTTACCGAACCGAGCCTGACACTACGAAAGAGGTGGTGAATGATGCCATCTTGGCACATTGTAGGGCCTCTTAATTCAAGCATCTTTCCTGCAGCTGTGATGTGCTGAGCCCACGCAGCGAAAGAGGTGGTCATGAGGCATTCGAAGAGGGAAAATAGGATTGGTGCACTTATTGTAGCTTCGCTGATTTTGCTGGCGGCGCTTCCGCACCTTGCTAATTGGAGTTCTGTCTCATGATTTTCATGGCGTTGGCTTTCAAGGCCTTTGTCGTACCAATAGCAGGCCTCCAGCTGCATGGCTGCATCGCCACGCTGTTTCCCATAGAGAGCCATTGATGCAGCGCGAATAGAGCAAATGAGAGCGGGAGATGGTGCAGCGCTCAAGATGGATGGTAACTCGTAGACCCAGATATTCGGCCTCGTGGGATTTGCTTTTGGGTTGAAGAAAGTAGCGATGAACTGACGGAGGAAGGTTGACTGACAATCATTGACATTGATTGGCTGATATGGTGAAGCTAGTTGATCGCTATGGTAGCCACCACTGGGGTCTCTGATCAAAGCTTGGCTACCTTCCAATGGTATTATTGTTGATGGCTTGTCAACAGTGGCATCTGTTCTCACGGACCTTTCTTCGTCAGATCGTAAAGACGGTTGAGGCTGAAAAGATAAGGGGCTGTGGAAAGACGTGGTGAAAAGATGTTCCTTCGGCTTTACGGGCTTATTGTCTATTTAGAATTGAATATTCAGCCAGCTACTCCAGGTATGTTTCACAATCCATGTCAGCTGCATACCCCTAACCGTTCTAGAATTGTCATGTCCTCCATTGATCCTATCTATGAACAAGGTGCCTTGCAGCGGGCCCGGACAAGACTTCTTGGAGAGGAGACACTGGGAGCACTCTGGTATCTTCTCGTCACACTGGTTGGCTTGTTAGCCATATTGTGGCTCTGACGACGCCTGATGCCGTGTTATGCTGCAGCAGTCCCGTGGATGTAGGATGAACTTACCTTGATTCGGCGCCGGCGGCACATCTGACATCCCCTACTTCGACCAACATGACGGCCCATGGTAAGATCGTGGAAGACGAATAGAAATTCAATTTCAGGCAAGGAGTGATAGCTTTATGCCAAAATTCATACAAATGATCGTGTTTATACCTAGCATACCAAATGAACTAGGATCCTGCCAAAATTCCCCACTCATAACAGGCCATACAAAGCGAACAACACAGAGCTAAAGAAGGCAAGTGATGCATGTCAACCAACTCCTCTCTAATCAAATGAAAAGAGAGGAGCATCTGGTTGATCGAAGGTTCATATGAGAAGATGTCTAACTACGCCAACATCAATGACGCGTATCATGTATTTGATTGGCCTAAAATTCTAGTGCCGCGCTAGATGTTCCACTAAGCCCAGAACAGTAGAATCTACTATCACGACCTTTGAAGCGTAATGAATGCTCGACTTGTAACGAGGCGACCAAGACCAGAGCGCGCAAACGGTCTAATTCTGAGCCACATCCTTACTCGTCATGGCTTAACTTCCTACTTCCCCAGCCTCGGCGTCAATGCGGATCGTGAGTGTGCTCAGCTTTTGGTACGACTCCGTCCTCGATACAACTAAGGGGACCATACGGACACATACAAAACTAGCAAGTTCATACACAAAATATACTCCTCCATGCGCTTTTGGAATCATAAGACGTGGAATGAAAGGAAAATGCAAAACGCTCGATTTCATCTCATCCACATTTACCGAAAGATCTTCAGCCCTCATACCTCAATATTCCCTTCCCCCTGACAGAAATAAAAACAGGAAGCGTTCCTTCCTCCCTCAATCGTACTATCCCTAAACCCATCCCCCTCAACATCCTACCCAAAAGGAAGAAACATCTCAATCACCAAGCTAGCGAACTGCCTACCATCGCACCACCTCACTCAGTCCCCCACCCACCCCCCCTGAAAACCACGTCAAATCTCAAACCTCAAATCCCAAGCTCCATCCCCCACATACCCCTAAATCCTACATCCCTCACAAAACCAAGATCCAAACTCCCATTCTCCGAAACCCTTTCCCTCCATCGCCATCTCCACCTCCACTTCGCTCCCCTTCCCTTCCCTTACCCTTTCCTTACCCTTCCTTTACCCTTCCCGTGCCCTTCCCTTGCCCTTCCCTTCCCCCCCCAAAGACCAAAAACAAAAACTGAAAACCAGTCAAAACCGAAAATGCCAATCCCCTCCAAACAACAGCAATCCTCATCGCTACCAGATATCCCCAAATATCCCCTTTCCCCCACCCTTCCCCCACAACCCATCCAGCTCTCAGCGCCCTCCAACATCAACCTCCATCGCGATCAGAGTCCAAAATTCCCAACAAAATTAGTCCGGCCTTGCAAGAAAAGATGGTCGTGAGAGTTTCGGATCAGTAGGTGTATTAATAAATGGTAAGAGACATGTCGCTCTCATTTTGTTCGACTGTCGGATTAGATGAGAGGATCATACGGCAGGGGACAAGGGATCTGGTGTGCATGGTCTGTTCCGTGGATAGATACGGCATTGAAATTTTCGGCACATTCATGATCTGTGGTCATATTGGGGATGGAAAGGACGAGATTGAAGGAGTAATATCGTAATACGCATATTGCTACTAGTGGGAATATAGTTTGAAAAAAATAATCAGAGATTTGGGAGGCAAGTAAGCGGCAAGCCATTGCATGGACTATGTATGATACGTACTCATCCACCATGAATGCGCCACAAGCCGTGAAAGTGGGAGAACATCGAGGGTATTCGCTATCCACATATACTCTTCTCAGTGCCAACCGTAAACGCCGATTCATACCATCATTCGCCCTCCATCCCCTTTCCGGAGTGTTCAACACCATTGATGTACGGGATCCGACAAAAAGTGCAAGGACAAATGACTATGCCTTTGGTGTTGGGATCACCTCTCCGGGAAACGCGAGACGCTCATTGGGAGGAGTCGCTAACGGGGTTGGAGGCAGTCTTGACGGGAAGCCGGCAGCAGGGACTGGCTTCGCAGTCGACGAGGATGTCGACTCCGTTATGTTCTCCAGCGGTATCCCCTTCTCTTCATCGACACCGCTCATCTTGCGATCGTGGTCAGCCACCTCCTCGGGACTCATATCATCGAATACTGTCTCTTCGGGAGATATCACACTGCCCAGCCCAGTCTCCCCTCCCTCCTTGCCAACCAGCCCCTGCTTTCTGCGAGTGTAGAAATCTGGTCCTCGAGAGTAATCACCGGCCTTCTTGCTGTGGTTGGGAACGTAGAGGCGCTTGTCGACCCTGATAACAACATAGGCCAAGATGACGATAATCTCGATGGTGAAATTGAAGATATAAAAGCACGCCTTAGATTGGTAACTGGCTGGGTGGCTGATTGGACGGGTGCCACCAGCATAATTTGTCCCCGCGCGGTAGCAGGCCCCAAGGCAGAGCAGGAATGCCGAGGCAAGCAGGACTCCAACCTTCATCCTGAATCTGCCATGTCCAAATTTCTCCAGTCGCGTCTTTCGCGGTATGAGAATCCCACCGATGACCAGCGGGATGGGGAGGAAGGAGATGACGGCGTAGAAGGTTTGGCCGTAAAGCACGACGGCACGATCTATGCGATTTGTATTTTTGTTGAGGCTGAAGAAGCTCTGGATGGATGTCGTGATGAGCATTACCAGACTGACCACGATGAGGACGTATGTCGCTATGAAGGCCCAGTGGAAGGCGGGATGCCAGCCAGAACGTGGATGACAAGATCTCACTATCCGCTGAGCGAACAGAAGGTTGATGACGAAGAGCAGGACCACTCCAGCGGCAACGAAGACGTTGGCCGCGATAGCTATGCTGACGTTCTTAGGTCGTGTAGCCCAGACGATGCGCATGACCATGGTGGTGATGCGAGCCATGCAGAAACCGAACATCATGCCGGAGATGTGGAATTTGTGGCCTCGTCTTTGGTTGACTTGGAGGATCGTCATGTGGCAGACGGCGCCGATAAGGAAGAGGACGAGGAAGACTGCGCAGATGGGGAAATCGAGTCGAACGGTGGGAAGGCCGCCCAGGCTTGCGGTTGTAGGTGGGAAGGGACCTTTAGGGTTGTGTTGGCTCATCGCCGCACCCTGAGATGGAGCATTGGAGTCCTGCACGTTGAATTAGCTGGTGAGAAAGGCTTGGACCACAGGGGAGACTTGTGGACTTACCTGTCTAGACGACAGGAATGTAGCCATCTTGGAAAGAGTGTGGGTGTTCAACTCCATGGGCCTTGATAGTGTCTGAGTCAAGGAATGTTAGAATGGTGGGCGATTGCCTGGGCAACAACCACCTGGTTATGACAAGGAAAGAGGACGTCGATGTACTTTATAGATGAATATATATCAAGGAGGGTCGGCTTCGGCTTCGCGCGGGAAGATGCAGGTCGGAGTTCTGGATTGAATAGACCGTGCTATGTCGTGCGCCACACCTCCTGCACTCTTCGGTAGCGGTAGAAGGCATGGGTGGCAGAGCCTGGCTGATAACATACTACTACGTACTATGTATGTAAGTACTGAGAGAACTTATCAGTTCCCTGCATGTCGGCGCCAATTAAACAGCGAAGGACGAAGGAGCGAGGGTCACGTGATCTGCGGAGGTTTATAAAATCCGGCCCCGATTCTGACCTCGGACTTTCCAGCCCGTGGATTGGCTCGTGAAGCGAGTCAGGGCTAGCTCATAATCCCCTTTGACGGAGGTACTGAAGTAAGGTAGGTACCTTGGTACCTTAGATGAGCATTCACAGATTTGGACCAGGATATGAACATAAATAACTTCACAGGGCATTCTCCAATACTCAATAGCCACCAAGATACGACTTCATAAGACCGTCCCACTCTGCCACCCGTCACAATACAGTCACGCTCGTCTTGTCCATATTATTGGTTACTGCCCCCTTCTTCGCCGCAACCTGACTGGGTGTCGAACAATACGAAGGCGGCACATCCAATGCCGGATTCTTGAGGAAGAAATTCCGTGGTCGCAGCAGCAACGTCATCGGCTCCGCAGGCATAACCGGATAGTCTTCAGGGGCCGGGAGATGCGTGATGCCAAAGGTGTGCCAGAGCACGACATCGGTGTTGTCGATGCTTTCATCGCCATGCGTCGCCATCCACGCCGGGAGTCCTTGCGACGGCTCGCCCGACGTCTGGGGCACATGCCGACCAGCGGGGTGGATTTGGTCGTCTTGGTCTGGGGTCATGCTTAGCCAACGGTCAACAGGGGACTCGGGATATACTTACATTTGGTGACATGGATGGCATGCCTGGCGAAGCCTGCTCGCTTCCACACCAGACCTCCCTCCTTGGGTAGCAATGTTGGCACCTCACGACTGATAAGCTTGTAGCTGACTGGCTTGTGACTGTACGGATTGATCTTGTTGGTGTTGGCCATCTCCCACGTCCGGCTCGTGCTGCCATCGTAATCTGACATCGATTCTTTCCCCGTGCTGAATTTGGTCTTGTCCGCATAAAAGGCGTTACCATATTTGTTCTCCGCACTACCGACTTCCCCTGGCCCAGCTTTGGCGTCAACTTGAAAGACTGTATTCTCCGGCCCGTCAATATTGGGATCCACTCGCAGGCAAAAGAGATGCTGGTGATTGTGAGCATTAACGCCCGGATAGACTTCGGTTCCCCAACCGAGAGTATCCTCTCCCGGGTTCATTGCGTAAGTGTTTAGTATCCCGGTGAGCTTGATCTCGAGCTGTACGGTACCATCCTGATGGAAGATCCAATACACACAATACTCGTAGTTCGCTGCGGTGAAGACGTGCGAGATGAGAAGCTTCCTTCCGCGAGTCACGATGACAGAATCGTCACGGAAATCCGTGTGCTTGAACAAGATGCCGGCGTCTTCTTCGTGTATGCATATGGCGTTCTTGATGGTCTGGCTGGCACCAGCGCGGTTGACAAAGTCGGCACTGTACCTCGGTTAGAATTCCCTGACACGAGTGCCTGCCTTGCTAGGAGATGAGACATACTCTATGTATTTGATAGCGCCTTTACAGTCACAGCCCAGAGCTAGACTATTGGTCATGTAGCCACCTCCGTACTCGCCCAGATCGAACGCATGCTTTCGCTGATGAGGATGCTCTGGATTGCCGTAGGGTACCACCATCTCAGCCAGAGAAAGTCGGTAGAATACCCCTCTCTCGTTGCCCTTGTCATTGTAGGTTATGTTGTTCAGCACAATACCCTCCCGATAATTAAACCCAACGTGTACTTTCCAATTCTGCCATTCAATGATCCTCCCATCCACCTTGAACGAGACTCCTTCGGGCTGTGAAATGTTGATGGGCTTCAGGTCTTTTCGATAGCCGCCCTCTGCCTCGATGGCTGCAGCATGATAGTTGTTTGGCGGTGCTTGGTTGACCGGCCTTCGTACGGGAGGTACATCAATGTGTATGATCTCCTGGGTGTCGCAGTTGAAAATTGGCGTAAAGTCAAGAGGATAAGTATATTGACTGTCGTCTGGGTGCGGTCGGTAATACATCAAAGCTTGCTGTAGCCTGACTTTATTCCCGAATCGCTCATCGAAGCCAATTGTCCACGCTGGATGGCATCAACGACATGTCCTCTTACACCTTTCGTGTTTGACTCACGGTCACAGTAAACCTTGTGCATATCCTCTTTGGGTATCCCAACGATACCGCATTGCTCAATCACCTTCGGGTCCTTGCGAACGACATGCTCAACGATCTGAAGATCCTCCATTGTGATCTATATCCATAAGCAGAGCTCCCATGTCCATTTTCCTCTATCTTCACATACCAGCGGCTGCACACCCTCATCCGATTCCCATTTGATGATCTTCTCCTCATCCAGATCCACCAGCCCATCATACACAGTCCCTCCTTTCTTGATAGCCACAACATCCGCAACGCGGTGGGGCTGCTGAGTGTGGTCTGGATCCGCGAGCCACTGCAGCATATGCTTTTTCCGTGGCTCCTGTACGGTGACAGCATTGTAGTACAGAGGACCATGCTCCTTGTTTACCACCGCTACTGCCTTCTCGATTTCGGCAGCGGAGAGAGGATCGAAGGGATGAGGCGGGGGAGTGGTACCGCTTACATGCTGAGCGACTTGCTTCAGGCGTTCGAGAACCATGTCTGGATTATGTTTGCTGCTGTACAGTCAGTCGTAGGTGGTGTTTTGCAAAGGTATGGTTCAGCAGCTTGAGAAGAAGGTATGTGGTATGATGATTGATGGCTATCACTCTGTTCTATGTGCGAGCTGCGAGCAGGTGAACGGGCGATTGGGTCTCGCGTTCCCCTTCCCAAAGCAGCAACAAGATGGATTGTATCGCCTTTCCCTCGACCAGTGACATCGCCGTGGAGCGGGGAGTGCAGCGGTTGATAAGGAATTCGGCTCAGGGTATCTTCACCTCATCTGGCTAGACCAAGGTGACAAGGCCAAGAGCACAACCAGCTTGACATATTGATGCGTTAGCACATACTGTATACTGCTGAACAGATTCGCTGTTGGCGCTGGTTCGATGTCGGAGCTTATTTACTTCTAAAGTGTACATAATATGGTTGCAGGACTGCAGCGTGGTGGAGCCAACGACCAAGTGTGAGCATGATACACGTCAAGAAGGTACATGAAATATGGTCAGAAACAGCGTAGCCGGCTTAACCAAACCAATCATCCGGCAAATTCAGAGACATAGGGGACCGCAAGCCTTGTTACAGGAGTTTACGCAGGCCTATATAAGGTGCAACCCATATCTTGACACAAAACTCTCGCTAGACCGTAGACGAAATTGCTGCATGCCCCCATCTCCCGTCTAAACGCCATTCTAGCATATACATTCATTAGCCCTTGCTCCCGATCTGTCCAAATCTTCCAAAGACTCCCCCACCTCCACCAGGTGTCCATGATCCCATGGTGCCGCCCCCGTTGCTCTGCGCTTGCTGTATCGGGGTGCCGGTAAGTCCGGTATGAGAGCTTGCTGGCGTGATTGGGGTGCCTTGGGTTGTATTGTTGTAGATGGTGGCACCATTGAGGTTCGGAGTCTGTGCTTGTGTGTCGGAAGAAGTGTAATTGTTTTGTGAATAGGTCGTCCCTGAAGACCCCATCCCATTAAGCCCCCACACATGGCCAAGGTACTTCTCGTCGTCGATATCGCCTTCGAAGATAGCGCTTTTGACCTGCCAAAATACCTTGCCCGTCAGAAGGCTGTCTGATCCAGCCTGGTGCGCAGCACCGATACGTTTGATGTCTAGATTGTTGGCGAGGTCCTGTAGTCCAGACTTTTGCCCCAGGTTGTTGATGATTTTTATAGCATCTGGAGTCAATTCTTGGTTTCTCGGGGCCGTTTTGATCATGTACTTGATGTCGTATATTGCAGGAAAATAAATGCTGAGGAATTTTCGGTATTCACCCTCGTCGTTAGGTAAAGGGTCTCTGTACATGAGCTTGACAAGGTAGGCAAAGTCGTAGCCTGAGTGAAATGATATCCACCGCACTTCTTTGTCAAACGTCAGGCCAGAGCTCACCAGTTTCGCACCAAATTCCATAGGATCTATGCCGTTCTTCTCATGAGCATCAAAGTCAACACCTGCATGGACCAGAAAGTCAAAGGAGTCTGCATTGTACATATCTCCGTCGACAGAGAAGTGAAAGTTGAATTGCCAGGTGCATGGACATGGCACGAGATTGTTGGGGTATATGGGGAGTCCATCTTTGTCTGTCGGGTGGGTGGGCGGGGACTCTCCATCCTCGTTAAATAGCGTTATGCCCAGTTGAATCACTTTCAGAAGGTCGACATTGCAGCGTAGCGTTTGGTAGTGGTAATCTGCCTTGGTGGTGAACGCGCCCATTGGTCGAGCAATAATTCCAGGAAATTCGGTGTCCTGGCTTTCTCAGCAAAGGTCATCGATTCCAGCCAGAAATCCATGGCGCGTAACGAGGATGGGATCCTACCATGCTGATATATGGATAATCATCTACCAACACCCTTAGTGCTTTCAGTTCTTGTTCCAAATTCCCTTTCCATACGTCTCGAATCCTCGACTTCGCTTGAGCTCTAGACCCGCCTGCACTTCCTCTCCGCATTTGTTCTTTTGCTTGTTGCTGCTGCTGTAGTAAGGCCCCATGCTGGAAGCCCATGACTGCTTCCCTGCTCGCAAGTCCTGTTCCACCTGCACCAAGGCCGACGCCAGATCCAAAACCACCTGCTAACCCATTGAGGTTGCCTGTAGGAGCGAAAGCGTTGATGCTGTTAGAGGCCCCATGCGCGAATCCGTAGGAAGGTGGTGGAAGCCCGCCTGAATTGGAGGATTGGTGTTGTGGAGTATGAGAAGGTATATTTGGCTGTTGTAAGTGTGAGAAGGCGCCTGAGGCTACCTGTGGGCCACCAAACCTATGGTTGGGCGGGGCCATAGAGAATGAGGTGCGGTGCGGAGGTCAGGTTCGAGACGGGCAATGAAGGCTGGGAACGGAGATTGGGGCCTTCATGAGGGTGGAAAGGCATGAGAAGATCTCATAGCAGTAAGAAAATGTGGCGATTTGTCTCAATACCAGCGCGTGTTCATCTTGATAATGTCACAAAACCAGCCTTGTATGATTGGCGCAGGGAGTGAAGATGTTCAGGTACTTGAATTGAAGCTTCTATTGCGGGTATTCTAGGCCCACTACGGACTAGCGCAGGCTCGACCCCCTCGGCCACCATCTGCACATATGAGCCTCCATGCTGTCCATGAGTACGAGTTCTCTTCGAACGGGGCATCTGTAAGCTCTCGCATGTCATTCGTGGTCACGGGCTCAGCCGAACAATTACGTACTTGCACTAATATAATCGTAGCAAGAATGGCACCTCCGAAGGCCAATTTAACCGGCTTCGATCCTCGCAAGCTTGCGCAGTCTTCAGGCATGCCATCCAACGACCCATGGGCACGAGCGTAAGTCAATTCCTCACGGTGCGTGAGTTTGTTCTGACTGTTGCTTTTCAGGGAAGCATGGCGGTATACAGGGCCCTTTACTAGGCGGAACCGGTTCAAAGGTGGCTTACCTGGTCTGGGGATAGCAACTGTGGCCTTTGCAGCATATTGTGGATATGAATACTTGTTCCTCCAGGACGACCATCATGGAAGCAGTGATGCCCACCACAGCGAAGAGCAGCATTAAACGTGCTCTGGCTAGAGGGCACGAGGAACGATATGGATACAGCAACGATATGCATACGCATAGCATCACGGCGTCCCTTGAAAGAACACATAAAGGTTGAAGAGTTACGAGATCTGAGCAATCCATAGAGAAACCTTCGGGCAAGGTTGCAGTGGTATCTACACGTTCGGTTATGGAGGCGGCTGATGAATCAGAAGCTGCTCAAAAGAGTAGTATCACTTGGGAGCAGGAAGGGAGGACAAGCTATCAGAATTGTCTTGTACATAGGGCAGGTCCGAAGAGGACACTTTTCTACTCTGGAACTTGCGAAGCGCTGAATCTTCGCACTTGGCATCTGTCTGTAGAGGTGCATGATCAAGTTGAACATCATCAAAATAATGTACAGTAGCCATAAGTGATCCTCACAGTGCTCACCAAGCCAGCGAATTCGATGGCATTCCGAGCATATGCAAAATTTGTGGTAGAAGACCGCCCCAATTCAATACCCTATACATCCTAGAATAGTGGACTCTGGACTTACCCAGAGTCAAGGCGCTACTTCCTCATCAATTAGTCGGATACAACGCCCACGATGTCTGACGACGAGGTCATCATCGAAGAGGACGATGCCCTCAAGAGATTCCTTCCAAGTGGTTTTGGAAAGCAAACAAAAGAGGCAGATGTAGCCCGACAATTGGGGAAAGCGAAACGGCCCAAGGCCCATGCAGCCATCAAAGAGTCTTCCGAAGAACGACCCTCCCCTAAGGACAATACCGATGATAATAGCTCCGAGGAAGAAAGTGACGAAGACGATGAGTTTCCTGTCTCCCACGAGCTGGTGCTCAAGACCCACGAGCGGTCCATCACTACCTTGACCGTCGATCCATCTGGTTCCAGATTCATCACCGGCTCTACAGACTGTACCATCAAGTTCCACGACTTTGCATCCATGACCCCAAACACGTTACATGCCTTCAAGTCGATAGATCCCACGGCCACGAAGGCTTCTGCCAGTACAGAAACTCATCCGGTCCACCACGTCGAGTTCAACCCCAACTCTCCAAGTCAAATACTCGTGATATCTGCTACACCGCAGGCGAAGATCTTCAGTCGGGATGGGGAGGAGCTCAAAGAATTCGTCAAGGGCGACATGTACCTTAGGGACATGCATAATACCAAGGGACACATCTCAGCCATCACTACGGGGACATGGCATCCTACGAACAGAGACCTCTGCGTCACGGCCGGTACCGACAGCACGCTCCGAATCTGGGACTGCAACATGCCGTTAAAGCAGAAGGAAGTGATTGTACACAAGTCAAGAGCAGCCGGTTCAGCAGGCAGAACAAGGATGACAGCAGTAAAATGGGGTACGCCTATACAGGGAGGAAAGAGTTTACTGGTAGCAGCAGCACTGGACGGCAGCCTTGTGATGTGGGATGGTGATGGCCCATTGTCGAGGCCGGCTGCAGAGATAAAAGAAGCCCATAGGAAGAATACCTGGACGGGAGGTCTTGATGTTAGCCCTGATGGACGAACAGTGGTTACTCGAGGTGGTGACGACCTCGTCAAATTATGGGACACTCGGAAGTTCAAACAGCCAGTCAGTACCGTCGAGCACACGTCGACGTCCGACCAATACGCCAACAGCGATATTCGCTTCTCGCCCACTGGTTCCTCAATCATCACGGGGTCCACGGACGGCAACCTCCATATCCTCAATCCTGCCACGCTGAAACCAGAGCTCGTCACACCAGTCACAGCTGGATCACCGCTCGTCACCCTGTTATGGCATGAAAAGCTGAATCAAATCCTGACTGGGTCCGTTAATGCAGAGACGCATGTACTGTATAACCCTAGCACTTCTACCAGGGGAGCTGCAATGGTGATGTCAAAGGCACCTAAGAGGCGCCATGTCGACGATGACCCCAATTTTACGACTGATCTGTCTCAAGGCTTGTCAGGCGATGCTATATCAACCGGTGACGGTTTACGCGCTGCCCAGGCCGGCACAAGCTACGGAGCTCGCCATCCTACAATAGGTCTGACTGTGTCTGGAAAATCTCGCGATCCAAGACGCCCACACATCCCCACGACCACTCCATTTGCCAAGAGTCAACCCGACGAGAAACACGTTAAGGAGAACATTCCACTGAGCTCGATGCGGGATGAAGACCCGAGGGAAGCACTCTTAAAGTACGCAGAGAAGGCTGAGAAAGATCCAATGTTTACAAATGCATGGAAGCAAACGCAACCGAAAACGTTGTACGCGGATATAAGTGATAATGAAGATGAAGATGGACACCAGAAGAAGCGAGCTCGGCAAGGCTAGGTCACGCCTTGCTATCATCCAAGCTATTAACATTGCCCGCAGTCGAGAGTACTCATATAATCAAGTGCTGTTGGGCCCACTGCACAACCGATGAGATGCGGTTCCCTCATTCTTTCCCATTAACGCGGTATGGTACAATGCGGTCATTCAGCATGCTTGCCTTGGTAGACTGGGCTCATATGAATAGTCATCCGGTCAAAAGCCTGTTTGAGACACCTTGCTTCAACTGAGTCAGGTCCTTGCGACCGAAGGCGCCTACTGACGGTCCTCGCCCAAGAGTTTGGTTGTGCCGTTTGTGCATGTCAAGCTTCTTTTTCTAGCAATTGCTGGGAGGCATAAATCAACCATGATCGATAGACACTTCGGACTCCTCCGTGAGTAAGGAAATTTTGATGAGGTCCATTGAGACAAGTCCGTCAATGTGCCCGTCTTACTGCAGCCCGATCTTACTGCCGTTGAAGGTCCAGGTGACGTTGTCCGGATCATACAAATTAGCCCTTAGAATGCACGCATAGGCTATACGTTTGAAGAGTGAGACAACAATTAGACGAGAGGACCGTTCTTAATTATTGTTATCCTGTCAAACCTTTCCGGGTGCCGATGCACATCATGGGTAACATGGAAATATGCGATCCAAAGCTTCCCAAAGGGAATCGACCTCAGACTTTGTTATGGATTCAATTTCCGTACTACAAGACCCTTCGTTATTAGATCTTTCTCGTTTCAAAACCATACGCTAATCCCACGCATTCCTTCCTTACCCGCAACCCTGCAACTACTGACGGCATTCTTCGTGCAATTCACCCGCCTAACCTAAGAGCCCGTCGACAGCAACTCACCCTCTGGATCCTTGCGAAATGGCAAGCTTGTCCTCACCGCCTTCCTTGCCCTAGCTACAGACACTGCCGCAAGGACCATGTACACAAAGGCGCCCACAGCAACAATAAGACCAATGAATGCTCTCGCACTTCCAATGTTCCCAGCGGTAGATTTCAGCGTGGAAGCACGGTCAGAGAGCCGGGCGTTGGGACACCATCGTGATGCGCTGAAACTCTCGGTTATGTTCGGAGCGGTCATCTCACACTGCATCCAGATGCTGAATTGGACGATCCAACCACATAGCAGAATAAGAGACGAGATGAGAGCGTGGACTGGTGAGAGGGATCCGCCGAGTGCCATAGCGATATCTAAGGCTGCCCAAAAGAGAGTGAGGAAGGGCATGGTGCCAGTGTAAAAGACAAGTTCCCTGTCAACGCCGGATATGTTAGCTCAGGTCGAACAAGTTTGCGGGGCAGAGGAAGACGAACGCTTTTGACGGTTTCCCAGATGCGGGAGCATAAGGCAGCTTGGTCATGTCTCGGCCCCATATCCCCGACAGGATCAGAGTGATGAATGAGAGTCCAAGAATACTGATGAGTGTGACGAGAACGCCCCGTAGCAAGTTGGACCACCTCGAATCACCCATAGCAAGGCGCATGTTGGTAGTACTATGAGACTATTGGGATAGTCGAAGCGTAAAGGAGTGATGGGAACTGTTTTTGAGTTGAGACTGAAGTGAAGAATTTCGGGGGGATGCGTGAAATGAGCGGAGACCAGTGATGACTTTAAGTATCAGGGCGTGTGGGAGGGACTGGCGACAACCATGCAGAGCACATCTGCTGATCAAGGAGCTGCACGATCCTTGGATGTTTGATCACCGTTGCCTGTCCGTCTGGATATCAAATTAGAAACGGCAGTGTCTCGGCGGTTATGCACGACTGGAAGGTGCACAGCGAATCGAAAAACATACGAAACGCTTGGCGCCAAGGTTTCACTCCGCCCCCTCACTCGCAAGACCTAAGCCAATGAGTACAACAGTATCGCGCCTACTTGTTGCACCAATTATTTGCCGCCGACCATGTGTAGGCCGTCATAAGAGCCTTGTGTCTCAGGATAAAAGATGACACCCTGATTTTCAGTATTAAAGCCCCCAGATACTATAATTGTCACCCGTCGAAACGCCACGTACATAACAGATTGCACCAAGAAACATGAGGATATGTTGTGGAACAGAGCTTCAATAGAAGTTTTACCGCGGCGGCAAGCCAGATTCGAAGGAACTCGGTGTAAGCCAGCGCATAACGGGGCCGAAAGGAGGAGGGTCTAAGTAAGGTATGCAAGTGTACGACCAAACCGCCGAAGAATTTTCAGCCCCAGGTACTATACGTATCGAATCACTCGACCATGGTTTTAATACGCACCAACATGTGCATCAATTATGTGTGTGAGATGCTGAAATGGGTCTATTACCAGAGCGACTGCTCACATTGAGTCGTTCAAGACTTGACTCCTCGGACATCATCCTAATCAGGAAGGTATTGATCAAAGTGGTCATGGAGAATCTTTAGTGGTAACGCCAATAATTACCGCTGTCATTGATAATCTATCAGCGTTTCGGAGACCCCTTCTGCCCAATCTTTCGAAGCGTTCCTTGTTGCTAGCTTCGAACACACCTTTTGATAAATTTTCTGTAAGAACATTACTGCAATGGTTTTTAACCCGTCCAATCGAATACCGTCTCGGCAAATATGTGCTCTCGCAGGTGACCCTGTTACCTCATTCCTTCTGTCCTGTATAGAAGGTCTATCGTTTCGTCTGGCGCTGATTAGGAGGATTCGCCTATATTGAAACATGAAGAGCTCACTCAATCGGGATCGCTGTCTGGGAGGCATTCCTATATGCTGAAACATGAAGCTGCACATTATTGGTGTCGCTGTCGCGGAGGGATTCGTTTGCACCGAAACATGAAGAGCTCTACATGATTGGAGTCGCTGTCGCGGAGAAACTCGTATATGCTGAAACATGAAGCTGCACATCATCGGCGTTGCTGTCGCGGAGACGTTTGGCGAGCAAACCGTTTGACATATGCAGAATGGGCCAATGCTAGCTAACGAGCAACCGCTTCATGGTAACATGGATATATTTGGGGCTTTGCAGACCGCGGGCTGAAGCTGCAGCTGCATCTGAGCTGACAAAACTAGATGTGTGTGACTTTGACTGGTTCATTCACAGTCGAGATCAGGTATAAATGAGGCCTTCGATCCCGGTGAACAAATCTATCATCCAGTCTACTTACAACAGTACTTCCACAGTCTTGCCTCGGCCGCGCTGTCGCTATCTTGTTCTTCGCCGTTACTCCTGACTCTGTTCCATTCGACAGCAACATTTCAGCCGATCCCAGCAATGCAGGGTTCAAATTTCGCTACCTTCTTAGTGGCAAGCATTGTCGCTCAAGTCTATGCATTACCGTCGCCGCCCATCAACCTTCTAGAGCGAACCCCCAGTCTCGCATCCCGAGACACTATCCCTTCCATGAACATCATTGGCTTTACCGAAAACAACGCCATGCCAGCTGCTGCTGCCGCAGCACCTGTATTCATGTTTGGTCAGAATAGGGGTATGAAGCCATGCTACCCTAAGTCCGCGGTCCTGCTCGGATCCAACCCTCCCGTGAAGAACCCAGGAACCGATGCCCCAGACTTTGGCCCTGCTGGTGCAAATCCCGGCGATGACTGCACAGGTCCTGGCGATTATCGCGAAGGAGGTTATAATTTAGGCAACCCTTTTCCGGTCTATGTATCAGCGAAGTATTGTGACAATCACCAGCAGTGGCGTGTCACATACTCTCTGTACTGGGTCCATGATGGTGCCTTATCCGAAGGTCATAGACACGACTGGGAAAGCGCAACTGTAGCATGGTCAAGCAGTGACGGTGGCACCAATTGGGATCGAAATGTGAGTCGCTAACAGTCCGATGGCCGCTTACGATGCTAACGGCTTTTTGAGGCTCTCTACCTCTCCAAACATTCCGGTTATTCTGTTTATGGCTGGGGCGACATCATCTCCGTCGAGGATCCCACTGACCGTAGCGAAGTCAACGGCGCCTACAGATCGCATCCCAAGGTCTATGTCGGATTCTACAAGCACCCCATGTTTCGTAATAAGGAGACTGATATCAAAGTCGAAATCTTGACCCCCGAGGACATGGCCGATAAAGAATTCCGATCTGATGACTGGTATTATCTTCCCCATGGTGGCGATCTGCATCCTGGCTCGGAAATCGGAAATTGGAATGCTCCAAATGGTATTTGGGATTACGACCATGCGAACAGCGATCCGTGGAACATTATGATGGACCAGCCTCCTGACGGTGTGAAGAACGTATGCGATTTTGGGAGCTAGTCTACCACGTGTGTCTTTCTTCCTTCGCGGGCATTACTTGGGCGTTATCCTTGGCTAGCGTTGGGGAAGGCGCATGGTTGCGTTTGAAGTATCTGGACTGGACGGCTTTGCGTTTTCATCCGCCTGCCTTTCCTATCAAGGCTGTTCGGAGGTTGCTGTGTATTGGGGAAGGCCCATGGTTATATCTTTGGCTGGCGTTGGGGACCGAGCATTACTTAGGCGTTATCTTTGGCTCGCATTTCGAATGGCGCACGGTTGCGTTTGAAGCATCTGAACTGGGCGGCTGTACTTTCCTTTCAAGGCTGTTTGGAGGTTGCTTTATATAGGTGAAGGGGTGGGGTCACATTGTAAAGTACCTGTTTCACAACTGTTGGTTCTAGAAGTACCTCGGGGCGCGAATCATGATCAATCGGACATACGGCACGAATGAGGTCCGGCTCTTGGTAATCATGGACGCAATAAAATCACAAGTTTCGTTCGGGAGTCTTGTGAGCGGCGCTGGAACTTGTATTCGTCGTGGCCCTCCCATTCCCGGCCTTTGTGCCTTGCGTGGATGCTACGAGCTTCTACTGGGGCTGGATTGCTGATAAATCCAAGGAGGGTCTTGGGAAGCCTCATTGCGATATGAGATTTCACAAGGCTCCAAGAAGAAGTGGGAGGATCGATGGGTTGTACGGCCGGAAAGAGGCTCAATATGTATCATGGGATGACAAGATGTATTCTACATCGACAGCCAATGTGTACCACTATTACACTACCTCTAAATCATGAGTGCTGGTAGCAATAGCTCGACCAAAGAGGAAGGCTGAAATAATTATATAGTGCTGTCATTTCCAAGCACAATGTAGCAAATATCTGACGTTGAGTCTTTAGGGGGTAGGCTGTGTAGCGTAAGCTATGCTGTACTTGGAGGACCAAAGGTAAGAAGTTACAGTCCGCCTGTGGGTGCGCTGAATACCATTAATTGTAAAGGCAATCACAGAGCCCAATGCCCCCTGAGCCGTAATGATAAATCACGACGGTGTGTATGGTGGAGTAGTTGGGATGCGGGCTTCAAGGATCTTGACCTTCAGTTCGCTGTGCAGGGGTCATCGTAGTAGAATTCCCAAGTCCATTGATATCTGGAACAGCGACCGCAGTCGGCTAAGGGGTGTCGTGTAGCCATATGGTCCTTAACTTTGTGAGGTACGAATTAGATCCGAGCTTGCTTTATTCGCTCAGCGATCCTCGTCACTTCTGATTAAAGTAGCTATCTTTCCTTCTCCCTCTTTGATTTCCTTGATGTTGAGATTGTGGGGGTGTAATTGCAACGCGCTTTAGCGTAACAGCTCAATACTCGTTACCAGAATAAAGCTTTCTTCCGATGCTTATGACAAACAGTCGAGAAGGGTTTGTTGCTTGAACTCGACCCTGTTGATCAAGCTTCTGAGGATGAAATTGGAAACATCTCTCATAATACCCCAAGCTTGATCATAAAGATCAACGCTCCCATAAAAGGATCGCCCTTTCGCTATACCTGTGGAGATGGTCCTAGGCCGCACGTTTTAGAGCCACTTTGCTCCACAGTACCAATCATCTCCGCCTGTTCGTCGCAATACTTCGCCATGAATACATCATGGATAGAGAGACCGCGGGGCTGGTGTGTCGTCCAATGCACGGTGAGAGATCCCGCTTTCTGCATCACGTGAGCCTCTAAAAGACGTTGCGAGAGACCTTTTGAGACGTACAGAAGTCATTTCTGGATGGTGATTTTTGGCCTTGCTTCTTATTCCTATCATGTTATGTAGATCCTATAAGATTCAGCTGGGATATGGGATAATTCTGGGTATAAGCTCCTGCTTACTATGACTTTCGTGTATGTTTTCAGATGATACGTCTTCCGAACACCACTTTGTTCATCATCTAGCTTCCATCCATTTTCGATTAGAGTGTTCAATGCCACGGTCAACTCCTGTTCGTTTTGCCCTTCTGAGAATCTCGGGGGCATAGTTGAGATCTTCAAAGTTTGCTTCGACGATGGAAAGTTTGTCAGATATCGATGGGTTTGAGACATAAGATGCGATCTGAGGGGTTGGGTTATGAAAAGCAATCGAGTACAACGAGCTGTCATGGTATTACTGATGGATAGCGTGCGAGAGACACATTATATCTCAAGTGGAGGAGGGTTGATGAGGGGTAATTGGACTAGCGTTGGAAAGCATGTATTTAGGGAGCCAGATGCCCCTATTATTCCTACTCCTTAGCAACCCCCATAGTAGCAAATCAGTATCAGATAACGACATCACAAATCCCACCTTTTCTAGGGTGGACCGGAGGGTCCCACACGTGACTTCGTGTCAGATTAATTACGGATAGGGCTGAGCACGCTCAGAGAAGTATTCTAGTAAACAAAGTACCCCCTATGACCCTCCAGTTTCTATCATCTTCAATAGCTTGTTCCCTCATCCACCAGCTATTGGACTTCAAAAGCAAGCACGTTCGCCACAATGCCTAAAGCTTCACGTCGCACCAGTGGCTCCACGGCCTCCGCCAACCGCAAAGAACCATACACGAAGACCTCACCCAAATCCCACTCAACCCCTGACAAGGAAAACGTCGACCCCCAAACGAAGTCGAAGGCCAAGGCCAAGCCCAAGCCCAAGCCCAAGTCAAGCAAAGTCCACGTCCCTCCAACAGAAGACTACCGCGACATCGAGCTCGAAGAGATCCTCGACGAAGTCCCCTGCTACGACAACGCAGCGACCGTCCGCCGCAAGCTCGCCAAGCTCCTCAGCGACAAATCCATCATCCCCGGCACCAACAATAAGAAATGGAGCCAGGCGTCCATGGCAAGCGAGATGCAAGAGCTGGAAGCGCGCGACGGCGCCGTGACTTACAACAAGAACGCCGTCAATGGACCTACGACGGCGTGTTTGGCGGGGTTTTTGAAGAAGAGCGGTAATATGGGGGGAGGGGATAGTCCGTGTTACTATTGGGGTAGCGTGTTGTTGGAGAAATTGAGGATCTACAATGGCGAGAAGAAGAGTAAGACGAGGGTGCAGGCTGAAGAGGAGTAAGTGGTTATTGATTTCATTTCCCACGCTACGCTCCGCCAGGAATTGCTCGATATTACCCGGGGTTCCCAGCGATCACCGTCTCACAACACAATACAAACCGACACGTGCTCTTCCAAGGAGACACGACTGGAATCCTGGATCGCGACGTTTCGAAAACGAAGACACAATCCAAGCCCGCATCATCCACTACGCCAACCCCATCCGCCCTTCAACACGCTGCTATACTACTATGCGTGCCCCGAACATACGGAGCAGCGATCCCACCCCCAATCCTCGGCCAGTATCTACACCAGCAGCCATCCTAAGGACATCCCATCATCACTCATCATACCTTCTACCCAAGAACATCCATAAAGGCCCTTTTTGCATCTACCATTTGCCTTCTTCTTATTAAATCTCCCGACCGCATTCGCTAACCTGTCTTAAACCACAACAGCATCCCAAACGGCCACATGCGCTGGGACCCAAGCACCCAGCGTTTCTTCTGCGCACCTCACCTTCCCATGCCTTCCATCAGCGATTTGAGCAAGAGGGAGAGGATCTAGAGCTTGCATGTATATCGCTCAAGGGTTGATGTGAGATATTGTTGTTGAGAAGATATACTCCATAATACATGTTCGATTCATATCGGCGCTGCTTTATTGGTGGATGATGTATCTTTCGCGGTTCGAGGATACTGCTGGATAGATGGTGGATGCTGTATCTTTCCGTTCGAGGATACTGTTGGATAGATGGTGGATAACTAAGTGATGCGAATTGATATTGAATTTGCCACTTATATAGGCCCTCATCTCACTATTATTTGCACACTTGGGAAGTGACTCATCGGACCGACATGGATAAATGTACACATCGATTCCTCTCTTCTATCACGAATGCATCTTTGACTCGATTTACCGCCATCTCCCTATATCCACCCTCCAGATTCTCCTCAACTTCCCAACCCCACCAATCCCATCAGTAAATTCTCAATATGTCATGATAACATACATACTATTAACCTACCACTACGCTAGCCTGCAAATGCACGTAACACAAACCAAATGACTATACGAAATTGGGAAGTTTTTAAACTTACGCCTATGATAGGTAAGAAGCTAGATGAGAAAGAATGCAAGAGCCAATAAACCATCCCACCTCCCTCCATCCAATAAGCTCTAAGAACCCCCAAACTAAAACTCCTCGCACCCCACAAATTGACGCAGCAGCAGAAGCCCAACACAACCACCGCCACTCCCTCCGCAAACTCGAAAAGCCCACAGACCCCTATTTCCAATCAGTCAGCCGCAAACCAACACTGCAATCCCAATAACCAACCCCTACCCCCGATCCTCAAGAAATTCTCCATCACATCATCGACAAACCCCTCCTAAAAACATGCAAGCAGCCATCGATAATCTCTCCCCTCCCTCACATCAGAAAATCGAGTGGACATGTCGGCTCAAAATAGCGCTAAAATCATGCTCGCTCAGAGAGTGAAAAACTCGATATCGCTTATTGAGTTAGTGTCTTAGTATAGAGAGGCCCTTGTGAGTGCTTCACTGAGTCTTGTGTGTACACCTTGGGTCGAATGGCTTTGGCCGTCGGGGGTCATAACCATAATCGTATCGGACGTGGCTCCGCAGTGTAAGCAGGTCATTAGCCATCCCTGAGCGGTGAACTGCAAGCTGAAATGGATAATTCAAGGTAGGTAGGTATTTAGCACAATAACCGGATTGATGCCGAGTATACTAACACAAGACACTCGTCAATTGTATAAATTAATCACAAGGTTCCAAGCTCGTGGATCCATGTCTCATAGAATACTCCGTGCTCAAAAGAAAGCACCCGCGATATTCCAAGACATGAACTTCGCCAACTGAAATCCCAATGTGCATATTATTGATGGCGCGTTCTGTGCTGAATTCTTCGAGACCAGAAATTGTTTTCCGTGGCGATGTGGTGGGGTTTTAAAAGCGCAGGGGATGTGACTATGTACAGTAGTGCGATAACTGTGGGAATTTCGGTACGTACTCGTATTCTTCGAGCAGGGCAGGAAGCTGCTAGCTGCGTTATAATACGCATCGTTCTGAATTTTCGAAGACAACTCTTTCCGTGACTCCGCAGATGGAAGTAGCAAATTACTTTTATTTAGACGGGTTCTTCCAACACACCTTCCGATAATCACATATACACCGTATAATGTACATATCCATGCTGATAAACCGCCTGAGGAAGAATGGAAATATCTTCAATGCCCGACCCCTGAAGAACCATCAGTAACCTTTATAGACAACATGCAACAGAAGAGCAAGAGACATTACTACCACATGCACCAGATTCCGATATTCAATCCTCTACTCATCCCCCACCCATCACCAAATCATCCCGATACGGGCCATACAGCGTTTATAATAAGCCTATCCGAAACAAGAATTTCGATGAGCAAAATATACCATTAAGTCCCCACACCCATCCCAAAGAAAACAAATACAGCCCCATCCCATCTCCAAACCCACACCATCAAACCCTCGTAAATAAGCCGGCCCAGACGAACAGTGAATAGTAGAAACGCCGGGCAGGTCCCACATACAACCCCCTTCAATTCGAATCCAGCACCACAACCTCCGCCTCCCCCTCCCCAACAGACTCAACAACTAGCTCATCCCCAGCCTCAACAGCACCCACAAACGCTCCATCCCCCTCCCCCAACACCACCTCCCCCCCACCCACCCTCACCTTCGCCCCGACCCGCCGCATAGGTAAATGCACATACACCTTCCTCCCCCTCCTCTCCCTCACAGCAGCCCCATCACCACCACCCCCAACCGTCCAACTAGCCTTCGCCCCCTTGCTAACAATAGACGCACCCATCGAAAAATCCGCATGGATAGGAATAGTGCCCTCGATGACCGGAACAGCGTCCTTCTCCTCCGCCCTCGTGGCCTCCGGTCCAGCCTTCAATGGGCTCAGGATAGTGACGAATCGATCCCGCTTATCCTGCTCGGGAAAAGTTTCGGTATGGTACGTCGGCGGCAACCCCTTCTTCCACGGCAACGCCCAGATTTGCAAAAAGTGCACCTCGTCGCTCACATGCTCGTTCTGCTCCGAATGCGCGATCCCCGTCCCCCCAGTCGTGAATTGCACATCGCCTCTATGCATGCGAAAGAAATCATTCTTGCTACTCAGCATATCGGCATCGGACTTCTTCGAGACCATGGAGTCGCGATGCGTCAATTCGCCAGAGAGTATGTAGGAGAAGATTTCGGCATCGCGGTGCGGGTGCGTGGGAAATCCGGACTGGGGCGCGACGCGGTCTTCGTTCAGGACGCGCAGGGAGCCGAAGGATTGGAAGGCTGGGTCGTGGTATTGGGCGAAGGAGAAGGTGTGGTAGGAGTTGAGCCAGCCGTGGCTAGCGTGGCCGCGGTCGCTGCTTCGGCGGGGGACGATCTTCATGGCTTTGGATGCGGCGGAGATGACTGTTTTGGTTGTGGACATGGAGGTATGATGCTGAAGTGGGGTGTGAATTGATGATTTGAAGAATTGATGACTTTACTCTTTCAAATAAAGAAAAACCGAGAAAAGGGTTTGTTGGAGACCTTATATAGACATGACAGAAAATGCTAGTACCTTCTATCATTTATAGGGGAGAATATGCGATATGTAGTATTGTTAGGAGACGATTTGTAAGTTCTGAGCAAGCACTGACGCAGCGCAAAGGTTTCTCGCGAAATGACGAAACGATTAGACATGCTTGGCAGATAGGAGCCTAAGCTGAAAGCATACTAGCTCCGTGTTAGCCCCATATGCACAAATATCTTGCTGAGAGGCTTCACAAAGCTTCGCACAGTCATGGAGATGCACAGCGAGACTGCTTGAAAGTGAGCGAGCAAGCTGTTGATATAGAGTGAATCATGAAATCGGGTAGGGTATAGGGTTTGCTGTGTACCAAGGGATATGTTTCCCCAAGACATCGTGTGGTCGACGAGGAACCAACGCCTGCTCTTCATCCTCAATGCCTACAGTGTACATACCCCATGTAACGACGCAATGACAAAACCTCAAACGCCATGCTGAGGAACGCTCAAATACCCCATGAGTAGTGCTCTGCCGTTAGTGCATACATATACACGTAGCATCGTTTATTGCTGGGTATCATTGTTGTGATCTGTCGCCTTCCCTTTGCTCCTCTCACGTTTCAATCGGAAGAATTCGCCCAATGTAGCGCTCACACTCTGTGATCTCTCAGCAGCCGGAGGGCGTTCATCCGGAGGCGCTTCCTCCGGAAGTTGGCTGGCCTTTCTAGGCGAGGATACAGTGAGAACGTCGCCACTAGTCGAACTTCGCATGCCTCTTTGAGATTTGGAATTACGTAAGTCCAGACCAGGGCGTTTCCGCGCAGACGGCGTGTCAACTCCTCTTCGTAAGCTATCGGCGATTACTGCGCTCAAGGGAGACGACAACGGCGACAATAACGGGCCCGGTGTTAATCGGGCCATCGATCTTCTCGATAATGCGGATGGACGGCCTGCTTTCGAGACTGAAAGCCTGCCCTGCCTCTGTTGAGCCTGTGGTGTTGAGTATGGGTCGGAAAGAGGTGCTTGGGATGGAAGGAGAGGAGACGATATGGTGCTTTCGAGCGGTTGCGGTCTATCAGGAGCAAGCTGATCCCGAGGAGCTTCCCGAGGGTCCTCAGGTATGGAGTCTGGCTCGGAGAGCCTGGAAGATGCAGCAGAAGTGTATGAGAGGAGTGGAGGTGGAGTACGTGGCGACTTGCTTTCCTGCTGCCTTGAAGCTCGTTTCGAATTTCGTGACGTGGTACCTGTATCAACTGCAAAACTGACTGAGGATTTTCTTCTCGGGCCATCATTTTCACCATCATCATCAACCTCATCTTGGTATCTTTCTTCGTCCACCATCCCAATGGCATTCTCCTCATCGCCTAGTATATCATTTTCCTCTTCGTCCTCACCACTTGCTCTTGCGCTCGTGATCAAATACACTCCTAAAAATGTCAACACACAACCTCCGAAGAATTTTCCAAATCGAGATGCATTCGCCGATTGGAAGTCTCGGTATAAGACGGCGCTTCCAATAATTACGGAAATGGTGAACAGGACAAACTGTATAGGGATGACTTGGGTAGAGTCGAAGTGTTGTAACGCGCGATTGACGTAATGAATCTGCAGCAATGCCGTTGCAACAAGGATGAATACGAGAAGGTATGTGATAGGGAAGGTCAGGGTGCGCCAAAGAGTATCTGATAGGAGCGAAGCAACACCTTTGGTGGAAAGAGCCGTGTAGCCACCTGTTGTCTCTTCAGTAAAAACCTCCATGAATGGCTTGCAGTATAGATACCAAAAAGACCGACAAGCCCAAGATCAATCAAGATTGTCCTCTCGCCATACTTCCCACTTGCCCACATCAATGAGATGATCAATGCCGCTGTGACCCCTAGATACGTCTCAAATTCCCATCTTGTAATAGCTGCCCAAACATCATCCGGACCCATCTTGACCTCCGAGTTCTTCGCACTTAGAACAATCGTGACTGCGCCAGCTATGGCAACCACAACGCCGAGGAAATCGCGTAGGCGGAATCGCTCCTTCAGCAGCACCGGAGCTATGATGCAATTCGATACCAGCGCAACCACACCCAAAGGAGATACGATCGAGGCTGGGGCGAAGCCATACGCGATGAAGTTTCCCGCTTCGCCAAGAACCATGAGGACGATGCCGGCCCACCAGTATGGTGACTTCAGATATGACTCACGGTCCTCTTGAGGCTTCGCTTTCTCGGACTGCTTTATAGTCGACGCGGAGGAGCTGCGCGAGTGTATCGAGCCTTCATGGTCCGTTGAGCAGTAGTCACTCGTACCATTGTCATCGTGGTCCTCCCCAGGCTGCCCGTCTTCTGCTGGGGCATTGAGATTCACCTTGGCCCGCTCTTCCGCAATTTCAGCCTGTTGTGTCCCGTAGTTCGTATGACCATTGCTCTTGCGACCATCATCCCAATGTTCGTTGCTCTCCTCTTGTTCTCGACCGAGCCGTATGTGGGCGTACCGCTGGATGTTCAGAGCGAAGGAGATGAGAATGTTACCGATAATCGCGGTTACGATGCCAATGAGCGTAGACCACTCCCGAATCTTGGCGCCGACGTCTCCTTCGGTAGTGCCTATCGTAGGATTGTCCAGCAATGAAGCCATTGGAGATTCCTTGGTTGGCGTCAACAGAGTTCGCTCGAGAGAAACCAAACGCGTCAGAGAAGCACACAATCATAGACGTCGAGTCATCGGAAGTGAATTACAATATGAAAACGCACAATGAGAATATACAACATCGCAGACCAAAATATAATGGATGATGTCGTCAAGAAAACTTGGATGCGCGCAGAGCATCATTCGGTATTCCCGAGGATCTGCCGGCCAATATCTCCACAGTAGGCGTTCTAGGCCTGAACATCAAATGCAAGTCATCCTTAGGGAGATCTTGATAAAACCTTTGATAGGGGGAATTACATATCTACTTAGCCTTGGTGAAGATGGTGACTACCGTATGTGTAAATTCGGTACATCATGGTGATATTTGGAACTGTGTTCATGTCTAATTCATGTCTATTAGTATCGCTACTTCTATCTGTGAGCTGGGTTTTTCGTGCAACGCCTGCTATGCATTCATTCTTCCACCAGGTTCCATCCACGCATTACGCCACTCCATGATCCCAGACATAATAACACACAGGGTGCGTCGGAATAACATTAATGTTGACCGCACTCCTCACATTAAAACCTTGCTCATTCGGCAACTGCAAACTTCGAGCGAGCTCTCAGCGAAGCTCCAGTATAGTAGAGCACCCATATGCCAATCACACCCATACAGCTCAACCCCGCCAGCAAACTCACACCCCTGCCGACTCCCATATTGATGAAGAGCGGTCTCGCGAACATGATACTGCCACAGGCCAGCGCCGAGCGGAAAAAATCGTTGCCTGCAAACAGGGAAGCGGCGTATTGTGGGTACGAGAGCGGGACGTAGACGAAGATGCACTGCATGACCACGAAGACACTGGCGCCGTAGATGGTGATGCCGATCGTGGGAGCGATCCAGTGGATGGAGGGGTTCGCGGTCCAGGCGAAGAGGAAGAGCCCGATGGGTGGACCGAAGGCTCCGAACAGGGCAGGCACCAGCCTGTGTTCTTGTGCACGAAGTCCGTTTTTCTGAATGTCTGGGACCAGATAGAAGTAGAGATAAGCGCAGTATGCTCCGACGCCCGTAATGCATGAGACCAAAATGCACGTGAAGACCACGCCGACGATGCCGAGGGAGAAATGGTAGTAGCCCGGGTAGACGATCGGGAAGACTTCAAAGAACGAGTAGTAGATGCCATAGACCAGGGCGGTGTAGGTGTTGACGAAGGCGATGGCAGGATCCTTGACGGTGATTTCAATGGGCTTGACGATAGCATCGATAGCAATCTTTGAGGGTGCCATGCCTTTTTGATCGATCTCAGATTGGGATCTGAGACGGTTATCCCCCGTGAAATTTCGCAGGCGTTTGGCACGGCGGAGCAGGATGTTGGGAGTCGATGTCTCTGGGACGAAGAGAAACATGACGATGAACACCGGTCCGGCAATCCAGAGGATTTCCCAAAGCCCCCAACGCCAGCCTTTGGCAGTGATGGCGAAACCTGAGAGAAGAGGGCCAAGGGCCGGGCCGCAGTAGGCGGCAGAGACCCAGACGGTGATGCCGTAGGGCAGGTAGAGCAGGGAGTACATGTCTTGCATTGTGGCGGCGCCGTTGGCGAGACAAGGGCTACCGAAAAATCCCTGGAGAAAACGGAGTACGAGAAGACCGGCGAAGTTGTTGACCAACGGCGTGGGGATAGAGATGATGACGAAGAAGAAGAAGGTGATGATATAGACGGGACTTCGGCCAATGATTGGAATCTCTGACAGGGGCGCGAAGAGTAGCGGACCGATGCCGTAGGCGAGTACGTACAACGAAAGAGGAAGCGAAGCGTTCTCGGGCGAGATGCCGAACTGTCTGATCACTCCTCCTTCGCCGGGGGTGTAGATTGCTGAACCGGTGTAGACGGCGAATGTGTAAAGACAAATGATGAAGGAGGTGAGGTTCTTCTTCCTGAGTGACCAATTTTGTGGGTTGGCGGGATCATCGGTGGTGTACCAGTCGACCAAAATGTTACCGTCTGAGGTCTTCTGAGGGACTATCGGTAGCGATTTCGTTCGCTCGATAGCCAGTTCTGCTTCGGCTTCCAGACGTTTTTCGGAGTATGGAGTCGTTGATTCTCGCGATATAGTGCGGTTTAAATCTTGTTTTGCTTCGATGTCGCCAGACCTGATGCTGCGCGTCGTGGTATGATGCTTCAGCTCGGGGAGCTCGTCTACCGCATTTTCATCTGCGTCCGAGTCCGAGCGCGATGCTGCCTTTTCTGAGTTGTGCGCATTGAGCATGGTATTGTAGGATTCTGGCAGCTGGAAGCCATCAAGTTCCTCTGGATATCTAAATATCTTGTTTTTGGTGATAAGTCGCAGGAGCTGCCCAATGGGCGCTTCCCTCATGAGATCAGACATAACGAAAGCAGCTTTTCGGGGTATTTTGGGTATTTGAGAGATGAAGAAGTGAGATAAAGATGCTTATGCTTCACTATACCTGGATGAAAGCGCTTGGTCACAGTGATCAATCACCAAGTTAAAGGCCCGATCAGGGAGAGAGACTCGTGCGAGATGAAAGAGATGGAATGAGATGAGATGAGATTAGCAGGCGTAGCAAGCTCTATATACCACTGATGAACACCTACCTATTGATCACTACGTAAATGTTGAGCTTTGTAATATAATGTAGTGGAGCCAGATCCTTCGGCCAATATGTTGTACGATCTGCATCCTCCTGCAGGATTTAAATGTCTTCACCGCGTTCTAAGTCCTATCGCCGCAATCAAGGAAACAGCGGTCGAATATCGATCCGATTCTGGTGATGATGAGAAATTGATATGGGGCCATCTCCCCCTTTGAAACGCGATATTGTCCTAAGATCTCACAATTTGTAAGCAGAGAAAAGTCACAAAGTTACACCGCCTGGTCCGACGCTAAGGTATGTTTTGTCGATTACTCAACGCTAGCGATGTAGCTTTCTTGGCAAAGCTTGGCAATATCGAATGAACACGAATAGGGAATAGGTTGACCAGGACCTATCCAAAAGCACATCAGCAGTGAAAGCAAACCGCAACAACATAGCAGCATACTCAACACAACTCACACCCACACTTGAGACATTACTCCACCATATCCAATTCCAAGCCCGTCACTCCCCCACTTACCTGGAAGAACACACCCCCATCTGGCCACAATTCTCTTGCCAGCTCGACCAGACAGCCCTTAAACAAACACCACCCTTTCCGCCTTCCTCAATAACCCCATCTCCGCCGCGCTCACGAAGCCCAACCCAACCGCTCCCCCGCTTCCGCCCTCCTGCCCCCCCAACCTCCTCCCCACCCCAACAATGGACGAAACATTCACCCTCCTCCCCCTCCAAATCGACCCAACCTCCAAAGCAATCACAACCCCCCTCCCAACCCTAACCCCCCACCTCACCCCCCTCCACGCCCTCCACCGCCAACTCCTGCCCCTGGAGCACCAAACCCCTCCACCCCCCATGCCCCTCAACCCCAAACGCTCCGCCCAGATCCAGAAGATGCGCGACCAAGGCAACGCCTCCCTCCGCACCTCCAAATCCAGCCCCACACCCGCACAAGCCCACGAAGCCATCAAGCTCTACACCTACGGCATCGAGATGGCGCTCGGGCGGCCGGCGTGGGAGCCGGCGCAGCTGGTGCGGGAGGAGGCGGGGGTGCTGTTCGCGAACCGAGCGCAGGCGTATATGGCGGCGGGGATGTGGGCGGAGGGGGCGGCGGATGGGGAGACGAGCGTGGAGATGAAGAGGGGGGGGAATGGGAAGGCGTGGTGGAGGCGGGGGAGGTGTTTGTGCGAGATGGGGAGGTGGGAGGAGGCGAGGGGGTGGGTGGGGGAGGGGTTGGAGGTGGAGGGGAACGAGGGCGATTTGGGGGCGTTGATGAAGGAGATTGCGGGGCATTTGGAGCAGGGGGGGAGGTGAGGGTTTTCAGTCAGGGAGGGTGAGAAGGGGTAGGATGAGTGTGCGGTAGCTCTGTAGTTTAGCAGGAGACATCGACACGAGTTATATGCTTGCTGTTCCATTTCACGGTTCGATCTCTTTGGAACCGTATTCTGGATATGTATATGAAAGTACGAGGAGGTCGTCCATACTCCATCTGTACTGGCCTCGCCCCCAGCCATGACTGGCTTCTTTCATAGCAGACTACTCTAATGATTTAAGCGACCGTAGTCGGCATCGGGAAAATCAAGTCGGCCACTACCCTCATGGCTCAACTCCAAATAATCCCTGAACGAGTCTGTTGCCAAAGACTGCGACGGTCGCAGCGTCGGTGCTGGCTGCGGCTTCAGACCCTCAATAAATTTACTTTTGATTGGGAGATATGTATCGTAACGGGGGCTTGAAGACCTGCCACCAGACCTGCTTGATGATTGATGTTGTGAAGGCTGCGGAGGATCGTACGGACTCTTGCGTCCTCCATGGTAGCTTGTATCGACAGCGTAATAATTCTCGCCGATCGGCAACTCGGGTGTTCGTTGTCGTCTCCAGCCTTCGCCCATCGCTACATTGGGCGATGGACGTCTATCCCAGTCCATCGGTAGATCAGGCGATGGTGGCCGGTGCCAATGCATCCCTTCTCCCTCTCGATTTCCTGCTTCAATTTCCGAGGGGTGGAGCGACGACACCCCTTCGTCGTCACGATGCATTGGTTGCCCCTCTCGCCGCTGGTCTAGCATGCCACGTGGATTCGAGAAGATGATGTGGCCGCCATCTGGATCTTCAGCTGGTATAGCTTCGGGTGTCTTCGTAGTGGATGCAGGCATAGACCCGTTCACTCGATAGTACCAAACGCCATAGATTGAGAGGGCCGTTGTCAAAGCAAACAGGAGGCTGGATACCCCATGTTAGCACTGTCCTTCTTACACAGCATGCTAGAAGCCTACCAGATCAGAAATGCCAAAGCTCCCAAACCTTGCCCGAGCTTGCATTTGCTCATTGGTCCCCAGTCGAACTTGTCGCAAACCTTGTCCCTCCTGCTGTCCCAGTCTTTTGCTGCATGAGATCCTTGCTTGGCCCATACTATAAGTTCGATGAAGGCAGGGAACCACAGGATAGTGTAGATGATATCCATCATAGTATGGGCATAAGGATTTGCAAGGCGTTTTGTGCGCTCGAAATTGGGGAAAGCCGCTTGATATACGAGAGCAGGTATACAAAGCCAGCACTGGCCCAGTAGCAGTCAGTATGCGATCGTACCATTACCAGATCTAGAGACTGCTCACCAGTACAAAGTAATAGGTGATCCGCCCATCACCTTTACCACCTTTGGAGAATACTGCAATCGTTATGGCAGCTCCAATAAAGATGAGCAGTGCCTGCAAGGCATGAATGCCATTCTTCACCCGTTGATAGTGGCCAGCAGTAAACACCATCTGGACAGCCGGGCTCAGTGAAGCATATACGGACTGGCCAGCGTTAGAGGTATGGCTCTTCTAAGCTTGACCGCTCGGAGGGTATTGTCTCGGCTCCCTGCTGTCGGCCAGTGCAAACAAGACATGAATTTGTGAGTCTTGAAGTAGCAGCTACTTCCATGACTGGACACGGAAGCATGGTTCATGGTTCATGCGTTGGAACCTCGTACCCAGCGCGGTGGAGGCTCAAGCAAACGTGGGATGAATTGATTGCGACCAAGCCTCAATGAGAAGGCAAGGCTCGCTGCCAAAAATAGATTAGTTTGAGACCGTCAGTTTCACGCTAATAGTAAGTAGACGTAATATCCTACTGATAGAAAATAGGCCTAATAAATATTCTAATTAATATAACGGCAAGTTATAAAAATACCACACTTTTCAGGAATAATTTTAAAAATGCCACCCCCATATTTCAAAAATACTACACCTCCACCCCGGAAGCAGCGCATCAGTCCTAGGGCCGCCTTTCAGGCCTGAGAGTCCGGGCAGAAGATCCCGTAGCAGCCCCCGTAGTAGCCACTATAGTCTGGCTACCTCGGTAGGGCTCCCAACGTAATTACCTAGCCTAAGAAAAGAGCGCTAAGTACCCTAAGCTCTAGGGATAAGTCCCTTAAGAAGTTATATTTTACTACTAAAAATATTATTCCTTATAATAATAGCGACGGTCGGGAGGTTTATATAGGAGGTCTCTAGGCCTGCTTATACCCTAGGGACGGAGGTACCGGAAGCTAACTTACGGGGGCTGCTATAGGAGCTCCTACGGGGTGACTTAGACTAATATATTATACGCCTAGCGTCAAAGGTATATAAGTCCCCGGTATAGTATTTTTAAAATATAGGGGTAGTATTTTTAAAAATATTCCTGAAAAGTATAGTATTTTTTAAATTTACCGTTAATATAACTTTTCTACTAAGGCTATTAATTATATAATAGTACTTATAATAATAATTATCCTTCCTTTATATAGACTAATTATACTAGTTTTATTTAGTACTAAATTTTTAATTATTATATAATACTAAACTTTAATAAGTAATAAGCTAATTATAAGTAGTTTAATAAGTTAGATAAGATTAGATAATAAAGTATAATATAAGAGGAAGTACTTAGTAATTAAAAGTATATATGATTTTAATTATAATAAATTAGGATATTATAAGCTAATATAATAATAATAGCTAATATTATATAAGTATATATATAAATTTAAAGAGAGTAATTTTAATATTTAGTACTAAGCTTTTCTAATAATCTTATATATACTAAAGTAATTAACTTAGGTATTAGTACGCTTAGATCTAGATAATAATCAAGGGGTCTTATTAAGGAGAGGATAAAGCCTAAGGATACGCGTAATTTCTTACAGGTAACGAGATTACTAATGTAAGCGGGTTACTTGTATATTCTCAAGCCTTGGCAAATGTCTTTATTCTATTTCAACATTGTCACATATGCTCAACACCCTGCCCAAGCCTGCCATATCAATATGGCCATACAAGAGTGGGTCGATGGCCCTTTCCCTCTCATCGAGACCCCTTCAAGAACAAGGGATATCGTACGACCTCCCTCGTCCCTTACCTCCTTCATCCACCCTCTAGTAACTTGTTCTTGATTCTCTATACAGAATTCTCACTCGGCCATTCACTGCGCCTCGGAGATGTCACATGTCCATAACACGCTGATCCGCGGGCTCAACAGCATCTATCTGCAAGGGCCGCACGTCTGCTCTCCGACAGACATCCGCGACTTTCTATTCTTCTGCGCGGCTTGGGTAAAGACAGTCGAGCACCACCATGATACAGAAGAAAAAGTACTGTTCCCAGCCATCGGGAAGTTGACCAAGAAGCCGGGTCTCATGGAAGGCAATCACCAACAGCACGAAGCCTTTACGCCAGGCTTAAATAACCTCTTGCAGTCCGCTCAAAACACAAATCCGGGGGAGTATAGCTGGAACTCGCTAAAGGCAATCATTGACGGTTTCGCACCTTCTCTAATGAAGCATTTGGTTGATGAGATCGACACGCTATTTGATTTGAAAACTTACCACAGCGCGGAATTGATGCAAGTGTGGCTTGTGACGGAGAATGTAGCTAAGGGTGCTGCACATCCGAATCAATTCGTAAGTTACCTCAGAGTTCCCTCCTAGCACAAAATATCGTGCTGTAGGTCAGCGTACAATCGGCAAGCTTGGCAGTTGACGCACATGGCCTATTCTCTAGGACGAGATCATTCCGTGCGTGCTGGGGTGTGCGGACAAAACATACGAAGGCGGGAACCCGTTCCCACCATTGCCATTCTTCGTCCCTTATCTTGTGCATTACTGGTTCGCAGCAAAGCACAAGGGGGCCTGGAGGTTCTGTCCCTGCGATATGTGGGGAAAGCCTCGACCATTATTATTCTCTCGCCAGGAGGGGAGCGTTGAGCAAATTCCATTGTAGACATGGAACGTAACGAGCGACAGAAATGCGGACAGCGAGAAAATAAATTAAAGGCAGGTTGGAAGCAGCCAGAAGATACATCTTTTACTTAAGTATCAGTATTGCTACGCTCTTAAGACATTGAAACGAGCGCTCAGTCCCCAAAGCTTAGTTGCCACAGTCCACACACAGCTAATTGGCCAGAATATGCATCCAGCACATTCCCATATTACATCATCTCCATGTTGAAAATAACACGAATGACAGACCGTCGTCCTGGAGGAATTTCCACATACCATATCTTCCCGTAATCAAGCTTGACCCACGTCAGTAGGAACGTAATAGCTTATTGGAAGAGATATGCTAACGTCCAACTTAGATTGCCAACACAATTATATTTACATCCCTCTATCCAGTCTAGTAAGTCGGTGTCCGCGATCTGCTTCTTCTCGAAGCTGGACAGTAGGCGATCAGCGGCTCTTTCAAATCGATTCTTCGACTCTTGCAATAAAACGGTGGCTGTATCAACAGCCGGCTGCACATCCATGCCTTTGGCACAATAGAGAGGTACTACACTATCAATACAGCCCAATGCCTGTCGATCATTATTAGCTTCGGACAGGTATTCCCAATACTAATATAAGAGGCATACTATTTCTTTCTTTAACGAGAGAAAATCATTCGTACTATGGAGGATCAATATGGGTCGCTTAACGCAACATCTAAGGTCGAATTACCTTGGGATAACTATGTTGGTCTCGATCCAAATGTACTTCATATTTGGGTCTTCCATGATCGAGCCGGAGATACGAGCTTTCCTTCTAGAAGGTAAGCTCTTATTGTTGCACAAGAAACGGCAGACTACGTACTCCAATGCTGCAACCCTAACGCCTACGGCACTCGTGCCCATTCTGGAGGCCCAGTATTCCTCAATGGATGGGATTCTGCCACTGAGCCGGATTCTTGCTCATGTTGTGACTTTGCGAGGAGTTGGACTATTTCCTTGAAGAACCTTTTGCGTTGCTCTGCATTTGATTATTAGCGGTACCCTCTCTTAGACCGAATCAGCTCTCACCATGGTTATATGCGACGTAGAATCGCTCGCCAATCACTCGAAAACTCTCGATGATAGGATTGTTGCCACTCGATGCACACTGCTCGTCCTCAACCCAAAACAGTGTTCGACGAAATTCATTGATTCCAAGCGATACGCCTGCGCCGCCTTGAAATCATGCGTACAGGAGCCCGTTGGCTCGTCAATCTCATCATCCCAAGTGAAGAGCCATATGACTAAAAAGGTAAGGATACGTAGCTCCTCAATGCCAGCCTGAGGCCACCATGAAGACGCAAAGAGAGCGAAATCAGCGTTTCTTTTTGGCTGCCGTCAGATAAGGTAAGTAGCCTTCCCGGCAACGAAATTTGACCTCAAGAGAGCAATGCGTCAGACCTAAATCTCCAATCGAAATCAAGGCTAATTCTCCGTCTTTGACTATTCTCCTCCCCCGGAAAACCTATCGGCAGAGCCGTCGGGACTACACATCCCACGATTCGTCCGCCCACTCAAAAAAGGCAATCAAGAGGAGGCATATATATCTGAGGACACCGAAGACATGGCGCTGCTGGGCCCTGCCAGAAGTCTGCTCGGACGCCGGCCACTCTGGAAGCTCAATGTCAAGGCTGCCACAAGCATACTGACAGGCCACCATCATCATAGCATGTCTTCCTCTTTTTTCGGAACTGCCAAACCGATTGACAGTAGGGCTATATTCAACAATGCCCAGGGCATGTTTCCTGAGCGATGGCGCTCACAGAGTTGGCATCTAACAACGGTAGGGTACACCTAGCCCCTGAAGCTCAATCCTTGGTCATCTGGCTGAATGACAGATTGCTGCGCTCATTGGCACTGGCAATCCTTCTCTAGTAGGAGCTCTTTACGAGTATCTTGCTGGGGCGCGTCAATTTGAACCCCCAATCGCTCGTCAGCAGCTCGTGCGAAGAATGCGAGAGGCAATGATAAGATGCGTCATCCTGAATAGCATTCCAGTGGTCATGGAAGCTTTTGTCTCCTTTACCAAGGTGGAAAAGCCAGAAGATCAGGATCACAGCTTCACGAAGTATGTCTGGCTGGGCTAATATGAAACGAAAGGCCCGGTGCTGAGTATGTACCTAGGGAAGGTTAGCAAGCGGACGCAATCAATCACGAACGGGGACTTTCTATACTCAGAACACTCTACAGAGATAAGAATGAAAAGATATGGGCAACGTTTGGTTCTCATAAGGATATCCGTTTGTGGCCTACACCTTCAAGATATGGAAGTAATACTGACTGTAGAGTTGCAGCGTGGATTTCTACCGATATCTCACATGGACTGTTCCTTGCCGATCACATGATACTTGACATTTTGGAGTTGCAAATGGTGATCCTGCCCGCAATCATGTGCCAGAATCTTGCCGTTGCTACTCATTGGCATCTCAGAGGTTGTCTTCGTTTGGGCCTGACTCGAATCGAGGTGGGACAGCTACAACGTACCATAGAGGGTATTGCACAGGCGTGCGGCAAATCTTTGGACAAGATTGGCCGCGTCGCAGATGTGGAAAGTGATTGAGATCGCTGATCTTTACGACTTGTGACAGTCCTGAGTGATCAAGAGTCATTGTCGCCATGATGAGCGCATTTCATGTCTTCTTCTGACGATGCTTGAGCGGGAGGGTCCTATTAAAGCAGTGCGTAAAGATGCAACTACAACTTAGGAGAATTTACACAACATCTGGTGAACCGCTATGCGACCCTGTCTTGACAGGTCGTAGGTCGCGTAAACGTTATTAAGATATCCTTTATACTAACTCCGTATTTACTTATAATACAATAATTTTATATTTAAGGAGAATCTTCTAATATAAGTAAACCTTATAATAGGAATATGATATATAGACTTAGAAAAAGATATAAAGGAATTAGTCTTATTGATAATAAAGGTAGTAATACTCAGATATAAGAGTTTAATAGAGAGGAATAGTAGTAGTAAAGGCGTACTTTAATTATATTTCTTATATAGTAGTAATACTTTGTTAAATATATATAGTTATCTATTATTCGTGGAGAAAAAGAGGGTAGTAATAATATTAAACGGAGACAGCACTTTTGTAGCCCTACCAGAATAGCCAATCATCTCCGGGCGGCAACGGCACATTACTCAGCATTCTGAAACCCCGTCAAGTACGTTACAGGATAGTTCAGTGTTCACCACATCCAGAGCAGTGCTGTCCAAAGGCCATTCTCGCATCCAGAGCAGCAGCACGGATCATGATTAGCTGCCGGAATGAGCGCACGGAGTCTCTGTCCTAGTATATCTTAGCTCAACACACAGCCCGGTTGAAGCTGTTACGCGTAGGATTTGACCCTAGAAATATCATCCTGCTTTTTTCATACTTCGATTGGGGCACTGCTCGGGAAGCCGATCGTCTCTTTATCGATAGGATACTGTGACACACCCAACGGGATGGTTACGAGTTTACTGCAAGTGAAGGCTACAGTCCTCTAGAATCTCTATTGTTTTCTATCTTTTTTTGATCGATCTCTTCCATCAACCGCCAACATGGTCATACGATCTCCACATCCAGATATCGCTATCCCAGAGCAGAATATCTTGACCTACATCTTCGGCTCGGGCCAATCGCTTCCAGAAGATCCAATCTGGATTGACGCTGCCGATGCTACGAGGTATCTGTCTCTATGCACCGCCCTGCAATGGATCAAGAGATTGGCGGTGGGCTTGGACAAGTTGGGGTTAAAGAAAGACGAGGTGGTGATGATCGTGTCACCGAATCATATTTTCCTTCCGGTGGCATACTTGGGGGTCATTGGCTCAGGCCGAGTTTTAAGTGCTGCTAATCCGGCCTACACTGCAGATGGTAGGTACGTTGATGAGCATGACCTGTTATTGGAACTACAAGCGGATTCCGTATCTGACTATTGATCTCACACCAATGCTCCCTGGTTCTCCTGGGACATCACTTCTCGCTTCATAATGCTTTGCTGTATGCAGGAAGATTGTGATGGTGATGCTTACCTTGGACATTAGAGATGAGCTACCAGATGCAAAACACCGGCGCTCGAGTCGTCTTGGTCTACCCTGACCTCCTCAACACGGCACGAAATGCTGCGAAGCAGGCTGGCCTCTCAGACGATAAAGTTTACCTCTTCTCGGATACCGAACCCAAGTACATTGATGGTATCAGAGATTGGCGGTCGATTCTCGGCAGTGCTGAAGAAGCAGCCTCTTATGAGTGGCCCACACTCAAAGGCCCAGAAGCAAAGAAGCAAATCGCCATCATCAACTACTCAAGCGGCACGACAGGGCTCCCCAAAGGCGTGATGATCACTCATGGCAACCTTATCGCGAATGTGGAGCAAAACATCATCCTCAATAGGACGACGAGTGGAGGAGAGACCCTCCCTTCGCGCTGGATAGGCTTGCTGCCTCTCTTCCACGCCTACGGCCAATGGAGTGCCATAATAACGGCAGGAAAGCTCCGAAACCCAGTCTACGTAATGAAGAAATTCATCTACGAGGATTTCCTCCACACGATACAGACACACAAAATTACAGAACTTCAAGTGGCACCTCCAATCATGGTCCTGCTGAGCAAACATCCAGCCACGGCCAAGTACGATCTCAGCAGCGTCCGACGGATCACATGCGGCGCAGCACCTCTCTCCCAGTCGCTCCAAAGCGAATGCGCTACGCGCTTTAAGACGACCGTTCGGCAAGCCTGGGGTATGACGGAGGTTACCTGTATGGGACTCCTCGTACCAAATGGCATGAAAGACGAGACGGGGAGCGTCGGCATGCTGCTGCCCAATAGCCAGGTGAAACTCCTGGACGAGAATGGGAAAGAGGTGGCCACGGGCGAGCGAGGTGAAATCTGCATCAGAGGACCCAACGTCACGCCAGGCTATTGGAAGAATGAAAAAGCGACGAGGGAGACCATACTCGAGGGCGGCTGGCTGAAAACAGGAGACGTGGCCGTAAGCGACGAGAGGGGTTGGTTCTGGATCGTGGATCGATTGAAGGTGACCTCATTCCCTCCACTTCTCCATACATGACAAGGAACGTCACTAACAAAGCCCAAGGAACTCATCAAAGTCTCCGGCTTCCAAGTCGCCCCCGCCGAACTCGAAGCCGTCCTCCTCACCCATCCCGCAATCGCAGACGTCGGCGTCGTAGGCGTATCGGATGCCTTCGATGGGCAGGAAAGGCCTCGCGCTTATGTACAGCTCAAGGAAAGTGGTTCTACGGGGGCGGAAGAGATTCAGGAATGGATTCGGGAGAAGGTTGCGAGATATAAGTTTTTAACGGGGGGTGTGGTGTTTATCGATGCGGTGCCGAAGAGTCCGGCGGGGAAGATTCAGCGGAAGGTTTTGAGGGAGTGGGCGAAGAGGGATGGGAGGGTGGGGAAGGCGAGGTTGTAGATTAGGGTCTGTCTGTGGGAGGGGGGGAAGGGAGTCGATATCAAGAACTTGTTTCTTGATATTTTTACTCAATATAGGCGGCTCAACTGGCAATTACCTGGCTCGTGGGTAGCTCTCAGGCCTTGCAGAGCCAATACCACGACACCAAAGCCTGTATAACTGTCGGCAACGATCTGGGACCGCTTGTCTCTATTGCGTGGAACATGTGTAGGAGTCATGATCCATATGCTGCTCGCTCTTACTTTGAGTACCGATTGATCGATCAATCAATCCCATCATACCGCTCCCCAACCCTCAAGCTCCTACCCTCCTGCGAGCTTCTCCTCGCCAGCTCAATCAAGCGTATGAGATCTCTTGCACCCTCCGGCTCGACCGGTACATCGCCTTTCCCTGCCAACGCTTGTGCGAACTGCGTATAAAAGGCGCTGTATGTGACTGGTTCGATGTTGGGACACTTTTCCCCCGTGGGCTGTCCATCGACGATAGCTGTAAAAGTGCCGGCACGTTCCTCGGGCTCGATACCGAAGCCGGGATCTCCAGGCTTCAGACCAGCTTTTAATTGGTCTTCCTGGCAGTCGAGATGGAACTGTGGAAGAGATGAGATGAGCAGAGGTCGATAGAGATGGGGCATAGACTACGACGAACGGACCTTCTTGTAACTTCCCTTTTCACCTCGGACCCAGAAGCGTAGCTGCTCCGTCTCTGGACTCACGACCCCGGCTTTCACCGTCGCCAGTAAGCCCCTGGACTCGTAATGCAGCAGTATGGTGCACGAGTCCTCGACGTTTTCGGGATTGTGCTCCCGCTGCGACCCGACAAAGCCGGTGATTTTATCGGGGAGTCTAAACAGTACCACCACTTGGTCTATAAGATGGGTGCCTAGATCGTATGCCGCGCCTCCGCCCGGTAGGGGTTTCGCTTTCCACGTGGAAGAAGGCGCAGGTGCCTCAGGCCGATGGCGATCGAAATGAGTTTCGAATTCGACGACGCGGCCCAATTTGGCATCTTTCAGTAGCGCCGAGAGGGTGAGGAAGTCGGTGTCCCATCGTCTGTTTTGATACACCGTCAACAATCTCTCATGCTTGCGTGCAATCTCGATCAGCTCCTCGGCTTCTTTGGATGTGGGTGTGAAGGGCTTTTCCACAATGACATGTTTGCCGTGCTCCAGTGCCAGTTTGCATAGTTCGAAATGACTTGTGGGGATTGTAGTGATGACTACCACGTTGATGGCTGGGTCTTGGACCATTTCCTCGCTGGAGTTGTAGGCTTTGATTCCTGGGTGGTCCTTCTGGGCGTCATTTCCGGGGGTGGGGTGCCGCTGGACTATAGAGTGGAGGGTGAAGGCTGGGATGGTCGTGATCAAAGGTATCTAATGGGTTCCAATCAGTTCGAGGAAGCATCGTGAGGTGTTGGGGCGTTGCGTACATGAAAGACTTTGGCGGACATGCCATAGCCGATGACCGCGACGTTATAGACTTTGGATCCCATCGCTGAGAGTGATCAAGCCTGTCAATACGCGATGAGGTAGGGAAAGCCATCTTTGCAAGTATACCCTAGGTGCCTAGGTATGTTGTAATAATTGATGATGCCCCTCGGCCGCTACCAAACCGAGGACCTCGCTGGAACCAAGAGGGGCACGCCAAGAGATCCGATGACTAATCTAGAGCTAGAGTACGGCAGCCTTTAAGTGCAAAGAGGCGTTGTTTTCCTTTCCTCTCCTCCACGCATGCAACCCTTCCACTTCTCGTCATCCATATGTTGTGATCATCAAGTTCCCATAATCAAGCCACACAGGGTACAAAAGAGCCGCATGTGATCTTTTACGTCTTCCAGCATGCATGTATCTCCGCCTTTGGTCTGCGTTCACTCCCATTGTCGACATCCCAGGTCTACAAGGCTCAGACCGCAGGCCGCGACCTCATATCTGACTCTGGAAATCCATTCTGGTGCGTGTGTGCTTGGACGTCCTGCTCGCCCACACATTTTGTAATCTCGATTCCATCCTGAACTTGTCAGCTACCTATCCGTCCACATCACGATACGCTCGAGCTTACCGGCACGCCCGTGGGCTCATAGCTGTTCACCAGCTTGCTCTCATATATCAAATGTGGATTGCCTTTCACATCCGTACTCAACTTCTCATCCCCTTCACGCTTCTTGTATTGATCTTTATATCGATCACCGAAGCCATCCGTATCCGCACCATTCTTTGATTCTGAATTATATCGTTCGACCTTTTGCTTGACACTACTTCTGACGTACTCTAGGTATGGAGGATTGCCCGGCTTGATGACGTTGTCGGCAGCCAGCACCGTGCCTGCAGTCACCATTCCGAGATGCTCGCAGAGCTTCAGGTCTGAAGTATATGCTGGCTTGTAGTGGTCGAGGAACATCAGGTCAATATGTTTCAGTTGCCCACCAGCATGCAATCTCCTGATTGAATCTGCACTTGATCCGACGACAACCTTGACAATGTCACTCAGGCCTGCCAGATCGACAAGAGACATGATAACAGCAGCAAATTCGGGGTTCCTCTCCAAGCTGAGATACCGTTTCCCACCCGCTTTTCGAAGGGCATCGCCGAAGAGGATGCAGGAGTATCTGCTTGAGGATCAGTCCTCGCCATCCGAATCAACCTCTTGGGCAATATGGATCTTACCCGATGTATCCACCCAGCTCGACCATGACCTGTGGCTTATGCTCTGCGATCAGGTTGGCGACAATCTTCCCCTTGTCATCGCCCACATTCATTAGATATTTTTGCGTGCGTCCATAGTCGTCAATTGCCTTGAGCACGCCGTTTGGAGAGCCCCTGATACTCTCAATCGACGGGTGACTGTACACAAAATGCAGCAATTCGACCTCTCGGCCGTCATCGAACTGGTGGTACAGTGTTAGCTCGGGTAAAGCTGCAGGTCAACGGATTGGCTCACGAATGCTGTTCCCTCTTCTTCCTGCGCTTGATATGCTTTCCTATCGTCAAAGCCGATACTCTCGTTCTGTTCCTTCATCGTGTTTTCAGGTATCACAAGAAAATCAAGGCAGCAATTGAAATCGTTGTTTACCTCTGGACATTGCACTGAAGGCTAATCGACGGAGGCCGGCGAAAGAAGCTCCGGATTGTTCCTCACTCCTCCGGCGGTAGTGATGAGATATATTCGCATAACAGTATGCAAGGTACATGTTCAACAGGGACTGGTGCGCAATATTGTGTGGGGTGAAGTATAACACCTCGACCCCTCAATTAGCTTTCTCTCAACCAAATGCAAAAATCAGACTAACGGACTAATGGGTAAGGGAAGGTACTCTAGTCAATGCACTGATCGGGCAATCGTCGGGCAATCATTCGCTTACGGAAAGACAGGAAACAAGAAAAGAGTTGGGCTTGACAGCTGGCTGCCATTGGCAAAGGAGGTCTGCTGGTAGCCTCGAGCCACAAGCAAAGCGGCTCACCAATTCTCGCATCTCGCGCCCGATGTTCCGAAGGGTAGCGAGGATTGTGTATGTGCGATAATTCTGGACGGCGATGCTAAGTCAAGACGGAAGCTTGTTGTATCCACTAAAGATAATAAGGGACTCGCCTTACGAATGGCGAATCTCCAACTCAATCTACCCGAGATCTGGTCCTTAAATTCTTAAACAGGAACGGGTATCAGCCTTGGTGAAGGATCTGCGAAGATGGCATGCTTGCGAAAATTTGCACAGGGATGATGTCAGTATGCATCCCATTATGATACTTTCCGATCGAATTGCCCTTGTCGCACACCAAAGAGCCTCTACCTCAATGGCGCATCCACAAAGGATTGAAGACTGGCTTCGCTTCCATGTTGCTTTGGGCGGACTTGTCCCCCCCTGCCGCCCTACTGTCCTCTACAACATGGACCAACGAGTAGAGTGCATCATGATTGTCGATTGTTCCCGTACTGCGTCTGCACTGTGCGTCAGACAGCATCAGACTAGTGCACATCTGGCAGTTTTCATCGTCTGACGTTCGCGTACAACATGACCGGGCCTCAAGATACCCGCGATCTACTCGCAACGAACTTGTCAGTAGATCCTATCAAGCGCTCACGCTTTTTCTTTGCTTTTTCTAGCCTTGAAGCCCCTGCCTTTACCAATACTTTGACGTGATCCATCCACTTGGCATGGCGCTCCACCAGAACCTTGATGGATGGACACTAGCCGCAGGAGTAACTGGATACGTCAGGTAAAGCCTGCAGTGGCCAGGCCTTTATGTACTATCTCCATCCCACTTTTTTTCTCTTGACGATCCAGAAATCTATCCTTCATTGAACATTCAACACTACGCAAAAGTTCATACAGCTTCAACATGTCTGACTTCACTGCGTCTGTCTTGGAGACCAAGAACGGGTTCCATGTGGACGGATATGAGAAGATCTCCTACGACTTCACCTTCCTCGATGGGGTCTTCAACCCAAAGAACCCACAGCTGGCAGAGTGCTACAAACATTGGGGCCGAGTCCTGGCCGTCACAGACCTGAACGTCTACAATGTGTACGGAGAGCAGATCGAGAAGTACTTTGAGCACTACGGGCTCGAGCTCAAAGTACACAAGACCAAGATCGGTGAGAAAGCAAAGACGATCCCCACCTTCCTGAGCATCGTGGATTCCATGACGGAGTTTGGAATCTATCGCAAGGTACTCGCAATTCTCTCGTTTCACCACCATATCTCATCCTGACAGCCATATTCACTGACCGTGACAGGAGCCAGTCTTGGTTGTCGGAGGGGGCCTCGTGACTGACGTTGCTGGGTAATAAAAGCCGCCATCGCCAGAGATTATATCAAGGCACTCTCCCATCAATCTCCTAACGGTTGTCCCCTGTCAGGATGGAGCTAACCTTGTTTGTACGCCCAGGTTCGCTTGTGCCGCTTACCGAAGAAACACCAACTTCATCCGAGTCCCGACCACTGTCATTGGCTTGATAGACGCATCCGTCTCCATCAAGGTTGCCGTCAACTATGGCAACTACAAGAACCGTCTCGGTGCATACCATGCGCCCATCCACACTTTCCTTGACTTCACCTTCCTCCGCACCCTACCAAAGGCACAGATCAGAAACGGCTTTGCCGAGTTGATCAAGATCTCGACCTGCTCGCACCTTGACACTTTCGACCTGCTCGATAAATATTGCGAAGAGCTCATCGAGACTGGGTTCGGAAGGACCGATGGCGCTCGAAAGGAAGTTCGTGATGCTGCGGACAAGATCAACAAGGAGGGCATTCACGAGATGTTGAAGCTCGAAACTCCAAATCTCCACGAGATTGGACTGGACCGCGTCATTGCCTATGGCCACACGTATGTTCATATGAGGGTATTGTGTCAGCTCAGCTGATCAAAGTTTAGCTGGTCCCCAATGCATGAGCTTGTCCCAGAGACGCCTCTCCGTCACGGGCACGCAATCTCCATCGACATGGCCTACTCAGCCACTCTCGCTAATAGCCGCAAGCTGATCACCGACGCCGAGCATCGTCGTATCCTCGATCTGTTCTCGCGGGCTGGACTCTCCATGGATCATGCTCAATTCGACGAGGAGATCTTGGACAAGGGCACAGCTGCCATCCTGAAAACCAGGGACGGCAAGCTCCGAGCGGCAGTACCGAATCCCATCGGGTCCTGCACTTTCCTCAACGATGTCGATGCTAAGGAGCTGAACGCGGCTCTGCGCAGACACAAGAAGATCATGCAAGAATATCCACGCAACGGGGAAGGGCTTGAGGCCTTTGTCGATGCCAGCGACACCGGTTACACCGACAACAACAAGGCTGAGGTCAAGGCCCTAGAAACCGCTGCCGCTAAAGCAGGCAGCCTCAACGGCAACGGCGTCATACACGGAGGGGCCATACCGAATGGACATGCCAATGGAAATGCCAATGGACATGCCAATGGACATGCCAACGGGCATGCCAATGGCACCAATGGATTGAAGAAGGTCGCCAATGGGCATGGTTCGATCGATGAAATGAGCAATGGCACCAACGGGTTTACGAATGGCTCTAGGGCATGAGAACTCTGTCACGTCGGCGATATTATCGCTACCGTCCAATCAAAAAAGGTCTTAGATGGAAAAGTTGGTGGTCATCTCATTTTCTACGGTACATAGGTGGCGCAACTAGATAGTTTCCAGAGCAAAAGGATCATTGCACTGAGACTTGCGAAACTTTGACTGGATTCAACTTTGCGTAAATTTACGTAATTTTACTTGCCCTAGTGCTAGAATATATTACACGAAAGTCATGTAATGAATTCAGTTCTACTGGGGTTGGAAACTCAATTATTTTCTTTTAATGACGTAGCTGGAGATGCGAAATCGTTACCTCTCCCAGCCACCCGTTTCGTGTACTTACCACCTTACTTATGGGATCCGGCTGGCCCGCCCTTGTATAGCATATCGAATACCATCTCACATAATTTCATCTACTCGATGAGCGCATAATGACTCTGTCTGCGTATGGATAATCGCTCCCTGCATGAACCCCCCGCCTAATATTAGCTTCCTCCTACAATGCTCACCGGCAGCTCACCCTGGCGTCTACACCTCGCCCAAAACCTCGGTCTCGTTCTCATCAGTCTCTTCTTCCTCCCCCTCTCGGGCTTCCTCCTCTTCGTCAGCTACGCCTCCTCCATCTTTCTCAGCCATGAAGCATCGGCACGCCGGCGCATCCGGTCCTCGCCCACCTTCCGCCCAAAAACCATTCTCGTGACGGGTGTGGGCATGTCGAAAGGGCTCATGCTTGCTCGTACATTCTACCTGGCAGGTCACAACGTCATTGGCGCGGACTTTCAAACTCATGGGATACCGGTCTGCGGTCGCTTTTCGAAAGCGCTCCGGAAGTTCTACCCTTTGTCCAAACCCAACGAAAACGATGGTGCGGCTCTCTACATCAACGCCCTGCTCCGTATCGTGCAGCGCGAACATGTGGACCTTTGGGTCAGCTGCTCGGGTGTGGCCTCAGCTGTGGAAGATGGCCAAGCGGCCGAAGTGCTTGAACGTCGCTCCGACTGCAAAAGCATACAGTTCGACGTCGCCACAACACAAACATTGCATGAGAAACACACTTTCATTGAACAAACGAGAAATTTGGGTCTGCCAGTACCCGAGACGCACAATGTCACTTCCCGGGCCGCGGTGCACAGAGTGTTACATGAGTCGCCTCGAACGAAAAAGCGCTACATTATGAAGAGTGTAGGTATGGACGATGCCGCGCGTGGAAACATGACAATTCTTCCTCGTCGGACGCTGAGCGAAACATACAACCACCTCTCCACCATCCCAATTTCCGACTCTAATCCGTGGGTGCTGCAGCAATACATACCAGGGCGGGAATACTGCACGCATGCGCTTATTATTGACAACAAGGTTCGCGCCTTCGTTGCCTGCCCTTCACTCGAACTACTCATGCACTACGAGGCTCTCCCCCCGGATCTACCTCTCAGTAAAGCTATGCTGCGCTTCACTCAGGAGTTCGCCAGCAGGTATCCTGGAAAGCTGACAGGCCATATGAGCTTCGACTTCCTGATTGAGGAGAGGGTCAGTGAGAAGGGTGCAGAGATGGGATTGGTGCCGATCGAGTGTAATCCGAGAGCGCATACCGCAGTGGTCTTATTTCAAGGTCGTGAAGAAGAGATGGCAGAAGCGTATCTGAGGTCTCGTGACTCTTCGATGAATGGACACGCAGAAGTGATGAATGGCGACATGGAATCATCAAGGCAAATGCCGGAGCCAGTCACTCCAAGCGTCCAGCCGGCCAAATACTACTGGGTCGGTCACGATCTCGTAACCCTCGTCTTGTACCCACTGCTACTTGTGCTACTGCGCAAGCTGGCAGTGCAGGATTTCGAGAAGGATTGCTACAAATTCGTCGAACACCTATTACTCTTGAAAGACGGTACATATGAACTCTGGGATCCACTACCGTTCTGGTGGCTGTATCATGTCTATTGGCCAGGACATTTCCTAGCTTGCATTTTGCAACGAAGGAAGTGGAGCCGGATCAATGTCAGCACGGTCAAGATGTTTGGATGTTGATGATCAGTTTAGGATAAAAGCGTGGGCGAGGAGAGGTTTCCTCTGTACATACATCGTTGAAAGACGCCTATTGATCAGTAAGCCTATCTTGAACGTCCCGAGAACCGTGTTGTTTCACTCACAAACCTTCACTTTGCGAACCTACCCTTCACTCCCCACATTCTGCTCTCGATGGTCTTCTCTGATTTCCTCTCCAACTTTCTACCTCTTTCCTTCCTACATATATATAGCCTCTCTCTTCTCCTTTGACATAAAAACTTCTACTCGTTCCTACCCGCTTACCATTTCCTATGTTATACCAAGGTCATCAACACAAGTCTCTTCACGACTCAAGCATCATCATCATCCTTGACGAAGTTCATCGCTCTGCTGATCCATACAAACATGGATATGTCAGCAAGGTTCGAAATTTCTAATCGCACTCTGTTCCGATCAATGCGTCCACTGTGAGACCACTTGCAGCCTGATAAAAGCATGTGTCTTCCTTGGCCTCCTTCGATGCACGCTCTATGTTCGCAAAGGAGGTTGACTCGCAGAAGCATTGTGGAACCAAGACATTGATATTGAGGCTGTGGATTCCCCAGCTTCTAACATGTTGCTCTGATTCCGACACGACTGATACTCTGCACTGATCAAAAGTTCCGAGGTATTCCAAAAGAGGCGGCGTATTTCACAGCCGTTTGTTGAGTTTTCCAAACGTCCCAAGCATTACCAAATGTCGTACCACCTGTGTACCGTACGCAAGATGATGTCAATCTTCAGAAAAAGATGCTGTCTGTGCTGGGTCGCCTTTCTTGGGCTGAGAAGCTCGAGCTTGCCAGCCATCGATCATGAACACTGCGGTTTAGATTCTGCAATTGGCCTACATTGCTATCATATCCTTGCCCGCGATGATTGGCATGGCATTGTAGGGTGCATGTTCTCTGGCATTTTTGTTTTGGTAGTCGTTTGCCACAAACCTTTTTCCATGTTGTCATGATCATCTAGTCGACATAGAAAGTCAACAAGGGCGACCCTGAGAATGCAAAGGAACGATGGATATAAGTTTCGGATTTGTCCCTTGACCAAGCCTTCATTCGGTCTTTCGTGAGGAGAGAGGCAGCATTCACTGGAATAAGGCCTTCGAGTCACATCGATGAATGTTTCACAGATTCCAACCGACGGAAAAATATGTACCATAATCACCTCCGTTACCTCATTACCTTCTCAGCCTTCGCTTCCACCACCGCCGATCCCATCTGCATCTCTACATTGTATATCCAAATCATCCTCGTCGTTCCAAAGCATCGCCTCAGAAGATGAAGATTCAGCGTTCACTTTGATCCTCCTGGTTTTTGTACCAAAGGATGAGTTCACAGCCCTCAGAATGCAAGGTTCTCACTGACTGCAATGCCATAGGATCCGCAACCTGGCAGATAATCGACAGATCTGGCACAAGATGCACGAAATATACAACGGTCTGCAAATTCGAGCCTTGACGCGTTTGTCAAAATTGTGGTGATTTTCCACACTGCATCGCGATAATCCATCCTGTAGGACATCGATTCAAAAGCAAGATCAACAAATGCACAAAGAACTGGCGCACGAAACACAATTCCAAGCAGTCTTGACCACCTCAGCAAATCCAATGGAACCCTGCACAGAAGTCAAATCAAGCCAAGACCCAAGAAGCAACATCGCGAAACCCATCAACTCAGCCAGCACCAAGAAGCGATCAACGGATCATCAATCTGACAGTTCCTCTTGCGCATGCTCGGTCTTTCTTGATCTCTGATTTACATACTTCCTCTTCCTAGTTATATCACTATCTCAATTGCGGCGTCACTCGGTCCAAAGACCGAAGCGACAACGAAGCCGTCAGCATTTGTCAACTTTCTATATTTCTCAGCCCCTCACTGCGTACCATTGAACTGAAGCCCACTACGTAATGTGTCGAGAAATGATGTTGTCATGGCGGTGCTGGCATGATAAGATTTGTATAGCAGCGGTACAGTCTTGAAAGACAAAAATGTGAAAAGAATCCATCAGTGTCACTTGTTTAAGATTTCCTTTTCCAGAAAGCTACCTTATGTCTAGGTCCTTTCACTAATTAAGACATATTGAGCTGGAGTGCAGTTGGGGATGTGGCTCCAGTATACACAACTAAACTTGCGAAGGAGGTGTACGACGATTTATCGCATTTTATCCAAGGATATTGACGTCGACACAGTCCGTTGCTATCAGCTCTTGTTTTTTAATATTCTTTTCCAAGACTTCTACGCAGAGAATCAAGTGTCCGGCCTGCCTATGTCTGGCCTGGGATCCACAGAACAAGCTGATGGTACATTCTCTGGTGCCTCATCCTCAAATGGAAATATGTCCATCCCTCACTTTTAAATCGAAGATTTTAATCTAGGTTTCCTCAATGTAGTGACGATCTCGGAGCGCAGATCCATCCTTCTCCGTCTTACTTTGAGTGTTCACGTGAAAAGAGAGTATACATGGGGCAAGCTCACGGGGTGTTGTTGGATTGGGAAGGTGCTCGTGGGTTGGCTTCCATGAGTTGAGGAATGGACCGATTTTTAGGAGCTGATGAATTGGACCGATTTCAAGGAGGCCCAAAAAATCAAACGATTGTCGACAAGGTCATGGAATAAAGAATGTTGGAACTATGTCCCCGTATCATTCATTCCTTCTTTCATCCAAGCACTATCATTTCAGTCGCGGAGCTGAAGAGAAGCATTGCTGACCTAGACATACCAGAGAAGGACAGCGCTCGTAGTTTCCAAGATGCCAGAACGAAAAAGGGGCGGGGAATACGACGATTTGTCGAAGATTGACGGTTGATGGGCGAGAGAGTGTCATGAGCTTATTGTGGAATGATCGAGTACTTTCGAGACTTGACTTAATTGACTACATATATATATACACTGGATCCGAATTTCCAGAAACGCAACTGATCTTGGAAAAGAATCCTGATCCCCTCACTCGCCTCATCAATATCACAACATTCTTGAAGGTATACGTGACTAGAAACCCAGATCCAACGACAGCATCCCTTCGATCGGTACCTTAGCTGTGGCGACTAGTCTCAGCGTGCAAAAGGTCGAGGAAAGGTGGATTCTTGGTGGCATTGAGGATCTGGTTTCTTCGCTGGAGCATCCATGGTAGCATCTATCATCACGACTCTAGCGACGAATACGGGCACGACTTATGCTCAGCTCCAACTCTACTTGCTTGGAAGAGCAAAGAAATCCTCCCACGTTCACAAAGTCCTACTTCCATTACATTGAAGTCTCGCTTCATTTCTCAATCGACATTCCACAAACTGAAATCTGGAAATGCAAACGCTGAGAGCAGACTTACGCTCCCTGCACGTTTGGAAAGACTTCGTTTTCCATGCTCCCTGCTTTGGCTGGGTGAACAGCCGCAAGTCTACCAACAGATATTTAGGCAACGATCGTCCAGGCATAACTACCGATGGGGGTGGACTGGCGACGTCACCCTGAAGGATGAACTCCCAGAAGAGTCGGAGTTTCGAAGACGTAAACGGCTACCAAAGCACAAGTCGCTTAAGGGTGGTTACCCTGGTAAGTCAGACCTCTGTTATCTGCAGTCAACAGCGGACTAATCGTGGCACTCCCCTTCTTTCCCTACTGGCTTTTGCAGCTCCGCAACTATATATATACAAAGACGCCAAACCGTGTGATCCCCAAAGCGTGCCCTTAAGATCTCTCCAAAAATATCGGCGTGCTCGTTGCTAAGGGCGACATTGCGACCGTCACCACAGCTCCATCGCGACCGCTCCTTCCATCATACTTCCTCTGCCATCTCCTACACCTCATTTGCCTTTCCGCTTCACAAATCGTGGGCGGACAGCTGCCTCGGAAAGGCAAAGGCACCAGACCTACAAAGTCAGATACCCTTTGGTTTTGTACACTGCCTTCTGCGATCGATGCAGAGTCGATGTACGCCCAGGTCTCAAGAGGTCCTTCGATAAGTTAATCGGTGATTCTATGCATCTTGGCCTTATCCGTTGGAAAGATGGTATTGGCCCAACAGAGAGAGGAGGGAGGAGGCGAAGCTGCTATATGAGGATCGGTTGGGAGATTCGACACATGGTATGATTACATGACCTCGCCCTGTGGTTAGCGAAATTGGAATACGCTGCCAATATTATCCCGGATTTTGTTGACCAGCGGTTCAATCTACGTACTCATCTTGATCTCCTCCTTTCGACAGAGAGAAGACGACACCAAGCTACCCTGTTCGGAAGAGTTATAAGTTTCGACGTGACATATAACAGTCTGGTTGTGTAGTATGGGTAAATGACCTTATCCTCTCACTGAAGAGATAAATATATACATTCTGATCGACAACACTCAAAATCACTACAATGAACGATACCCCGTCGCATGCATGCTGGCCGATTTTGCAGAACACTCGTTCGATAATTTATCACGATGGACTTCATCACAACTTGCTCTGCCAACGACTTCAGGAGGAAAGAGAAGTGCCAGTGTGGCTCTCAATCGTCGCCTTCTGGCTCTGTTCTGCTCTGTCTCGAAGATGATATGCAAGTGCGTGTATGCCGAGAATGATCAAGATGACATGCGCTTTTCGCAGCTGAAGCCTTACTTGCGGTCAAAAGCTTGGGTTGGGGACAAGAGTCTTGCTTGGTCCACGCCAGAGTAGACAGTAATCCAGCGATACTAATTGCTAGCAATGCGTCAAACTCATGAAGGAAGACGTCGAGTCCGCCGAGGACGCCTTCGGCATTATTGGCAATGCATGGCTCGTTTACAAGCATCAACATCCTTATAAGAAGTCCCGGTATAGAGATGTCCAAAAACCGGGATTGCTATAGAGGATATCAATAGATGTTGCCGTGAGTCCAAGCTCATAGATTCTCCGAGGAACTTCCTATCTCGAAGAACAACACGCTCTACACATCTTCACGTATGTATTGCACGGATCCTTGGGGACTGCGATCGACCACTATCAGTCTTACATCTTAGCCGCAGCGCGAGCGGAATCCGCCAGCAAAAGAATATGGTCGAGAGAGAACAAAGGCTGAACAGAATTACAACCACTTTCGATAGCATATCCAACTCTCACAACGCCAACCACAGGATCACCGATTACAGAATCTAGTCACCAACCTCCGAGCCGGAGTTGCCTACAAACGAGCGCTACTCTTAACAACCAACCCTCGGCGATTACGGTAAAGACAACACCTCATTATTGAATACACAGCTCGTGCGAGCTCTCACATCATTGGCATAATCTCCATCATCCTCATTTCAGTCACAGAGGATATTGTCCGAAATAAGTATCAACACCTTAGCACGAGTTGCCAGAACAGGAGTTGAGCACTCAACAGCTGACCATAGGCGACTATGGCAAGGGCTATACTTCACTTCCGAGTCGAAGTCTCGTGCTCTATCACGCTGCTCCTCGTTTTGATTGAAGATCGTGATTCTTCCTCATCTTCTTCTCCGATCTACTAGCGAAATTCTTCCTTCGTTGTTATCAGCTATCAATACGAAAACCACAACGCTAAATTGCCAACACATGAAAGCAAGAACCTCAACAGCCAACCCTGGGCGATTACGGCAAGTATTATGCCTCACTTCCGAGTCGAAGTCTCGTGCTTTAACACGCTACTCCTCACTTTAATGGAGATCATGATTCTTTTTCATCTTGTTCTCTACTATGATGGCAATATAAATATAGATTGTCTTATGGTTTCACGGTATCAGCGATTACCAATACCGACTCGACTTACATTACCGACGAATGAGCGATATTATTAACGGCAACCCTGGGCGAACTATGGCAAAGGACATACTTCACTTCCGAGTCGAAGTCTTGTACTCTATCCACGCTGTTCCTAACTTTGATGAAGATTGTGATTCTTCTTCATATTCTCCTCCTATCACATCACCAACTAGTAAAACATCCTTCGTCCTCTCCTCTTCCCCACCGCTCACATGCCTTCATTCGCGGATGAATCGTCGCAAGAATTCAGTTCGAGAATATGCGATCGAGTTTATCGAGTTTTACGACGATTCTGACAACACGTTTCTCGAAACAGTGTTCTGTTAAAGCGAGTTAACTCTCTTTAACCAGGTATCTCTAGCAGAAATCTGAATTTTCACTTCTAGGGGTTCTGAAACCGTCCTACGTCCACTTCAATCTTTCAGCTGTGCCTTCGTCCTGATTGTGGAAATTTACATCATTGCCAGCGGCGTAGTCCAGCGACCATCATCTTTGCCATCACCAACGAGCATGGTAATAGAAATGGCTCTATGAGTACCATACTATCATCTCGGACAACGATCGTAGTCTTTGATAAGCAAACGGAGGCCTCGAGGTCCCTTCAACCAGACGCAATACAAGCTCTTGTTCGAGCATCTTGTTCCGATCCATGGCTCTACCAAAACAAATTGAACTCCTTCCAATAAAGAAACTCTCGCAGAACTTTTCGTCTTCACCTCTACAAGTACTACCACTGTTGATATTATTGTGCCTTCGTCTTCATACAAAGCTGGCACAATGAAAATCTCCACAACTGACATCATTGATATAACTGGCCCGTCTGAACGCCGACACTGCGCACCAGATGCACCAGATGATACCGAATGTCCCAATGACCACGCCTTCTTCGTCAAATGCCCATGTCAGCCAGGTTCGGAGGCCTACCGCATGGACATCATCGATGGTATTACGCTGACCTTTATACCTCTATGGGTACCTTTTCATCTGTTCAGACAATTTTCGTTCTGTTGCCAGGCCTTTGGTGCGAGGGTTGCGCGCTGGTATACTCTATATATAGTGTTGAGGTTTTTTGGACGCAGTTGTAGAATGTTATAAATCATACTACTAACCACAAGTCAATGAATCGTCACTGCAGAAGAAGACAGTGTCTTGCGAGAACGGAGTCCTAGTTCCTCATTGAAGCGCTTGGTAATCCTTGGAGCAAAACATGAGCGGGTTGTTGCATTTCATCCGGACTGCTTTCAGCATTTGACAACACAAGGATCAAAACTATGACAGGCGAGGTGGCTGCGCAATGTCTTCGATGCCATCGATGTTGAGAGAAGGTCTCCGAGAAAAAGTGAGCCTTTGTTTACCATCGGCATTGTCCATCGGTAGAAAGACCGTCCGATACCACGTGGGTTTACATTGAAAGCTCAGAGGATTGTCAGCATTGAAGATTCATCATTTTTCAAACACTACCTCGCTGTGATAGAAGGCGAGTGCCACGCTCCTCCGCTCAAGCTGATATCAAGAAACTTTTGAGTAAGTCTTCTCTAGGCCTTCTCTTACAGTTCGAAACACTTTTCTGACACTATCTTACACGAAACATCACTCCTCGAACTATCGAGGAATCCTACGAGAACAACAGTTCTCATCATATATCATAGATACTAATTTCTCACTCCTATATCCACTCTTCATAAACAAGATTCCTGAGATTGAGATCGCACTTCTTTGACGCCAAACACCACCAACGCAACCATCAAAGGAATCAACAAGCCTACGTTGAGCCTCAATCATCAAGACGATCGAAGTCAATATCCAATCAGGAAGATCTACTGGTCCTATTGGACCCCTATAAAACAACTTCAGATCCTAAGTATCAATCAAACGCGACTGAGGGTTCGATCATCCAGGACTTGTGAAATACTAGGGCTGGTCTTTTAACAGCTATTGAGAGAAAGATATAGGCTAAGGTCAGGTACCGCCTGATTCTTGTCGCTTGGTGACGACCACAGCCTAACTTCGCTGTTGGACTCAGATTCTTCGCAATCTACCTCGTGGTAAATCATGGGTGTGTCGATCGCCGTTTTCGGTATGAAAATTGAGGTGCTGACGGCGCAGATTCTTCGGAAATAATCAAACGTCAACTCAGGTGCCTGGGTTGCACGCCTCATCCGCGTTCTGAAGTCCCAGATATTCTGGACATTTCCGCCCACAATCCTTCTTCAGCTGACACTCCCCGTCAATCATGTCGCTCCCTGGGCTGGCGCTGATCTTCCGTGCAAAAGGAAACGGCCATATTGTCTTGGTTGCGAAGAGCAAGGTCGGTTATCTCACTGACGTTCGAACAGGTTGAATGCAAGAATCCGTGAGGAAAATTGAGGTGTATACGATCGATCACATTGTGAAGTCACAGCCTGGATTACCCATACTCATGTTGACCAATACCAACTTCATCAATTCCTGTCAGCATTCTATCACCAAGACATTTTTCCTTCTTCCATCATCAGAGAGTAACGTTATCCCTCAATGACTTGACCACGACAAGATGTCTTCCCCGATGGACAACCTTACCATGTGCTACAAGGACCACTTCCCCTTGGTTCACCTCAAGTATATGGAGAAGCAGCACTGCGAGACTTTCACCGCAATGTCTACCCCGATGGATGATCCCATCATCTATTACACGAATCACGTTCCCCCAATGCACTGGGAGAATATACAGGAGCAGTGTTACGACGATCCCGCCGACTTCTTCGAGTATATATAATTTCCCATTATTTGATCATCATACTATAAAGACAAATTCAGCCCTCGACCTGGATTCGACCAACTGCGAGCCAAAATTTGAGTGAGAAAGACAGTGACAACAAGCAAGACAATATATATATGAATTACATCTGCGGGCAGACCTCAATAGTACGACAAGGACAACGTTGCCAATGATAAGACGTCAATGAACGCCCGGGATGCACGAGCTTTCGTATTAGCTTCCCGGTTGGATTTCAAGGCTTCATGAGTCCCGTGTCTCCAACCTGATCTCATAGAACCGAAACGTTGATAGAATAAATAGCATCGGTAATTGGGTTCTCCCCTCGATACTCTGAATTTTCAGAGGAGAGTCGAAGCTTGAGTAAGAAACAACAGACGGCGCACTTGTCGCTAACGTGATGTAGCTCCAGAGAAAAATAGATCGAAGTGAAGCACAACATCAACTTCAGTTATTCTTTAACGAATCCAAAAACAATTCGAAGGGCTCAGAGGAGGGTCGAAGGTTTGGGAAGAAGTGAGAAAAGGTTCACGTATCATGACATCGTTGCACGAATGCGGACGAAGAATGTTGCGGAGTGTTCTCGAGCGTATTCACGAGAGGACTACGTCATGAAACCTGAGGAATAGGTACTTTTGAGATCGGTTTCTGCGTGCTCCCATCTTCACTATCCCGTCATTGTTACTTGGATGAACCTATTTTCCGTATATTGATCTCAAGATCAAACAGTGGCGCATTACTTTGGGCGGATGTTTCTTTCCATTTCGACGCTCAATGCAATCGGGGTAGATGGAACTACCATGCTTACAAGCACTGAAGCAAAGGATTTGAATCGTCAGTCCCATAGTGCTATCTTTTCTACGCTAGGACATTCCGGCCGTGAATGCAGAGAAATTATATGGAGACATCGCGCGTCTCCATCTCAGGCTGTCACAGGCCTACGCTACTGAGTTCGGCTACCGCGCTGCAAGCCAGTCGGTATGAGTGAGGCAATGAGCGTCAGAAAATACAGAAAAGCCGTTGGTTGGTAGGAGAGAAGACGAGAAGAAACAAAATGAAACGAAACGAATGAAACGAAACAAGACAAAACAAAACGAGACATGACAAGACGACAAGAACAGGAAAAAGACGAATATCACGGAATTCAAGACGGAATCGAACCGAATCGAATCCAACCGGACTTCAACGCAATATACGTGTCAATTCATTTGATGATTTAACGCCAGTAACACTATGAAGTGTAGATATGAAGCGTTGTTATGTTGTTATGATTATTTTCCAAACTCAATTTCGACTTCTATCTTGAACACAAAAAACAAGTCACTCCCGTTCGCAAGTTGCCCGCAAGCTGCGTTGATATGTATCACTAACAGAAGCTGACATCCTTAGCACTACTACCTTCATTTCATAGGACAGTCGCAGCTGGTGCGAGGTTACACCGCAAGGGTATAGATTGCTGATGTGTTTGCCTTCAGCATAATAACAGCTACAACAGAAACACCACCACCAACCCAAGCCGACTTGCATGAACCGACTTGAAATAGAATGAATCAAAAGAAGGGGGAAAAGTCCAATTCGGATCAAATCGAATCGAATCAAAACAATACATAACCTCGAATAGAAAACAACCACGCGATACATGACAAAAGAAGGAGCACTATGCAAAGGCCTTCTACAGTCCACGAGTACCCACACAGAGCAGTAATCTTATTGATTCCGAAAACCATCAAGCGTCCGGACGTCCATCCATCATGGCCGCTGATGCTGTGGGTGGATTCTCCACCAACACCTTCATCAGACACCATTGGATCGTTTGAAGAAGGACCAACGCCGTCCTAACGGCACCCAGCATCGCAAGACCTCCCGGCCCCTTTCCACACATCTGTCCTCAGAGTCTCGTACGGCGACAGAAAATTTGTCAGCTATCAATGACGATTCCCTACTTCTGACTGATATTCGCACCAATATGACCACAAAAAGTATCCCGTTTCCCTTATACATATACTATCTGCAAAATTACGAAGGTCGAAAGCATGGTTCTACCCTTTCTTTACTATTTCCTATATATATAACCCAATAAATGCACCAAACCTCCCAAAGCCTTGCTGCCTCCGGTGCGCCAAATTTCTTGGCGAGAAGCTTGTCATGGATTGCAACAAGGCCTGCGGGAGATGATGCCGCCTCAAGAAAACTTGTTTGAGCGTTCGTACAACAGTACATATCGCGCATGCTGAGGGGCGATTTCTGTGCTTTGTAAGGAGAGAGGTCTTCTGTCCGCTCAGGGGTAGCGAACGGCTCAAGATCAGATTGTTGTCCCGATGCCCAAGATGCGGCATCATCCTACTCGTCCCAAGCATTGGGGGAAGTCCATCATCCTTTCCTGCCTACAATACTTCAAAATACAGTAAGCTGGCGACCAACGGTGCGATAGAAAAGCGGAACTCTCGTCAATTATATATACATCACGTTCATCAACGATCAATGAAGTTTTCCAGGATATCATAATATGAACTGGGGGCCTGACATTATGAGTCCTCTATGCTACTAATCTCTACCTGGTCTACTATCAGCCTTCCTATTCTATCGATCACGACCTCCCATGGTTCCAAAGATCAATGTTACGGCGACTGGCATTCTTGAATGTATCAATGATAGAAGCTGACGTCTTCAGTAACAGTAGCGACATCATCTCGTAAGACAATCGCCGTTGGAGCGAAGGCGCAGCACAAGACATTGATAGCTGACGTGATGATGTGCAGTCCAACAGCAAGAACGACAACAACAACAACAGTAACAACAGCAACAACAGCAGTAGCAACAGCAACCGTAAGTCTTCACCTGATCTTCTTCGATATCCTGCAGGCAATATCATATTGCGAAAGACTACAGTCATCCACAGTCATATCGCAGGCACATAGCTATCGTATCCTTCTCGCCACACAAGTTTCGCTTCACAACCTTGGTTTCACAAGTCTTGTTAACATCCCATCACATCGCGTCCCTTTCGAGTCATTGCCACACCCCTTGCGCTTGAAGCCTTCGGCAATAATGGCTCACACATGTTGCAGATGGTTCGCTCCGCTCGCTCTGCGTCAAACATTACTGTGACGAGTATTACCCGTGCCTGCATGTACAGTTTTGCGACGAAGCGAGAACGCCGAGAGAAAGAAGTGGAAGCGCTTGAGCGAAACTTATTATGCAGAGTCAGAATTGAAATCAGGTATCTATCAACGAGAGGACCTCAACGTCTCTAAGTCAAGCCGAAGCTGATGGCATGCTGAGCTGTGCTATCCATTGAAGCTGACAATAAAGGCAGATCGAAACCAATCTTGAAATTGGCGATAAGAGTCTCTCCTCCCTTTCTTCTTACTCTTTGGAAACCTACCTAGGTAATTCATTATCCTACGCTCTTACATCAGCGTCAAACGCCAGAACAATTCATTTCTCATATTCTCGAAGTGAGAAGCCTTGAAGACGAGCACTCGTATATATTCAAAGAATCGAAGCTGAAGGTAGCGTTAGTCAATCTCAATAAGCTCCTATCGCTGGGAACAATACAGATCTAGCCAGAGTCGGTGCGTTATTCATCGGTATGGTACAGCGTTTTTACATTTCAGGAAGACTTCCATCGCTGGCCACAGTAAAGACCGAACTATACTTGATCTCATAATCAATCGCGATGAATAAAGCATCACTCAAATCTGTCGTCTCCTATACGCCTTTATTCCTCATCCAGGACGAAGTCATAGATAGTCACCAAAAAGAGGAAATAATACTTAGACTCGAACACCGCAACGATCCTATCACCCTTAGTTCAACCATTACTGACTGTAAAGAGATGATGGTGAGAGATTTCGGATATCTGAGAGTGCCAGAAGCAGACCGAGGAAGAAATTCTGATTATTCTGGAACAAGTCCGAATGCTTGTCTTTCCTATAGGTATTCTGCCCAGGAGCAACTACCTGCAAGTCCACAGCAGAAACGCGGCGATGATACCAGCGTCACGATGTGCGCTCAGACAGAGCCTAAAGAGTGCTATAAGTATTTTAACACTCGTCTGTCACATCAAATCAGTACAGAACAGAACAGAACAGATTCTGCCATTGCGCGAGAAGTTCGAGCGCTCGACTGTAATATGCCGCCGGGTATTGAAGACCCTGATAAAGTGGTCCCCCAACCCACCTATGAGAAATCCGAAAAATTCTCGACACAGCGAAGATCTAGCATTACTAGACAGTGAGACAACGCTGTCGATCGCCTAAGTAGCGGAGACTTGAGCTGCACGTACGACACGCTTGCTGTTTCGAAAGACTAGATTATTGATCTTGTACTCGTCTAAGGCCCTTGAGGAAAGAGAGTATAGAGGTTTTTGAGGGTTCACTCACTTTATTGCTCCTCAGCATACACGCTGATTCATGGAACAAACTTACTAATCTTCTTGTAGATGCGTTGGTGCATGTATCTATCGCTCGATACAACTTTGACGAGTGACTACACATCGAAGGTCAATTCATGGTGCCTATATCGTATCATACTTCCAACAGCTAGCGATTCTCCTTGCAGAGGGTGGGATATATATGGGCTATCTTGCCCCTGGACTCCTGCTCTCCTCTGCAATCTTGGCTCCGTTCACATCCGTACCTTGGCTTTCTAGGAAGCTCGCCCGTGTAGATGCTTTAATGTGTGCGTTGAAGCCCACCGGCTTCTCTTCTTCTTACAACCTCGCGCTTATTCCTCGCGGCTAAGAGCCCTGGAGTCAGTGATGGCCTAGCCTGCAATTCACCAGGGGCGAGCAATCTTCCAAGTTTTTTCATCACAACATTCCATCCATCAATCATCAACTTCTACTACACTGCCATCCCCAATATTACTGTCGTCATCCATCATGTCTTGGCTGTGGCTAGATGAATATCTGCTCGTGCAATGTAAGTCAATACTTCGTATAATCTGAATCTCGTGATGCTGACTTTGGGCTCAGTCCCAAGAGGAAAAAGATATGATGGCAGGAGCAAGTTGACGTAAACGATCAGACTGTCTCAACACTAAGAGAGTCTAATAATGACTACTATACAAGTCAGGCATCACAGCTCAACTGTATATATATATAAGAAGTCGCAGATACGAACTCAGCAAAGGCTTCTTCCAACTTTCCATTCATTTCGCTCCGATCGTCTACCTTTATGATTGAATATCCATGCTGGAGGATCCACAATCTCATACAACCAATAGACTATTTGAAAATACCACTCCAATCTCAATACAGCACCATCCAGCGAATCATCACCTTGAGTCAATCACATCATTTCTCCCACAACACAATATCGAAAAATCACCGACATCTCTTGACCGCTTGCTTTTCCAATCTCCGAAATAGATGGTATACTTCTATCCCTCACAATCTCTTGAGACATTCCATTATCGACCAGTAGCAGAAAAAGGAATCGAAGCGTGTTGCACAATCTGCTCGAAGAGTAGGGTCGAAAGAGCATGCTTAATCGTACTGATCCCCAATCTACCCTATAAAAATATACTCGGAAGTGTACACTTTGATTAGATTTCTTGATAATTACAACCCAAAACTAGAAGATATTAGACTAGAGGTCAACAAGCTAGGTACTCTGCCTCATCACACATGGCTACACAAGACCAATCACATCACATTCTCTTTCGGAAAGTCAACGATCGAAGACGCACGTCCATATCCAGAAAAACCGACACGCTCCACCAGCACCACCATCGAGCATTGCACACAAAAACCCGAAAGCAGTACGTGAACATCATTTACTACAATCATTCCAAAAGACCCAATTTTCCACATCTCAACAGTCCGTATACAAAAACACGTCCCTTCACGAGAAACGCTCACCATGCACAACCTCGAAGAGCCCCTCGAGCAAGGCCATCAAGACCAACAGACACCCACAAGAACGACGTCAGCTCAGAGACCAATATCAACAGTCCAAGAACCGATACCACGCTACAAAGTACAGATCGAAAATACCAACCAAAGGGTCTAGGGATTAATCTGATGTCTAATTACCCGCTGATCGATCTATCGCAGCACTTATCCCGTACACGAGAACCTAGGAACTAGGAACCAAACCTTATGAGTGCAAAACAACGCAGTACCACCTCATTTTGAAAGTAATACATAACACTCCCTGACCATTGCGGGTAGGGAGGATAGAACCATGTCACGGCGCATACCTCCTTTGTTGCAAACATACTGATTACTCTGTAATTGCTTACGTTCCTTAGCATTCACCTCGCAAAGTAACAGATCAGGACAGACTTAGCGCTCTTCCTGTATAAATAAGCAGACATCTCGTACATAAAGAATGAATATTTCTTACCTATCATTGAAGATACCATAACAGTCTTAACGTCAAATAAATTAGAAACACACCACAACCAAATCAGCAGACCCGACCAGACCAGACCAAATCAGCCTGTATGGAATCAATTCTATAAAAACCGAAGAAGTTATTGTAAGGGACCCATAAGTCTATTGCACTGCCGAGGAAGAGATTACATACGCCTCTAAGACAACGGCCTATATACTTACCTAGCAAGATCTATCCACTTGGCTTCTACTGCGTTTTTGACTTTAGGAGAAGTAAGCAAGCAAATAGGGTCGGAGTCTTCAAGGAAGGATAGGAGAGTAGTTGGTAGACAGGAATGAACCTCAACGTGGGATGAATAGTATAGGAGTGGTTTGAGAGTGGAGGGGTTGGGTATGTAGATTAGGATAGGGAGCTGAATGGTGTATTGTTGGTCTGGAGATGCGTGTAGTTTGCTGTGAGGATGTGAAAATGGGTGTGTTTTGTTTGTGGGAGGTACGGAGGATGGATAGTTGCGGTGGATGATGGGGATAGGGACCTGGGTTGGGGTTGGGAGGACGGGGTTCGATATCCATGACGGCAGAGGAGTTGCAGGCGAGGCGTGTTTCGACTTCTGGATGAGATATAAGAACCTAGATCTGGAAGTAGCAGATTGTACGTGGACGAATAGTAGATGATGCTTTTCATTGGTAATGGGTAATTCAACTCAGCCGTCTAAAAACGCCTCTAATTACCAGACCTTCATTGACGCATAACGTGTCTGTGCGCGTGTAGAGGTCAATCGTGAGCATAATCACCCATCAGGACCAAACCTCGTTCCGTGATATATCCATCACTACATGCCGCCTGTTCTCCTGATTCCATATGCTGTTGCAGGACCTAGACCTGCCCCATCGTGACCATTTTCTTGCGCAGGTGGCTCTTGTATTCGCCGATCGGTCCGTCCCACCTCCTGATGGTTTTGTTCTCGCACACCATGATGTCTTTTGCAATTTTATCGAGTAATCTGAAGGTCACAGTCATTATGGGAATGCAGATCGATTTCGAAAGTGACATACCTGAAGTCGTGAGAGACGACTACCACACCGCCGCTGAAAGCATTGATCGCGTCCGCCAGTGAATCGATGGTGGGAATATCCAATCCGTTAGTCGGCTCATCTAGCAGCAGCATGTTTGGCCCATCGATAGCCAGCAATGCAAACACGATCCTGCTCTTTTGGCCTTCAGACAGAGTCCCCATAAGAGCCGTCTGCGATTCACCAGAAAGTCCGTACCGACCGAGTTGTTGTCTCCAGTACTGGTAATCCTGGTTCTTATCGGAGTACTTATCTCGCACAAAGTCGAGTGCAGATTTGGTCAAGTCCAGTTGCTCCGCAGAGTGCTGGCTGTACACACCAAGCTTCAAGTGGGTATGTCTCGACACAACCCCGCTGGTAGGAGTGAGCTTGCCGGTCATGAGACGGAGGAGAGTAGATTTGCCAACACCATTAGGGCCAACCAGAGCTGTTCGGCTGTCCATGTCCACTCCCAGGTCGAGGTTTTTGTAGAGATCATCTTTAGCATTACCAGAGTATGAGAAGGTAACATCGTCAAAGGAAAGAACTGGAGGTGGGAGCTTTTCGACATCTGCGAAACGGAAAGTGAAGACCCGGTCTTCAGTCACCTTCTGAATGAAACCATCCGCCTCCATCTTGTCGAGAATCTTTTGCCGTGATTTTGCTTGTCGGACCAAATTTGCATAGGTACCGGCTGATGCAATGAACTTTTTGATGTGGACGATCTCTTCTTGCTGCTTCGCGTATGCCTTCATCTGGTTCGTCTCTTGTTCCGTTCTAGTCTTGATGTAGGAATCGTAGTTTCCACCATAGTAGATTAGCTGTCTCCCGCGCATATCAATCATATTGGAACAGACACCGTTGATGAAGTCCATACTATGAGAGACCAATATCAACGTGCGGTCCCATTTCTTCAGGTATTCTTCCAGCCACACGCAAGCCTCCAAGTCTAAATGTGCCGTCGGATCGTCGAGTAGAAGGAGTGAAGGTTTGACGAAGAGTGCTTTGGCCAAAGCCACCCGCATACGCCAGCCTCCAGACATGTCTTTTGTCATCTTGTGAATGGTCTTTTTGTTGAAGCCGAGACCCGTGAGGATGAGGGAGGCCCGAGTTTGGAAGGTTGAAGGATCCATCGTTTCCATACGCTGTGGAAGTTAGCTTTGCGATCCAGCTTGCGCTCTGGTTCAGGGAGAGAAGACTCACTTCGTAAAGATCCATCAATATCGGGTCTTCAGGACCATTGTCTTCCAAAATCTGTTCAGCTTGCTTGTCCAGCCGCTCCATCTCACGCTCCGCTTCTCGAACAACCCATTCAAGTGCACCGAGATCGCTGGGGGGCGCTCCCTCGTTCAACAAGTAGATATCAATATGATCCGGTATTGGGTATTCCCGCTTATCGATGGCCTTCAGTATCGTTGACTTTCCGCACCCATTCTCCCCCAATAGACCGTATCTCCGGCCGTAGTTGAGCTCTAATGTGGTATCCGTGATGAGGACCTTGCCGTGAAAGACCAAGGATGCAGAGGTGATCTTGACATCTCTGCTGGCAGCCAGCGAAGCTAGCACACCGGTTGTGACTCTGTCCGACAACCCATGCTTGTCCATCTGGTCTGTTAGCTTCTTGACCGTCGACATCTTGGCTTCTGTGGTCGCGGGCTGTTCGTCATCGGGAAGTGGGTTGCCATCGCCATCCATAAGAGGAGGGGTCTCATCGCCGTTGACTGACGACGCCGAGGATCCATTCTTTGAGGCGGCAGTTGAGGAGAGTTTTGATGTGGCAGTCTTCTTCTTATCCTTGCCATCCTCGGCCTTCTTGGCCATACGGGCCGCTTTCGAAGAGGAAACCATGGTGAGGTGTGAGACGACTACAAGTTGTAGCTAGGAAGGCGAGTAATTTTTCGTGGGATGGCGGGGCCTTATCGATTGGCTGAAGCCTCACACACAAAGTCCAATATCTGGTCGCAGTCGAAAAGGGAGAAACTTGTGAGCGAGACAATTCTATCCTTCACAAAGATCCTTAGGACCACCTCCAGTTCGGCCTCGAGGTATATAGGTTGTTGTGTATCTACGTGATTTGGATACCCAAATGGTGATACAAAGGTATTCTTCTACTTCATCGCTTAGATGTACTCGACCATCATAGAGATAAATCATACGAGTAGAATAGGTCACGTTCGGATAGGTCACGCTCGGATAGGTCCTCTAGGATAAGATGATTTCATCTGGATAGGTCCCTATTCTGGACGCGACAAGGATGCTAGTCCACTAGTCCTCCAGTCAATGTCGGAGAACATCACTTCTCACAGGAGACAGATATCTAGATTCACATACCGACGATGGTCAATAGTCAGACGTATCCTCTACCATGGTTCCTTTGCTAGTCCGAGGTATTGAGTACTGAATAGCCATCGACAAACGTCATATTACGCTGCAGAAACTCAGTTGAGCCTCTTTTTGCATTTCTGTGTCATCGCGCCTGTCGCATCTGCCAAACTCATCCATCGGTGCGGCTTTCCGTGCACAGAGGCAAAACATTCTCCAGGATGCTTTACGCGTGCCTGCGGTTCTCCGCAAACCCCGCCACGGCCCCTTCATATCAATGGACCTCGTCATCTTGGGACACAGCGACAGGGGTGGCACCGTCTTTTATAATATACCCTTCATCACGTTGGAGCAGAACATGTCTCGATGTGCTGCAAGGCGGACGGAATGTATCTACCAGAGGCAAAGGACTGGCATTTTGATATCGATGTCTACATCAACTCTTACGTCCCACAAAACCATATTCACCTCCTCCCAAAGCCAATATCGCACTTTCTAGGGCATCGAGAAATGCCGCGGAGGCAGACTGGCAACCTCCTCGTTGCAGGATGGGCCTTCTTAGGTGCCTTTGTCGGTGTCATCGCAATCGAGGCAACATTCATGATACCTGCGATACATAACCTTGGAGGTCCTCTACTCATCGCAAGCTTTGTACGTCATACATCCAAATTGCATTTGATGTTGCTCATTATTTCCAGGGCGCTGCAGCGATCCTCGAATACAATGCCATTGAGTCTCCCCTTGCTCAGCCTCGGAATGCGTTCATTGGACATATCCTTGCCGCTCTCGTCGGCATTGGGGTTACAAAGCTCTTCAGCCTCAGTCCCAACTTCGAAAATTTACGATGGATAGCTGGGGCCCTTGCTTGCGGTCTGGCGTCGGCCTCGATGACGGTCACGAAAACGATATATCCTCCCGCAGGGGCTACCGCGCTATTGGCTGCTGTAGATCCCCAGGTCGAGCGTCTGGGATGGTATCTCCTCCCGCTGGTGGCCTTGAGCACAGGCCTTACACTCGTGGTCTCGCTGATTGTCAACAACATCCAGCGGCAGTACCCCATGTATTGGTGGACGGCTGCGCACCTTGGCAAGAGTGGCAAGGAAGATGACATCGAGAAGGTCGCGTCGCATCGGTCGTTCAGCCACGAGTCAGAACACTCATCGAGGCAAGAGAAGACACTTTGTGGGGACGATGAAGGGTCCATGATCACAATCACATCCCATCATATCATGGTTCCAGAACACCTGTACCTGGCCCAGGAGGAGAGGGGTATGCTGGAGATCTTGCGGGACCGTCTGGGAGAGGGCCAACCGAGACCACCAGAGCCTGCCGCCCCAGTACATGGATGTTGATTATTTCTGAGAACTATTGAATCGTCTAGCAAAGTCTTGTCATGTTTACAGCGCGGCGTTGGGGGCATTCAATGAGCATCCACTACTGGATAGCGACAAGGACTTTCTCATTCCACCTCATTCAATATTCGCTTGGTACCATACGCAAGGTGGGATCTCTTACGCCATTATGGTATGCACCAATATTACAGAACATCACATTTTCCTCCAATTGCTCACATCATGTTGTACATATACTAAGCAGATACGTATTGAGACTGGCTAGCAATACTGATCAATAACTTAAGCTCATCCCTTTGGAAGGCCTAATATCTTGTCTATCTAAAATCGATACAGTGCACTACGATGCCTATAGCACAAGACCTCTCTAGCCGCCGCATGTACGACACCCACTCCATCAACTACGATAACTCCGGGCATCCTCTTCACGCAGCGAAATACATCCGACGGGCGCAACCTCACACAGGCCAGCACAATCTTGATCCTGCCCACAGGATAAACCTTATCACTCTCCTAGTGAAGCAAGCCATTGGCCCCACAGATACTGTCACAGGTGCTGTCACAGGTACGAGGAACAGCAGTGGCATGATGGCTGTAGCGAACTGGAAGACTGAGAATGAGGGACTAGTTGTTCGGTGTCTGGATTGCAATATCAGTGATCTCGATCACTCGGAGTCACAAGGGGAGCTACCAGAAAAGTTCGATCTGATCACGTGTGCCACGGCTTTGGTATTACTATTACCTAGCAAAGGCGATTGCACCATGGGTGAGCCTGCTGAAGCTTTGTGGACACCTGATCACTGACACCCACTAAGAAAACCGAGATGGAGAGTACCGTTCCTGAAAGAAATGGGCGCGCCAATTGGGAATCGAATTACCGTGGGTATTCGGCGTCAAGGCCTCTCTCCTTGCAGCAACTCTTTCTGGTGGCAGGGCTTGAGATTGAAGATGCGTGGAGCGCTGAGGGGAACGGCGGTAGAGGAGAGCTTACAGCAGGTGCTACTGGAGAGCGCCTTATGAGTCGGTGGAGCATGGCATATGGGCTGTGTTCTGCGGAGTGCGTGTCATAGAGAAAGCAAGGAAAGCCTTTGAGCCCAGGATGGTGAAGGAGGAGTTCCTATCATGATCAGCAGGAAACCATGAAGGGCTCGATCAATTTGTCTTACAAGGGTTTGGCGTTGAACTCATCCAAAGCTTCCCTCGCAAACGTCGCATAGCACCAGAGACTCGCCAGCTTCAGGTCTCTATCTCCATGGTCTTAGCAACGGATGCACGATGCTTACCCCTATGGTGATGGTCAGGCATTTCAAGACTGCTGTTATGTCCAATCTAACGGATCTGGCTCTTGAATTACGCCTCGCTAGGAATCTCAGCTGCTGAGGTGCCAACGAAGACGGCGGTCCAGATAGAGTGGTTGCGCCAGCCATAGGGATCGAATGAGTGCTGGCATAGAAGCAATGCAGTGAGAGCAGTGTAAGGGAGCCAAATTTAGTGCCTTGGTATTCATCAAATCGCTGACATGGTCTGGCTAGAATATGGCAGGCTCAAGGGACGTCGCCACCAGGCCTACCAGCGAGCTTGTCAGTACTTCAAGACATCACTCTTGTACATTTTATTGGCGACAAAATGGGCTAGACGAGGGAGTGTCATGGCCGACTGGTAGGAGGCCAGGCAGTGCCGTATGGAGCTTATACCGACTTCTCCTCCTCAATGTGACAGCAAGCCTCCCTCTTCACTTTGTTTGCTCCCTCTTCGCTTTTGTATGCTCCCTCTCCTCTCACACCGTGTATAAGGAACATCGGTGCCGAGTACTTAGACGGTGATCCGTTGACCCAGCAATTTTGGGTTTCATCAGTTGATCAGGACATATCGATTCAAGACTTTTGCCGGCTGGAACATCATGCATAGCCTAAAACAACGCAGACAACACCAACACGACCCTCCTTCGTCAGGCTCTAACGCCCACGCCTCCGTCCTAAGCCATCGACAGCCCCTCTCAAACTCACCCACAGCATCCTAGACACCAGCAACCTCAATCCTCCTCCATATCCTCCTCACCAACACCAACCACCCCCCGTTCCAAACCACCACACTCCCCCCCCTCCGCCACCTCCCCCACCTCATGCCGATGAAACCTCTCGCAATGCCACTCCGTCAAATCATACGTACTAAACTCATCCTCATGCCTCGACGCCCGCTGCGCCCTCACCGCAATCCGCGCCAGAAGCCCATGCGGCAACATCTCTATCCCCTCCTCCTCCACCACCTTCTCCAGATCCAGACACACAAGGCAGAGATCCACCAGAAACGCCTTCAACCGCGCATCATCGCAGCTTTCCCACGTCGTAACGCAAATATCCCCATCACCCATCGAAAGATGATATCCCGGACCTCTCGAATAACGCTCAATGATGCCATCAATGATAGCATTATACAACCTCGGCACCACCTTCTCGATAGCAAAGATGGCAAGATCCAACGCCGGTCCCAGCAGCAAAACACCCTCATCTTCATCGCGGCGGAAATCGCCCGTGTACAACCACGCGTTGAAGCGGGAAAAAACCTCTGGGTCTTCGTCTTCAAGCCTCATGGTGTCTTTGTCCTCTTCTGCAACTGGCTCTAACTCTGTCAGAGCGGTGGCAAAGTAGGCTGAGTGGTGGGCGAGGAGGGCTCTGTGGATGCCGAATTTGGTCTGCTCGGGCCCGACGTGGATGATTATGATTTTGTCGTAGAGGGAGCTTGTGCGGGCTTTTTTGCTGCTTTTGGTGGGTATGATGGGGGCAACGACGGGGGCCGGGGCTGGAGGTGTGATAGTGGTATTTGGGGGGTTGTTTAGTGCGTTTAGTCTTGTGAGGCGTCTGGTTGAGGGACGAGAGGTGCGTGCTGTTTGCTTTGATTTGCCCATGGTGGTTGATGTTGGTGCGAGTTGAGTCGATATGTGGATATCTGCTGGACTGATGTTCTGATAGAGATGGTGGTACGCGTTGAATAAGCGAGGTTAGAATGTTGATGTAGTAGGTGGAAGGAAGTACGGAGGTCATCTACAGAACGATAAACACTCGCAAAAGCACGTAGGAAATAATACTAAGAACATGAAACAAGATCACCCTGTCGGTGTTAACCGTCGTGTCAATCTAAATATCACGTGCATGAGGTGATCTTCCTATACCTACACGATGGGTAGCTTTAAGGATAGACAGGGCCTTAATCTACTAGATTAGCGTTTAGAAGGGGAATAATCTATGATAGTATAGCGTTGTAGTACCTATTAATTTATCGTTTAGGGGAGGAATAGGCGGTGGTTACAATAGCTTCGTAGTGTAGATAAGGAGTTTTCACTACGTCTTAAGAAGAGAAACGGCGTTTCCTACTTATATCAGTAATTACATATATACTTTAGTCACGTTGTCGAGTGAGAAGCATAGAAATTCCGGCGCTCTTCTACATTGACACGGTTAATTAATCCAGCTTCATGCTTAAAGAGGCGATAATCGTAATACACTTACAGGATAGATATGTGCTATTCACAACGTCTTTCGTAGGAAAGATTTCCTTTGCAAACTCGCGTTACTAATTGTAAAGATACCTAGATGCTATTACCAGGCGAAAAGATCAATCATTTACCTATCTTCCATCAATAATTTGGCTGATAGAGGCTATATTCCAATACATTCCTCTGAAATATAACTAGTAGTCCGTAATAAAACCCTTATCAAAAGCTTTCACGCCTTGCCATTCTTACAAATCTTAGATAACAGGACCTTTCTCAAGCGCCTTCACATACGCCGGAACGAGTTCCTTGATTCGCACATCTCCTGTGTCTCTATTCGCCTTGATAGCGCTGCTGTTATCCTGACCTGCCAGATTGTCCTTTCGCTGAGAAGATTCTTGATTTTGATTGTTGTTAGTAGATGGCGTCGATTCCACTACTTTACCATCAGCGCTGACATACGGCACACTCGGATTCCTAGACGCAGTAGATGATGAGGGGTCGTTATAGCGGAGCTGCGTTGAGTTTTGGGGACTTTTAGTCTCCTGCTTACGCCCATAGGCATTCCCCGTCGTGTTCCTTTCCCCATGGCCCTTGGACGTATCCTCAGAGGTATGAGCTGTGCCGCTAGAAGTCTGGTTCCCACCAGTATGAGTTTCCGGCATAGCGTTTGTGCAATTCGAGTTCATCACTGGTACCATATCCGTGCTGTTTCTGTGGTGATGGTGATGGTGCTTGGTGGAATTGCGATGGGGATAATTGCTTGCGTTGAAGGCTGGGTATGGCGAGCTATTGTCTGCCAATCTTCCCGTGACAGCCGCAGTGGCTGTGACTGTTGTCGTGAATGCTAGGCTTATGAACCGGACAGCTGCTGTTGGGACTGCTGGAGAAGATGTAGACGGTGGATTGACGACTGAGAAGATGGGTGTATCTGATGGGCCTGGTGATCGAAGGGGACTGGCGGTCAAAGTGGCGATAATGGCGGTGGAGCTGATGGTAACGAGTCTTTGGATGTACATGGTGAGACTCTTGTCGTTTGAGTTTGGTAGCTTCAGATATCTATGTTGAGAGACCTGAAGATGGTGTAAAGTGGATTAGCCTCTGATATTGAGATGTTTGAGCGGTTCGGACAAATGGAAGATGTCGAGATTCTGAAGTGGATGCGCTGTTTAGACATTGCCATTGTTCCTAGCTGGAGGTGTGTACCACAAGGACATTGTTGGGCTTTGTGCCTAGCATTGTTCAAGATAGTCCTTGTATTTTGGAGACAATGCAATAAGGCAGCAGGTCCTTCGAGCCTTAGTTCGAATGTGATAAACAAAGGTGACAGCTCCCGATCGCGCCTGTGGACGCCACGAAACAATAAAGCTAGCTAAGCGAGATGTCGTGAAGGATTGGCAATCATGGGTAGGGATAGCAGGCTAGAATTGATGTACAGGAACTTTTAAACCCTGAGAAAAGGGCAAGATTGCACCTTCGGAGGTGACTATTTGACTCAGCAAGTAATCCCTTAGTGACGTTGCCAATGAAAATCTCAGACACCTAGCCCTCCAAGTGCTGAACGCCTAAAATCGCAGCTGAGCAGCCTTTGGTGACTCGGCAAGTCTTCCTGAAATAGAGTGTTCTGCACGCCTACTGAATTAGATGACCATGAATATAGACCCCTTAGGTCACCATTTAGCTAGCAAAAGCACACAAGTAAGCGCACCACTTGCTGGTAGCCAGGCATCCAGAACAGCAACCGCAGAGTGACTTCAATCAAGCCGCGGCTTCTCCAGAAATATGACTCAGAATGAGGAATGACACATACCATGATGCTCATAGTAACTAGAAAGATGAACCAGCTACTTCCTTTTGGACATGCGTCGACATCCCCTCAACGAGTGTGAACTCCAAGCTTTTGCAGGAAGTACGGCTTCCAGACATGAAGTATGGCGCTTGAGCTGAATCTTCGAGGTCCTTCGAAACCGATTGCGGTGTGCATAACGAGCATCACCTGCTGTTCTCAGCACCATCCCCACCTCATGATTCGTGCAATTCGATCTGCTCCATGGCGTTGAGAATAGCGCGCACGGTAGTGAAGGAAGATCCGTGTTGCTGTTCCTGTTCTGTGACTGAGGGGTTGAAGATTGAGTGTCTATTCTAGATGGAGGATAATCTGTGATAGCGGCGAGCGGACTAGATCGTAGTCTGGCGATGGTGATGGATCGTAGCTCAGAATTAATGACGCTAAAGTGCAGATGCTTCAATCTTATTGTCGGTGAATCCTTTCGTGGGTCATGCTTTCGAGGAGGATGTCTTGCGTATAATAGCAATTCTTGAATGGCGCGACTCCAGAAACCAATCAAGATCCGAACACCAGACTACTGTGTACATGTCCCAATCCCTCAGGACTTGACACATGATACCACACCGTTCCTCTTCAACGACTGATCTCCCTCCACCAGAACATCCCATGACATTCCGCGTCCAAGGCGGCACCAATCATACTCCAGCGTAAAGCCCGTACTTCTTTCTCGAAAGACTGCAAGATCCATGCTCCAAGCCACTAAACTGAACCACACCAGACTCGGGATCTTCTTCGCCGAGCCTCGTCAACCCGATGAGTCCTGTCTTTGGCTGAGATGACTTGATCGTAGTACCATTGACACAACCTCAATAATCGATATCCACGACCTGAGCGCACCAAGCTTTGGACTTCCCATCAATTGAACATGAACATGTACTGTCGACTTCCAAGAGTGCCTTTCCAACATCAAATATTCCCATTCCAATTCCAATTCCAAGAAATCGAATAGCAGGAGGATCTCACAGCCAACAACTGCAACACATCAGCTCGATTCAAAGTCAAGAAGTTAATCCAGATCGAACCCTGTCCTGTTAAAACTACTTTAAGGACACGACAAGGACACCCGTCCTTTCTGAACCAATATCTCAAGTCCCCGAGCACCCCGACCTGCCTGAGATAGGATATTCGAGTAAACGCCCCGACTACAACAAAACCAACTCCACTACCAACAGGAATCTCATTTAACAAACTGTAAATAATCAACCGAAAACCCCCGTATGTCGGACCCCAACAACCTACGCTTGAAACCGTTACACAGTAATCATCCGCCCCGCTCCGCCTTCCTCCACCATCTTCAATTCAACATCCATACTCCTTCCCATCTTACCAAGGAGCACGCCACTAATAACCTCTACCTCCCACCTTCCAAACCCCTACATCCCTGCCCTTCGCCCCTATCAAACAGCATCCTCCCCACCTTCCAAAAACCCAACTCAAGTCAGCATCTGCCTCGGTTCCAGTACTAGCTGCATACATATCCGCCAACAACCCCCTCCACCAATATAAAGGCCGCAGCCTGCCGCATCAGCCATGCATATCCCGCGCCAGCCCATACAAATCCCACACGATAACAGGTACCCACTCACCCCTCTAGGTGGGGTGGGATCGCCGACCAGGAACAGATAGAACAAGGTGAATCCCTGACGACGATCATGCCAACCTATCTACCTACCGCTACCCAAGCTACGCTGGCACGCCTGGTTGAACAGATGTCAGATGTCAATCACCGCATGGGAAATGCCAGTGCACAATTGTGCGTTCAGAAGAGGTTTGTGTGCATTGAAGGGCTATCAAGGAAGAGGTGCGGCGTATCGAGTTATTGTAGATAAGCACAACACCAATCCACGTCCAAGACTGCAATCCCAACCCATTCATCAGTGGAAGACGTACAGGAAAATTCAATTCTCGATCACCGCTACAATATAGATGAAGAGATCTAACAATCCAAAATCATCCAAGCTTCCCCATCATTTCGTTCGCCCATCCGGCCATACAAGTCATTAAACGAAGACACCGAAATCTCCTTTCCCAACAGCCATCAGAGAATCATCCCTTACCGCCCGAGCTCAACCGTCCAGGGGAGCGTCGCATGTCCCTCCAGGTGAGGCTGCTCACACGGACCTAACTCCAGATGCTGCATCAACAGCAACCCGTTCGATCAACGCTGCTTGATGGAAGACTCCATATGCTCGGAGCGGAAGACCAGCGCGGAAGCTGTAGGGCCGGCTGGGTAGCTACGCTTGACGGCCGTGGGACCCGGGCCACTTGCTGAAGCGGTCGAGTTCTCGTAGTAAGAGCGGGGGAAGACGGGGCGGGCGATGGGGGCGAAGCGAGAGGCGAAGTTGCGGCCTTCGACTTGAATGCGTGGGAGCGGGTTGGAGGAGACGGGCCTGAGGGGCTGTTAGGATTTTTGTTTATGTTAGGGGTGACGAGGGCTGGTGACTGACATGAACATGGATAGGAGGAATGCACAAGCGGCGAAGATGATGGTGGCGGTCTTCATTTTCTGAGGTGATGGTGATACTGGGCTTGTACTACGATAATGATGATGGTGGTGGTGGAGTGGGACTGGAGTGAATGTTTGGAGCGAGCGTAGGTAGGCGATTGGACGGTGTTGTTGGAAGCGATTGTAAAATGTGAATTGGATTCGAGTTCGAAATCGAGCAGCCTGATGAGCTGATATTATGTTGGGAGGGCTGGCCTTTTGAAGCTATTCTGACAGCGCCTCCCGGCGCCTTAAGTCACTGTACATTGCTGACGACTTACACTTGCTCGGCTCCTGCACTGATTTGCATCCTCCTTGCGGAAGCCAATTGTTATTTCGCCTTGAAAAAGCTGTGGTACGGACGCCATAATACAGGACAATATTGGTGGAGCCGGCGATTGGATTGGACGACTATCCTCCTTCAGGGTCTCATCTGGCGATACTGCGTTGGCCTGGGCCTGATGAGCTGGTATCCTGGACAGTCCGTGGTGCGACTGTGGAGCCTGGGACGGCGACTTTTGACCTGCATATCCTCGATACGAATGCCAAGGCCATTGGCGAGTGGTTTTGGGTTCCTGGAATCTTGAGAGTCCACAATTCTCGTGCATCAGTTGGCGATATGCGGTCCACGCCATTGGGTTCCTCAGAGCTGTTACCGGTTCTGGAAAGGCTGACGCAATAGCCAATACACCACTGTCCTCATTCATGTATTCGATTTCTCACCTGCAGCGCCTATGATCCTTACGAGGAAATGCGCAAGGCTGAAGCCTATCTGTGATGTTTCATCGACATCGAATGAAGTAGTCAACAGATGCGCAGCCAAGTAATCTTGCGGACAAATCCAAGTCCCAGACATTTTCTTGACAAACAATGCGTTCCTGACGATCATGCCATTCTGGGATGATACCCTTCTCTTGAATGTAACAGCGGGCGAATGCCTTTTCCGTGTCACCACGAAGTCATGCACGCTGGATGCAAGGTGGACGCAGAACGGAACGAAAACCGAAGTATTCAGAAAGTGTATATCGGGGCCTATGGTAATCTTCAATGTCAACGTTGTCTGTGCATGGAAGCTGGGATGAAAGAGTGGGTCCATGCTCATATCCTGGCCCAGTGGGTGGCCGGACAGCCCAGAGACAAAATAAAGCAACAGCAGCCATGATAAGAGGCGACAAGCGCGATCTTGCCAATGAGGACCACTACGCCGGAAGGGCGTATGATTCCTTGGATGTCATTGGTGAGAAGAAAGCCATGTCCGGATGGCTGCATATGCACGACGTAATAAGCTTACATGCAGCTCAAGGGTAGCTCGTGGTGGGTGTCGCGTTCTCCGCAAATCAATTGCAAAAGCGCCTTGCGCATACCTCGGCGAGCCAAAGATCGTCGATACCGAGCAACCATCCCGGACGTAATCGGTACCTCCTTGTTGGAGAGGTAGCGGTCTGTCAGAATTCACTTTGGTATGCGATATTTTTGCAGGACGGTTGTAGGCTTGAACCGGCCACCACGATAGGGTAATTGTAACATCAAGCACTCACCGCTATCATAGACTTTGACCTCCTCGTTCCTGTTGCAGAAGTATTAGCGTGATGGTGCACTGCAACCTCGAATGCCTGTAGCCAAGGATCGCTTAAGCAGCTTCCGAATGCCATGATACCTTTCGCCTCGCGCCTCCTTGCAATCTGGGGCCAAGACGCAAAAACAATTGGATGTTGATAGTGAAGACGAGATAATTGATATATTTACGTTGCCATATCGACCCCCTGATACGGAGTATAGCAAGGCCTAATAGAGAATTACTCCCCAATATTCGTTACCAGGATAGTGACATACGTAGATTATGCATTCACGGATCTCTCTGCAAATAGATTAGAATTGCGACGAAGACAGAACAGTCCGCAATGACCATACCCAATCCTGTTCAGGTCGCCCTCCCACAATGAAGGGAGAACTGTTGACAAGCATTGAGTAGGATCGGCCCTGCATGAAATAGAGAGATAGTGGGTCGGAGTCGTTCGCATGGTCCCATGATTCTAGGACAGCTTAGGAAGACGCCTCGGAGACCTGTCAGCTAAGCTTTACCAGTACATTAGTAGGGTCTCTGGGTTCATTCGCAGCGACAGAGGAGTTTCCCTGCACACGCCAGTGCTACGGATTGCCATCCTGTCAATAGTAGCCGATGCTCTGTGACGCCCTAAGGTACGTACCAGTAGCATAGTGTGCCTGATCATCGCAAAGAAACAGCTCTTTGTCACCGTGGATCACCGTGCGGCAATTAGGTTTCAATGGAATATTCCCATAATTCCACATAGGGATTTTTGCGAGAATCTGTGGGGTTTGAAGTCACCACTCTCGCCGAGAAATCGACAAGGAAAGTCCTCGAATCTCATGCTTCTTGCTTTGATAAGAATTACACAAAGGTCACATGGACTAGACCACGACTCTCAGGTAGTGCCGTGATGACCGTGCTGTGACGCAAGCCTGAACTGAGTTTGTAGATGCTGAACAGGAGGCCTCGGATGAAGCTGTATGTAGAGCTCATGATGTCGTGAGATTGACACCGAGCGCAATCCTGTTGATACTCAGAACGGCAATTTGTGCCCAAAGCCAGGACTGTGTGTCTCTCTTGATACTGGATCGTGGAAGATTTGCTGGATCTATGCATATGGAGCTTCATGCCTGTAACCTTCTCTTCCTTCAGTGGCCATTTGATTCGCATCGGTGTACGCGGAAGGAAGAAGATCTGCGGGCGGCTGAAGAGGACCGTGATGGCGCCGACCGCAAGGAATATCCAGGGTTATCTGTGATCATGTATGTAAACGTTGGTGAGACTGGTAGCGAGCGATTCTCCCAGGGCATCGCTGAGGCGAGAGGTGCCGTAGATTATGCCCAGCTGAAAGGCAGATCATGCCCGCAATTGAACACGGATAGATCGAATACCATGCCTCCGAGCAAGGCTCCCTTACACCGCCCGTAGGGATCTTGCCGTGATGGAGCCACCGTAAGATACTAACGTGCCCATAGGTGCAGAAGACCTTAGCCGATAAGCAGGCCCAGCAGATAGTACCAATCCCAATACATTTCGAGGTCCATTTGCTCAGCAACTGCAGTGGATTATCGATTTAGCAGTGTGTGAGGCCACACACGTAGGACTTTTCAATAGACATTCGCCGTGGACCAAGCATTGGCAATCAAGCTATGCGACGCGACTCGACGCTTGACTGCGATGAGGGAAGATGTTTCTTCATCAGGAGACGGCTGCATGTCGATGTGATTGTGTTCTAAGGAAGGTGAAAGACCCCAGCGAACGCGACATGGATCTCGTTGCCTTTCAGCTTGAAGTGCTCGATAAGAATGTTGGGTCGAGTTTTGCCAATGTTATATCCAACGATGTAGTCGAGCAGCCAGATAATCAGATGGCAGGACCAAGGGAGTGTAAGGTTTGGGCCTTATGCGCCTGTCGAGAGCAGCATAGATGACAGCCAGCTGTGTACCTCGTCTTGTCCTCAATCTTCACTCTTCAAGTCCGTCGCCACCAGGGTATCTCCTTGGCTCTCCCCAGCCCAATAAAACATGACGACTTCTTCTGAGCGAAGCGAATCAGATGTCGTGAGGTGCGGAGGCAATTCTAGGGGCATGCGGTATGCTCGAGGACGTTGGCGCAGGATACTCGGACAGCATGTCGTCTGGTCAAGCATCGATGCAGCGAGCTGCAACAACCCGGCTGGGCTCGTGGCAGGCCTGCCTGCAGGGAGAATATCCCTCGACCTGGGCCAGTGGTAGGGGCTAGGATCTGGGGATATGGGTTGCGCCAGTGCTGCAATTGCGGGGATGGTTGTCAGGGGTGTTTTACTGGGAAGGAGGCACGGACCATATTTACATATGGCTGGGGTAATAATGCGATTGAGATGAGATGCGTACAATTCAAAGTGTCGCTCGATAAGTCTGCTATTTCTTGTGTCAGAGGTGTCTTGGGGTGCGTTAGACACCACACCGCGAGATGAAGGTGCCAAGAGCTTCCAAATACTCGCATTCTAAGCAGGGCATGTACGGGTATATGCATCGATTGTATACTAGCTGCAGTTATGGACATTCATAATGTCATCTCCTGACGAATAAATCCTGAAAGTTGCATGCTCAAGTCGCAGAATTTGGACTCCGACGTAGCTGTTCCAGCTGTGATGCCCCGACGCCTAACATGTATGCACCCATCAACCTTCACTTCGGTACCGTTGCTATGGTTCGCCCAACAGCCTCGCAGTGATGTCCCCGATGTAAGCTTCCTCGAGCTCGTAGTCCTCCCCATCCGCCTGATCAATCCCCACGAAATTGAAGGCACTGACCACACGGTCGAGGTCGAAGCCCATCCATACGAAGCGGTTGATCATCTCTTCGTTGTATCCACCATACCTAGAAGAGTCAGCAAGCCTAGTCTCAGTAACGGTATCAGATGATACATACAGAGCAGCCCTCTCAGCAGCCTCCTCCTCCTTCGATCGTTTCTTCTTCTCCTCCCTCGTCTCGGTTTTCGATCCACCACTGCCTTCTCCAGCATCTTTCTTGGGAGCTTTAGCGTATTTGACAGCCCATTCCTGAGCGACACGCTCAAATTCCTTGGGGTTTCGTGTGAGCATGCCCGCTACTTCCGCATCTTGTGGATCTTTTGGTTCGGGTGTGCTGAGGAGGGACTGTAGAGATAGGAGGGCAGATTTGATAGTAAGGACGGGTGACCAAGCGGAGGAAAGGGTGTCGAGACAGATAGCACCCTATAGTAGAGACTATTAGTAGAGCTCAACATGGTGGAGCGTGGGGAGGGTAGAACGTACAGTCTGACTGCTGACATTTGGATGCCACACTTTCGTGTCGAATTTCATGATTGGTGGCCGAAAGGGGTATTCATTGGGTATCTTGACATCGATAATGTAATTACCTCCTTCATAGGGTGTCCCTGGTGGACCTTTGAAGGAGCCCTTGAGGTGTGTCAGGTCATCTCCGTTGCCCGCAGGGTTGGCGAAGATGTTTGACAGGGTGTCCGAGTGAATGTCGGCTACCTCCTTCGCGATGCGGCGAGTGCGACTTGAAGACATGGTTAGAGATGTTGTACGGAGCTTTGAGTGGTCTCAAACTCGGCAGTACAGCGGAGCAAAGTTGAAAATAGCTGTGCTGTAGATGTAGATCAAGCTAGATGTGAGGTGAGGAGAATAAAGGAGGGAATTGAATTGACCAGGCCCTGGTGATCGAGAAGTCGAAACCTGCTTTGTTGTGAAGGATGGCCTTGTTCAGAACAATGGCCTTGTCCCCACAGCAATTCTCGTACTCAAGTAATCTCTGTGCCCAAGCTCCTCTTATGCTTTGATGTTTGCTGCAAGCTCGCAGCAAGCAATATTTGCAGTCTGAAGTGAAGGAGGGTTTGGTGGAGCTGCGAGAGCTAGTGAGCTGGGAAATGTACAATGAGTGAAGGAGAAGTAGAAGAAGCGGGGGATACGGTGTTGTCAGTTGAGGAGATGATGGTCCAACGGCAGTGTTGTAGTCTAGTAGTGACTCACATGTGTCAAAGAGAGAAAGATGAGGTTTCACACAGTCTGTATTCTTAGGTACCTTATGGTACGATAAGGCTGCTAAATGGGATGATCCGAACCCGTCCAATCATATTTGATGAAGATTCTTGGCACAAAGCCTTGATGTGAGTGAGTCTTTGCTGTTCGGGATTCATCTTCATCTAATCCCTGATACTGTCCTCACTTGTCTACGGATCTCAGCTACTGATTCGACTGGAGACGCGGCGGGCTTCTGCGTAATTTCGATTGACTGCAATAGACTTTCCCGACTGTGAGGCTGTCTAATCGCATATTGTCTGCCAACGCACCCTCCCATCAAGCATTGGCCCCGATGCTACGAACCTCAAATCGTTTAATCCTTGCCCAAAGGCACCGTTGGGAAATACATAGGGCGAGCTGAGAACCCCAACTTACTTCGAGATCGACTGTACGCACCGATTTGGGGCGACCCATATAATTGTAGACCCATAGATATTTGACGCATCAGACATCGCCAATCATCTAGTTCATCAGTATTTTGAGGGAGACATCATATAGTCGTCTGGCTAACGGAACCAGGGCTGAAGCCGCACAATCCCTTCTCATGAGCGGCCTGTACAGACCGGAGGACAATACCATGTGTACCGTCCCCTAGAGATGAAGTTCACAATTTGTGGGTTAAGATGTGGACCATGATCCCATTTTAGCTGATTCAGTCAAGTTGTGCAGCATGCGTTTCGAGATCTGGCTATAGGTATACCGTGGTATGTTTGGACCCGTCCAATGTTGGTCAACGGACATCAAGCAGTGAACTACGATAACGACAAGATGTCATCTATACAGATCCGGACAATAGCATTTCATGAAATGTCGAGAAGATACCCAACGTAGCAGAAGGATCGTCGCCAATCGGTCCGCGGTCCTCCTCGTTCATCACTCCTCCAAGGTCTTGATAGATTCCTGCAACCCATCGACTCATCAGATGTATAGACTTCCCTCTTCACTATCAAAAACGCCTTTTTGAGTCTCCTGGCGAATGGGTTGAGACTCTACGCCCCTTGAGCATCGTCGCTGTCTATCTTGCACCATTCTGCAGTAGACCATCTCCTAGCTCGTGGAGTCGAAGGAGATCGCAGTGACACGAAGCACTTCATCCTCCGCATTAAACGGTATTCGCAATGTGTTTGAATGTTGCGAGAGCGTCGTTCAATGATAAAGATCCAACCCTATCAATTATGAAGGATGGGACCTAGGTCTGGTCTGCGATTGTGCAACAAGCACCCTCGTAGTGTCAGGTCTGCTTACGTTAGACGGAGAGGAACAGCATCCCGGCCATCAACATCTCATTTATCGCTTCAAGACCACTGCATTCGTGTATTGCCAATCGCACCACTCGTGTTGTGTCAGGTTCGTGAAGCCATGCAATAGCAATTGCTATCGATCTCTTGTGTCCAGGTGCAAACATTGAGACGAGCCGTATGGAAAACCTCGCTTCAATGGTTCTCATTCTCCAGTAGTTTTTGTGAGGAATTCATCTGCACCGTTTTGAGGGCCTATATTTCTCACGACCATATTCTCAATATTACACTCCGGGAAGATGGCCTCGGAAGGTCCTGTCGTATGGAGGTAGTGTCTGAAACGGATGTGCTATGGACGTCCTTATTAGGCGCAGCTGGAAGCAAGAGCAAGAAGGCCGCCCTTGTTAGAGCATGCAAAGCATGCTGCATTAGTGATGGCCTAATATCGGAGCCTATCTAGGTGGACGGCAGTTCAGGTAAAAAGGGAAACAAGAATAAATTGCAGTTGCCAGATATATTTCGAAGTTGCTATCAGCATGCCTGATACTTCCTATTTACTGGCTGCTGAAGCCAACATCCACAGCCAACAGCGCCAGCGCAGTAGCAATCACGTGATGTGAGCTGGTAGCTTCTATTGTTGAATAACTTCAGAGCCTCAGGTCGTTCAACATCACGGAACCCCTAAGATATTCAGTATGGTAAGGTAGGCTGTGATATTCGGTTGGCGTTATACATATTCTCCAATGAGATGGTAGCTTTGACGAGTCAGCGTTGGATGACTTCTAGTTATCAGGCGTCCAGCCGCGGACGGGGATCGCCCATAACAAATTTCTTCAGCCTTGTCTGCATTACAAGTCCACAACCTCAGGCAAGTTCCATGGTCAACAGATCTTACATCGTCTGTACGCTAATTGCATTCTTGCATAGCAGCTATCGTCAGAACTCTACGACTTCGAACCGTCACCCCAGGAGCATAGCTATTATGTCGAACGCAAAGGTTGACTATGCGAAATCAAGATGGAGAGCGTGTTCTCCGTAAGCTTCTCAGCACGAGGAGGCGTACAGAGTAACCACTCACCTCCAATGTTGCCCGCCTTAAACCTTCCGTTCCAACAGAAGCGATGTGTTGTTGCATAATTAAGGCACGGGGAGAGCAGGCTTACGACTAGTGACCAGGCGGAGGGTCTTCTCATTCTACTCTTGATGCTCTATCGTTACTCTGTCAAGGCGCAGACCACATTGTGGACCTAAGGCCACCCGTTTCACCTTTCAGCTGACTGGCCTCGAAGCTCAGCTCCCCTTTCCGGCTTTCAGAATCTCTTTTTTGGAAATACTTATATACCATCGATTGTATCTTGTCTGGCACAGAATCATCCTTCATTCACCGCACTTCTAGCATTAGCATCGTTGCCCATCCTCTCGTTACAGACAATCGCAGTTGTTCAACTTCCCTCAAAACCACATTCGCTTCGTACAAACCAACCAAAATGCCTTCCATCGGTTCTATCAGCGCGGCTGTCTTTCTATTATCTGCTTTCTCTTCTGCGCAAAACGACGCAATCGACCTTGTCGCGGTTAGCTTTTTCTCAAGCTCTTCGTACACATTGATCGTTGTCGTACTAACACGTTTGCTTTAGTATGTACAAGCCGGAGTAGATCAACAAAGCTACTACACCAACCTCGCTACAAAGACCGAGTTCAAATCGGACATCGCCGCTATTGTATCCGTCGCCCCTCCTTCTGGCGTCGCTCAGGTCCAAAGCGACCCAGTCGCCTTCGGATACAATCTAGCAAATCCGACCATCGCCCCAGCATGGGCCACTGCGATCCCGACTCCCATTCTCAATTCTCTCGATAAACTCTACGTGAACGAGGACGAAGTGGCATACGATGTCAAACTTATCGCCACCGGATCCCAAGCCTCTTCCATCTTCGCCAACACGGCTGTCCCCACCAGCATCAAGGCTGCCTTTACTAGCGACCCCATAGGCTTCATTGGAGACCTTGTGGCCGCCGGCACGGCGCCGGCTTGGGCTACCAGCATCCCAGCACCGTTGCAGACTCAGATCATCTCGGTCTTCAACCTAGAATTGTACACAGTCATCGCAGACTACGAGGCCAGTATAACCTACTCGACTCCTCCTGGGTACCGTCTACAAACTGGTGCGTCAACTTCCACTCCTCGTACCTCGACCGGTACCGCGGTATCCACCAGTGGGAAGCCTTACTACCCCAGCGCAAGCGGGGCGGCATGCCCTACCTGCCCATCATGCTCACCCGTCACTGTGGTAGTTACAGTCACATCCGGCTCCCCGTCCACCAAGCCCACTCCTGCAACATCTATCTCTCGCGCATCCACCGGCCTCCCAAGTTCGTCCAAAGCCACCAGCGCATCGGTCGGTTCACTCAAGACCGGGGCTTCCAGCGGCGTCGCGGCCTTTACAGGATCGAAGACTGGAGCTCCTATCGCCTTCACGGGTGCGGCGGCTCCGATGAAGACCGCTGCTGTGGGCGCTGCCCTGCTATTTGCTGGAGCCGGGGCCCTATTGAATGCTTAAGTCTGTGATCGGACAGTGACGGATGTACGTTGGGGGTGCGGGCGGGGAAAATGATGCATCGCCGGAATAGATCTTGTTTTCTTATCATAAGCATCGGCGGTTTGTGGAAAGTCCTCGTGTTGTTGTACTAGATGTATAGTACCCAATCTAATATAAGTTTCGATTCTCCAGGAGCATGTACTGTCTCACTTGTTCACAACGATGCAATGTTTCAAGTTATGTTCGAGTCGGGCTTCCTTCCGAGACTTACATCATGATCAAAGGTGACAAGTGTAGCTGCTCGATTAGTTGAGAGAATGAAAACATTAGGCAGTACAATATAAAAGGCGTAGAAGCGTGAGAAGGTAGAAGACAATTTTAGGCGAAGAGTGTGGGAGTACCAAAGATCCGCTTCTTTAGGTTAGTGTACTTAGTTTATGAGAACTGCCAAATCTGTTGTATTCGCCTATGCCTCACTAAATCGTCCTTGCTGTAGGGCAATTTGCCATGCCTGACGTTACAGAGGACGACATATATCGCGCCTCCACGCAGTACAGGTTGTGGTCCTTCACCGGGGAAGCTCTTGCGTCCCTCCGGTCCACCACCAATGCAACCGCTGCTGAAGGCGTGAGGGCTGCAATCAAGAATGTTCGCTCTCTGCAGGCCAACACAGACGCAATGGAGCGGGGGAACGACCGTCCAGTGGAGGTTGACTGCCTCACTGTGGAAGAAGAGCAGAGGATGGTCGGATACTACTGCTTCAAGACCATGCAGTTTGCAGACCACTTCAAGCTCGGTACCTATGTCAAGGTAATCCATTACGCTTACTTGACAGTAAACTACTCGCTGACTCCTACCGACCATGCCAGGCTTCGGCCGTGCAGTACCTCAAGCGCTTTTACCTCTCGAATTCTCCCATGACATATCACCCCAAAGAAATCATGCGTACGGCGCTTTTCCTGTCAACCAAAACCGAAAACAGCTATATCAGTCTCGATGATTTTACAGCCAAATTTCCAAAGGCGACACGAGAAGACGTCCTCGCACCCGAATTTCTCTTGTGTCAGGGTCTTAGGTTCACTTTCGATGTAAGACATCCCTACAGGGGGCTCGAAGGAGGATACATGGAGCTCCTGGCTCTGGCGACTGGCAAAGGAGTGGCTGGTCCTCACAGTACAGCCTCGTCAACTCAAATAGAACAGCAAGAGATGAAGCACCTGGAGCCAGCAAAGGGCGGGGGAAAAGCAGCTATATCGGCGGAAGATGTGGTCAAGCGCATTGAGAATGCCAAAGGGAAGGCTAACGAAGTTCTGAAAACTTCTGCTTTGCTTACAGACGCCTATTTACTCTACACGCCCTCGCAGATTTGGCTCTCTGCACTCTATTTGGTCGACAAGCCGTTGACTCGCTTCTACATTGATACGAAGTTCCCTACGCCTTCTGAGCTCAAGCCAAAGCTACTGAATACACTGCGAGTCTGCGCTGATCTTCTACGATCGTCGCCATCCGCGGATCCTGGAGAAGTAGAGATGAATGAGTTGAAGAAAATCGACAAGAAGCTGTACAAGTGTCGGAACCCCGAAAAGACAGACCTGGTGGGAATGAATAGGGCACAGAAGAGGGAAGGAGCAGAAGACGGTTTTGATGCAAAGGTGATCAAGAAAAGGAAATTAGAGAGGGAGAAATCGGAGAAGGAAGCTGAAGACATTTTTGGGTCGGCTCTTGCGTTCAAGAAGTAGTGAAGGATATCGGCTCCAAAGACATTACCGATTTGACTCAATGCCACCTTAAGAGGATGGTGCAATTGAATCCTGGATGCTTTGGTACGACCTCCATGCTTTTCATAATGCAAAGACTTACTGACCGTGATCAATGAATCTATAAGCGCCGACCCAGACTCCTCTCCTTATCTGCTGGTCCAAATGAGCATGTAAAACTGGCTTCAAATTCCCGAATGTTGCAAGGTTGGTAAGCTTTCTGGCTTTAGAGCCCACTCAAGTTGGGCGCTTTCCCAGCATTTGATGCTTTGTATAGCCAAGAAACAGGCCGTATCCTGAGAAAGCAGAGACTCGAAAGGTGAGCAATCCCACCATATGTTATCTGGTATCAACTTCTGTCTAGTTGGAGCCCCCAAGAGTGTAGGCACTCGATACTTAGTAGCCTGAAAAAGTAAAGCAGGCATCAGAGCTGGCCAAGTCATGATGGAGCGATCATCGCTATCTATGTTATAGCGCGAGACTAATGCGAGATTCTGTACTCTGTAGGCTACAGTGACTCAGAGCTGCCTTGGCGGATCCCATCAATACCTAAAGGACCTTAGGCACTTAGGCAACAACATCGCGCTAAGAGCTCAGCTATTTCATACTTCTCAATTACAATAACTCAACCATACTTCGTACTTCGTAACAGCTCACATCAATTTTTGACCGTACTTCTCCCTCACCACGATTCTCATTCACCACACTTCTCACAAAATTCATCGATCGACATTGCCCACTACACCTTCGACACAATGACAATCCAAGAAATCGCACCAATCGCTACAGCGAAAGACTTGGCCACTCGGCTGGTCAATGGTGTCAGTACTGGCGAGGCCCCTGTTCCAGACGTCGGACCAGGAATGATCACGGATGTGAAGAATCTCTATCAGTCCAAGCGCGACGAGGACGGCAAGACAAGCTGGGTTGATACATACCCTGACGACCTCGAAGAAGCAGCCGAAAATGCTGAGACTGCTCGCTATGCCCTGCTCCTACGCAGCCGCAAGTGCTACGATGGCCGCAAGAAGCTCGAACTCCATTCTATCGTGGTACAATCCCCTTTGCTCAAAGGAGTGCTGGGAAAGGTACTCAGGAAATACCCTGGGATCACCACGACTTTGGATCGATTGACTTTCAAGAGACCCTTCCAGCTCTTTGTCCACCGATGGAAGAATCTGGTCGAAGCTCTCGAGAGCGAGCAAGATCCGGAAACGAAATCTCATGTGCAACTCCTTCACCGAGTCCTAGAGGCGGAATTGAGAGATGACCTCAAAGCGAGAGATGACTACATCCTTAACGGCGTGATTACCTATACTACCATGTGGATGATCTTTGAGCCCGGAATTACCGTGTTCAGCGTCAATAATGGACTGAATCGCGCGGCCAAACTTACGAACGGCAACTACCAACAAACCCAATGCGGCAATAGCTATGCCCTGAGTTGCCAAATAGTCGACTGGGATGGCGAAGCATTTGGTCTTGGTGGTGTGCAATTCGATGTTGGGGAGTGGGAAGGCACGAAGAAGATCACGAAGCTATCCGCCTTTCCATTGGAGTATCACCCCAACCTGATTAAGCTGGAGGATGAGCTTGTGACGAGAGGGAAGGCGTTCCAAGACTTAAGCGGCTATCATTACAAGAACTATCAAGGAATCGCTATTGGTCAAGGGCCATGGGGCCCGGTGAAATACAATGTAAGTGAGCGTTTCATCCGCTGTTCACGATGTGAAGGAACCGAGTCCTCCAGCAGTACCTCTGTTTTGTTTGATACATTCATGGAAGCTCATCTCTTTCGATATTCGCAACATGTTTATGCTCGGTCGTTATTTCCATGCACAATTTCCACCCAATGTCCCCTGACCTACGTTCTCTTCCACTTCCATACCACAAGTCTCAATATCACTACAAAATGTTCATCGTTTCTGACATACTCTGCGCTACTACATAGGTTGACAGCCGCATTATCATCGACACCTATGCGTGGAATCGCTTCAATCCCAATCGCCAGGTTTCACTTTCTACGTTAGCGAAGGGGGCACCTGGCTCTGATGACTCCACTTCCGACTCCGACGATGATGATGATGAAGATGATGACGATGGCAATAAAAGAAGTGACTCATATGTCAGAGTCAGTGAGGGCGAAAAGCCTACGTTGGCCACATTGACTAAAGAGCAACTGCTTCTGTGTAGTGCATCGCTCAAAGGCTACTCTCTGCGAAACAAGAAGTGGCTCACCTTTTCCATCGGCTCGGTGAAAGAAATTGGCTACAATAACGCAGCGTTCGACAGCCTCGTTCTCCCTGAGGATCACAAAGAGCTTATCCTCGCTCTTACTGAGAGTCAAGTGGCTAACAAAGAGACCTTTGACGATGTGATTCAAGGCAAAGGTAAAGGCATGATCATGTTGCTTTCCGGCCCTCCGGGAGTAGGCAAAACGTTGACCGCAGAGTCTGGTGAGTCCTCGTCTCCTCTTCCACTGCACCACTCTGACGCAACGAACCTATAGTCGCCGAGAGCATGCGAGCACCTCTCTACATGATGTCCGCCGGCGACCTTGGAACATCCTCTTATGAGGTCGAATCCTCCCTCAGCAACGTGCTTGAGATGGTCACGAAGTGGAACGCCATCCTCCTCCTCGACGAAGCCGACGTCTTTCTCGAACAACGCTCCTCTCACGATCTCGAGCGCAACAAACTCGTCTCGATCTTCCTACGCATTCTCGAATATTACGAAGGCATACTCTTTCTCACCACCAACCGCGTCGACAACATCGATGCTGCATTCCAGAGCCGGATCCATATCAGCATGCAGTACAATGAGCTGAGCACGAGCTCGAGACGTCATGTCTGGAGCAACTTTTTGAATATGGGTGCGAAAGGGCATGGATTTTCGGAGAAGGAAATGGATATGTTGGCGGAGTATAAGATGAATGGGAGAGAGATCAAGAATGTGCTCAAGACTGCGCAGCTGCTTGCCAGTAAGAAGGGGGAGGAGTTGGGGCATGCGCATGTGGCGAGCGTACTGGCGATTGAGAAGAGGCACATCATCACTTGAGACATGAGGGTGACGTGGAAGACGTGACGGCTGGGTTCTTGACGACTAGAGATTACATTCACTATGGGTTCGATCATACATTTATCTTCACCGTGGGTCGAACATACATTCACATTCACCGTGGGTCGAAAATACCATCAAATTCACACCCATGAGCTTCACCCTTCGTTCCTGCGAATTGACTCAAAACCTGCTTCACTGGAATTTTCCTCCTATGATAAAACCAATCAGCAAGCCGCTCTCTACCATCGTTCCTCTTCTGTTCTGATACATATATATAAAATGCGCTCATCTACCGATCGGGGACTCTTCTTTGATCAGATTTCCCATGTCCTCTGATCACGTAATTTTCTTTCATGAAGACACTTCTCGCATCGTCCGCTATGTGTTTGGCTATCTCTCGCTGTAAAGGACATTTTCACAGGTTTGCTCACGCGTATATATAGTACATACATCCTACACAACTTCATCGCTAGGCATACATTTCACCCCCCATCAGCTCCAGAAACCTACCTTACCCTGTTCGCTGAATGGGACAGTACATACATCGTATACAATATCAATCACATCCCCTCACTCCTTTCGAATACCAGATTAGTCACGATACAGCTCTCCACTATATACTAACAGCATCTTCGGACTCCACATCAAAGGTTCTCGCCAATCAGTACGTCGTGGCAAACATCATATCTCCATCCACAACTGATGCAATCACAACGTTGTATTAAATCGAATAAGAGGAATGCCTTATCACGAAAAGTTGCGACAAACAAAGCACGACTTCATAACAAGGCGGGGTGTTTGAAGAGATCCGTATACGGAGATCCTCAAACGAGCGACGAAAGGAAAAATCATCTCTGCCACCTCGAGCACGGCTTCAGCCTCTACGAACAGCGTTGTATGATCGAGGTCTTTGTTGAGTCCTTCACAGTCACCGGAGTTGGCATGTAAGAAATTGATCAACGTATGGGAAGGAATTTTTTGGTGAGGAGAGCTGGATAGATGCGCTCAAGAACGGTATTTCCCCTTCTTTTCCCCACGACGCATGATTGTCACATTCAGGAGCGATCGTTGGGGACGTTTTACTGAGGAGGTTGCGCTTATATGTGAATTCCTTTCGTAACGTTGGTTGTCTTTGCAAAGTATCGCGGAGAAGCTAATCAACGTACTGATTTCTATTGATCATGTGGGAAGAGCTGGATAGATGAGCCTATTCCTTCCCTTACTTGTTATTATGTGGGCTTCAGATCACGGTCTTTGCAGCCACATATGGCTGTTGGGAACATCGGTTCGAAGAACCTTGTGTCCTATACCGAACATGTCTTCTCCCTATTACCCGTCTTCGCGAAGTACGATCTCATCAAGGCATTCGCTCGTGGAGAAGTTCACAGACATCAAGTATGGCATGTTTAATGTTAACCAGAGCACTGAGAATGGTTTCCTTATCGGAGAGAACTGGATACCCGAGTTCAAGGCTAGATTATACAATTCCAAATGTGCTCAGGACCATAGTCTTCTCGGCCACAGAGGGCTGTTGGCACTGTTATTTAGAAAGAAGTGGAGTCTTGCACCGAACATCGCAATTCTACCTATCGTCACAAAGTATGACCGACCTTCAAACAATCTATTGAGTGCTTCATAGACGCCAGATATGGCAGGTGAGGGATCAACTCCACTTACAGAAAACAAGTCTTCTACGGGAAGAGCTGCATATCTGTGCTTAGAAACTCATTCTTTCTCTTAATTCATAGTCGAGACCTCGGTCTTCTCAACCATAAACGTTCGGTATCGTCTTCTCACGCACAATAACAGATCAAAGCCGCAGCGTTCCAACATTGGATAAAGACTTCGCATTCTTTGGAGCTATACCGATAACTGGAGCAAATATGTCATCACTTTTACTACTCCCTCACGCACAAACATTCAACTTGTTTACAAACCGAGTTCCAACGCTGGCTATCAACACCAATAACCAAGGCTTATTGCACTTTTATAGTGTTTCAAAGCCCGCCTACCGAGCTGTATTGACAGTATCGATCGTGCGGGTGACCCCTATTCGAATGGCATAGGGATACTCAACAGTCATCTTTTTACAAGTCAATTACACTCTTTGCTATTCAGCTGCTTTAGTCAGCCTGAGAATCGATAAAGTGGGATCCAGGATCGCGGATATCAGCGCCAAAGCCGCTGCTTGAAGATGTACAGGTTACTACTGTTTCGTGCGAAGAGATACAGCAAAGCAGCCAAAAGGGCCTATCATCTGGGGCACTATGGTACTGGTTTCAGATTATTTCATTCGAAAATATCGAACTATTGTTCAATTGCTAACAAGATATATACAAAGATGCCGGCCAATGCAGCTTGGGACTACTTACCCCTATATTTGGGAAAGCTCTTCTAATGCTAGATAATCAACATGCCTATATCTGCCATTGCTTGCGCTCCTCTTACAACAACATTCCTCACCACACCGCGGCGTGCGTTAGGACCTATGCTCCACAACATCTGGCGAAAGGATGAACTCAATTCCATATTGAACTTGACACAAAATTTACTCAAGCAGGCCAAGGATCAGATATGAATGTTATATCTACTGGTTTGGTTCGACACCTTTCTTTAGAATTGCATTCTCTGTCTGAAGTAGGCTTCAAGGGTCTCTCCATGCGTACAGCTGATCATCGAGAAACTATTCTACATCATTGGCTTTGATTGCGAATAGTTGTTGCTGGCATACTGAGAGATATTCGTTGTTTTGTCGCTCCAGAGTTAACCTCAGAAGATGAGTTCACTAGCTATCGCATTTGAAATACAACACGACTGCGTATCCATATTGGCATCGCTTGCAGGTCCATCATTGCCATCAAACATGTCAGAGAAGCTTTGACGATTCATCGAAGATGTGGAGAACCCTCGCTAGGCCGCAGAAAAGGAGTTCCGCTACTTTAAAACAACTCCTGATATTAGTGTAAAACTAGCTCAAGAATACAACATGTCTTTCTTAATTCATTGATAGCTCATCGCAGGTTCTAGCCGCATAGGAGAAGGCAGACGCGAGACACGTTCACAAATCATTGACGTCCTAAGTTCCTGTTCTCAAGGATGGGTCAATATCCTTGAAGACAAGGATTCGAATAAGAGGAATTTGATAAATCACACACGCCTTCAGCACACACCGACACTGACGAAGATATCACGGTTCTCGAAATTGGGGACGTTAGACTGTTGCATCCGCTCCTGCGAAGTAATTCAAAGAGGCCTGTGAGTATGCTGACTGGAAAGCAGGACTGTGATCTGCGGACATGATCAGTGCGGAGCTGTACAAAGGAGATGCGAGCCGCATGATAGCTAAAGATGAAGGAACTGAACTCACGGTATCCCAACGTCAGAAGCCTACGACAGCACGTGCTGCACGGCGACAATCATACGGTGCGTCCGCGAAGCAATCCACCATCAGTATCAGCCAGCCTGGTCTCTCTATGATAAACGAAATGCCGCATCTCTTTCTCGGAGACTTCTATGTTTCTATAAGCACCGTTTCGCAGAATCTACAGCCATAAACGCACAATACACAATCAACACATACCTCATCTCTCCAATCGGACAGCCCAAAGCACGGTGGACTGAGACACCTAGTTAATTAAAGCGAGTCTAACATTACCTATATCAGCGCTACAAGTACATAGAACACAACAGTCATCTTGCTTTGCATCAGGACTTACCGCCGCAAACGGTCTCCTCGGGTGGCTTCTGCCGCTGCGGAAGAGTTTGAGTCGATGAGGCGATTCGGATGCTAAGGTGGGCTTTACTAGTCAGAGATTGCAGAAAAGGTGCTGGTGACTTTGTCTATGTTTGCTAAGGCTTCTGCATTGATGTAGCAGAACAAGTTGAGCTTGGCACATGTTCTACCAGCTACCCGCAGTTATTCGGTACTTTCATCTTGCTTGAAGACTTTGGTCCATCGTTATCATATTTTCTTCCACTCAGCAGCGTGCTTCAGAGCGTTGCTGACCTTTGTAATGCTCTTGAGATTGTAAAGCCAAGTACAGAAGTTGCCTGGACACCGAAGGCTACAGGTTCGGTTTTCGTTAGCAAACTCGCTACAGGGGTACCCATTTTGTTGTCGACATTTTTCATGGACGTATGACACCACTGGATGCTGTTCCAGTACGAGTTCTTTGCCCTATTTCGCTACAAATTCTTCCCACGTCAATATACACCCAACAAGTTGGAGCAATACCAGAGGGTTGTGGCACTTCAGTACCTATATTTTATTGACCAAAATGCCACATTGGGACGAGCTGTTGGAAGCCAAAGCCCTGGGCGTAAGTATTGCCATAACCTAAAGGTAATCACTACACATTCGGATGACGTTTTACCTATAAACTTGAGTAGAGAATTCCAGAAGAACATTTCCGGCAAGCATGAATGCACTTGCTTTACTTTGCTTTGAACCCGACCATCAACCTGTCGTTCAGTGCGTTACCGAGTAATCAGGTCGGTATTAATGGATGCTCAGTCTTCTCCACTCCAATTGCCTGATAAGGGAAGCATTGGATCATCGAAGTTTGCGTTCTTGGATAGTGTAAAATCGGCCATTTGTCCGCATCCACATGGTATTCGATCCCAAAAGGGGCACGAAGGTTGACGGCCGACTCGCTAGTCTCTGGCTCGGGGTGTGGAAGGGTTTCGGCTGCAGGCTGCATAGACACGTTGCGATCAAGTAAATCTGCTTTATGCTCATAGCATTTGACACGATTCCCCCAACGAATCCGCACGTATCTTCTACAACAAGGTCGAAGCCACGTCCCGAAAGATCCTGAACGGGCGCGATATCATCCCTAATTAGCAGGTAGTCTCTCTAGGTATATGATGACTGTTCATCTAGTCGACTGATCGGAGGCGGGTGCAGTGCTGCAGAATTACGATTTGGTTTGGCCCTCGGCTTTGCTTGCCCATCTTTTGTGTTCCTGTTAGTCTTTGAGCTGCTTGCCTGCTGGACTCTGCCTGGGTTGCTGAGCAGCCATTGCATTCTGAGCCATCGACAGCTAAGAGAAAACTATTCCAATACAGATAGTGAGGCTGAGCAATTGCTCAAGGAACACAGAGACTATTTTCGAACCGGTCGTATGTGACACCAGCATCGTTGCAAGCAGGTCCATCGAAGCATTGAATCCGCTCGCTGTACATGCCCGAGCATAGAAGGTGGCCAGGCCTGGCGCTGTTCAGTAGCTCTACCTGTGCTTCGAAGACAACGATGCACGGTGTTGGATCGGGAGCGTATCTTCGACAATGGGCCGGCTTTGTATCGCACAGGATAACAGATGTCCAGGGTTCAATTTTAGGGACCTTTGGCGGACCGCATCTTTATCTGCATGTTCGAGTCCGAGAGGTTCACGGAGGCTAGAATTGGTGCTTGAGGTGTACGGTGGTAGACGTGGCACAGCAGCACAGTGAAATGGCAACACTGTTCACCCTCAGCATGTAAGACGGTCCAGATGCATACGAATGGCGCTCGCAATTGGCGTCCTGGAGCGACGCATGAGGTAATTCCATGAATAAACAGCGGGTGCAATCAAGTGGAGGCGGCGGATACAGGTGCTTGGTGGCTTGAAGGGTTCTGCAATGCGTTGCGCGAAGTCCCTTTGAATGTTCTCTATTACATCATTAAAAACTATGATAATCATACATAGGTAGCTGCATACCTCGTATGGACTGCTGGTGCTAGAAAGTCTCTCGTCCCATCACAGCCCAAAAGTAGCGCCAGTCCTTCGGCTTGGCAGGATAATGATGTTGAGTTTTGCATTCCTCTGCTAATGACAGTCACCTTCACCATAAACGCGGGACAACTTTCTTCTTCGATCCTCACCACTTTGCTTGCATGGCTGCAGCCTACGTCTTCGAAGGTCCGTACCTCTAGACTCCAGGCTCGATCGTACAGGCCTCATGTTAGGATGACATGAGTGATACTTACCAGTCTCAGGCCATATACTCCGACTAAGCATTTCGTCGCCTTCGACCATATACCCCGACTAAGCATTTCGTCGGCGGCGGGGGGATTTTTTTTCAATATCTTCCGTCGCCCCTTTCGCGAACGAACCCGCAGCGCTCAAAGGGAAACATTGCCGGCTTAGAGACACCACTCCGAAGCGCCTTGACGGAGAATCCTTACCAGACATTGGGCCATGAAGTAAGAAGAGGATATCCGCGACGTCGATAGTCAATGAGACGGTAAAACAAGAGTATGCGGAATTACAACAAGCTATATGGTCCTTCACTCATCTACTATTGCAAGCGTGTCTCTCAGCGAGCACTATGCGCAATCTGCCGAGATCGATGAGGCCTATAATAATCCCGATCGTCAGCATCTCGCTCACGCTTCCAACGATCCGTGGTCCACCAATCGATCACAGCCCTGGTTTTTCCATCCTCGCTATCTACCAGACACCGAGCTTCGAGCCTCTCTCGATCCCACATACAGTAGCCCCATTCAAGGAGCTCGCTGAGATGGTCCCTCGACACCCACATAAGCCTAATCGGCTCGCCAGGAGCAATATCCTCATGTCGGTCCATGAGAAATCTGTATCCCGCGCTTGGCGAACTGGCTAGCGATCCAGGCCATGCTGCTATATCGTTAGCAGTAGTTACTCCTCTATAGTCGCCCTCAAGTGAAAAGCGATACGAGGGGCAAGCCTCTTGAAAGTTGCAACCATAGTGGTACATCCGGTAGCCGGAAACAGCGTGCTGTTCACATTCCCGTATATGTCCGACCAAGTCGTCCGGTAAGGTATGGCGATGGCAGAAGGGACAGGGGCGGCACCAGATTGTACCCGGCTGATGGGACAAGTGATACCATACACACTCCATCTCCTCGAGTTCCCAGGCTGTCATGTGTAAGAAGAAGACTTCTTGAGATTGGATGTAGTCATCTTTCGCCTCACAAGTCAAACCCCATACTCCAAGTGTATCAGCAGGCCTGACTTGTACGTCCACATCAGGACTGTCCACAGGGTTTGCTCGTGCGTCTTCCCCAATTCTTGATGGAAGGTAAGGCTCATAATAGGCCTCGAAGTACAGGCGCAGACGCCATAGCGCTCTGCGTATCCGATGAAGCTCTGTTGATGATTGGCGTCTTTCCTTGAAGCTCATGGTGAATGGATGCCGCATTCTCCGGTAAAATCGGTCGCTACTGATACTGCTCTGTATCCTAGCCGCGGTCTTAGGCAATCGAACCTTGATAAAGGAGATCTCAGCGCATGTTATGTCGTTACATATATCGACAGCCTCCCTCAACATGTCCATTGGCTTTGACAACGCTGTAGAGGCGAAGTCAAGATTGATCGTGGTAGAGCGATCCCGAAGGAGTGTGTTTATGTATTCATGGAGAGCCTCATTGCTAGGATGAGTCTTCCGGCCTTGGCGAATGGATATGATCGTGCAAAGCAGCTTTTGCAATTCCATGTCCATACTTGAGCAGTGTATGGCACAAGACAGCATTCTGTAAGGGTACCTTTCATAAAGTGCTCTTGCTTGAGCATTCGCTTCAACAAAAGCATGAAGTGCAGGGAGACCAACAGAACGTCGCATGATGTCCTCAAGTACCTCGTTGGGCAGCCTATCTAGTCTGCTTTTCGTAGACGTTGATGTCGAGAAAGTTAGAAGTCTATCAGGCATGACCTTGAGACTGTGATTCTATACTGGAAGTACCGCTGGAAGTCTACAGCATACGGATGAATTGGCATGGATTATGCGGCGATACTGACTGGCAACTGCTTGAAGCTCTCATCCGTCAACTTTGAAATGCTTGGAATGGACAACTTAGGAGCAGAGGAATAGACTTGTGGGTTCTTATTCATCAATACTGTTGGGGTACCGATCAATATTTGAGGCTTTGTATGGTGTGAAAAGGACTGAGGCAGGGCTTTTTCGATACTTATCACTTCAACATGTTTGTCTTACTGCCGCTGGAACTTTCACAATTAGTCACGGGTCTTTGAATTCAACAGAGTGAAAATTTACAGTTGACAGTCATTGGTTGGGGAGAATTTGCTTTAGTACCTGAGATCTGCCAAGCTTTAGAAAGCCTGCGCTAAGGCTCTTTGGGCTAGCAGCAAAGCTATTCTAGATCAGGCAAATCGTTCGGAGGAAAGATTTTCCGTGACTGCGCTGCAAGACAGCAAGAGCGACAGACAATACGATCCGATCGCAGTCACTCTACTGTCTTAGCAGAATATCCTACGTCCTCATTCACAAAGCGAAGATTCATTATTAGCAGTATTCACTGAAGTGAATGCTACGCGTAGACACTCTGAGCAAGATGTGATACAAGTTTACTTGACTGGGAACTCACGCTCATGGATAGGAATTCACTATCAGCATCTACAAATATCCTTCAGAATCGCAATACATTGGGAGAGTGCCACACGTTCCGCATTGTAGCCTGTGAAATCTGTATGATAGATTTAGCAGATCTCTTCTTCCCAGTACTTGATCGGTCGAGCCGACCGATTTCATCGCGGGGTTTCGCTGGTGGTGTTTCTTTTTGGAGACTTGAGTGGCCCCTCCAGTCTGGAGCAGATCAATACCAAGGTCTTCGAGCATGGGATACTGCCATGCGAGTGGTGTGGACGAAAGAAAATAACTAATCGTTGAGTCCAAAGAGCGTGGCATTTGCTAATAGTTAGGACATGAAGAGCACAAGATTTCACATGCGGAAATAAAATTATTGTCAGATGTCCTTTTCACAGAGGCTTCCCAGCCCTGTACTGTACCCTCAGAGATGGGGAAGTACAGTCAGGTACCAAGCAGAGCTACCTTGTAGGCTTCTCTGGATTTGCCACCATCGCTTAGAGATAGAGCTATTACAGACTGAAGAGTTTCTCGAAAGCGATTAGGCACGCTAGTTATCGCACTTCATCTCCGCAGTTATGAGTTACTTTCCCTCGTGTTCAGCTCATTTGATCAGCTGATATGATTACAGACATATGCAAACCTCCAGAGGATCTTACATCCATCAGCGTTCCAGTCTCCTTAGCTGGACCACACTCCCCAGACGCCTACTAACAAGGAACTACACGAGTGTTTGATGACCAGGAGGATCTCGGCGCGACATCTTGTTGGTACAGAAAATATATTTGTGGTACGTACCTTACCCCTGCCTCGCGTTCGTCTAGGTCAGTCTCACCTGAATTAATTCCTAGTCTCATAAGAAGTTGCTGGTCCCATCTGTTGAAGTCTTATCTAATTACCTCCAGCCTGAAACGCCAGCACGCACAGCAAGGATATGCTCTACACACTGTCTCCACTTCGCCGCATAGATGCGAGACATCAAGCTTGTCTCGTCTCCAAGGACTCAATACGACAATACTGGAGCTCCGCCGCTTGAAACGGCAACCTATTGCATTGTTATCTACCAACAAACATACCAGGATCTCCCAGTTGCAACATTAGGAAGTCAAACCAATTGGAGTTCCCGCCTTCGCTATTAAGGCCTATATATAAATATACGGTATGGGCATAACTTCGTAAGCTCGAAGAATGTCTCTCTCTGCATTAGTAATTTTGACGACTGTATACTTCTCTTTGGTGGACGCCACGCTAATATCTCGTTAGGATGTAACGGATAACCATTTTTGCCATTCGGGTCCTCTGAGATATCGAATGAAGTCCTATAAAATGGCTCCTTTACAACATAACGTACCCACGTACAATGCTCCGAGTCGGATACACCTCACTCCTAGTTAAGTCCCCATCTAATATAAAACATCCGTCATCCAACTCGATGCAGGTGCAAATATCTTAAGCAGTCGAACTCCGTAGAATAATCGCCAATGACATCATCTACCCGACTTGTCTCGTGGCTGGGTCACCAATTCAGAAGCTGAGACGTCCGCTGCTAACATATCGAATGAGATCACCCACGTCTTCTGTGTTGAATGGGAAGAATCCGAGATGGAAACTCAAGTGGTTAGAATGTCAACTTGCGAAAGCTTGAGAGTCGTGGAATGGGAGCTTGACAGCGGCTAGTGGGAGGGGAGATATATGCGAAACAACGACTGGGTTTTGAGCCATGACGATCTTTCCGGGCGGATCCTGGATCTAGGTTGACACAAGTCGCATTTGACACTTGACACCGGACAGACCTCCCCGCTTGACAATCATTATCTTTTGGTATAGAGCACTTCACGTATGCAATTGCATGAATGATCAGCCCTTCCTCTTATCGCTTCATTTTAACACGTTCGACGATACCGTTGCGGCCAACAGCGCTTATCTTTTGTGACAATAGGAATAAAGTACGCTAGCTACCTGGTTGTGTCGATGACACTTGCTTCTTCTCCATTGACACTGTTCAACTTCAAATATGTCGTACCCCACTTGCAAGTCAATCCATTACCCCCGCACCTCGACGGTGTAGATAAGCCTGCTTCGCCCTGAAAAACTTCTTCCTTCTTCCACTACTTCACGATCATTGATCTGACTACAGTATTGAGCTTGACTGAATGAAAGACCCCTCAACCGATGACAAGATGACGAAGTCACCTCCTAAGCAAGATGGCCTCAGCTATTCTCGGCGTGCGCTGACTGCTACCGTCAATTACTTTTCACAAAGCCTCGCTGATACTGCGAGCTTTCTATACAGCACTGCACCCGAGGACAGCTCAGAATTAGAACGGATTCCAGAGCACGAGCAAGAGCTGCCTCATCAACCTTCGTCTGATCAACTTACAACTTACAAGAAGATACCGAAGCATTCTGTTAGGTCTGACAGGCTGTGTTCTGGTCACGTAGATGTAAGTCGAGGCACTCATTGAGCTGAATGAATTATCATGCTGACTTTCGAAGGTCCCCAAAATCAACCTTGCAGCTGCCATCAGATTAGACATACGCCACTTCCAGAGTCATTCTATCTGCTCCATCACTGTTGAAGCCGCAAAATCACCGTACCTTCATAAGCTGTTGAGCTACGTGAACACATTCGAGTACGAATACAGTCCTCCGAAGAAGGTAGTGCCTTGCCTTGTTTCAACGAGTGGCAAAGCCGCTGACAAATGGCAGATTGAAAATTCATGCAGCGAACGCAAGTTTGTCAACTTGTATATCGCTAAACAGGCACACGATGTCGCAAGCACAGCGAGCGCGCAACCTCCGAATATTTCATGCTCAACACTAGTCCCTTCCCCTGTTTGCACACCGCCTGCCAGCCCCAGACTACCTGCTAAGGTGATCTCGACCGCTCAGGAAGGTCATTGTTTGGCCCAGGACTCAAAGAATTGTGAGGAATTGAACAAAGCCCTGCAAGTGGAGCGTGACAGACCCACGCTAGCTTTGGCTATTGGCGAAGATCAGGGCTGGGTACCAACCGATACCAAGCGTACTTCTGAGGACCAAGACGTAGATAAGATTGACGGCAAGAACTTGTCTAGACGGGTGGTAGGATTGGCAGAACACTGTGACAAGGAGAAGGCGTTACCGGGACAGCCGTTTTCCAGAACTATTGCGCGAGAAGGGCTAGATAAGGTCGCGGAAGACGCAGTCAACGCATTGAAGAAAAAGCATGCTGAGGATCTTGCTACTTTGAAGAACACTGTGCAGAAAGAAAAGCGGACAATGCAGGCCATCATCGACGACCAAGCGAAGAACCTGGAAGCCGCTCGTCAAGATATTGCTAGGAAGGAACTGTCCACAAAAGCTACAAGCCAGAAAGGTGGATCACTGTTGTCAGACAATTTGACATTTGTCGAAGCACAGAAGAAGATCCGCGACCAGCTTATTGTCAACGAGAATAGCCCAAAGGTAACCATACCTCGGTCGCATATTGGTAATTACGGGAAGAAAGGTACGAAGTTGGGAGATCACACGAGAGAGACGTCGGAAACTCAACGTCATACAGAATCGTCGCCATTGTTCGGAGCCAAGGAAAAGATTGCAGAGCTTGAGAAACTCAATATCGAGCTCACCGGCTCTAAAAACGATCTCACTTCGCAACTGAAGACTACAGGAGAGCATATCGAGCATCTGGAGTGCCGTTCGAGGGAGGCCAATCATCGTGTCGCGGAGGAACTCTGCGCCTTAAACTCTTCGAATATAGATCTACGAAACAAGGTGCAGACCCTCAGCGAGGAATTCAATGTCCAGAAGAGCTTGACAAAGAATGCACAACATCAACTCAGAGCAGATACAGTAGCCTACGAATCGATGCTCAACAACCAAAAAGAGTACTACCAACAGTCACTCACAGCACTCAAAACCACCAATAGAAACACCACCAATCGCGAAGCTCGGCTTCGGAAAGAAATCAGTGCACGTTTCCAGAAGCAATACAACGACGCCATGAAGGAGAAAGCTAAGCTGCGTATAGAAGCTGATATACGTCTTGAAAAGAAACTCCTCGATATTAAGATCTGCGGCGAGCAGATGGTGGAGTCTTATGCACATCTCGGCATAGATCTTCTCGACTACCTGCTGAAGCTGGAAAAATGTTTGGCAAGCAAAGGGTATGTGATCCGATTACAGGAGTATCATCTGTTTGTCACCAAGGCACGGAGTGACTTGGTACTTTTCAAGCGCGGGGGAGATGATGATGCGATCTTTTACGGTGAAGAAGAGGGCGTCAAGGACGACGTGTATGAGAATGTGACGGGGGAGAATGAGAGTATACATGCGGGAAATGGGGATCAGTGTGAAGGTGACCTACGAGGAGAGGACTCGGCAGGCCAAGGTGCGCTCGATAGTCCACCAAGAACAAATCTTGAGGATGTCGAAGGGAACACACGATCAAACGCTACGAATCCTGGCCTCCAATACCAAGCTCTGAAACCAAAGACATCTCCATTCATTACCATTACCAAGTTGAAGCTTAGGGACGAAGACATCCACGATCGAGATGGCTTATCAGATCCAAACGACGCCAATTTCGGAGGCCGATCAGCTACCGAATCAGCTTTCCAAGATGTACACGAAAACGCAGAAACTTCTACATCATCAGCTCCCGTTCACGATAAGGCCACCCATACGCTTCCAAACTCCACATTTCCAACGAACCTCTTCTCAAGCGCACAGCCACGACCACTCAAAAACCCTACGTCCCCCATCCCCACAACGAAATATGTCCCCAACAGCGCCAGTCCCTCCTCCACCTTTCCTCTCCATCAAAACTCCAATCGCGCCATCACCACCTCTCCCCCACCAACCCCCCAACCCCTAACCCTATCCATAACCTCCTTCGCAGACACCTCCCGCTCGGCATCCTTCACCACACCACCACCCTCACCTCCACTCCGAAAACCTTCACCACCCCCAACACCCATGACAGAAAACGCACACGAGCCAAGAACCAAACTAGGAAAAACGCGAGCAGAGGTAGTGGCAGAAGTGGCCGCGGCACTTGCATTGCGGAAAGTTGAGGAAGAGAAGGATGCGGTTGAGAAAGAGAAGGAGAAGGAGAAGGAGGATGTTGGCAAGGAGGAGAAAGAGAAGGAGATTGGAAGCGTGGCGATATAGGAGTTGCGACGGGGTGTGGGATGAGGGATAGGGGATGAAGAGGTTGGGGAATGGGAAGGGTGCGGTGGGTGGGAAACGATTGGGATGATCTGAGGTTGGATCTTTTGGAGCTGATGATAATTATGGATATGGATATGGAGATCCGCTATGGGATCGAAGAGAAGAGAGAGAAAGCATGCATGCAATGCAAGTTTATATGCCGATAATCCCCTTTGCACGATCCTCATACGTTCTTGATTTATCTCGAGTGATTCACACATGCCACGCTGTAGACAACTGTGCCGAGACGCTCTGTAGAACCACGTACGGAGTCATTCCAGTCTTAATTTCCAAATTGGAATAAACGCTTCCCTACTTATGCAGACGCTGATGCTGACGATGAATTTTTAAAAAATCTTCTCGAGGCTTCGCGCTTTGCGTTGTGATGATTAGATTCTCTGAAACCCAGGCAGGCAGGGTAGGCCGAGCACTTCTCAGCTCTTATTCGATGCAAGAATATGATGGCGTACGCGCGCTTGGGCGTAGCTGTTTCGATTTAGAGATAGATCTTATTACAGTAAACGCGAGCGAGTATTGGAGTACAGAGTGTATTATCAAAAACCAAAAAAGTTCCGTATCTACATCCAAGTCGATTTCCAATTCTTCAAGAAGGGAGGAAAGGAGCCATATTCACGCGTTGAGCCCTGAGTACACTGATTTTAAGGTTGGAAGAGCAAAGCTCAGCTCCGTGTCTGTCAATTCCATCGACCTAGTTCTATTACGGAGGAGCGCTTTTACTTGGTTTTGGTCTAGAAAGACCTTTGTATAGTAATTATACAATATTCTGGCATCGAGTCTGCTGTCTAAACTGTCAATTTAGTAAGATCTGAAGACTACTGATGCACACACAGGCTCCGGAGCGACTTTGCCAAAGAAGACGTCCAAGTGTATGGATGTGGGAGAGCTTTCGCTATGTGAATTTGAGATGATGGTGCCCTATACTAATAGTGCAAACCCTGTAGAATTTCGATCAGGAAAGTGGCTGACCGAAGCCATGGTTCGAAGCCGTTGGTTGCGCCGGTCATGCTTTTCAGACTTGGCATACATGTGGCTTATCCTCCACTCTCGGCGCCAGAGGATGAGATACTTGTTACAGTAGGTATCTTTTTTATCGTGATATATCGACTACATATGATAAAGGGGTCAGCATCACCGGGTACTCGGCATCGATAAGGGGCTAGATTGTCGTAGGGCTGAAGATGACGTACAAATCAGCCAATCATCACGCGCGTCAATAATTACCGGTTTTGGAGGCATCGTCAGTGTTTCAGTATGTCATTTACGGCCATCAGTATCTCCAGCAAAAGAAACTCGTCACATTCAACCCGTCTCATCGACATACACGGGAAGAGTCAACATCCAGCATCTCGCCACATGCCAAGCTCAAAATCAACACCACATACGTCCTTCCCATAAAGCCTCTCTCTAACTGGACCTCCTCCTGCCGCACCGCAAACACTCGCACCTTCCTCACCAAACACCACAACCATGGCCGAAGTAATTAGCGGAGCCACCGGTGCCCTCCAAGGCACAGTGGGCGGCATGCTCAACAAAGGCTCCGCCTGGCTCGACAGTATCTTTCCCCCTGAAAAGCGCAACGAACTGATAGCCAAAATGTCCAAGTTCGCTACCGAAAAGCCCGCGCTCGCCGTACGTTTCCCCACCCCCCACAGATCACAACACAAACATCCTAACCATCTCCCCTTTTGCAGTCCTTCATCGCCTCCCAAGTCGCCCTCACCGGCTTCCCGCTCGGCCTCTTCATCGTCATGACAATCGCCCTCGTAATCTTCGCCCTCCTCGCCGGCCTCATCATCGGCCTCGTCGGTGCCGTCCTCTTCATAGTCGTCTGTGTCGGTTTCGCACTCATCATCCTTCTCCCCACCCTCTTCGTCACCACGGCTGCTGCGACGTTCATCTGGTTGTGGGGGTATGGGGGGTATTATCTGTTGAAGTGGTTCAATAAGAAGGAGATTCCGGGGATCCATACGGAGATGGGCAAGGGGCAGATGGATGCTATCATGGGGAAAGGGAAGGTTGATGGTGAAGGGGAGGGGAACGAAGGGGCGGAAGAGAAGGGGAAGCCACCAAAATTAACGAATGGGAGTGCGAAGGAGAGCAAGGGTGGGGCGGCGGGGAATGGGATGAATGGTGTTGCCGATAAGGTTGGGGAAGCGAAGGAGACGGCCGATGTGGGCAAGCATGCTGGGAACGCTGCGAACAAGGCCCAAAATACAGTTGGTGGGGTGAAGGGTGGTGTGACTGGGGCTATTGGGCTGTGAACTGAGTCTGTACTTGGAGGTTGAGACTGCGATGAGATACCGAATGTTGCATTGTGATGGGACTTGAAGCGAGGCGTTTACGGCATGCGGGCTTGCGATGTGGATGTCAGCATTTTCGATTGTGAACTTTGTTATCTTGTGCATTTGACAGAGGCTTGCTTGCTAGTACATAGTCGCGGAAAACGTTCGTTGTGCAAACTGTATGATAGATTAGTTACGGTCGAAATGGATGGGAACTGTATGTCCGCGTTCCGAGTCGTGGCATCCAAAATATATCGTCCTGTTTTCATAGGATGAGGCTGTCCTCACCCTATCAGACTCTGATCCAGGCGTGTCCTCGTTTTATGAATCGACTTCTCGACTCGATCTACCCTCGATATCATCATCCGTCACCACATATCTAAGTGCGATATCATCGCAAGCCTCTCCAAGTACATGGCGTCAAACACGTCAGGAGGAGAGTCTTATGAAGGCTTATTCTAGCTGAGGACTCACAATCAAGGGAATCGTTACATAGCGATGCGCCATTCGCATATGTTTGAGATGATGCAGAGATTCTGTTCTAGAAGAATCAAGGCATCTACCACCTTACTCACACGGTAGCGATCCTGTTCATTTGCTTTTGCTTTAGCGCAGGTATGTCAGCATTCATGGGAGGACGTCTCGTCTTTGACTGTGTCTTACTTACAAATCCAATACCGAAGCCTTCATCACTAAGAGTCCGATCAAGACAGAGCGAAGGGTCAAACGCTTCAATGCCGCGAGGAATTGAACACGAGTTCGAAAGGATTCAAGACCGACATAGCAAATCCTCTGTGCGCTTCTGATTCTCGCCTACTTTGAGATAATTGTGTACACTCCCAGTCTCAGTGCAGGATACACACTTCCTACATCCCCAGACGATACGAACCTTGGTGATTGGGGGACTCCTATTGCTCGCTCTATCGGTATTATTCGTACAGCTGGGAAATCATGAGGCTTCAAGTCTATGCTTGGCCTAATTAGCCAGAGGTGCGGTTATGAACCACCTGGGCCGATGCTAGTAGCGGTCGTCATTATACCCATCGCCACTATCAGTTCATTATCATTTAGTGTACTATTGGGCACAAGGATATGATCCACGCTTTCGCTTTCATTGAGGACTAGAGCGGCAACCTTGATTATGACAATCCCCTCTCAGCCTCTCGACTCGCAATATCCCCTCCTTATCCCGTGTACGTTCGTTTAATGGTCCATCCTCTTGGGCAGCGCTGGTATCTTGGAAGGGCAATGTTTCCCTTCCTGGCTGGAGTACATTCATGGACCTTAGGCCTGGATCGAGCAGATGAATTAATGTCCAAATGCGTTAGTGCTTATTTGTCAATAGTCCTTAATGCAGCGGTAGCGGATTTGGGTGAGGCCATCATCTTGGATATGGTATGCGCAGGGATGAATGTTACTTTGGTCGTCAGAGGCGAACCGTTAACAGGAAGTGCAATCATCTAGAAAAGCCTGCTGCTGTGGAGACGGCTTTCAACATCATGGATGACGATTGATTATCGTTTGAGTGGCTAGTAAGTCGCTAGTAATAGGCTGTCTGATAAAGCACTTGACGGACTGGAAACGACTGCCTGGTCTTTCGATGCCGGCTCGACCTCACGGACGAAGATCAGTTAAGCTTCACACAGAAGCTACATTATTCACCTATGATAAGGCTATTGTTCAATTGGATCAGCAGAACTAATCATAATCATCGACTAGGATCAGCTGGATCGTGTCAGGTTCAAAATGTCAAAGTCGCAGAAATTGGTACGGATTATTGGAGAGAGATCGCCTTTCGACAAGGTGATGGGACCAGATAAATCTAGTCAATCCAGCTTACAAATAAGCCCTGGTGAGCCTGTCACCAGCAATAGCTCTCCCGATCTAAGGCATCTAACGCTTGTTCATCTGCCAGTGAAATAAGTATCATAGAAGACGCTACCCAAGATCGAGCTACCATTTCTCTCCAACAGCGGGAAAAATTGAATATAACGTTGACTTAAAGTACAGTACCACCACTACCGCTTCTACTACCGCTTCAGCTACCACCACATCGCAACCAGACTATCTCTCTTGAGTAACCATCTTCCCGCCTCATCCCTATCCAAGATCATCATTATACAGGTCGCTCATCCAACATCGCACCCACCATCCACAACCCTATCCATCACACCCAACACCAAACCAACGCTCCAACCCCTCTCTCCACCCCTCCCTTACTCGTCCCCACAACAGATCCGCCAATCCCAGTCCCTAATCCACCTCATCCGAAACTGAAACCTACCATACCCCCTTAAAACGCCCATCGCGCGCTCACAGCATATCAATCCGATCAACCAGACCCTTCTATCATCCAGGAAAGAACAGCACAGATATTTACGATGCCTATGCTTAGTAATAGGCTACGAATAATTAAGGTGTCGAATGTCACACTCTGCAATTACGGAACGTCAGCAAAGCTTCAGACCCCTCGATCTCTGAAGGCATCAATTCTCATTACCCACTCTCTTACACTCCTCCAGACCAGACCAACATACCGACCCCCATACCTATACCTACACCCATGCCTACATACATACCCATATACCCATACCCATACCCATCACCACCCCCATACCTACACCCATGTCCATACCCATACCCACAGACCCCCATCCCCCCATCCTCCACTCTTCCCGCTCCTCCCTCTTCCCATACTTCCACTCCCATCCGACCTCCCTAGCCCAAACCACCCCATCCATCCCGGAAAAACCAACCCATCCCATCCGCCTTAAACTCTCTTCATCTACCAACTAAAATCATACAAGACAGGCCTCACTTACGCCCCTTGTTCTAGAAACCCAAATCATCGCAACCCATCATAAAATTTCATCCCACCACCACCTAACGACACACCGTCACCCATTCCACGCCCCCCATTCACATCCGCATCCCCACATATTCCCCAAAACACCAACACCAACAAACCTCCACAACCCACACCTTTCCCCCCTCCAGCCACCCTAATCGATGCAACCCATCCCATCTTACTCACTCACCCATCCAATCTCCTCCCCCCCCCAATCCCACCTCCATCCCATCTCCTTCACCCCTCCCATCTCCTTCACCCCTCCTTTACCCCCCTTCACCCCTCCCATCTCCTTCACCCCTCCTTCACCCCTCCTTTACCCCCCCCCCCCTTCACCCCCTCCCATCTTCCCA